>ERZ761603.1797-NODE-1797-length-15539-cov-14.766856_pt1 | contig 15539 bp, 14 predicted proteins | sample MGYA00511879_ERZ761603 | MGnify/ENA primary metagenome ERZ761603 (study PRJEB28899, sample SAMN02850040) | bioreactor sludge metagenome | biome: EBPR Sludge; feature: EBPR Bioreactor; material: flocular biomat | place: Australia: Thorneside Wastwater Treatment... | reverse complement strand
GAGGCGTGGGCCGCGAAGGCCGCGGCGCCGAGCGGGCGCGCCGCATCGCTGCCTGTTTCGATGAGGCTTCTGGCCAGGGCCAGCGCCGCGTTCTTGTCGGACGTGAAACCCGCGGTGAGCGTGCGTTCCGACTCGAGGTAACGGGCCTGCTTCCAGTGATTCTGGAACTCGGCTTTGAGGTCCGGCGCGGGCTGTGCGGGCGCGGCGGCGCAGAGGAACACCACGGCGAGGGCGCGGAAGAGCATGGACTGAGTGTAACGGCGGCGCGCGGTGTCAGGGCATCGCGCTCTGGTAGGCGACCAGGCACCGCTCGGCGGCGCCCTCCCACGTGAGTTGGCGAAGTTCCATCGCGCCGTGTTTGCGGAGGGTCTCGGCGAGGGCGGGGTAGGAGAGCACGGCGATGATCTTCGCGGCCATCTCGTCGGTGTCCCAGAAGTCAACCTTGAGCGCGTGCCGCAGCACTTCGCTCGCGCCGCTGGTCTTGCTGATGATGACGGGCACATCGTGGGAGATGGCTTCGAGCGCCGCGATGCCGAACGGCTCGCTCACGCTGGGCATGACGTAGCAATCGGCCATGCGGAAAACCTTGTCCACGTCACCGCCCCGCAGGAAGCCGGTGAACAGCACGCGCTTGCCGATGCCCATGCCGTTGGCCAGGTCCATCATGCGCAGGGCCATGTCGCCGCTGCCGGCGAGGACGAAGCGGACGTTGGGGATCTTCTCCAGCACCCGCTTGGCCGCGGCGATGAAATACTCCGGGCCTTTCTGCATCGTGATGCGCCCGAGGAAGAGGACGAGTTTGTCCTCGCGCTCGATGCGGTCGCCGGGGGCGGGCTGGGCGGCTTCGAGGTCGATGCCGTTGTAGACCACGTCGACCTTGTTGGGCGCCACGCCGTAGCGGCGGACGCAGATGGACTTGGTGAGTTGGCTCACCGCCAGGACGCGCCGGGCCGCCTGCATCCCCGCGCGCTCGATGTCGAAGATGCGCTGGTTGACGTTGTGCCCCGCGCGGTCGAACTCGGTGGAGTGGACCTGCACGACCAGCGGCTTGCCCGAGATCTGCGAGAGCATGATCCCGGCGGGGAAGGTCAGCCAGTCGTGGGCGTGGATCACGTCGTACTCGACATCACGCGTCAGGGCGACCACGAGACGGGCGTAGCGCTCCGCATCGGCGATGAGGTCGCCGCCGTACTGCTCCGGCTGGGGGTCGCCAGGCCCCGGCGCCGGAGCGGCGATGGTCCGCGACAGGGCCGCGGCGGGGTCGGCGGATTCGAGGGGCGCATCCGCTGAAAAAGGGATGAACCTGGGCGGGGCGAAGTCGGCGTAAGGGCTTGAGAACGTCGCCGGGACTTCGCGGAACGTGGCGTGCTCAAAGCCGGGACGCTTGATATCCGCGGCGTGCGGGTCGGGAGCGCTGCGGGGTGGATCAGGTTGCGCCGCCGCGCCGATGAGGTCGGCGGGCGCGAGCAGACGCACGTGCGAGCCGCGCGAGGCATCGACGGGCCGGGGAAGGACAAAGGTGACGGTGTGCCCCATGCGGTCGAGGGCGCGAGTGAGGCCGAAGCAGGCCACTCCAAGGCCGCCGGCAATGAACGGGGGGAACTCCCACCCCAGCATAAGGATCCGCATGACCTTCTCCACGAATGCTCCGGGGGGATCTTCGCCCGCCGGTCTGTCACTTCTTTCAGAACGACTCTCAACGATGATTCGGTTGGTGCCTGCCCTTCGGACGGGGAGAGGGGATTAGTCCTCGTCGCCGCCTTCCATATCACCCAGTCGGCGGAAACACGCCTCGTATCCCAGAAGCCATGGAAGGGCCGCCTTCGCAGACTCGGCGACGGGCGTGCTCAGATTGATGGGCACCCTGGAACGGAACGTGAACTCTTTCTCCTCGGAACGGAAATGCTCGCACGGGGTGCGGGCTTCACCCTCATAGCCCGCCTCGCCGACCTCCTCGGCGATCAGGTCCTCGAGTTTGTCCCCGGTATGGATCAGATCGGCCTCGATCGACTGGCTCTGCCAGCGGTCTTTCATCACCAGCGACACCCAGAAATCCGGGCCGAGCCTCTCGAATCGGTAACAGGCGGGCGCTGCGCTATCGCGGGCCTCGCACTCGACCCGGTTCGGGCTGATCCGCACCGAGGCGAACACTCCGGCACGCTTGGCACCATCAGCCACTTCGTGCAAGAGCGCTATGGCGGCGGCTTCGAGGGCGATGGTGGCGGCGGGATCGGACGCGGCGGGGGTCACAGCACTCTCCGGCGGGACGGATGACCAAACACAGACTGAACGAAACGAAGGACGCCGCCTTGTTCCAGCCCTTGGGGGGCATCGCGGCGAAACGGGGGCAAGTTTAGGCGAGCGGAGGGAGGAGGGTGGGGGTGAATGAGTTGAGAAACGCGGGTGGGCACCGTAGACTTCCCTTCACTCTACTCCGGGTGACCGTGGTGGAGTCTCGAGCAGCCCAGGTGGCGAAATTGGCAGACGCACTACCTTGAGGTGGTAGCGCCCGAAAGGGCATGGAGGTTCAAGTCCTCTCCTGGGCATTTTTCTTTTGTCGCAACGCCGTACTCCCCGGTCTCGCGGTTCCCGGAGCCTCGCGTGGGTTCTGCCCTGCGCAGGCGCCTCTGGGTCTTCGTCGGGCGCCGCGTTACCGGCGCGTCATCCGTGCGCGTGATAAGGCTGCTGTCGTCCGAGGAACCCCACGGGACAAAGACGCCTCGGCCCCCAAGCGCCGCGGCCCCGGGATCCGTCGGATCGGACCCCGGGGCCGCGTTGGTGTGTGGTGTGAAGGGAGTCGGTGCGGGTTGCGGGGGGGCTGACTCAGAAGCAGCCGCCGGCCTCCCACGCGGCGAAGAAGGCCTCGACATCGCCGCCGTCGATGCCGCCGTCGTGGTTCACATCGCTGGAGTCTTCGCCCGCTTCCCACGCGGCATAGAAGGCCTCCACATCGCCGCCGTCGATGCCGCCGTCGTTGTTGAAGTCAGCCGGGCAGGTCGCCTCCTGGCACTCGCCGATGAACAGCGTGCCGAAGCCCGAGGCCCGGTTGAAGCCGGTAAGGCGGATGAAGTAGGACTGGCCCTGCTGGGTGCTGAGCGTGATGGAGGAAGTCAACCCGGCGCCGCCGTCATCGTCGCAGGCGATCTGGTTGGCGAGGGTGCCCTGGCAGGCGCTGTGGATGCTCAGGACGGTGTCGAAGGCCGAGTTGCTGGTGTCGATCGTGACCGTGCCGGTGCACTCGGCGACGTACTCGATCATCACGTCGGGGGAGTTGTTGGAGTTGCCGCAGGTCGATTGGCCGTCGGCGTAGTAGCCCAGCGTGGAGAATCCGTACGTGCCGGAGGGGAAGACAACGCCCTGGGGGCAGGCGTCGGCGGAACGTTGCACGGAGGCGTTGACGTAGGCATCGACCACGGCGCCGTTGCCGTCCACACCGTCGAGGTTGGTCGCGGCGCTGCTGAAGCCCGTGAACTCGCCCGAGTAGGACATGGTCGGGCTGCCGCTGGCACCGTTGGCTTCGTCGCCCGCGGCGCTGACGCTGGCCCGGCGGGTGGTGTTGGTGAGCAGGTTGCGGACAAGGATGTCCTTGACGCCGTTGGTGTCGGTGGCGACCACGCCGGGGGTGTGGTTGGTCGCGTGGCTGGCGAAGGCGATGGCGGTGCCGAAGGCGTCGATGGCCGGAGAGTCGCTGTGACCGTTGAGTTTCACTTCGCTGCCCGAGGGGATGGGGAAGGCGCTGCGTCCCATGCTCACGAGCGTGGTGGTGACCGCGCCCGCCTCGTCGAAGAAGCCGTCGGCGTCGGTGTCGCGGTCGCGGAGGAAGATGTCCACATTCTCCGTGTCGCCGGCGACCAGGCCGTTGCGCCCGGTCTCGAAGGCGATCCGGCGGCCGGTGCCGTCGATGGTGGGGGCGGCGCAGTCGCCCGAGCCGCCCGCATCGCCGCCGGTCGAGACGCTCACACGGGTGTTGCTCGCGGTGAGGCGGTCGTAGACGAAGATGTCCATCGCGTTGTTGGTGTCGCCGAAGACGATGTGGTCGGACTTGCTGCGGTACGCCACGAAGCGCCCGTCGCCCGAGATCGCGGGCTGGTCGCTGAAGCCGTCGAACTGCGTCCCGGCGCAGCAGACGCGCCGGCTCACCAGCACCGTCGTCGCCGCATCGGGGCTGCCGCCCGCCTCGTCGAAGATGCCGTCGTTGTCGGCATCGCGGTCGCGGAGGTAGATGTTGGTGTACGGGACGCTCTCGGCGGTGAGATTCGCGCCCGAGACGAAGGCCACGAAGCGGCCGTCGGCCGAGATCGTGCCGCCGTAGGAATAGTGCGTGCAGGTCTGGTTGGGGCAGGAACCTGTGGCCTGGCTCTCGTTGCTCGATACACTCACCCGAACGGTGCGGGTCTTGCCCACGCCGGGTTCATCGAAGATGCCGTTGCCGTCGAGGTCGCGGTCGCGGACGAAGACATCACTCACGCCGTTGGTGTCGTTGGCCACCAGGTTCGTCGCCTCGCTGGTGAAGACCACGAAGCGGCCGGTGAGGCTGGTGCAGCGAGCCCCGCTGTGGCACAGGCTCGAAGGTCCGTTGGCCTCGGCCTGGCCCGTCGAGGGGTCGGGCACGCTGATCCGCACCACCGTGTTCGTCGAACGGCTGCGGCAGTAGACATCGGCCACGCCGTTGGAGTCCTGGCCGGCCGGCAGCAGGTTGGCGGCGGTGCTGACGAAGAAGGCCATCGTGCCCGAGTCGTTCACGAAGGCGGTGCCCGAGCCGGTGGTGGCCACGGCGTTGGTCGCGGACTTGTTCATCCGGGCAGTGTTCTGTCCCATCGCCAGCCCGGCGATGAGGGTGAGTGCCAGGGGAGCGGTGATGTGCAGGGTGCGGGGCATGGGGTCTTCCTTTCGGTGTGTGCTGTCGGTGTGCGTGTGGCGACCGCCGCGGCCACGCCGCGGAACAGCCGTCCGGATTGAGTTCGGGTAACGGGGGGCGGGGTTCAACCCGCCCGGACACACATCCGTGCGAAAGACCTTCGCGGCAGGGCTAACTCGGGAACAGGTTTTTTTCAGCGTGTGCGGCGAGCGGGCCGTGCGGGCTTGCCGCGGGCGGCCTTGACGGCTCGGGTTGGCGTGGAGCGACGGGGTGTGGCCGCGGCCCGCACCTTGCCTTTCTTGACCTCGATCGCCCCGGCCCGCTGGATGATGTGCCCGCAGGCTTTGCAGGTCCGGCGATCTTCGGGACCATCCCAGAAGTCGTTCATGATGATCTTCAGGTCTTCATCAATCTTGTTGAGGACCCACTGGGCTTCGTGGACCAGGCGGTCACATTTCGGGCAATACCAGCGCAGCGCATCCTTCAGGGGGTTGCCTTTCTCGTCGAACCCCCGGGGGAACTCGGCGATAAGGCCCACGGTGCCCTTGGGCCGCTGGGGCCGGTGCGGCACCCATCGGGGCAGAAGAAAGACCTCTCCCTCTTTGATGACCTGGTCGTAGGGCTTGCTCCCGTCGAGCGGCCGCAGACGCACGGCGATGTTTCCTTTCAACTGGTAGAAGAGTTCCTCGGTGGGATTGACGTGATAGTCGTTGCGGGTGTTTGGTCCGCCCGAGACAAAGAGGATGACGTCACGGGACTCGCCCGTGAAGAGTTGGCGGTTGGCCACGGGCGGGGTCAGGTGCTTGCGGTTCTGCTTGATCCACTTCTGAAGATTGAGAATCGGGTATCGTGTGGCGGGCATGCGGGTTCTCCTGGTTCCGCGAGCGTATGTCTCGACCAGCGGATTCACCGGGCGCCGAGGCTACGCTCCGCGATGCCCACCACCCGTCCGCACGATGCCGCCATCACGGGGCTGATACCGATGGCCCACGTTGCAGATGTAGACCGCTCGATCCGGTTTTATTCCTTGTTCGGTCTTGAAGTCGCCGATGTGCTCCGCTCGCAAGGGGGAGTTGCCTTATGGTCGATGCTCCGGCGGGCCGGGGCGGCGATCATGCTGGCCCGCGCGGATGGGCCGGTGGTCGCGCCGGAGCAGGCCGTATTGTTCTATCTCTATACACGCAATCTAAATGGCCTTCGGGAATACTTGGTGAACTCCGGGGTGCCCGATCGAGGGCCGTACAAAGGCGGTCAGAATGCGGTATCCGGCTGGGGCGGAGTATGGGCTGTCTCAACCCCTCATTACATGCCGCTCGGTGAGATGCGGGTGGAGGATCCGGACGGGTACACCCTGCTGGTGGGGCAGTTGGAGAGGGACGGGGCAAGCGCCTAATGATTGGCAACGGGATAATCGTGCCCGGTTCAACTTGAAAGGACATGCGAATGGCACAGGCGTCGGGAGTCGTACGTGGGTTGGGCATGATCGTGGCGGCATCGCTCTGCCTCGGGGCGTGCGGGCCGAATATCAAGATGAAGAAATTCAACATCGGGGTCGGCCCGGACGCCAGCCTCAAGGATGCCGGTTCGAGCCGCATGGGCAAGGTCGAGGTGGACCTGGTCGCCATCGGCAATAACCAGGACGACCTGACCAAGTGGCGCACCAAGAACCTCAACGACTATTTCAGCGGGAACGACCCCCTGCGCACCGGGGCCGCGGCGTACACCAAGAGCCTGACCTTCGCCGACGGCAACGAAGCCCGGATCACGATCAACCTGAACGATGAGATCTGGAAGCAGTGGTACCCCAACCGCTCCAACCTCTTCGTCCTCGCCAACTCGAGGGCACTCTCCGCCGAATCGCAGAAACAAGAAATCCGCCGGCGCGAGATCCCCCTGACCAACGATTACTGGAAGGGCAACTCCTTCCAGATCACGATCAAGAACAGCGGCATCGAGGTCGATCCGCCCCCGACGAAGGCCGAAAGCAAATAACAATCGGCGTTCGCGTGCCGCCGAAGTTGTGGTGTATTCGGCGTCGGTGATCCCGAAGCGTCGGGTTGTCCCTGAGTACAACTTTCTACCACGGGAGGCCGTGTGACCGCCCGACCGCCGCACGGTCGTGCGAGCGTCCATCGTAAGGAGTGTCATGCCAACCCTCGGCAGATTCGAGACGGTCGAAGAACTCGCCTCGAGCGGGCCGTTCGCGGTTTCTACCGCGAGAGAAGGCGGGGGCGAACCGGTCCTGGCTGCCAAGACTTTCCGGTTGCAGGATGATCTGGCGGATCCCGAAGTCGTGGCCCGGCGTGCCGCGGCGTTCCTGGGCGGCGCAAGGCTTCAGCAGTCTCTCGCCGGCAAAGGAGATTCACACTGGGCGAAGATTCATGATTCGGGCCAGACCGCCGACTTCGCCTATTACATCACCGACCTGGCGTCTCTGACCGCCCAGCGACTGGTCGAGAGCCGCCGCGACCTCGATGCTCGTTCGCTGGTCGCCCTGCTCACGGCGGTCACGGAGGGCCTGATCGAACTGCGCGAGGCCACCGGTGGCGGCGACCTGGGCCGCGCTCACGGCGAACTCAAGCCCGGCAACGTCCTGCTGATGGACGGCGAGCCGACGGGCGCGGTGCTGAGCGATCCCGCCCCCGAGGACCGACTCGAACACGATGCCCGCCTCACCGACCTGAAAAGTCTCGGAGGCCTGCTGTTCCAACTGGTGGTGCACCGCCCACCCCCCGCGGCCAACGAGGTCCGCAAAGGCCCCGAGTGGGACCGAATGGGTCAGCAGGGTGAGGGACTCCGCGCCCTGTGCGAAGCACTGCTCAATCCCACCGCCGCCGGCACGGATCTCACGCACGAGGAGATTAAAAAGCGCCTCGCGGCGGTGCTGTTGATGCGCCCCAGGCGCACAGGCCTGCCACTCCCGGTGAAACTGGGAATCGCGGCGGTCCTGCTCGGAGCGGCCGGCGGCGGCGTCTGGTTCGCGACCCGACCGCCCGCGACCAAGACCGCGGACACGCCCGGGCTGGTCGATACAGATAAAGATCCGCGCGAGGCCGATGACGGCGGGTTGCGTACGAAACTCGCCGATGCCGCCGCGGCGTTGAACGACGCGAAAGCGGAGTTCGAGTCGTTCGGAGAAGAAGGCACCCGACGGTTCACGCAACTCACCGGTGATGTGAGCGCCGCCGAGCGCGAACTCGCCGATAACGCCAGGGCCGACTGGGGCACCCTGCCCATGGACGCCAAGGAAATCCCGCCAGCGCTCACGGCCCAGCGCGATCCGATCAGACAAAGGCACGAAGCCGTCAAGCAGCGGATCGAGACTCTTCCGGGGAAGATCGCCGTTGCCCGCGATGGGCTGCGGTTGAGCAAGGCCGTCGCCGGGGCCTCGCGGGCTGTCGTGGGCGTGGGAGACACGTTTGTGGCGGGGCAGAAGCGGGCGGAATCCCTCTCCGAGGAGGCCAGACAGGCGTACGCGAAACTCAGGGAACGATGGGCCGCGCTCAACACCGAAGCAGAGTCGGCCGCGGCGATCGCCGCCGCGTTCGCCGGAGAGGGTGCCGATGCCCTGGATCAGCAACTGGCCCGGCTCACCTCGGAAGCCGCGGCGCTCGACGCTGACCGGGTCGCGTGGAAGAGCAGATACGACGAAGCGGGCCGCAAACTGGAGGAGCGCATCCAGGCCGATCGGCTGGCGTTCAAGATGAGTGATTCGGGCCTGTCGAGCAACGACCTCTTCGAAGCGATCAAACCGCGTCTCTTCAAGGAGGCGTTGGACTACGCCGAGACCGGCGAGGCCACCGAGGACGGATATATTCAACTGCGACGCTCGCTGCTGCAGCAGGCCAAGGCCGCGGAGGATGCCGTGGTCCCGCCCCCCATCACGCACGATGCGGATGGGTCGGGCATCGCTCAGGAAGCGGTCGAAGCCGCCCGCCGAGCTCTCGCGGCCCGCGCTGCTTCGCGCCTCGGGGATTACATTGAGGGGAGCGACTTTGCCGGTTGGAGTCGTTTCAGCCCCGCCGCCGATCCGGTCCTCAAGGCCGAGACGGCGAATGTCGCCGCGTGGTCCTCGGGGCTTGGTGTCCTGCTCGACGATGTGCGCCGCATCGAGCGGATGCTCGCCGACGGGTACGGGTGGAGCGAATCCGGCCCGGGCGGCGCGACGATCGAGAGGAGCCGCGCCGCTCTTGCCGATTCGGCGGCGCTGAAAGACCTCGATGCCAAGTCGGCGGAAGTCAACCCGCGCACGGGCAGGGAACTCGCGGGGAACGAGGCTTTCCGCGACCTGGCCGCGGCGATGCGCGCCGTGGCGACACGCGCCGACGCACTCGCCGCCGTCTCGGGGATGAACACGCCGACGGAACTGATGCGATTGATCGAAAGCGAAGGGGGCGATCCCTCCACCGTGGCGCGGGTGCTGGCGGCCTGGAAGCAACTCGCCGCGACCGAGTATCCCAGGAACATCAGCGAACTCGATGCCGCCGCGCAAGTCCTCGCGTCGAAGATCACCCCGGCCGCGGCCCGGATCAGGGATGAATCCCGGCGGGCCTCCGCCGCCGATGCCGCTTCGGGCGTCATACCCGCGATGTGGCTCTCGCTGGTCAATACCCGCCTGGGCACCAGGCCCGAGGATGTGAAAGCCGCGTTCGATACCGCGAGGATGCGCGGTTGGAGCGTGAAATCCGACACCCCGACGGGCCTTTCTGCCCCCGCGGCGTACAACCTCGCCCGTGTCCGACTGCTCGAATCTCTTGCCTCGATGAACGGGGATGAGAACACCCTGAAGCAACTCGTCTCGGCGCGGGCCTCGGAGTTCCTCAACGCGGTCAACGCCATCCCGGGCATTGACGCCTATCGCGGTTCGCCCGCCTTCGCCAATGTCCAGAAGGCCATGGCTTTATACGCCGCGGGCAAGTGGACCTACCTCCCGGGCGACGGCCCCGCGGCGGTCGCGGGCCGCAAGTGGCTCTCCGACGATTCCCGCGTCGAGGGGGACAATCTGGCGGTGTCGTACTCGTCGCCGGTGGGGAACGAGGTGCTGCGCTTCCGCCGCGTGGATGTCACCGGCGACGACCTGCACTTTGTCTCAACGACGGAAGTCTCGGTCGGGATGCTGATGGAGATCCTGGCCGCGGCGGGTGTGTCCCCTTCCCGCACCAATGACCGTCTTGAGAAAACGAATCTCATTCAGCGCGACTACACCCGCGACACCAACTGCAAGCGAGACAGCAATGACGACGGTCGCAACGGCCCCCGCGCATGGGACTTTGTTTCATGTGGTATCACCCCTTCCACGCCTGAAACCGGCAACCCGACGCAGGGGTGGATCAAGAACTGCCCGGGCATCGGGAAGTTGGAACCCGCGTACGCCCCGGGGTTGACCGTACTACCCCCTTCCACCGCGACGCCCATGAACTACGTCTCCCCTGCCTTTGCGGCGTACGCCGCGGCGCTGGCGGGGTGCCGCCTGCCGACACAGGAGGAATGGGCCGCCGCCGCCCGGCAGAACACCGGCCCGACCAACAGGCGCGATGGCGCATGGGCCGAACAACTTCGTCATATTGTCGGCCTGCGCGGGAGCAACGCCTTTGAGCAGATCGTCCTCGACACCGCCGCACCCTACGCGGGCATTTTCCGCAGCGCCGAAGATTCCCGGGGAACCATTGATCAGAACCCCGCCGTGAACGACAACGACGGCGTCCTGTGGTTCGCCCCGGTCGCCGATGGTGGCGGGGAACAGTTCCGTCACCTGATCGGCAATGTCGCCGAGTACATTTATGAGGACAGCGCGGCCCTCGCGACCCTCACCGCGCAAGGGGCCTCGCCCGACCCCGCCGCGTATACGAGGTTCGCACGGGATAATGCGGCGCGGTTCAAGGTCATCGGGGCCTCGGCGCTTTCGCCCCCCACCTATGCGCCCGAAACGCCGCTCGGTCTGACCAGATGGCCCAAGGAAGGTTATTCCGATGTAGGATTCCGACTCGCGTTCACCGCCTCGGGGGCGGGCGGTGGCAATGTGGCCCGCCGCGCGGTCGAGAAACTCGATTCCATCGCGTTTCTGGCACCCTGACAGCGACCCCCGGGGGGATGAAGCATCCACTCACGCGGTGGGGCGCTGGGAGCCGATAGATGTCAAATTGGCGTGAGCGATACCGAGGTTCCAACCCGTAGCGAGACTGCCCGGCCGATCGTCGAGCCGGCGTGGCTGTTCTTGGCCGCGGGGATTGCGATTCTGGCGGCGGTAGTCATCGTCACGGCGTACGAGGACCTGGCCGAGGCCCGTTTCCGCCGCGAACGGGCGCTGGCGGTGGAGGGGCATCGTGACCTTCGCCTGGCCAGGTATGAGGAGTTCCTCGGTGCCATCGAGAGCCGCGACCCGTCCTTGGCCATTTCCCTTGCCGCGACGCAACTGAACCAGATTCCCGCCGGGCGGGCCGCGTTGCTCCCGTCCCCCGGCACCGCAGCAGGCGATGCGTCGGTGTTCCCAAGCCTGGAGCCTGAACCGCTGGAACTTCCCGAGCGAGAGCGACAACGAACCCGCCTCGAGCGTCTGGTGATGGAAGAATCGAGCCGCAAGTGGGTTTTGGTCGTGGGCGCGGTCTGTGTGTTGGTGGGGCTGCTGCCCCCATCCGAGTCACGTTCGAGAGGTTCCGACCGGTCAACATAGTGGAACTCGGACCCTGCCTCGGGGTGCGGGGACGCGGCGCCCTGCTACTATCTCGGCCCGGCGCACACGATGCGCCGTTTTCAGAGGAAAAGCCGATGCCGATGACCCGTTTGTTCACGTCCGAATCCGTTTCGATGGGCCACCCCGACAAAGTTTCGGATCAGATTTCGGACGCCATCCTGGACGCGATGATCGCCGATGACCCCTTCAGCCGCGTCGCCTGCGAGACGCTATGCGCCACCGGCTTGGTCGTGGTGGCGGGCGAGGTGACCACACGGACCTACGTAGATATCCCCGAGGTTGTCCGTCGCGTGGTGAAGGACATCGGCTACACCTCCGGCGACATGCGATTCGACAGCGAGAGTTGCGCCGTGCTGGTGGCCTTGAACAAACAAAGCCCCGATATCGCCATGGGTGTGGACCGAGAGGGCGCGGGCGATCAGGGCATGATGTTCGGCTTCGCCTGCAAGGACACGCCCGAGTTCATGCCCCTGGCCATCCAACTCGCCCACCGCCTGGTCGAGCAGCAGGCCCACGTCCGCCGCGAGAGTCTGATCCCCGGGCTTCGTCCGGATGCGAAGAGCCAGGTGACGGTCGAGTACGACAACGACAAGCCCGTGCGCGTCGATACGGTCGTCCTCTCCACGCAGCACGATGCCTCGTGGAACGATCGGCAGCCCGAACTCAAGAAGCAGATCACCGAGCACGTCCTCAAACCCGTCCTGGGCCAGTGGTGGAACCCCGCCATCACCGTGCATGTCAACCCCACCGGACGGTTCGAGGTCGGCGGCCCCCACGGCGACACCGGTCTGACCGGCCGCAAGATCATCGTCGATACCTACGGCGGCATGGGCCGCCACGGCGGCGGCGCCTTCAGCGGCAAGGATCCGACCAAGGTGGACCGCTCCGCGGCGTACATGGCCCGCTACATCGCCAAGAACGTCGTGGCGGCCGGCCTCGCCGACCGCTGCGAGATTCAACTTTCGTACGCCATCGGCGTGGCCGAGCCGACCAGCGTGTACGTCGATTGCTTCGGCACCGCCAAAGCCGACGAGGAGAAGATCAGCCAGGCGATCCGTTCCGCGTTCAAACTGACCCCCCGCGGCATCATCGAGACGCTGAACCTCCGCACGCCCATCTACTCCCCCACCGCCCGCCACGGGCACTTCGGCCGCGCACCGGGCAGCATCACATTCAACGGCAAGAAGTTTGATACCTTCACGTGGGAGAAGACCGACAAGGCCGACGCCCTCAGGGCCGCGGTCAAGTAAGGCACCACACCGGGAGCACCCATGGGACTCGAAGCCGCACTGCCCGTCGACGGATTCCTGACCACGCAGCTGCGCCACGTCATCAACTGGGCGCGGCGGAGCAGCCTGTGGCCGATGCCCTTCGCCACCGCCTGCTGCGGGATCGAACTCATGGCCACGGCGTGCAGCCGCTACGACCTGGCCCGCTTCGGGGCCGAGGTCATGCGCTTCAGCCCGCGCCAGGCCGACCTGCTCATCGTCGCGGGGCGCGTCGCCATCAAGACCCTGCCCGTACTGCAGCGCATCTACCAGCAGATGCCCGAGCCCAAGTGGGTGATCTCGATGGGCGCGTGCGCTTCGACCGGCGGTGTGTTCGACACCTACGCCGTGGTGCAAGGGTGTGACCAGTTCATCCCCGTCGATGTCTACGTACCCGGCTGCCCGCCGCGTCCGGAGCAGTTGATCGAGGGGATCATGATGATCCAGCGCCACATCGACCAGGAAGGCCTGCCCCCGCCGGGCGGGAAGCGCGTCCCCCTGGGCCTGGCCGTTGCGCCAACGCACAGCGTCCGTCCGCAGCCCGCCGGGCTGACAGTGGGCATCTGAATGTCCGGGGCCGGGACGCTCCCGATCGTGGCGATGGGGGCGTCGTTCGTCGTCATCGACAAGCCGCCCGGGCTGCTCAGCGTGCCGGGCAAGGGGCCCCACAAGCAGGACTGCGCCGCCGCGCGGGTTCGCGTGATGTTCCCGGATTCATCCGGACCGTTGGTTGTGCATCGTCTCGACATGGAGACCAGCGGCCTGCTGGTCTTCGGCCTGTCCGCCGCGGCCCAGCGGGACCTCTCACGCCAGTTCGAGCGGCGCGAAACCGAGAAGGCGTACACCGCGCTTCTGGACGGATGCCCGGCGTGCGATGAGGGCGAGGTCTCGCTGCCGCTCAGACCCGATATCGACCACCGGCCGTGGCAGATCGTGGACCACGTCCACGGGCGGACCGCGCTGACGCGCTACCGCGTGCTCTCGCGCGAGATCGACCGGGCGCGGGTGCGCTTCGAGCCGGTGACTGGGCGTGCCCATCAACTACGCGTCCACGCGGCCACACCCGCGGATCGGGGCGGGCTTGGGTGTCCGATCATCGGCGATGTGCTTTACGGCACCGCGGGGCCGCGGCTCATGCTGCACGCGGCGGAACTGAGTTTCAAGGACCCCGACACCGGCAGACGTGTGGAGTGCCGGAGTGAAGCGCCGTTCTGAGCCTCTGAAGCCCGGCGCGGGCGTTGGGCGGCGCTACTTGGGCTTGTGCGGTGTCCAGGACGTGCCATCCGGAAGCGTGATGCCGTCGATGATCGAGCGGTACGCCAGGCCGTCGGTGTGCCGGATGGAGCCGTCGGCGTAAAGGATCGTGCCGCCTTCTCGCCGCCACAGGCCGGGGGCTTCGTACATCAGCGGTTGCGCCGAGGGGTTCTTCAGCGCACCGGCGTTGCCGAGAGGGACATAGTAATACACCCGGTCCACGCCCGCGGGTCGGGGTATGTCCCACACATCGCTCCCGGGATCGAAGTACCGTGCGAGTCGCGCCCGCAGATCGGCCCCGTTCTCGGGGAACTCTCCCGCGTTGTCGGCGCTGTATCGCTGAAGCGCGATGCCGATCTGGACGAGATTGGACATGCTCTTGGTGAGGCGAGCGGAGTTGCGGGCCGAGTTGAGCGCCGGCAGCAACAGCCCCGCGCACAGCCCGATGACCAGCGACAGCAGCAGGAACCCCCCCACCACCACGGCGATGATGAACGGCAGTCGGTTCGCGGCGGAATCGCGTGCGGGCGGGGGTGTGTCCATGAGCGGGCCTTTCAGTCTTCGGCGGCGACATAACTGATACGGGTGAACCCCGCATCCTTGCAGGCCTGCAGCGCCAGGGCCGTGTCGGCGATCACCGCATCGGGGCCGGAGCGGATCACCACGCCGGGCTCCTTGGGAAGTTGCGAGAGGATGTCCACCAGTTCTTCGCGGCCGGTGATGGTGCGCTCGCCCATGCGATACACACCCCGGCCACCGCTGCGAAGCACGTGAAGCGTTGTCGCGCGCACCGCCCCCGCCCCACCCGGGCCGGCCTTCTGTGTCGCCAGCGTCGCCGAGAGTTCGCGCTCCTGCTCGGCCAGGTTTCCGGCGATCATGAAATACATGAGCAGAAAAAGCACCACGTCGATGAGCGCGATCAGCGGCAGGCGCAGGTGGGCCGGGTCGATGCGGGATCGGCCCCGCCGTCGGACGATCATCATGGCGCGCCCTCCGGGCTGGTGCCCAGCGACACGGTCTTGATCCCCGCGCGCGAGAGCACGGCGCAGACCCTGCCGAACGCCGCGGGGGGCGCATCCCGATCCGCCCGCACCACGACGCGGATCGGGCCGGGAACGCCCTTCACCTCGGCGGCGGCGGCGGCCTGCACCGCTTCGCCGGCCTCATCGAGCGTGACCGCCCGCCCGCGAAGGCTGAGCGAACCGTCCCGGGCGAGGTCGAGGAAGACCGTGCGTCCCGATTCGGCCGCGCTCTCTTCGCCCTTCTCGCTCGGGAGATTCATGGGCGCTTGCTCGCTGCGGGCGAAGTGCGAGGTGAGCATGAAGAAGATGATGAGGAGCAGGACCACGTCGATCATCGCGGTGAGATCGAAGGTCGCGTCATCGCGGTCTCGTGAAGTGGCTTTCATCCCTGCGGGGTCGGGAGATCGGAAGAGCACACGTCTGAACTCCAGTCACCTTGTAATCTC
>ERZ761603.1790-NODE-1790-length-15557-cov-37.338537_pt1 | contig 15557 bp, 11 predicted proteins | sample MGYA00511879_ERZ761603 | MGnify/ENA primary metagenome ERZ761603 (study PRJEB28899, sample SAMN02850040) | bioreactor sludge metagenome | biome: EBPR Sludge; feature: EBPR Bioreactor; material: flocular biomat | place: Australia: Thorneside Wastwater Treatment... | reverse complement strand
ACGGCGACCACCGAAATCTACCCTCTTTCCCTACACGACGCTCTTCCGATCTATCCTTCTCTCCTTCGCTGTTTGGCCCGTGGGCGGAGCGAGCCGAGGACACCTCAACCCGGACCGGCGTTTTGTCGGGTCGGGGCCGTCGAGCGACGGCGGGGGCTTGGCGGTCGCCGCGGGCGTCGGCGGGTGTTCTTTGGAGGTTTGACTTTCCCATGTCCTCGACCCACACCGTGAGCGTGACCGACGCCGGCCCGAGCCGGAAGAAGCTGAAGTTCTCGATCCCCGCGAGCCGGGTGGACGAGAAGCTGACGAACGCACTGGACACGCTGGCGGGCGTGGCGCAGCTCCCGGGCTTCCGCCCGGGCAAGGCCCCCAAGGGGCTCGTGCAGAAGCGCTTCGGCACGGCGATGAAGAGCGAGGCCAAGAGCGAGCTGGTGACGGCGGCGTACCAGGCGGCGGTGGAGGAGCACAAGCTCAAGGTCGTGGGCGAGCCCTTCAGCGCGGAGCTTGGCAAGCAGGACCTGGCGCCGGGCAAGCCCTTTGAGTTCGAGCTCGAGGTCGAGGTGGTGCCGGAGTTCGAGCTGCCGGGGCTCGAGGGTCTGGACGTCAAGAAGCCGATTCTCGAGGTGTCGGACGCGGCGGTGGAGGAGGAGATCAACAAGGTGCGGATCAACGAGGGCAGCCTCGACAGCCGCGAGAAGCCCGAGGCGGGCGACTACCTGACCGGTCACGGCGTGATGAAGGGCAAGGACGGGACGGAGTTCTACAACATCAAGGGCTGCGTGGTGCAGAAGCCCGCGGCGGACAAGAACGGCAAGGGGATGATCCTGGGCGTGCTGGTCGACGACTTCGACAAGCAGCTGGGCAGCCCCAAGGCCGGTGACACGGTGACGATCCGCACGAAGGGCCCGGAGAACCACGAGGTCGAGGGGATCCGCGGGAACGACCTGACGGTGACGTTCACGGTGGACCGGATCGACCGGATCGTGCCGGCAGACATGAACGCGGTGGTCGCGATGTTCGGGATGCAGAGCGAGGCGCAGCTGCGGGAGACGGTCAAGGCCCGCCTGCAGCAGCGCGTGGCGGTGCAGCAGCAGGTGGCGATGCGTCAGCAGATCTCCAAGCACCTGGTCGACGCGACGAAGATGGAGCTGCCCCAGCGGATGGCGGCGTTCCAGACGGCCCGCGTGCTCGAGAACCGGCGGATGGAGCTGATGTACCGCGGCGTGGACCCGATGAAGATCGAGGAGCACATGGCCGAGCTTCGGACGGCCAGCGGGACGGTCGCGCAGCGCGACCTCAAGCTCTTCTTCATCCTGCACAAGGCCGCCGAGCAGCTCAACATCACCGTGGGCGAGGACGAGATCCTCAACCGGATCGCGCAGATGGCCTACGAGCGGAACATGAACCCGGCGAAGCTGCGCGACGAGATCGTGGCGCGGAACCAGGTCGGGGCGGTCTTCAACCAGGTCCGCGAGCACAAGACGATGGACGCGATCCTCGCGAAGGCGAAGGTCACCGAGATGCCCGTCGAGGAATACAACAAGCTGATGAAGGGCCAGGAGTCGGCGGTGCAGGCGTAAGCCTCCCGAGCATCGACGACACGCAGAGATTTCAACGCGGGCCGCGGCCAACCACCGCGGCCCGCGGTCTTTTTCGCCCGCGTCCTCATCCCGCCGCCGCGGGCCAGCGGGCGAGCAGGGCGGGCCAGTCGCCCGTGGGGATCGTGGCGCGGACGTCGGCCATGAATCGCTGGAAGTGCCGCAGGTTGTGCAGGGTGACGAGGATGGGCCCGAGCATCTCGCCGGCCATGAAGAGGTGGCGGATGTAGCCCCGCGAGAAGTGGGGCAGGTCGATTCCCCCGGGCCCGCGCATCGCGTGCGCCGCGGGGCGGCAGGCCGGGCAATCGCACGTTTCGTCGATCGGGCCGGCGTCCTGGGCGTACTTGGCGTTGCGCAGGCGGATCTGCCCGTGGGGCGTGAAGGCGTTGGCGTTGCGTCCGTTGCGTGTCGGCAGCACGCAGTCGAACATGTCCACCCCCGCGCGCACGGCCGTCAGCAGGTCGCGCTCGTAGCCCACGCCCATCAGGTACCGGGGCTTGGTGTCCGGCAGCAGCGGGGCCGTGTGGCGCACGACGGCGGCGATCTCGTCGGGCCCCTCGCCCACCGCGACGCCCCCGATGGCGTACCCCGGCAGCTCGATGTTCGTGATCTGCTCCGCGCACCAGGTTCGTGCGCTCATGTCCGTCCCGCCCTGGACGATGCCAAAGAGCGACTGCTCGTGCGTGCGGGCGTGGGCGGCCTTGCAGCGCTCAAGCCAGCGGACCGTGCGCTCGTTGGCGACCTTCACGCGGGCGACATGGTCGACCACCTTGTCACGCCGGAGCACGCGGGAGAGGCGAGGGTCGGTGCCGGCGGATTCGGCGCTGGCGGGGTCGCCAGACTGCTGGATCGGCGGGGGGCAGTCGTCAAAGGCCATGATGATGTCTGGGCCCAGGAGGTTCTGCACTCGGATGGACTCTTCCGGCGTCATGCGGATCATCGAGCCGTCGACGATGGACTTGAAGGTGACGCCGTCGTCGTCGACCGCGTTCATGTCGGCCATGGAGTAGGCCTGGTACCCGCCCGAGTCGGTGAGGATCGGGCCGTTCCAGGACATGAAGCGGTGGACGCCGCCCATCGTCGCGACCAGCTCGGGCCCCGGGCGGAGGAGGAGGTGGTAGGTGTTGTTGAGGAGGATTTGCGCCCCTGTGGAGGCGACCATGTGCGGGAGGATGCCCTTGACGGATCCTCGCGTGCCGACGGGCATGAAGGCGGGGGTGTCGAACGAGCCGTGCAGCGTCGTCACCCTGCCCCGGCGTGCGGAGCAGTCGGGCGAGCGTGCGAGGATCTCGAAGGTCAGCGCGTGTGTCATGGGGGTGCGTCAGGGTGCCGGGGTGCGATCGCGCAGGTGATCGGCCGCATCGAGCAGGATGAGCGCGGAGAATCGGTCGGGCCTGCCCAGGTGCACGATCGAGCAGTGGAGCATCGCCTCGGCGTAGAGCCTCGCGAAGTCGTCGCCCCGGGCGGCACGCCGAAGAAACGCGTGGATCGCCCACGGGTGGTTGGTCGCGTTGTCGGGCTGGATGTTCGCCAGGACCCAGTCGAGCGCCGATTCAAAGCGTGCGTCGGTCGCTCCGTCGGGGATAAGCCACGTCCATCCGTGGAGCCCCGCCAACTCCTTCTCCGTCTCCTGCTCGAGCGTCCAGGAGTCGGGGCGGGCGAAGAAGGGTGGCGACGCCGGCGGGTCGGCGTGCGCGAGCCCAAGGGCCGCGTGCCAGCTCCAGAGCCAGGGCTCGCCACGCGCCCCGGCCGGGACCCTCAGCACCCGTGCCAGAAGGAATCGGTCCCACACGCGCCGGTGCCCCGCCTCATCGGTGAACTCGTCGGCGAAGCGTGCTCGATCTTCCGGCGTCGCCTCGCGCACCGCGGGAGTTCCCGCGAGCACGGGCTCGGCGATGCGGCGAAGGCGTGTCGACCATTCGCGAAGATCGATGGTCATGCCGCGTTTCCTTCCGGCGTGAGGTGCTCGACCACCACGGGGGGCTGTTCGAGCGGGTTCTCGACGCCACGCGAGGCCCGGGTGGGCGTGCCGGCGAGGAAGCGGGGTGCTCCGGCGTTCTTCGACCACTCGCCCGGTGCACGCGTGGGGTGCCACTGGTGGAAGACCACCGCGGAGGCGACGCCGATCCGCGCTGGGGTGCCCGCGGCGTAGAGGCGTCGGCTCAGATCGTCGTCCTCGGCGCCCCACCCGATGTACTCCTCGTCGAAGCCGTTGATCGCCAGGTACGCGCTCATCGGCACAGAGACGTTCGCCGAGAGCACCTTGGGCTTGTGGGGTTTGGCCAGCCCGAGCCGGCGCCAGAAGAGGGCCCGCGCATAGCGGCGGTCTCGTGCGGCAAGCTCGGCCCACTGGGCGGGAGTGATCGCGGCCGGTGGCTCGCCCAGACGCACGCGTTCTTCGTCAAAGTCGCGAGTCTGCTCTTCGGTGAGATCGATGCGAAAGCCCACGACGACTGCACGCGTCCCCCCGAGCCGCTCGTGGGCGGCGAGGCAGTCCCGGGCGGGTGCGCAGTCCCCGTCGAGAAAGAGCAGCCGTGCGTCGGGCGTGCTGTTCCAGCCAAGAGCGAGCAGCGCCCGCACCGCGTTGTTGCGGACCTGCGGCGATCGGCTCTGCCCCGTGTGCGCACGCCGAACGAGCGTGATGGGCATCCCCAACTCGCGAGAGGCCCCGGCGACGCACGCCCGCAGGTCGTCGGCGTCGCCGTCGGTCGAGACGACCACCCGGTCGGGCGTCCGGGACGAGGCTCGCAAGGCCAGCAGCGAGCGGCGCAGGTGGCGCGTCGTGTGGGTGATCAGGATGGCGGCCAGTGGGGGCACGCGTGCAGGGTATGAGGTTCGTACGCTTGCATCATGATCGTGCTGAAGACCTCCGAAGACGTGTCGGCGTGGCGAGGGAAGGTCGGGGGTTCGTGCGCCCTGGTGCCCACGATGGGGGCCCTGCACGCGGGGCACGCCTCGCTCGTGAGCCAGGCCGTGGCGACCGGGCTTCCCACGATCGTGAGCGTGTTCGTGAACCCGACGCAGTTCAACGACCCGGCGGACTTGGCCCGGTACCCCAGGACGCTGGAGACGGACGTGGCGCTGTGCGCCGAGGCAGGGGCGAGGGCGGTTTGGGCCCCGGGTGTCGAGGACGTCTACCCGCGGGGCCTTGAGGCCGGCGCGGTGGTGCTTCCGGAGGCGGCGGTGCGCCCGGGGCTCGAGGACGCGCACAGGCCCGGGCACTTTGCCGGGGTGTGCCAGGTCGTCAGGCGGCTGTTTGAGGTCGTCCGTGCACGGGTCGCGGTCTTTGGGGAGAAGGATTGGCAGCAGCTCGCGGTCATTCGGGGGATGGTCCGGGCCGAGCGCGGGGGCGCACTGGCCGGGGCGATGCCGACGATCGTGGCGGGGCCGACGGTGCGGGAGGCGGACGGGCTGGCGATGTCGAGCCGGAACCGGTTTCTGACGGCGGAAGACCGCGTTCGTGCGCGGGCGATCAGCCGGGCCTTGCGGGCGTCGGTGTACGCGGGGACGCCGGCGGAGGCCGAGACGGCGATGCGGGAGGTGTTGGCGGAGGAGTCGATCGATCCGGAGTACGCGGTGGTGCGCGACGCGGACACGCTCGGGGCGGTGCGTCCAGGGGGTGCGGCGCGGGCGCTGATCGCGGCGCGGGTGGGGTCGGTCCGGCTGATCGACAACGCCGAGTGGTCGGCGGGCTAAAGGCGCTCGGGGTGCGTCCGGCGTGCCCGTTGGCTCGAAGTTCTGGGGTGCTAGAGTGACGACGGGCGGCTTCCGCGTGGGCGGAGGGTGCGCCCGGCAAGTGCAAGGAGCCCGGACCCGTGCTGAAGACACCGCTTCATTCGTTCCACCTGGACCACAAGGGGCACATGGTGGAGTTCGCGGGCTGGGAGATGCCCCTGTACTACTCGTCGATCATGGACGAGCACAAGCAGTGCCGCACCAGCGGGGCGCTCTTTGACGTGTCGCACATGGGGCGCGTGGTGATGCAGGGGCGCGACGCGGGTCGGTTTCTGGAGCGGATCTGCACGCGGCGGATCGGGGACATGCAGCCCGGGCAGTGCCGATACTCGCTCGTGTGCAACGAGCAGGGCGGCGTGCACGACGACGTGATCGTGTACCGGCGCGACGTCACCGACTTCCTGGTGGTGGTCAACGCGAGCAATCGCGCGAAGCTGCTGGGGCACTTTGAGAAGGTCCGCTCGGCCGGCAACTTCACCCTGACGATCGACGATCAGACGGAACGCACCGCGATGATCGCGCTGCAGGGGCCCAAGATCATCCCGCTGGCCACCAAGCTCGCGCCCGAGGTGGGGGCGCTCAAGCGGTATCGATTCCTTGACAAGAACCTGGTCATCACCACCCTCACGATCAGCCGCACGGGCTACACCGGAGAGGACGGCGTGGAGGTCATTCTGCCCGCCGGGGCGGTGGGCATGGCGCTCAAGCTGCTCGGCGGCGAGATGGACCCCGCCAAGCCCGACGCGACGATCCGGCCGTGCGGGCTGGGCGCACGCGACACCCTCCGCATCGAGGCCGGCATGCCCTTGTACGGGCACGAACTGGGCGAAGAGATCCCGGCGACGTCGTGCGGCGTGGACTTTGCGATCTCGATGGACAAGGACGGCGACGCCCAGGGAGAGCCGTTCATCGGGCTGCCGGCGTTGCGGAAAATCGCGGCCGAGGGAGGCCCGGCCCGGAAGCTCGTCGGGCTTGAGATCGACGGGAAGCGGGCGGCCCGCCAGGGCATGGCGGTCCGCAAGGGCGATGCCCCCGCCGGGATCGTGTCCAGCGGGTGCTTCTCGCCGACCCTGTCCAAGTCGATCGCGATGGCGTTTGTGGACGTTGCCCACACGGCGGTGGGGACGTCGCTGTCGGTGGACACGGGCAAGGGTGCGACGCTCGAAGCAAAGGTGGTTGCCCTGCCGTTCTATAAGGTCGGAAAGTAAAGAGGGGCCGGTCAGGCCCGGGCTGGGGTCCCCCGGTGGGAGGGGGACGTGTCAGAGCCCGGTGCGCGGGTGGTCCGAGACCCCCGGCGTGTCGGCGCATATCCTTCGTGCTTACCCGGATGACAGAATCCGAACAGAAGGACGAGATATGCCGATGCAGACGACGACGTGGGCCCTTGCCGCCCTCGCGCAGCCGAATCCGAGTGATCAATCGTTGGGCGTGCCCGGAGCTTCGGGGCCGCCCGCGGCACCCAAGGCGGGCGAGGCCGTGACCGGTGCGGGGAACGGCACGACGGGGTCGGCGGGTGTTCCAACGACGGCCTCGCCGCAGGGCGGCGGGCAGTTGCTGTTCATCATGGTGGGGATGTTGGCGCTGATGATCTTTGTGTCCGTGTGGAGCGGTCGCAAGGAGAAGAAGAAGCGCGAGCAACTGATGGCGGCGATGGGCAAGGGGGACCTTGTTCAGACGATCGGCGGCGCGGTGGGGACGATCGAGCAGGTCCGCGACAACGAGGTCGTGATCCGCTTTGAGGACATGACGAAGATCAAGTTCGTCAAGAGCGCGGTGCAGACGATCCTCAAGCCCGCTGGGGGCAAGCCGGCGGGGCAGGTGGAGGCCAAGGGCGCGAAGGAGCCCGCCGGGGCCGCTTCCTGATATTGACCGCGACGCACTGAACGCACGCACGACGACCACGCAGGACCGCTTTCCCGATGCCACAACTTCTCAAGCGCATTTTCATCCAGATTCTGGTGCTGGGGCTCTGTTTCTACTTTATCTGGCCGCCCGAGCAGAAGATCAAGTTCGGCAAGGACCTCGCGGGCGGGACAAGCCTGGTGTACACCGTGCAGGTCTCCGACGCGGAAGACCCCGCGGTGGTGATCCCGAAGGTGGTGACGGCGATCAAGGATCGCGTCGATCCCAAGGGCCTGCTGGAGATCTCGGTGACCCAGTTGGGTCGCGACCGCATCGAGATCACGATGCCGCTGCCCCGGGATGAGGTCAAGCAGCTCCGTCGGACCTTTGAAACCGAGTTGAGCGCGCTGGGTAAGTTCCGCGCGACGCCGGCGAGGCTCGAATCGGCGTTCAGTCAGCCGGTGGAGTCCCGCGATGCGGCGCTGCGTGAGATGGCCTCGGGCAACAACCTTCTGTTCGACAAGCTCCGCGAGGCCGCGGCGTTGTTCGACCAGCGTGCGGAGCTGGACCGTCAGATCGCGGCGTTGCCCGAGAGCGCCGAAAAGGCAGTGCGGGATGACCTGGTCGCCCGGCGTGCCGAAGTGAACCCGAAGTACCGGGCGGCGGTGGGGGTGCTGACGGCCAACGTGCTTCAGCCCGATGTGCTGCGGCGGGTGCTCGACCTGCCGACCAACGAGCGGATGATCAAGGACGCGCAGGGGCAGCCGACGGTCAAGGATCCGAGCCAGCAATCGGTCAAACTGACCGAACTGCTGGAGCGTTATCCGCTGCGTCGATCGGAGATCGAGGCGGTTGTGTCGCGGTACATGGAGTACTCCTCCAAGCGGACGACGCTTGACGACCCCCAGGATCTCGTTCGGCTCTTGCGTGGCGCGGGCGTGCTGACGTTCCGCATTCCGGTTCCGGTGGGCACGCACCCGGACGAGATGGCGCTGCGGAGCGAGCTCCGCGAGCGCGGGCCGGCGAACGCGCGGCGCCCGGACGCCCGGTGGTTCAAGATCAACCAGATCACGAACTGGTACGAGTCCGCCGCCCAACGGGACGCGCTGCGGGCCAATCCTGCGGCGTACCTTGCGCAGCGTGGGCTGGTGGGCGAGGCGTACCTGGACGGGTACTACGCCCTTCTGTGGGACACGGACAACGCCAAGCTGACGCAGGATTCGGGCGATTGGTCGGTGTCTGACGCGGGCGATTCACGCGACGAGTACGGGCGGCCGGCGGTCCGGTTCGTCATGGACAACCGCGGCGCGTTCCTTCTGGGCGAGCTGACCAGTGCGCACGTCGGGCAGCCGATGGCGGTGCTGCTGGACGACCAGATCTACACGGCCCCGACGCTGCAGAGCGCGATCTCGCGCAACGGGCAGATCACGGGGATCGACTCCGAGCAGGAGCGTCAGTACGTGATCAAGGTGCTCGCGGGCGGTGCGCTGCAGGCGAAGCTGAGCACCGAGCCGATCTCCACCAGCACGCTGTCGCCCCAGCTCGGCGCGGACAACCTGCGGTCGGGCGTTCGTGCGGGCATCATCGCGATCATCGTGCTCGCGTGCTTCATGGTCGTGTACTACTTCTCGCTGGGCGTGATCGCCGTGATCACGCTGGTGATCAACGCGATCCTCATCGTCGGGCTGATGTCGCTCAATCACGCGACGTACACGATGCCCGGCATCGCGGGCGTGATCCTGACCTTCGGCGTGGCGGTGGACGCCAACGTCCTGATCTACGAGCGCATGCGAGAGGAGCTGGTTCGCGGCGCGGACCTGAAGACCGCGGTCCGGCTGGGCTTTAGCCGTGCGTTCGCGTCGATCTTCGACGGGAACATCACGAACCTGATCGTGTGCATGGTGCTGGGGATCTTTGGTTCGGCCGAGGTTCGCGGGTTTGCGATCACGATGAGCATCGGCGTGCTGAGCACGCTGTTCGCCGGGCTGATCACCAACCGCGTGATGATGGACGCGCTGCTGGCGGCGGGCTGGCGCAGGACGACGATGTTCGCGATGGTGGTGCCGGGGTTCCAGAGGCTCCTGACGCCGCGCGTTGACTGGATGCGCCTGCGGTACATCTTCTTCGTGATCTCGTTCCTCTACTGCACCTTCGGCCTCGGCATGGCGTTCTATCGCGGGAACGAGATGCTCGACACCGAATTCCGCGGGGGCACGCAGGTGGAACTGGTGCTGAGGCCTGTCTCACCGGGCGCTGAAGAGCGTGTGACGCTCGTGCGCAAGCAGGTGATGGACCGCCTCAAGGAGATCGCCGAGGCCCAGCCGCCCAATTCCGAGCTCCGCAAGCTCGCCGCGGCGGACGTGATCGCGATCAACCCGGCGTCGGACGGCGTGACGAGCGACCGGTTCAAGATCAAGACCGTGGCGACGGACAGCAACGCAGTCCAGACGCTGGTCGTCAAGAAGTTCGAGGACGTGCTCGAGGCCGATCCCGCCCTGACGTTCACGAAGACGCCCGAAAGGCTCCCCCCGACGTTCGTGGTGGACAACGCCGACCTCGGGACGGTACTTGGCAGGTCGCTGAGCGTGCCGGTTGAAGTGCGAGACTATCGCGGCGGCGTCGCCGTGCTGATCGAGAACATGTCTCCGGTTCCGACGCTCAAGAGCCTGACGGAGCGGATCGAGCGGATCCGTCAGACGCCGACCTACAGCGACACGCTGGGCCGGCCGCACGAGCTCGTGGTGCTCGAGGGCGACGAGACGGCGGTTCGCTCGGCGGCGTTGCTGGTCAACGAGCCGGCGATTCCCTACGAACCCACAACCCCGCTCGCCTGGCAGCAGGGTGTCGCGAACCGCGAGGCGAACTTGGTGTTCGAGGCGTTGGCGGTCGTGTCGACGCCGGCCAGCGTTCAGAACTTCAGCCCGTCCATCGCGGCGACGTTCAAGGCGCAGGCGATCCTGGCGACGATCCTGAGCTTTGCGCTGATCACGGTCTACATCTGGATCCGGTTCGGCTCGGGGCGTTACGCGATGGCCGCGATGGTCGCCCTCGTGCACGACGTGGTGTTCGTGCTCGGGCTTCTGGCGCTCTGCGGGTTCCTCTACGAGAACGAGTCGACGGCCAACGTTGCCCGCTCGCTCGGGATTCTCCCCTTCAAGATCGACCTCAACACCGTCGCCGCGTTGCTCACCGTTGCGGGCTATTCGCTCAACGACACGATCATCATCATGGACCGCATCCGCGAGAACCGGGGCAAGAGCCTCCACGCGTCCGAGTCGATGATCAACAACGCGATCAACAGCACCGTCAGCCGAACGCTCATCACCTCGGGCACGACGCTCGTCTCGGCCGCGGTTCTCTATCTGTTCGGCGGCGAGGGCGTGCGTGCGTTCGCCTTCGCCTTGTTCGTGGGCGTCGCGGTGGGCACGTATTCGTCGGTCGCCGTGGCGGCGCCGATCGTCTGGAGCCGCAAGGGCAAGGACGAGCCGGATTTGCTGCTGGCTCCGGCGGGGGCGCCCAAAGTCTGACCCCCTGCGGGCCGATAAACAGGTCTCGACACGGGAGTGCGTGAACGGATGGAATCGGTCTCGGGCAGGTTGGTGGCGGCGGCCTTGCTCCTGATGGTGATCTGGGGCGGGGTGTACTGGCTGTATGACCCGGCCAACAGCAAGACCGTCGTCCTCGCCGAGCCCCTGATCGAGACCCAGCCGCGGGCCGGCCTTCGGTCCGATCCGGTTCCCGCCGCACGCCCGGTGATCGAGTTTGCAGCGCCCGAGGCTGCGGCTCCGGAACCGACCCCCGCCCCCGCGCCATCGGTGCCAAGGCCCAGGGTGATCGCCCCGGCGTTCGAGTCGTACACCGTCAAGCCGGGCGACACGTTTGAGAAGATCGCACGGGCCCGCTACGGGTCGTCGGCGAAGGCGAGCGCGGTCAAGGCCGCCAACCCGCTGAAGGATCCGCGTCGCCTCAAGGCCGGGGATGTGATCCGTCTCCCGGTGGACCCTGACAACATCCAAGGCCGCCCCGCAACCGACGCTCCCACGCCCACGGCCGCGGGGGCTTCGGAATATGTCGTCTCCCCGGGGGACTCGCTCTCGCGGATCTCTTCGGCGGTCTATGGCACGTCCAAGCACTGGCAGCTGATTTTCGAGGCCAATCGGGGGCAGCTCGAAACCCCCGAGAAGCTTCGTGCGGGGATGCGGCTTCGGATCCCGCCCAAGCCGGCGGACTGATACAGTCTTCACCTCATGAAGACCCACCGACACGAGCGTTCCAGGACGGCGTCGCGGTCCAAGCCGCGGGCCCGCCAGCGGTTTCTGATCACCGGCGGGGCCGGATTCGTCGGGAGCAACCTCGCCGCCGCGCTCACCGCACGCGATCCTTCGTGCGAGATCATCATCGTCGATGACTTCCGCTCGGGGTCGTACGCGAACATCGTCGAGGCCTACGCCCGAGCCGGGCTGCCCGCGTTCTCCGGCGTCGTGCTGCCGATCTCGATCGAAGACCTCGAGTACGAGGCGTTGCTCGATGCGGCGGACTTCGGCGCGGTCTTCCATCTCGCCGCCATCACCGACACGACCGTCAAGGACGAGGCCGAGATGATCGCGGTGAATACCACGCCCATGATGGCGATCATGCAGGCGTGCGTCGCGGCGGGCGTCCCGCTGGTCTACGCGAGCAGCGCGGCGACGTACGGCACACCCCGCGAGGCCGCCGATCGAAAGCCCTTCGCGCTCGCCTCCGCCGGATCACCCAACAACGTCTACGGGTTCAGCAAGTGGCTTCTCGAATGCGAGCACCGCCGCTTCGCACAGTCCTGCGGTGCGCAGCCGCAGATCGTCGGGCTCCGCTACTTCAACGTCTTCGGGCCGGGCGAAAGCCGCAAGGGCAAGATGGCGTCGATGGTCTACCAGCTCGCGCAGCACATGCTCGACGGGAAGCGCCCCAAGCTCTTCGCGCCGGGCGACCAGAGCCGCGATCAGGTCTACATCGACGACATCGTCTCGTGCACGATGGCCGCCGCGGGCCTCCTGGGCAAGAACGCCCCGGTCCCGGGCGTCTACAACGCGGGCTCCGGAGTCGCCACGAGCTTCAACGAGATCGTCGCGGGGGTTCGCTCTGCTCTGGGCATCTCCGAGAAGGAACTGCCCACCGAGTATTTCGAGATGCCCGCCGACATCCGCGTCTTCTACCAGGATTGGACCTGCTCCGACCTTTCGGCGAACAAGGCCGGCCTGGGCTGGGAGCCCGCGCACAAGCCCCGCGTCGCGATCGAGCGGTACGCCGCGTTCCTTCGCGCCCAGCGAGGCTCCTAGCAGCCCGCCTCAAAGGCTCCCACGAAGTCGGCGAAATCGAAGAAGTCGGCGAAGCCGTCGAGGTTGAAGTCGGCCCCTTCCTGGCCTTCCTCGAACGCCGCCACAAAGTCGGCAAAGTCGAAGAAGTCGAGGAAGCCGTCGCAGGTGAAGTCGGCCGGGCAGGGATTCTCCGGGCCGAAACGGCTGATGAAGTTCGCCGGCACCCCACCCGCCTCGGAGAAGCTCCCCGCGATGTACAGGCCGGGCCTGGTCCCGAGGCGGTCTTCGTAAGGCGTCATGGCAAAGACGGCGATCGACGTGCCCGGGGGCGCGAAAGCCGACCAGGCAGAGCCGTTCCATGAGGCGAGATTGCCCACGGGCACACCACCCGCCTCGAAGAACTGCCCGCCGATGACGATCGCGTCGCCGCGCCGCATGATCGCATTGACCCCGACGCCCAGCACGCCGCCGCCCATCGGGTCCCACGCCGATCCGTTCCAGCGTCCGATGTCCTGCGCGGGGGTGCTGCCGAGTGTCGAGAAATTTCCACCGACGTAGAGGTCATCGCCGTCCACGAGCAGCGACTCGACCATGCCGAGGAATCCCGCGTCGCCGCCGGGGAATGAACTCCACTGCGAGCCGTTCCACACGGCGAGCCCGCGGCGAGTGACACCCGCCACCTGCGCGAACTGCCCGCCCACGATGAGTTCCCCGCGATACACCGCGAGCGCCTGCACGAAATCGTCGGTTCCGCCACCCAAGGCCGACCACTGCGAGCCGTTCCACGCGGCGATGTTGCTCGCCGGGACGCCCCCCGCCCCCCCCGCGCTGGCGAAACTGCCCGCAACGATCAGCGAGTTCTGGTAGATCGCGGTGGCATAGACCTGCCGGAAGGCCCCGGTCACCCCGCCGCCGAGCGAACGCCACGAGGAGCCGTCCCACGCGGCGAGGTTGTTGACCGTCGTGCCCCCGGCCGCCCCGAGCCAGGTGAAGAACCCGCCCGCGATCAGCTCGCCGTTGAACTCGCCCAGCGTGTAGACCGGCCCGGAGAAGCCGCCCCCGCCGAACGACCCGCCCGTGCCGAGCCGCGTCCAGGACCGCCCGTCCCACGCGGCGACGTAGTTCGCCCGCACGGTTCCCGCCTGGAAGAAGTTCCCGCCCGCGTGGAGCCGCCCGTCCTTGACGTGCAGCGCGAGCACCGTGCCGTTCATTCCCACGCCCCCCGGCCCAAAGGCGTTCGACCAGGCGTCGGGGCATTGGGCGGACGCCTGTCCCGAAACCACGGCCGCGAGCCAGAGCGTGATCGTGCGAACCATCATGGGTATCCCTCCGCTCTGAGCATATCGCGACGCCCGAGCGGATCCAGCCCGATTGTGGGACCGAGAAAGACAAGCACGCCCCCGCGTGCGTGGTCGCGGGGGCGTGCCTCTCTCCTCCTGCGGTCGGGCGTCTTTAGCACCCCGTCTCGTAGGCATCCACGAAGGCATTGAGGTCAAAGAAGTCCACGAACCCGTCGCCGTCAAAGTCCGCGGTCCGGCCGGGCGGGCACGTGTCGCCCTCGAAGCACTGCACGAAGGCGTCGAAGTCGAAGAAGTCGACGAACCCGTCGCCGTCGAAGTCGGCGTCGCAGGCCGGCGCGTTGAACTCCAGCACGAGCGAACCGGTCCCGCGGGCGGCCAGGTACCCGCCGACGCGGATGTAGTAGGGGACCCCGGCGATGACGTCGACCCCGTTGATCTGCGACTGGAACCCGCAGGCGTCGTCGTTGCACGCCTTGTAGGTGAACCGCGGGCCGCACGGTGCGTTGGCGTAGACGGCGAGCTTGGTGTCAAACGAGCTCCCGCACGTCGAGACGTTGATCGTCCCGCTCTGCGTGGGCGTGTAGACGTACCACAGGTCGCCGTTGATCTGGTTGTCCGCGCCGTTGTTGGTGCACTGGTTCAGCACGGGCCCGTCGGTGGTCGCGTGGCGGTTGTCGAAGTTGTACGTCCCGGGCACGATCGTCCTTGCCTCGTCGCAGCGGTCGTTGGTCGGCCCGACGTTGAGCGTGTAGTTCCCGAAGGCCCCGTTGAACCCGGCCACGCGGATGTAGTACGTCGAGCCCGCCGCCGCGTTGATCGTCACCGCGCTCTGGGTGGTCCCGGCGCAGGCGGCGGGGGTGCCCGCGTCGTCGTTGCAGGCGATCTGCGTCCCCGTCCCGCTGGGGCACGAGGTCGTGTCATAGACCGACACCACCGTGTCAAAGCCGCTCCCGCAGGTCGTGATGGTCAGCGGGGCGGACTCGATCGCCGTGTACTTGAACCAGACGCTCCGCGAGGAGTTCGAGCTGCCGCAGGTGGCCATCCCGTCGATCGACGCGTCGGTGGTCGAGCCCGTGAAACTCCCGTTGCCCACGAGGCGCGCGTTGACGCAGCGGTCGTTACCCGGGCGGAACTGCGCGTTGAACCCGCCGCTCTGCGAGCCGAAGGGGTTGTACCCCTCCATCGTCAGGCGGTACTGCCCCGCCGGCAGGTAGCTGAGGCTGGGGCTCTGCCCGCCCGCGAAGTACGAGTTGGTCACGCGGTTGCGGAACTCGATGGAGGCGAAGGCCTGGCCCGAGTCGGAGGAGTACCCGCCGTCGTACTCCATGTCCATCGGCTCGGACAGGTTGAAGTCCACGATGATGTCCATCTCCGCCCATCCCGCCTCGCCGGTCGAGGGGGCGAAGGACGTGCTGCTGAAGGACCCGGACCACGCGTTGCCGTTGCGGGTCCACGACGACTGCGAGCTGACGCTGCCGTTGGTGAACGACTTGTTCGCGCTGATGCTAAAGCCGTTGACGTTGCTCGAGGTCTGCTGGTTGCTCCCCGAGCCGTTGCCCGAGTTCGCACGCACCAGCGCGCTCACCGTCACCACCGAGATCTGCGCCTGGGCCGCGGTGCTCATCACACCCATCGCCACCACCGCCACCCGCCCCGCCATCGTCGCCAACGTCGCCGTGTTCATGCTGGATCCTCCGAGGGCGCTCTCCGCGCCTTCGCCCCCCAGTGCGACGATCCACCAGATCGGAAGAGCGTCGTGTAGGGAAAGAGTGTAGATCTCGGTGGTC
>ERZ761603.1786-NODE-1786-length-15594-cov-47.048008_pt1 | contig 15594 bp, 10 predicted proteins | sample MGYA00511879_ERZ761603 | MGnify/ENA primary metagenome ERZ761603 (study PRJEB28899, sample SAMN02850040) | bioreactor sludge metagenome | biome: EBPR Sludge; feature: EBPR Bioreactor; material: flocular biomat | place: Australia: Thorneside Wastwater Treatment... | reverse complement strand
TCTCTTCGCCGGCACGGACTGCGCCCGGGTGCGGCTTGTCGGTGCGGCTGTCGGTCCCCACCTTGTAGCGAACGCCGGGCTTCAGCTTGCTGGCTTCGATGGCGACGACGTAGTGCGGCTCGCCCAGCGGCAGCGGCATGTCGTAGAGGAGCTGCATCTTGTCGCCGCTGATGTCGATCAACTGGTGGTTCTGCGGATGCAGCGGGCCGACCGGGACGAAGCGGTCGATCGCCAGCTTGTTCAGCGCCACGAGGTAGCGTCCCTTGGGATCGACCGAGTCACCCTCCATCGTCATCAGGTGTCCGATGTTGTAATGCACGCTGATCTTGTCGAGCACCTTGCCTTCGCAGAAATTCCACTTGACGACCTGCGAGTCGACGTACAGCGAAGTGTAGGCGACGCAGGGCTTGGCGTCATACTGCGTGTGCAGCGGGCCAAGGCCGAGTTGCACCTGCGTATGCAATGCGTCCTTCATGTTGATCACGGGAATTCCGTAGGGATCCTTGGATTCGAATTTGCCGGCCTTGATCGCCGCCTGGATCTTCTCGAAGGAATAAACCGAGACGTGCGTGTCGAGCTTGCCGGAAACGGTGATGTACTTGCCATCCGGGGTGACATCAACGCCATGCGGCGATTTGGGTTCGGGAATCAGGAAGAGGATGCCTTCGCTGACTGCCGTGTCGATCGACAGCACATTATGCCCGTTGATCTTCTTCGCCTTGCCGGCCGCCACCAGTTCGGCCGCCCTCTTCCAGTTGATCACGTGCAGATAGTCGGTATCCTTGGCCGAACAACCCGCTTCGTACGGCGGCCGGCCCTTCTCGATCCCGCCGACATAGCGCTCGGTGCAGAAGGAGTTGGTAAACGACCAGCCGTCCGACGGCCCCTTGCCGGCATCCGAAAGATCCTGGCTGTACGGCGGCAACTCGATCGAGAACGACTCCCTGGTGTTGATGCGCCCTTCCTTGCGATCGAACTTCCAGTAGGTGACGCCACCGCGATACTTCTCGTTGAACTCTTCGAGCGGGTAGAACTTCTTGTTCTCGAGCGGCGCGGCGTACTGTGCGGCCTCGATCACATACTCGGTATTGGGGGTGACGAAAGCGCCGCCGTGCTCGGACTTGTAGATCGGGTTGACCACGATCTGCTTGGTCTCGAAGTCACGCAGGTCGATCACCGCCAGGCGCGGGTTGGCTTTGTCGTTGATGAACAGGAACTGGCCGTCGTACTTGCCCTGGGTCTCCGAAATCGCCGGGTGGTGGGTGTCGCCCCAGGTAATGTCCTTGCCATCGATCCGGCCCTGCGCCAGAACGGTCTTCGAGCTCTCGTCGAAACCGTAGCCTTGCCAGGGTTCGGGAGTGAACACCCCGATGTACTTGAGGATGCGCATCGACGGGATGCCATACACGATGACCTGGCCCGACTGGCCACCCGACGAGAAAGCGACGAACTCGTCACGCTTGCCGGTGGGTACGTAGGTCTTGGCCGCGGCCAGGATGTCCTGCTGCGAAAGGCTCCGGCGTTTCATCACATCCTGCAGCGATTCGGCGGCCAGGATGCTGCCGACCGCTGTGCAGCCCAGCCCTGCTGCAAGCAGCATCGGCAGGACTTGCTTCGTGCGGAATTTCATATTCACTCTCCCTTTGATCAAATGGGGTTCCACCTTTCCACCTCGATTGCCGCGCAACGGGACGCCGCTGCGGCAATATGTCGCACATTGTGGGCACATGCGCAGCCCGATAATTTGAGCTGTATTAAATTTTCACCAAGCTGCTGCAGCGCAGCGCAGCGCGGCAGGCATTCCGAATCCCCCCGTACCGGCCGCCGGCTAGCCATAATGCTCGCTCCGTACGCTGGCCGCCCACGTCTCCATTCCCTTTCCGCTGATGACCAAGAACCTGCTGCTCGACGCCGCCATCCTGCTTGCCCTGGCCATCGTCGCCGTTGTCGGCTACAAACTGGCGCCGCTGCTCAACCCCAAACCCGACATCGCGCTGCCGCTGTCAAACTGCGACCTGAACCAGCAGGCCTGCGTGGCGACGCTGCCCGACGGTGGCCAGATCGAATTCTCCATCGAACCACGACCGATCCCGCCGCTCCGACCGCTGCAACTGGAGGCCTCCTTCAACGGCACCGAAGTGCGCAAGGTGGAGGTCGATCTGGCCGGCAGCACGATGAAAATGGGCTACAACCGGCCGCGACTCGAACGTCGGAGCGGCGGCAGCGAACGCTTCGTCGGTGTGGCCAGCCTGCCGGTGTGCATCACCGGCAGCATGGAGTGGGAGGCAACCGTCCTGGTCGATACCGGCAAGGCCGTGGTCGCCCTGCCCTTCCGTTTCGTCACCGGCCAGTGACCGCAGAGAAGCCGCGATGACGACCGGAAATCTGCTCCTGACATTGATCATCGGGCTGAGCGCCACCCTCATCTACCCGCTTGCTTTCTGGCACCCGCTTTTCCCCGCTGTGGGGACCAGGATAGAACCGCACGGCCAGTACACGGTCGACCACCCGTCGGCCACCTACCCACCCACAGGAGAGATTTCAGACATGTCCGCGCCGCCAGCCGTCCTCACCCTTGCCGCCTGCCTAGTGCTGCCCTTGTGCACCGGGGCAGCCGAAACCGACCTGACCATCGCCGACCCCTACGTCCGCCTGGTGCCGCCGGGCAGCACAAATACGGTCGCTTTCATGACCATCACCAACCACAGCAACAGCGACCGCAAGCTGGTGAGCGCCGAATCCCCGGTCGCCGGAACGGTGGAACTGCACACTCACCTGCACGACCAGGGTGTCATGCGCATGCGACAGGTCGCCGACATCGAGCTCAAGGCCGGGGGTCGGGCGGAGCTCAAACCCGGCGGTTACCATGTCATGCTGATCGGTCTCAAGCAACCGCTCCAGGAAAGCGAACGCGTGGCGCTGACCCTCCGCTTCGATGACGGCAGCACAAAGAAGCTTGAGGCTCCGGTCAGAAAGCCGCAGGCAATGCGGCAACCCGAGCCAGCCGCCGCAGCGGACCGGCACTGATCCCGGGAGCGGGCGCGTCAATCTCGTCGTTCGGGACTACGGCTTCACCGCACGAGCCTCGGGACTACCACTTCGTCGGCCATCATCACTGCCAAGGACGAAACGGCTCCTCGGAACTCCGACACGGTGGTCCGGAGCTTCGGTCATCGACGCTCGGCGCTCCTATGTCGTCGCTGCGGACTGTCTGGCGATGCTTCAGGGCAACGATCGGGTCTCTCTGGGCGACGACCGAGCAGCGCCAGCCGGTCTGTCGCAAGGTCGTGTGCCGCTATCGGCAGGCGGCGGAAGCATCGAGGGCGATCGATCCGGTTGACCTCATGGCAAGCGGCAGTGATGGCAGAAGACCCTTGGGGTACGGGTCGACGCGGCAAGCAGGTCATCACGACCATCCCGCAAACAGCCTCTGCCGCGCGGCTCGTCCGCCTTCTCCAAAGAAGCGGGCTGCCCCCGGCGGCTCAGGGACAGCCAGGCAAGGCCAGGCGGTCGATCAGCAGTGGCCGCCGGCCGGGCAGCCCACGGCAGCAGTTTCCATTGGTACCAGCGGGCGACCGTCCTTCGCCCAGGAACGAATACCGTCCCTGACGTTGTACACTTTGGTGTAACCGGCCTGCTGCGCGAGGAACCGGCTCGCATCCCTGGTGCGGTTTCCGCTGCGGCAGATGACAATCACCGGCTGATCCGGCCGGGCTATCGCCTGCACCTTCTGCAACCAGGCGGGCGGATCAGAGCGGCCGCGCTCGTCGTAGAAAGTCAGCAGCTTGCTGCCCGGCACGACACCGGTCTCCTTCCATTCGCCTTCGGTACGGATGTCGACCACCGGCACACCGGCGGCGACCAGGTGCGCCAACTCGGCGTTGTCGATATTGACGACTTCGGCGCACAAAGGGAGCGAGAAAAGAAGAGCCAGCAGGGCGTGGAACAGACGACGGAACATGATCGATACTCCCGGAAACGATTTGACATGGTTTGAGGCGGGGTGAGGCGCCTCTGGCAGAGTAGCGTCAGACCGGTCGATGCGGCAAGGGTTCGGGAGCCGTACCATGCGGGATACCATGCGAGCTTGACTGGGCTTCTCCCGACGATGATACTTTGCCTGGTGCAATAACCGCATCGGCCGATCCCGCCCGCCTGCCCCAGGAGGACCTCGAGCCGGGACGCGCCTGGGTGATTCCCCTCTTTCTTTGATGGAAAAATTCCGATTCCGGACAACAACTCGAGTGAGGAGCACGAACATGAAACGACGCACGCGTGACGAGCACCTGTTTGGCCCCGGGGCCAAGCGAATCCTCGCCCTCGATGGCGGCGGCATGCGGGGAATCATGACGGTCCAGATCCTCAAGCGGATGGAAACCATGTTGCGCAACCGCGTGGGGGGCGATCCGGACTTTCGCCTGTGCGATTATTTCGACCTGATCGGTGGCACCTCTACCGGGGCCATCCTCGCCGCCGGACTGGCGACCGGGATGTCGGCAGATCAACTCGAGGGCCTCTACGAGGAGCTGGGCAATGCCATCTTCGAACCGGATATCCTGCGCTGGGGTCTGCTGCGCGCCAAGTTCTCCAAGAAGCCCCTTGAAACGGCGTTGCAGCGGCAGTTCAGCGATATCAGGCTGGGTGACGCAGAGCGCATTCACACCGGCCTCGCGATCATGCTCAAGCGTTTCGATACGGGCAGCCCCTGGGTCCTGCACAACAATCCGCGCGGGCGCTACTTTACCCCCCGGCCGGGCGGCAAGGCGCTGGCCAACAGCGAGTTTTCCCTGTGGCAGATCGTGCGCGCGAGTACGGCCGCGCCGCATTACTTCGATCCCGAGCCGTTTGCCGTCGGTCGCGATGCGGGCGGCAAGGAACAGACCGGTCTCTTCGTCGACGGCGGGGTAAGTCCGCACAACAATCCGTCGCTCCAGTTGCTGATGCTGGCGTGGCTGCGGGGCTATGCCCTGCAGTGGCCGTCGGGGGCCGACAAGCTGTTGCTGGTATCGTGCGGCACCGGCATCAATGAAACCGGGATGACGGCTGAGGATAACCGGCCGGCGGCGGCCGCGGCGCTGATCGGACTGGCCTCGCTGATGGACGACGTGCTGGCGCTCAACGAACAACTGCTGCAATGGATGTCGGTCAGCCCCACGGCGCGCATCATCGACCGCGAGGTGGGCGATCTGGCCACCGATCTGCTCGGCGGCGGGCCGCCGCTGCTCACCTACCTGCGTTACAACGCCCATCTCGATGGCGACTGGCTGCGGGCGAACGTCCGGCCAGGCTACAGCGATGGCGACGCCAGATCGCTGCGCGAGATGGACAAGCCGCAGAACATGCCGAAACTGGTGGAGGTCGGGCAGGCCGTCGCGCGTCAGGTCGAGGAATCCCATTTCCCGGCGAGCTTCGACATCCGTGCCATGCCATGAGCGGGCACCGCGGCAGATGAGCGTGCGCTGAGCGGACGGGAACCCGGGCTCCACGCCATGCCGGCCATGCTTGCTGCGCTGCAGGCCGATATCACCACGCTGGCAGTGGACGCCATCGTGAACGCCGCCAACTCGTCGCTGCTTGGCGGCGGCGGGGTCGACGGAGCGATCCACCGCGCCGCCGGTCCCGACTTGCTGCACGAATGCCGTCGTCTTGGCGGTTGTCCGACGGGTGACGCCAGGCTGACCCACGGCTATCGGCTGCCGGCCAAGTACATCATCCATACGGTGGGGCCGGTGTGGCACGGCGGCGGGCAGGGCGAAGCGGAGCTGCTCGCCTCGTGCTACCGGCGCTCGCTCGAGATTGCCGCGGCGCATGGCGTACTCACCCTGGCCATTCCGAGCATCAGCACCGGCATCTATGGCTATCCGATAGACGAAGCCGCCCGAGTCGCCGTTTCAGCCGTACGCGCGGCACTGCAGCACGGCGGAACGCTACGGGAAGTGACCTTCTGCTGCTTTTCGGTGCGCGACCTGGGCGTCTATCAAGGCTTGCTCGCCGGGTCGGAGGACTGAGTCGGTCCGCCGCCGAGGCGCAGCCGGGCCGAAGACATTGCCATGAAACTGGTCATCCGAGATGGCAAACCAGGCATCCTGGCCAAAGGCTTTGGAAACTTTCCGGGAGTCACTCTGCCCCGACCTCCCGTTCCATGCAAGACAAACCTTTTCAGCGCCGCAGCAGCGCGCTAGTATGGCAGTCTCGGGGTCGTCGACCGTGACCCCGACGCCCTGCGATGAAAGGAGCTCTTCGTCTTGAAGCCTACCGATATCGGCGCACCCGACTACTTCCACAAAGTGGTCGATTGCCAGTGGGCCTGCCCGGCCCATACGCCCGTTCCCGAGTACATCCGACTGATTGCCGCCGGCCGCTACGACGAGGCCTACCTGGTCAACTGGGTATCCAACGTCTTTCCCGGAATTCTCGGGCGCACCTGCGACCGACCCTGCGAGCCGGCGTGCCGGCGCAGCCGGGTCGAGGACGAAACGGCCGACGGCCGAGGGCGCAAGGAGCCGGTGGCAATCTGCCGTCTCAAGCGGGTGGCGGCCGATTACAAGGAGGATATCCGCGGGCTGCTGCCGCAACCGGCAGCGCAGAAGAACGGTCGCCGGGTTGCCTGCATCGGTGCCGGTCCGGCCTCGCTGACCGTGGCGCGCGACCTGGCGCCGCTCGGCTACGAGGTCGTGGTGTACGACGGCGACCGGCTTGCCGGCGGCATGATGCGTACGCAAATTCCGAAATTCCGCCTGCCGGAGGAAGTCATCGACGAAGAGACCGGCTACGTGCTCGATCTCGGTGTCGAATTCCGTAGCGGGCAATACGTCAGCTCGCTGAAGGAACTGCTTGCCGAAGGCTACGATGCCGTGTTCGTCGGTTCCGGCGCCCCGCGCGGTCAGGACCTGGATGTTCCCGGGCGCAAGACGGCGGCCAAGCAGATCCACCTCGGCATCGACTGGCTGGCCAACGTCGCTTTCGGTCACGTCACTTCGATAAGCAAACGGGTGATCGTGCTCGGTGGCGGCAATACCGCGATGGACTGCTGCCGCTCGGCACGCCGGCTCGGCGGCGAGGACGTCAAGGTCATCGTACGCTCCGGTTTCGAGCAGATGAAGGCCAGTCCCTGGGAGAAGGAGGACGCCATGCACGAAGGCATCCCGATCCTCAACAACCTGGTACCCAAGGCCTTTACCCACAATGGCGGGCGGCTGACCGGCGTCACCTTCCAGAAGGTGCGTTCGGTGTACGACGAGAACGGACGCCGGACCCTGGTGCCGACCGGTGAACCCGATCCTCATTTCGAGTGTGACGAAGTGCTGGTGGCGGTTGGCCAGGATAACGCCTTCCCCTGGATCGAGCGCGACATCGGCATCGAGTTCGACAAGTGGGGACTGCCCAGGCTCGACGAGCGGACGATGCAGTCCACGCTGCCCCAGGTCTTCTTCGGTGGCGATGCCGCCTTCGGACCGAAGAACATCATCTGGGCAGTGGCTCATGGGCACGAGGCAGCGGTCTCGATCGACCGCATGCTCAACGGCGAGGAGATTGCCGTACGCCCGGCGCCGACGACCCATCTGGTGTCGCAGAAGATGGGCATCCACGCCTGGCGCTACGACAACGCCATCTCGGTTGACCGCCGCCTGCGCGTGCCGCTGCGTGACATCGGCGCGGCACTGAAGAACATCAAGATCGAGGTCGAACTCGGCTTCGACCCGCAACTCGCCTTCAAGGAAGCGCAACGCTGTCTCAACTGCGACGTACAGACGGTATTCACCACCCGCTTGTGCATCGAATGCGACGCCTGCATGGACATCTGCCCGATGGACTGCATCAGCTTCACGCACAACGGTGACGAGGAGGAATTGCGGCTGCGCCTGCACGCACCGGCGCTCAACCTCAGCCAGGACCTCTACGTCTCTGACACGCTGAAAACCGGGCGGCTGATGGTCAAGGACGAGGATGTCTGCCTGCACTGCGGCCTGTGCGCCGAACGCTGTCCGACCGGTGCCTGGGACATGCAGAAGTTCCTGTTCGCAATGACGCATGCCGGCGCTGGCTGCCGCACCGCCAGCGCACCGCATTCACAGCCAGCCGCCGCCTGAGGAGCGAAAATGCAGAAGATCGAAGCGGTCAATGATTTCGTCGTCAAGTTCGCCAACATCAACGGCTCGGGATCGGCCTCGGCCAATGAGCTGTTCGCGCGCGCCATCCTGCGCATGGGGGTGCCGGTGTCGCCGCGCAACATTTTTCCCTCCAACATCCAGGGTCTGCCGACCTGGTTCGAGGTGCGCGTCACCGAACACGGCTACCTCGGCCGTCGCGGTGGCGTGGACATGATGGTGGCGATGAATCCGCAGACCTGGGACCAGGATGTCCGCGAGATCGACCCCGGTGGCTACCTGTTCTACGATAGTTCCAAGCCGATACCGCGCTCCAGGTTCCGCAGCGACATCCACGTGCTGGCCATGCCGCTGACCGAACTGTGCAACGACACCTACAGTGACGCGCGCGAACGCCAGTTGTTCAAGAACATCATCTACATCGGCGCACTCACGCAGTTGCTCGATATCGACCCGGCCGAAATCGAGAAGCTGTTTGGCGAGCAGTACAAGGGCAAGGAAAAGCTCCTCGAATCCAATGTCCAGGCGCTCCATCTCGGTCGCCAGTACGCCCGCCAGAATCTCAAGCCGATCGCGCTCAAGGTCGAACGGCGGGACTGCGTCGGCGACCGCATCTTCGTTGACGGCAACAGCGCCGCGGCTCTCGGTTGCGTCTATGGCGGCGCAACGGTCTGTGCCTGGTATCCGATCACCCCCTCGTCGTCGGTCGCCGAGGCTTTTCAGCGCTACACGCAGAAGCTGCGCGTCGATCCGACCAGTGGCCAGCATCGCTACGCGATCATTCAGGCCGAAGACGAACTGGCATCGATCGGCATGGTCATCGGTGCCGGCTGGAACGGGGCGCGTTCCTTCACCGCCACCTCCGGTCCCGGTGTCTCGCTGATGACCGAATTCATCGGTCTTGCCTATTTTGCCGAAATCCCGGCAGTGATCATCAACGTGCAGCGCGGCGGGCCGTCCACCGGCATGCCGACGCGCACGCAGCAGGCCGACGTGCTGGCCTGTGCCTATGCGTCGCACGGCGATACCAAACACGTGTTGCTCTTTCCCGAGGATCCCTACGAGTGCTTCGAGATGTCGGCGCAGGCGCTGGACCTCGCCGAGCGGCTGCAGACACCGGTATTCGTCATGACCGACCTCGATATCGGCATGAATCAGCGCCTGTCGCGTCCCTTCACCTGGGACGACCGCCGCGAGTACGACCGCGGCAAGGTGATGAGCCGCGAAGAGCTCGACGCCGGTGCCGACTTCGGCCGCTACCTCGACGTCGACGGTGACGGCATCCCCTACCGCACCTACCCGGGCACACACCCGACCCGCGGCGGCTATTTCACCCGCGGCTCGACCAAGAACGCCTACGCCACCTACTCCGAAGCCGGCGCCGACTACGTCTACAACATGCAGCGCCTGCGCCAGAAGTTCGAAACCGCCAAGTCACTGGTCCCGCTGCCGGTACTCTCGGCGGCCAGATTCCCGGCACGCTTCGCCGCGCTCTTCTACGGCTCGACCAGCCCGGCGATGCACGAGGCTCTCGACGCTCTGGCCGAACAGGGAATCTACATCAACGCCCTGCGCCTGCGCGCCTTCCCCTTCCAGAACGAGATCGCCGACTTCATCGCCTCACACGCCAAGGTCTTCGTGCTCGAACAGAATTTCGACGCGCAACTGACCACGCTGCTGGTCAACGAGGCCGGCGTCAACCCGGCGAGCCTGGTTCCGATCCTGCACTACGACGGCACGCCGATCACCGCGCGCTTCATCACCCAGGAGATCGCCGAGCGTGTTTCCAAGCTCAACGTGCGCCCTCTCCGCGAAAACATGGTGGCCTGACATGACCTACCTCGCCAAGCCCAAACTGCACCACCCCTCGTTGGCCAAGAACCGCGTCGGCTACACCCGGCGCGACTACGAAGGCAAGATTTCGACCCTCTGCGCCGGCTGCGGTCACGATTCGATCTCGGCGGCGATCATCCAGGCCTGTTGGGAACTCGACATCGAGCCGCACCGCGTCGCCAAGCTGTCGGGGATCGGCTGCTCGTCGAAGACGCCGGACTACTTCCTCGGCAACTCGCACGGCTTCAACACCGTGCATGGCCGCATGCCGTCGGTACTCACCGGCGCCTACCTGGCCAACCGCGAGCTGATCTACCTCGGTGTCTCGGGGGATGGCGATTCGGCGTCGATCGGCCTCGGCCAGTTTGCCCATCTCATGCGGCGTGGCGTCAACATGACCTATCTGGTCGAAAACAACGGTGTTTACGGATTGACCAAGGGCCAGTTCTCGGCCACCGCCGACAAGGGTTCGCGCTCCAAGAAGGGCCAGACCAACAGCGACGCACCGATCGATCTGGTGACCCTGGCACTGTTCATGGGCGCCACCTATGTCGCGCGCGGCTTCTCCGGCGACAAGGCGCAACTCGTTCCGTTGATCCGTGCCGCGCTGGCACACCAGGGGGCAGCGGTGATCGACATCCTTTCCCCGTGCATCGCCTTCAACAACCACGCCGGCAGCACCAAGAGCTACGACTACGTGCGCGAACACAACGAAGCGGTCAACCGCCTCGACTTCTTTCCGCAGCGCGAGGAGATCACCGCCGAGTATGGTGCCGGCGAACTGGTCCAGATACGCCAGCACGACGGTTCCGTGGTCAACCTGCGCAAGCTGCATACCGACTACGATCCAACCGACCGTATCCGGGCGATGAGCTACGTCCAGGAACACGCCGCTCGCGGCGAACTGGTGACCGGCCTGCTCTACGTGGACGCCGACGCCGGCGACCTGCACGAACAGATCGGCACTGTCGAACAAGCGCTGAACACACTCGGCGCGGCCGAACTCTGTCCCGGCTCGGCAGCACTCGAAAAGATCAACGCCTCGCTGCGCTGAGGCGCCACTGCGGGTGGCTTCCCGCAGTGGCGTCCGGTCGTCTCGTGCAAATCGCCGCCGGAGACCTCCCGGTCGCTGCCGGCCCACCGCCAGACGGGAAAGATTCCGCAGGCATCGCCGGGGAGCCGGCCCAGGCCGTATAATCCTGCCTTCACTCCAGCAGGCTCCATCGTGTCCGACCGTCTCGCCGTCTACACCCAGTACCTTCTTCCCAAACAAGCACTTACCATCGTTGCCGGGAAACTTGCCGGGAGCGAGGCCGGCAGCCTGACGACCCGCGTGATCCGCTGGTTCGTCCAGCACTACGCTGTGGACCTGAGCGAGGCGGTCGATTCCGACCCGGTCAGCTACCGCAGCTTCAACGAGTTCTTCACCCGCCCCCTGCGTCCCGAGGCACGGCCGCTGGCCGAGGCCGACTTCATCTGCCCGGTGGACGGTGCGATCAGCCGGTTCGGCGTCATCGAACGCGACCAGATCTTCCAGGCCAAGGGTCACCACTACTCGACCACGGCACTGGTCGGTGGCGACCGCCACCTCGCCGCCTGCTTCGACGACGGCGCTTTCGCCACCCTCTACCTCAGCCCGCGTGACTATCACCGCATCCACATGCCGGTGGACGGCCGGCTGACGCGCATGATCCACGTTCCCGGCGCGCTGTTTTCGGTGAATCCGGCAACTGCGCGCGGCGTTCCGGGCCTCTTCGCGCGCAACGAGCGCATCGTCTGCGTCTTCGAGACGGGTTTCGGCCACTTTGTCCTCACCCTGGTCGGCGCCACCATCGTCGGCAGCATGGCGACCGTCTGGCACGGCACGGTCAACCCGCCACGCAGCAGCGCACTGCGCGAATGGCGCTACGACGATCAGCAGATCGTCCTGAAGAAGGGCGAGGAAATGGGCCGCTTCCTGCTCGGTTCGACCGTAGTCATGCTCTTCCCGCGTGACACTGTCGACTTCAACCCCGCCTGGGTGCCCGCCCGGGTGGTCCGCATGGGCGAGATGATGGGCGTCAAGGCACGCAGCCCGCCCAGGTGACGCGTCCGGGACGGTTACCCGGCGAAGCAGCACGCCCGACACTCAGACGTTTCGCCATTGGTCGACCTGCGCGCCAGCGTGAGGCAAATCGCTGAACAAGCCCATCTGCAACCCACAGTGCATCGTTGCCAACCAAACGATGCGCCTTTGGAGCGTATTTTCGGCCATGGCAATCCTTCGCTGCAACAAATGCACACACCTCCAGGAGCAGGCGGACGAGCTGATTGGCGCCACGCTTGCCTGTCCACGCTGCGCCAACCCCACAGCGGTCTACCCGACCCTCTTTTTTGTAGGCCGGGTGCTCGAAAAGTACTTCGATGCCCAGCGCGAGATCGTTCGCCTGAAGGCGACGGTCAGCGCGAACCCGGCTGTCAGTCCGGCCACCCCAGCCCCCGCCCCGCCCGACGCAGTCGATCTATCGAACACCAAGCACCTGACCAGCGAACGACAGCACCAACCGATTGCCGAGTGGTTCGACAGAAAACAGATCGGCGTCCAGGTGGAGACGGACGCTGTCGACACGACGGGCTTCTTCGACGAGGTGGCCGTCAGCATCGGGCGCAATCTGCCGGTGTTGAAGGAAGTGCTCGATCGTATTCGCTGGGCCCAGCAGAAAGGCTATTCGAGCACCGTCATCGGATTCGACGGCAAATCGCCCGAGGATGTACGCACCATCAGCTCCTTCTGCCAGCAACTCTACGATTTTTCCTTTGTTGCCAAGGCAATCCCGAACCGCCAGAAGAACAACCTGCTTCTCGCCCTGCAAACCGCAGCGGCGGTCCGCCACTTCTTCAACGGCGAATGGCTGGAGTGGTTCGCACTGATGACCTGCCTGGAGTATGCCAGGGAACGGAACAAGCGCTTCTCCTGTGCCCGCAAGCTGGGGCTCACGCTGAGTAACGATGATCGTTACGAGCTCGACGTCTTCCTGCTGATCGACGGTCAGCTGCCCATCGTCATCGAATGCAAGAGCGGTGAGTTCCGTTCCGACATAGACAAGTACGTTGCCCTGCGCAAGCGCCTCGGTCTCAGCGGTCGGAACGTCGTCCTGTGCGTCGCCGGTCTCTCCGACGAGCACGCCAGGGGCCTGAGCGCGATGTACGACCTGAGCTTCGTCAGCGAGAGCGGTCTGCTGGCTCATCTGGGCAGTCTTTTCTGATCCGTCGCCCGCGATGCAGAACAATGTGCGGTACCGAGAGCGTTCAGACGGGATGGCAGCGCGCCGCTTCTGTCGTGAATGGCTCGACGTCACCTGGTCCCGCTTCGCTTCACACTGCTCCGCCTGGCCACAATGTCCTACCGACCCGCTCCCTCCAGTTCGGCAACCAGGCGGTCGAGATCGGCATTGCCGGGCATCAGTTTGGCGAGCTGTTTGACATAACCCAGAGCGGCGCGCCGGTCGCCGTTTTCGCGGCTGATCGAGAGTAGCGCGCCGAGGATCTCGAGATCGTTCGGGTGGCGCTGGTTGGCGCTGAGCAGCAGCGCGAGCGCCTGTGCGCGCTGGCCGGCGGAGTGAACGGCAATCGCCTGCACGTAAGCATAGCGGGCATTGTCGGGTGCCAGGCGGGCGGCCTCGGCGAATTCCCGCAGAGCAGCTTCGGATCGGCCCTGGCGGGTCAGCGACAGACCGAGCGCATGATGCAGGTCGGCATCGCGCGGCAACAACGCCAGGCCCCGGCGCAGGGTCTTGTCGACTTCCGCCTCGCGTCCCTGCACACGCCAGGCATCGGCCAGATTGACGTAGCCGGCAGGGAATTTCGCGTCGCGGGCAATGGCGCGCTCGAAGGCGGCGATTGCCTCATCCTGGCGTCCCTGGCGCAGTCTCAGGTTGCCGAGGTTCACCTGGCCGGAAGGCCAGTCCGCTTCCAGCGTCAGCGCCGTCTCGTATTCCTGCAGGGCAGCCGCGCGGGCCGCTCGCCTGTCCTCAGGAATCCGGTCGGCGGGCAGGTCGGCAAGGACGCGCGCCGCCTCGATGCGCACACCACGCACGGGATCGTTGAGCAGGGGAGCCACAGCGAGTACGCGGTTGATCGGATCAGCCGACGCGATCATGCCCAACGCCGCCACCCGTACCGATGGTTCGGCATCCTGCAGCAGCGCCCGCACGGCCGGCAGCGTACCGGGGTGAGCATGGGGCTGTGCGAGAGTCGCCGCACTGGCACGGACGATGGCCGGGACGCCCGGGTTGGTGGCGAGTTCGAGCAGATCGGGCAAGGCACGCACACCCTGCGTCCGGGCCGCGTGCAGGGTCTTGCCATAGTGTGGCCGGGCGCGCCAGTTCCTGCCATACCAGCGGTCGAGGGCGCTCGCTGCCCACTGTGGTTTCCTGTCGCTGTGGCACTGGGTGCAGGCGTTCGGACTGCCAAGCGATAGTGACAGGTCCGGGCGCGGCAGGCGCAGGCTGTGATCCTGGCGGGCGTGGATGACCATGTAGTTCTGCGTCGGCATGTGACAGGTGACGCACTGCGCGCCCGCTCCCCCCGCCTTGTGTTTGTGGTGTTGCGGGGTGTCGAATTCGGCAGCGGCATGGCAGCGTGTACACAAGGCGTTACCCGTTGCCCGCAGCTTGTGCGTGTGCGGGTCGTGACAATCCATGCAGGTGACTCCCTGCCGATGCATCCGGCTTTGCAGGAAGGAACCCCAGACGTAGACTTCCTCGCGCTGCTGGCCATCGGCATGGTAGTTTGGCGCGGTGAGCATGGCCAGGTGATGACTATCTTCGAGCGGTGCGCCCGTCGTGCGCTCCTCACTGATCGTCGAGCGGCGAGCATGGCAGGCGGCGCAGATGTTCATCGCGGCCGGATCGGACGGGCGATCACGTACCGCCGAGCGGGCACCCTCGCCGGCGAATCCCCACGCCTCGTTCCAGCGCGTGCGCAAGGATGGCAACCGCTTGTCGTCGTGTGCAGTGTACGGCGGCCTGGCCTGCCTGGCCCACTCGACATGCGACGCCGCCGGACCATGGCAGGCTTCGCAGGCGACACTGATCTCGCTCCAGGTGGTGCGATAGCTGTCGCTGACCGCATCGTAGCCCTTGCGCAAGTTGGTCGAGTGGCACTCGGCGCATTGCAGCGCCCAGTTGTGGTAGACGCCGGTCCAGTGCAGGGGATCGCGGTAGTCCACCCGCTGCTCCGGATAAAGGTGGAACCAGCGCTGGCCACCCTCGCCTTTCGGCCGCGTGTCCCAGGCGATCGGCAGCATCTGGTAACGCCCGCCGGGGAACGGGATCAGGTATTGCTGCAAGGGATAGACGCCAAAAGTGTAGCGGATCTCATAGTCGGTCGGTTTGCCGTCCGGGCCATCGGTACGCACCATGAATCGATCGCCGCGCTTGAAGAAGGTGGATTGCACATCATCCTTGCTGAATCCGGTGTTGTCGAAGTTGCCGAGGACCGTGGCCGGTGTTGCCTCCTGCATTGCCAACTGATGATGCGAGCCGGACCAGGCGATGAATTCCTTTTCGTGGCAGTCCTTGCATGCCGCGGCGCCAGCGTAGTCGCTGGCGAGGGGCGCGTTCGCCGGAGCGCCACTCGGGCTTGCCGGCACTGCGCCGGCTGGCGGCGATGC
>ERZ761603.1784-NODE-1784-length-15611-cov-15.535613_pt1 | contig 15611 bp, 14 predicted proteins | sample MGYA00511879_ERZ761603 | MGnify/ENA primary metagenome ERZ761603 (study PRJEB28899, sample SAMN02850040) | bioreactor sludge metagenome | biome: EBPR Sludge; feature: EBPR Bioreactor; material: flocular biomat | place: Australia: Thorneside Wastwater Treatment... | reverse complement strand
AAACGGCGTCCGCCGTTTCCTGGGGGCGCTCAGGAGAGCGCGACTTGTGCCAGCGGTAGCGCCAGGTCGGTGGCGACCAAAGCCTCTGCTTCGGCCAGGGTGCGCGTGCGACCTGAGGCATAAACACAGCACGCAAGCTGATTCGAGATGGGGAGAGGCAAGGCGATGCGGCCGTCGAGCACGCCGCGAGTCCACTCTGCGGTAGCTGCCGCCTCGCAGGTCGCCGGCAACTGCGGAAGGTGGCGCAGACTGTCGTGCTCGGCGTCGAAGAGTAGCTCGACGAGTCCGTCGTGCAGGTACTCGAGCGCCGGACGTCGCTTCGGATTGGCAAAGGGTTCGCCTTCGCTGCCGCGCAGCAGCAGGGCGTGCTTTCCGGCAGCGCCGAGCAGCGTGCGCATCGCCGTTAGGTACGCCGGGTGTGTCGCCGAGGCAAGCCGCAGGCCGTCGCCGGCAAACGGATCAAGCATCTTGACCAGACTATGGGCGCTGTTGCGCAGCCCGAGGCGCGTACGCAGCGACAGTTGGCGCTCCAGGCACGGCGAGAGTACGGACAAAGGCAGGTAGGCGAGGCCGGTCGCGTCGATCGCGAGTTGCGCCTGCGACACGCTGCTGCACGCCGCGATGCCCAGCGCACGGAAAATCTGCTCGCTGCTGACCCGGCCGTAACCTTCTCCGATCCCGTGTACCAGCACCGGAACATGCAGGCGCTGCAGCAGGAGCGCCAGCAGGGGCGTCAGATTGGCACTGCGACGCGCACCGTTGTAAGTCGGAATCACAACCGGCCGGACCTTGCCCGGCGGGCGCAGCTTCGGCAGACGTTCGTTGGCGGCGGCCAGGAAACCGGCCATCTCGGCAACGCTTTCCGTCTTCATGCGCAGGGCGATGGCGATGGCACCCAGTTCGAGATCGGGCACCTGCCCGTCGAGTACGGCGGCGTAAAGTTGCTGCGCTGCGTCCTGTGACAAGTCGCGTGAACCGGTGGCACCACGTCCGAGCTCCCTGATGATCGGTGCCCACTCCATGCGGGGTCCTCCTTTGCTGACATCAAACCGTCGCCTCCGCCTGCCGCGCGACCATCTGTCTCAGCTCCGGCAGGCACGAACCGCAGAAAGTACCGCATTTCCGTTTTTCCTGCAGCATTGCCAGTGTGGCGCCGTCTTTCAAATCGCCTGCGATCTGAGCTTCGGTGATGTCGGCGCAGTTGCACACGACACGACTCCTGGCCGGCAATCCGCCGGGGCGACGCTCGACCGGAGCGACGGCCCAGCGGATCAGTTCTGGTTCGAGGCCGCCGTCGGCGAGGATGTCCTTCAACCATTCCTGAGCCAGGGTTTCGCCGGCCAGGCGAACGCCGACCAGCTCCCCGTCTCTTGTCAGCGCGCGCTTGCTGATTTGCCGCCGGGGATCGGCGTAGACGATCGCTGAATCGTCGTCGTCAAGACCAAAGACGACGTCGAGGTCGTGCAGGCGAGCGGCGCTCAGCGCTGCGCGCAGCGCCGCGCGAAAAACGACCACCGGCGCTGCGCGTCCGTAAAGTCCGACCGATGCGTAAGCGAATTCAGGGAACAAGGCGCGCGCGCGGGCGAGGAGCGCGAGCGCTGCCGTTGCGCTGGGTGTCCGGCGCAGGATCACCAGCTGCCAGGGCAGCGCGGCCTTGCGCACGCTGACCGCGGCGTGCTTGAGTTCCGGCTGCTTGGAGTAGGGGTCGCAAGCCGCTAGCGTCAAGGCGTTGACGCCGGCACTGTTCATGAACTGGCTTCCCCAGTGCATCGGCAGCCAAGCCCGTCCGCGTGGCAGCGTGTCGTCACCGTCTACGCGAACGACGATGCGACCGCGCCGACTGGCGACCTCGGCCAGTTCTCCGCTGTGCAGTCCGTGCTGCAGCAGGTCGCCCGGATGCATCGTGAGCAGCGGTTCGTCATCATGATTGAACAGTCGTGCCACCGTTCCGGTACGGCTCATGCCGTGCCACTGGTCGCGCAGGCGCCCTGAGAGCAGGCTCAGCGGGTGATCGTGATCCGGAATTTCGGCGGTCGGCCGATGCTCGACCACGATGAAACGCGCGCGCCCGCTGGCGGTCGGAAAACGCCCGTCGGCGTACAGGCGCTTGCGGCCGCTGCTTGCTCCTTCCGCTAGCGGCCACTGTTGGGGTCCGCGCGCGTCGAGCAAGGCATAGCTGATGCCGGTGATGTCGAGGTCGCGACCACGTGTAGTCTCGCGGTGTTCAGCGAAAATTTCTTCCGGCTCGCGGTAGGGAAACAGCGCCTCGGTCAGCGGGTTGCCGAGGCGGGCACCGAGACGGCGAGCGAAGTCGACGACGATCTGCCAGTCGGCACGCGCTTCACCCGGGGGTGCCAGCGCCGGCCTGACGTGCGTGATACAGCGCTCGGAGTTGGTAACGGTCCCCTCCTTTTCGCCCCAACTGGTGGCTGGCAGCAGCAAGTCGGCGAAGGCCGCCGTGTCGGTATTGGCGTAAGCTTCCTGTAACACAACGAACTCGGCCTTATCGAGGGCGGCGCGGACGGTTGCCTGATCCGGCAGCGATTGTGCCGGGTTGGTGCACGCGATCCAGATCGCCTTGATCTCTCCGCTGTGCAGCGCGGCGAACAGTTCGGTCGCCGTCTTGCCGGGGTGCGCGGGAACGGACGGCACTCCCCACAGCCGCGCAACTTCGGTGCGATGCTCGGGATTCGCCAGATCGCGGTGAGCCGACAGCAGGTTGGCAAGGCCGCCGACTTCGCGCCCACCCATCGCGTTCGGCTGACCGGTCAGCGAGAAGGGCCCGGCGCCCGCGCGACCGATCTGTCCGGTTGCCAAGTGCAGCTGAATCAAGGCGACGTTGTTGTGCGTGCCATGGGCGGACTGGTTGAGTCCTTGACAGTACAGTGACAGTGCCGACTTGGCGGTCGCAAACCAGCGCGCGGCGCGGACGACGTCGGCCTCGGCCAGTCCACAGATGGCGGCAACGGCAGCGGGCGAGTACGCAGCGAGGCTGTGCTCGAGTTCGGCAAAGCCCTCGCAGTGAGCCTCGATGTATCGGCGATCGACGAGCTGCTCATCGAGCATCACTTTGAGCATGCCGTTGAACAGCGCAATGTCGGTTCCCGGCTTGAGCGCCAGGTGCAGGTCGGCGATCGCGGCCGTCTCGCTGCGCCGCGGGTCGATGACGATGATCCGTAGCCCGGGATTGGCCGCGCGCGCGTCTTCGATGCGCCGGAAAACGATGGGATGCGCCAGTGCCGGGTTGGCGCCGGCGATCAGGAGACAATCGCTGAGCGCAATGTCCTCGTAGCAACACGGGGGCGCGTCGGCGCCGAGCGTCTGCTTGTAGGCGGCGACGGCCGACGACATGCACAGGCGCGAATTCGTGTCCACGTTGTTAGTGCCGATCAGTCCCTTCGCCAGCTTGTTGAAGACGTAGTAGTCCTCGGTCAGCAGTTGTCCCGAGATGTAGAAGGCGACGCTGTCCGGACCGCTGTCGCGGATGATCTGTGCGAAGCGTTCGCTGGCGTGGGCGAGTGCTTCATCCCAGCCGATGGTGCGCCCGGGTTTACCCCGCCGCTGGCGTAACTCCGGCCGCAGCAGGCGATCATCCGGCAGCATCGTGAGGTGCAGAGACGCGCCCTTGGTGCACAGCCGTCCGGCGTTCGCCGGATGCTCGGGGTCGCCCCGCACACCGACGATTCGCCCGTCTTCGCTGTCGATCAGTACGCCGCAGCCGACACCGCAATAACAACACGTCGATTTGACAGTCCTGGTCATCTTCGCCTCACTTGCCCAAAACAAGCAACAGGCATGCCATGAACGAAAAAGGCTGCGGCCGCTTGCCGGCGGCGACCGGCGGCAGAGTCCGGAAGGAGATCCGGGCAGCCTTGCTGCGTCGTGGTGCGCGCGAGGCCCGCCATGCCTCATCGCGGGGCAGTGCGTTTGCCGCACGCAACGGGTGCAATCGCCGCGATCGCGGTCCGGGGTCGTTGAATCCCGGGTGAATCCTGAGGTAACATGCCTTGGCTTCGCTTCAGCCATGTGCCCGGGTGCTCCAAATCTTCGATCGGGGCAAGGGCAAGGGCCGCGAGTTCTCGATCTAGCGAGGGGTTTGGAATGTCAGGATTGAGGCGCAGAATCGTTCACCCACAAGCACTGCTGCTGTGGGCCGCTGTGTCTTGTGCGACTCCGGTCTGGGCCGAAGTCGACATCACGCAGTGTGGCTCCCTGCAACAGAGGTTAGGGCCCTTTGATTACCGGACGGCGTCGGCCAGCATCAAGCACGAGGTGGAGGGTGCTCACTGGGACGACCCGTTCGACGCCTTCTTGAAGGGCAAGAAGTATTCGCCGCGCAATGGCAACATCATCATGGCCGACTTCGATTACACCCTGCGCGCCTTCCCGAACCATCCCGACGCTCTGCGGGCCATCAATCTGTTGGGCATCTGGCAGAAAACCGAAAATCCGTACAAAGCTAAGTGGACCCTGGAGTGCTATTACCTTCGTGGCATGAAATTCGCGCCCGACGACGCTCTGGTCTATCTTGCCTACGGCGAATACCTGCAGCGACGGGGTCGAACCGCCGAAGCGCGGAAAAAAATCGATCAGGCGGTCGGGATGCTCGCGGCCAAAGGCGGTGGGTCGGCGATCACGCACTACAATCTCGGACTTGCCTACTTCGATTTCGGGGAGTTTGATCTGGCACAGTCTTACGCCGAGAGCGCAGCCAAGGGGGGAGTGGCCCTGCCGGGCCTGAGGGCGAGATTGCAGCGCAGCGGGCACTGGAAGGAGCGCAGCAAGGACGAAGTGCAGGAGAAGGGCACGACGGCCGCTGATGACGATGCATTGGAAGCAGCGTTGGCGGTTGAAGCCGGGGTAGTGGACACCTCACCGGCCGCGGCATCGGCCCCATCGGTCGGACGCTGATCTGGAGCGGATGGCGACTTCCTCAGTGTTTGGTCTGCTGGCCGACACGGCAACCCTGATCTCGGGCCGCTTCCTGTCGATCCTGATCTTCCACCGCGTCGTTCCGGAAGCGGATCCGCTGTTTCCTGGCGAGATGCATGCCCGCCGCTTCGATCACCTGCTCGATCGTCTGAAAAAGTCGTGGGAGATCGTGTCGCTGGGAGCCGCGATCGCCGAGTTGAAGGCGGGATCCTTGCGCCGTCGCTGCTTGGCCATCACCTTCGACGACGGTTACTCCGACAATGCCGAGGTTGCCGCGCCCCTACTGCAGCGGCATGGTCTCCCGGCGACGGTCTTCGTCACCACCGGTTATCTTGGCGGCGGCAGGATGTGGAACGACACGATCATCGAAGCGGTGCGGCGCACCGAGCGCAAGGTGCTGCAACTATCCTTCATGGCCGCCGAAACGCTCGCGGTCGGCACGATTGCCGAGCGACGGCAGGCGATCAGCCGGCTGCTCACAGCGGTCAAGCATCGCCCTGCCGCTGAGCGGGTGGCTGCTTGTGACGAGGTCGCCGCGGTATGCGCCGCAAGATTGCCGGACGACCTGATGATGCGTCCGGAACAGGTCAGGGCGATCGCCCAGGACGGTATCGAAATAGGCGCTCATACGGTGTCGCATCCAATTCTGGCCACCTTGCCCGATGCCGAGGCCCAACGCGAAATTGGTCAAGGCAAGCGGGAGCTGGAGTCTCTGCTCGATCGGCCGGTAGGCTTGTTTGCCTATCCGAACGGCCGGCCGCAAACCGATTACCTTGCGACGCATGTCAAAATGGTCAAGGAAGCGGGATTCGACGCTGCCGTCTCGACCACCTGGGGGGCATCCGGCCAGGGCAGCGATCTTTTTCAGTTGCCACGCTTCACTCCCTGGGACGAGCAAGTGTCGCGCTTCAATCTGCGCCTGGTGAAGAATCTGTTTGTTCGTCCACGCTGACCCGCTGGAAATCCGGGCCCCGTCGTTAAAAAGGTCCGCCTTCACTACTCCCGAGCGATCCGGTCATTCGGTGTTCTCCCTATAATGAGCGGCCTCGGTCGAGGTGTGGGTACGGCTTCCTCCACGGGTTTCCGTGTCTGGGCAGGTGGTCGCAGCCTTATTTGTTACATTCGGCCGGCGCACTGCAACTGATGCCAAAGGCAAGCCAGCATGAACTTGTTTTCGAGATTAGCGGAAAAGATCCGCAAACGGCGGTGGAAGCGTCCGACGACTGCAGCCGCTCAGCTGCAGATGCGATTGGATCGCCTTGGCTTGCCGTCTGCAGATCCCGGGGCCGAGGCGGTGATCCGCGAGGGAGTGGCATGGCTATGCCGCGCCCAGGACCATTCGGCCTCCCATGACGGCGGCGTCGCGCGCGACTACAGCCTGGAAAAGGGCTGGGCGACTTCGTACCCGGAAACGACCGGCTACATCGTCCCGACCCTGCTTGATTACGCCAGGCGCTACGGCAACTCTGACGTTCGCAAGCGGGCCGAGCGGATGCTCGACTGGTTCGTCGCGATTCAACTTCCTGGCGGCGGATTCCAGGGCGGCCGCGTGGACTCGACGCCCGTCGTCCCGGTGACCTTCAATACCGGCCAGATTCTGATCGGACTCACGGCTGGCGTCGCCGAGTTTGGGGATCGTTACCGCCCGGCAATGGAGGCGGCCGCCTGCTGGCTCGTCGATTCGCTGGACCCGGATGGCTGTTGGCGGAAGTTTCCGACACCTTTTGCCGCGCCCGGCGAGAAGGCCTATGAGACTCACGTGTCGTGGGGGCTGTTCGAGGCCGAACGGCTAGCGCCGGGTCGGGGATTCGCTGAAGCTGGATTGCGGAATCTACGTTGGGCGTTGACCAAGCAGCGCGCAAACGGATGGTTTGCCGACAATTGTCTCTCCGACCCGCGGCAACCACTGACGCATACGATTGGCTATGTCCTGCGCGGCGTGGTCGAGGGCTATCGCCTGAGCGGCGAGCCGTCCTTGCTTGCGGCCGCTGGCCGGACAGCCGACGGGCTGCTCGCCGCGATCCGCGCTGACGGCTTCCTTCCCGGTCGTCTCGATGCCAATTGGGCGCCCGCCGTCGATTCGGTGTGCCTGACCGGCAGCGTACAGATCGCACACTGCCTGCTGCTGCTCTATCAATCGACGGGGAAGGTCGCCTATCGGGACCAGGCCTTCGCGCTTAACGCCTATGTGCGGCGGACGATTGATATCGACGGCGCGCCGGAAATCAGGGGTGCGGTCAAGGGCTCGTTTCCCGTCGATGGCGGTTACGGCCGATTTGAGTACCTCAACTGGGCGGCCAAGTTCATGGTCGACGCCAACATTCTTGAACTCGATGTGCGCGGAGGATGATGCCTGATGTCCTGGCTCGGTCGCGTGAAGTTCAAGCTGTCGGGCTTGATCGTCGAGCATTGCCTGTCCTATGACACAGCCGACTTTGCTCGGGCACTGGCTGCCCTTGGTATCGTCGGCGGCGACGTGCTGATGGTGCATTCGTCACTGCATGCCCACAGCGGCTATCGCGATCGACCGATCGACATGATTAAAGCCCTGAAGCAGGCAGTCGGCCCGCAGGGTCTGCTGGTGATGCCGTCGATGACCTATACGGATTCGTCGAAGGCCTTCCTGCTGCGCGGCGAGGCGATGCATGTCCGTCGCAGTGCCTCGCGCATGGGGTTGCTGACGGAAGTCTTTCGGCGTGGCAAAGACGTCAGGCGCAGCCTCAGTCCGACGCACCCGCTGCTGGCCTGGGGCGAGCGCGCCGCGTCCTTCGTGAGCGGTCACCACCAGACCGATCGATCGTTTGGACCGGACAGTCCGTTCCAGCGACTCCTCGACTGCGATGGCAAGGTACTCTGTATCGGCACCATTCCGGAAACGGTCACCTTCACGCATTTCCTCGAAGACCGTATCCAAAGCAAGTTGCCGTTCGCCCTTTACGAACCCGGTCATTTTCCTGCCACGGTGGTCGACGCCGAAGGCCGTGCCTACGACGTTCCAACCCGTGTTCTGAGCGAAGAGTCGCGTCGTCGCCGGCGCGAGGAGATACTCTGGAGAATGGCGCGGAGGCGAGGCGTGACGCGGCAGAGGAGGGTTGGCAACACGAAGATGATGGTGATACGTTGCAACGCACTAGCCAACCTCGTCGACGAGATGTATGCAAACGGCGAATCGATTTTCAGCGGTCCTTGCTAGCCTTTGAGGCACTTTTTCGAATTAAAGGGCTGGATTCAAACGTGTGGAGCGAATCAACACCAGTAATGACCTGGACCATCTATTCAAGCCAGTTGCCGAATATTCGTGACGGGAGCGACGAGTCCGACCTGCACGCCGGCTGGCGCGAGCCATCCAGACAAACTGCCACTGCCGCCGAGGACCGCCATGCCTGACACACCCTGCAATGAGCAGCCGCTGGCCGTTACGCCCTGTGCTGGCGAAGCATTGCTCGAACTCGGCCGCGAGGTCCTGCGCGTTGAAGCCGAAGCAGTGCTCGGTCTCGTCGATCGTCTCGGAACGGGTTTCGTCGATGCGGTCCGTCTGGTGCTCGAATGTCGCGGCAGGGTCGTCGTCAGCGGCATGGGCAAGTCCGGACACGTCGGTCGCAAGATCGCCGCCACCCTGGCCAGCACCGGTACGCCGGCTTTCTTCGTCCATCCTGGGGAAGCCAGCCACGGCGATTTGGGTATGATCACCGCCGACGATGTGGTGATCGCGCTCTCCAACTCTGGCGAAAGCAGCGAATTGATCGCGATCGTTCCGTTGATCAAACGCCATGGTACCCGGCTGATCGCCATGACCGGCGTCCCGACATCGACGCTGGCGACCCAGGCCGACGTGCACCTTGACGCGGCCGTCGAGAAGGAAGCCTGCCCGCTCGGCCTCGCCCCCACTTCGAGCACCACCGCCGCTCTGGCGCTCGGCGACGCGCTCGCGCTGGCCTTGCTCAAGGCGCGTGGCTTCAGCAGCCAGGATTTCGCTCGCTCGCATCCTGGCGGCAAGCTTGGTCGACGGCTGTTGGTCCGGGTCAGCGACGTCATGCACACCGGGAAAAACCTGCCCAAGGCTGGCCATGATGCCAGTCTGGTCGAAGCCTTGCTCGAAATGAGCGCCAAAGGACTGGGCATGACCGCCGTGGTCGACGCCGACGAGCGTGTCCTCGGCATCTTCACCGATGGCGACCTGCGCCGGGTGCTGGCCACCGGCATCGACTTGCGCCATGCGATGATTGCCGATGTGATGAAACACAATCCGCGGACGATTGAGGCCGATCGCTTGGCGGCAGAGGCGGTCAAGCAGATGGAAGCGATGCGGATCAACGGCTTCCTGGTTGTCGACCGCGACCATCGCCTGGTCGGCGCCTTCAACATGCACGATCTGCTGCGCGCTGGCGTCCTGTGAGCGACCTTGGCAAACGCTCGCGCCTATTGCAGATGACTCCCAGCCTGAGCCCGAAGCCGATTCCCCCGTCTACCCGAGCCAAGTGGGGAATCTTCCGCCTGCTCGAGCGCCTGAGCGATCTGCGTGGCAACAGCGCTGCGGGGCATCTGGAACTCACCACTCCTGACCGCCCGCTGGCCTCCTTGTGGGTCTTCGTGTCCACCATCGGCGAGCTCAACGCCATCGACCCGTTGCTGCGGGAGATTCTTAGCCTGCGGTCGCAACTCAAACTCGTTCTGATCACCGACCATCCGCATTACCGCGACAGCTATCTTGCTCGCTACCCGGCTGCTGAAGTCTGCGTCACACGGGGCCACAGCAGCGATGCGGCAATGCTGGCGGGGCACTATCCGCCCCAGTTGCTGGTTGTCGGCGAAATCCCCTGCTGGCCTTCCGACGCCCCTTGCCGCTTCTCGTTTGCTTTCCTGCTTGCGGCCAAGCAGGCCGGCGCTGCTGTCGTGCTGGTCAACGGCTGGCTCTACCACTACCGTCCGGCCAGTCGCATGGATGACCTCGAGCGCCGCTTCTTTCAGGGCGACTATCTGCGGGCCTTTGACGCCATTGGGGTGCAAACGGACGAAATGCGGCAGCATCTGCTGGCCGCCGGGGCGATCGCTCGGCGAGTGGTCGTCACGGGCAATATCAAGTTCGATGCTGTGCGGCGACCCGACTGGTCGCCGGCGATGGCTCGCAGCCCAGCGATGCTGAGGGCATTGATGGACTCCGCGAGGCCGGTCATCGTTTCAGGTTGCGTTACCGATTTTGCCGAGCAGCAGAGGGTCCTCGACGCTTTTGTTGCCGTACGCAAGCGTCACCCCGACACCTTGCTGGTGCTGGCCCCGCGTCACCCGGAGGTTCACGAGCGGATGCAGGCGCTGTGCGGCTTTCTCGGGCAGCGCGGTCTGACGTCGGTTTTTCGCTCCACCGTTGCGGATACGCCGATAGCGGTCGACACCGCTTGCGTGGTCCTCGACACGATGGGTGAACTGCGTGATTTCTATGCAGCGGCCACCGTCGCTCATGTCGGCGTAAACCACAATGTGCTCGAACCGCTGGCTTTCGGCAAGCCGGTTACGGTGTTGCCTGGTTGGGACATAACTTACCCATCATACCCCGTCTACCGTACCCTGATGGACGGCGAAGCGCTTCTCGAAGCGGTCGGCGACGAGCAGTTGTCCGGACACTGGATCGAGCTTCTCAGTCAGCCGAACTTGTACAGGGATCGCATGCTCAGGACCCGCAAGACCCTGGAGTCTCTGCGCGGAGCCGTGCAACGCCATCTGGCACAAATCGAACCGCTGTTGCCGGCGATACTGCCGGAATGAAACGGGAGGCGCAAATGGCCAATAGCTCGCAGTCGATCGAATGGTTGCCGCAGAATCGGGACTTGCGAATGGACGCCAATCGGGATCTATTCCCGGAGGCTCGACGACGCTTCCATCTGGCACGAAACGCATCCATACACGCGTGGTGCAAAGGCAAGAAGGCTTCCGACAGCCCTGTGTTAGGGGATGTCTGGCGCAAGACCAAGTCGCGCTGCAAGTTCGCTAGGGGTTGAGTGTCCGCTTGCACAAACTATATAGCGCTCAGCGCGCAAAACAGGGAAGAGCAATGGTACGCATATCCAGCAGTATCTGTGTTTCAAATAACCGCAGTTTTGTCCTCTTCGGTGGGATTAACGTCCTCGAATCCCTCGATCTTGCGTTATACGCCTGTGCAGACTACGTGCGCGTCACGCAAAAACTGGGGATTCCCTACATTTTCAAAGCCAGCTTCGACAAGGCCAACCGTTCATCCATCCGTTCCTATCGCGGGCCGGGTTTGGAGCAAGGTCTGAGGATTTTCGAGGCCGTCAAGGCCGAGTTCGGGGTGCCGGTGCTGACCGATGTCCATGAGCCCTGGCAGGCTCAGCCGGTGGCCGAAGTTGTTGACGTCTTGCAGTTGCCGGCGTTCCTGGCGCGGCAGACCGACCTGGTTGTGGCACTCGCCAAGACGGGGCGGGTCATCAACATCAAGAAGCCTCAGTTCATTAGTCCGCCGCAGGTGCACCACATCGTCGACAAGTTCGTGGAGGCGGGGAACCCGAATGTGATCATTTGCGACCGCGGAACGTGCTTTGGATATGACAATCTGGTCGTCGACATGTTGGGATTCGGGGTCATGAAGAAGGTCTGCAACGACTTGCCCGTGATCTTCGATGTCACGCACGCATTGCAGCAAAGAGATCCAGGCGCGGCAGCCTCGGGCGGTCGACGCCGACAAGTCGCCGAACTGGCGCGTGCCGGGCTGGCGGTCGGGCTGGCGGGCATCTTCCTGGAGGCCCATCCGGAACCAGATGCCGCCAAGTGCGATGGCCCAAGTGCCTTGCCTTTGGACCAGCTCGAGCCTTTTCTTGCACAACTCAAGGCGCTTGATGACCTGGTGAAGTCGTTTGCACCGCTTCCTATCGCTTGAGGGTGGATCGTGACCCATGCTCCACTCTTCACTAAGTGTGCTGTGTATTGTCAGAATGAGGTCGTGCAAGATCCGCAGCCCTGCGGACTCGTTGGGACGGGCGCGGCCGGACGCCGATGGAACTCGCCGGGTGGCCTTTGCCGAGGAGTCGGTGGCGACGTGGGTCTGTGCACTGAAGCTTCTCGCCGACACGGGTTTCGGATAATCGGCAGCCGGTTGCTGAACTCCGAGAGCGGTGGCGGTATGGTTTTCATGTCCAGTCGTGTTTGGTGAATCCTATGCAGACCACCCAAGACATTTCATTCACTGCGGATCTGATTTCGCCGCGCTTTGCTGCGGGTCACCCGCAGTTGTATCACCTCAACGAAATGTCGGCCAAGGAACGGCTCCTGGTCTTGCAGAAGATCGAAAGCAATATCTATCTTCGCACGCCGCGGCGATGCCGCAGGTGTGACGGTCTCGCTTTCAGTGTGCTCGCGGAACAGGATCGCTATGGCTTCCCCATACAGACGAGTGTCTGCCACAGCTGTGGGTTGGTGCAGACAAATCCTGATTTTCGACCTGAAGACTACATTGATTTCTATACACATCACTATCGTCGGCTTTACATCGCGGATCTGGTCGGTGAACCCAAGGATTTTTTCCAGGAAGAGCTCTGGCGAGGTCAGAAGATTTACCGCTTCGTCAGAAAACACGCATCACTCGCCGGTTCTCCTTTCGTGCTGGAGGTCGGCTGTGGCGCCGGTGGTATTCTGCAGGCGTTTCGCGAACGCGGCTTCGAGGTCTTGGGGACCGATTACGGGACAGAGAATCTTGCCTATGGCAAGAGTCGCGGGATTGATATCCGTCAAGGCGACTTGTTTTCCTTGGATCTCGAACGGAGGCCTGATCTGATTATCTATTCACACGTATTGGAGCATGTTTACGACCCCAACCGGGAGCTCGCGAAAGTGCGTGAGTTGCTGGCTCCGGATGGTTGTCTTTATATTGAGGTGCCGGGGATCAAGGCGACGCGGACGAATGTGTTTCAAGGCGACTTCATGCAGATGTTCCACCTTGCGCATATCTACAATTTTACGCTCGCGACATTGACCGGACTGCTTGCAGATAACGGCTTTCAACTGATCGCTGGCAATGAGGAAGTGCGCGCTCTGTTTCGCAAAGGTGATGCCGCGGGCCAGAGATCCGGAGCGTACGCGGAAGTGATTGCCTACATGCGCGCGACTGAAGAACATCGTTCGTTTTACCGCGCGGCGTTTCGTGTACGCGCGCGTCTGCGCTCGGTGGCGGAAAAGGCACGGGTGGTGACCGTTTCTTTGCTCAAGGCGATGGGTGTCTATGCTTTGGCGAGACGTCTGCTGAGCTAGGGTGGAAATGGTTATTGGCGGGCCGGCGAGCGCGCTGCGCAGGGCGACAGGCCGCAACCCACGCTGCCGTTTGGCTGATAATCGGCGAGGAGTCGTTCCCTTCCCTCACGTCAGTGATGCGTGCAGCCGCTGACGTGAGGGAATGGCACAGGGCCAAGGCAAGGTGCAGCCATATGGAATATGGGCGCATGTTCTCTTGATGGCATCGATCGAATGGTTTTTCTAAGGGGTCTCTCAGCTTTCTATGACAACTGCTCAAACTGATTTCCGCTGTCCGCGTTGCAAGGCCGAACTTGCCGCCATCGACGAAGGACTGCGCTGCACGGCTTGTACCTCGGAATATCGCGTCCGGGACGGCATCGTCGATTTGCGTTGCGGCCGCATGGACTATTACTTCAATCCCGTTCCGCGCGAGGAGATGAACCGACTGATCGACGATGCTGAGCACGAGCCGTGGCCGACGATCGTTCGCCGCTTCCTGGGATACGTCAGGGACAATCCCGATTGGCTCGATGACCTGATCATCGATTCGCGATATGCCTGGAAGCTCGCTCTCGAACTGCCGCCGGATGCCCGCTTCCTCGATCTCGGCTGTGGCCTTGGCAACCTGACCAAAAATATTGCGCCGCATGTCGGCGAGGCCGTGGCGCTCGATCTCACCTGGGAGCGCCTCCGTTTTGCCAAGCGGCGCTTTGCACGTTTCAATGCCGGTGACCGGATCACGGTCGTCGCCGGCGGCGACGGTCCACACCTGCCGTTTCCGGATGCCTCTTTCGATTGCGTTGCCTTGTCCGGCGTCCTCGAGTGGGTCGCCGACTTCGGTAACTGGCAAGAGGCGAACTCGAAGATTTCCAAGGCTGCGCGCATGGTCATGTCGATCTTCGGTGCGTCCAATCCGCGCGAGATGCAGATCAAGTTCCTGCAGGAAATCCGGCGCATCCTGAAACCCGACGGGCAGCTCTTCGTGGCGATCGAAAATCGTCTCAATTATGAGTATTTCGGCAAACGTCCCGATCACCATACCGTGCTCTGGTTCGGTTCCCTGTTGCCGCGCTTTGCCGCCAACCTGTATTCGATCGCGGTCAATCAGCGGCCGTATCGGACCTATACCTACTCGATAAGCGGGCTGCAGAAACTGTTTCAGGCGGCCGGCTTTGCCCGTCAGGAATTTCTTGGGTTTCTCGACGGCTATACGCATTTGAACGAGATCCTCCCGCTCAAGACCGGTAACGCGGACTTCTGGCACTCGCCGCGCGCTCAGGCTTTCGTCGACCGCATCAGGCGAAGCCGGCAGTTCGTTCCGGCTTACGGGATCATTTCGACCAATTCGGCCCAGCCATCGAACACCCTGTTGCGGCGCGTCGTGAATTCGATCCAGCCGCTGCTGCCGGCGGACCACACACCGCTCAGCATCCGTAGCTGCCGGATGACGGGAAAGGAAAAAACGGTGCTCCGCGGGACGGCCGGCGGGCATCCCGTGCTGATCAGCATCCCCTGCAACCCGGCGGCATCGGCGGCGCAGGCAAGGCACTACGGATGGATCGAGCGCGCGCGCGAGATGCCGAACCTGTCAGCGTACCTTCCGCGTGCGCTGGCGCAGGGGACGATCCAGAAGCTGGCGTTCCATGTCGAAAGCGAGCTCGCCGGCGCTCCGCTGCGCGAGGAATTACACCGCTCCGGCCGGACCGCTTTGCTGGCCGACGTCGCCGCCCTGCTGCGCGCGATGAACCCGACGCCGGCGCTTGCTCCGATCACGCCGCTGGATGGCGCCGAATTCGAGCGCTTGGTCGAACGTCCTTTGCGCGAGGTCATGGCTGTCGTCGACGACGCCGCGTTGGCGAAGGAAGTGACGACGGCGCTGGAGCAGCGATTGCGCGGCTTGCCTGTTCGTCGCGGGCTCTTCCACGGCGACTTCAGCGTCAACAACCTTTTTGCCCATGAAGGCCGCGTGAACGGCTTGATCGATTGGGAGGACGTCCTGGCCGATGGCCTGCCGATCGTCGACGTACTGAATTACCTTGACAGCGTGCACCGGGCGTTCAACCCTGGAATGACGCTCATGGATACGATTCCACTGCTCGCCAAAGAGGAGTGGCCGGTCGACGAAGAGCGGCGTTTGCTTGCGGACAGCTACGCCCATCTCGGTGACGATTCCCGCTATCAGCCTGAATTCGCGATCCTGTACTGGCTATACCACGTGCGGCCGCAACTCGACTTTTCCCTGGCCTGCAATCGCCGGCAGATCAAGCAGCGAATCGAGCTTGTGGCGCGCGAGTTGCTGCGCCTGGGCTAACCCTCGCCGCATCCTGGAAGACCGCCGCCCGCAGCGTGTGGCCTGATCGTTGCTGGATCGCCCTGCCCGAAGACGCAGGGCAATCGCAGGAATGCCATCATCGTGGACCCTTTAAAATAATCGTTTACCC
>ERZ761603.1782-NODE-1782-length-15631-cov-15.704866_pt1 | contig 15631 bp, 12 predicted proteins | sample MGYA00511879_ERZ761603 | MGnify/ENA primary metagenome ERZ761603 (study PRJEB28899, sample SAMN02850040) | bioreactor sludge metagenome | biome: EBPR Sludge; feature: EBPR Bioreactor; material: flocular biomat | place: Australia: Thorneside Wastwater Treatment... | reverse complement strand
AATCAGGCTCCCGTCTTCAACGCATCGCCGGTGCCCGCGGCACCATTCCCCGATCCGGCACGCAACTCCCGATACCAGCAGCTGCTCGAAAAGTACCGGGGATCGGGCGAGTTCAAGACCGAGATCGAGATCGCGGAAGCCGCGATGAAACAGACGGACAACGAGGCGGTCACTGGGCAGTTGCCCGGCTTCGATACGGCGATTCTCAAGGGCAAGCAGTGACCGGTCAGAGGATCACCCGACGTGCGAGGAAGATGACGACGTGAGCGTTCGAGTTTGCTACATGCAGCGCGGCAGCCAGGGGCACAGCATCCGTGCGCTGCGACTGGTCGGACAGTCGACGGACGAAGGGTTCCCATCGGAGGGCGTGCAGGAGGACGCGACGGTGGAGACTCCCGCCGCGGCGAGTTGGATCAAGTCCAAACTCGCGGGCACCCGCGGCACGGGCGGGTTGACGTTCCTTTGCCTTGATGTCGAAGGAGGAACCTGTTCGTGGATCGGCGCCCCGAGCGCCGACCCTGATGTCGTTTCGGCGGTGGCGAGGTTCGGCGGTCAGGCGCTCGGCGACTCAGGCGCGGGCGAGGGTCGGACGAACGCCGCACTTTCGTACTACGCACCGTCGCCGATGGATTCGACTCTGCAACCGCTTGCACTCAACGGGCAGTCGAGTCGTCGGTTGCCTTTCACGCGGCGGAAGCAGATCAACGAGTCAGCCCACCCCGAGCGGTTCGCGGTGATGGCCATGACAGACGTGCCGGCGCGTCTTTTGGTCGATCGACTGGACGCGCTGGGCGTGTCGGTGGAAACAGTTGCATCGTTATGGCACGCCGCCGCACTCGCGTGGGACCCGGGTTGGTCCCCTGGAGGGGCTGTTCCGAGCGAGGATCCGCTCGTGGCAGAGCCTGTCTCACGCATCCACGCCGCGATCATCGTGGATGCGGGTGGCCGACTGGTATGGAGTTGGTCGCGTGGCACGGAACTGCTGATTGCCGGGTCGATGCGGTTGCGACAGGTCTCGGCGGGCGAACCCACCAGTTCGGCGGCCCGGCGATGTGTGGTCTTCGGCCGTGATGAAGTATCCCGGCTGACGGCGGAGTGGTTAAGTTGGTCGGCTCAAACGGGCCTGGTTCCTTCGCGGATCACGTGCGTGATGCCGGAAGCCTCACCGGAGAGTGCTTCGGAGTTCGGGCAGGCACTCGGCCGTTCGTGGCCCGGCGTGTCGGTGGACGCGGCTTTGTGCGACGATCCGGTGGGCGCGACGCTGCGGCGCGTCGCCGAACGTCTGGAGCAAACGCCCGCGAGCGCTGCACCTCCGAATCCTCTTGTATCATTGGTCGGTCTGTCGAACCGAAGGGGTCAAGCGCACCGGCGGTTGTATCTGTGGACGTCGCTCCTGATCTTGGTCGGAACGGGTGTAACGGGGATCAGCGCCTGGAGGATTTCACAGGCAGCTGCCCGTACGAAGGCGGCCGCTCAGACGCTCGATGGTCAGTGGCGTTCGCTGGTGAAGGAACACTACCCGGAGGCGGTTCCCGCGATCGGCAAGTCGGACCCCGAGGTGGAACTGGGCAAGGAACTGGACCGGCTGGATCGGGCTGTGGCCCCCCCTGTGCGAACCGATACGGTGCGGCCGATCCTTCAGGAACTGGAACTGCTTTCTCTGGTGGTGGGAAACTCCGGCTGTCATCTCGAGAGTGTGGAACTGGACGGACAGCAAGTCAAGATGTTTATCGAAGGAGAGAGCATCCAAGAGGCAGCGGACATGCTCGAGGCGTTCCAGAACGTGAGCGGCTCGGTGCTGGTGGATTGGGCGTACGACCCCAAGCCGGCGCCGCGTAATCCAACGAGGGTGCGGTCGATGTACACCGCGAAATGGCCGAGCGCCAAGGCCGCGAAACCGAATGAATCTTCAGGAACAGGCAAACCAAACTGAACGGTGAGTCTGTTCCCGCGGCGAGCGGTTCAGTATGAGTCAACGAGACACAGCCAACCCCATGAACGAAGACGCGAGAATGCTCGCCGCGGCAACCGCCGCCCGCACCGAGCGGGCCAATCGCCCCACGATGCTCGTGCTTTTTTCGGCGGTTCTGCTGGCGGGAGCGCTGGTTTGGCTTTTGTGGGCGTGGAGCGCACAGCGCGACGCAACCCGCTCTCTCTCGTTTCAACAGCGCAAGAGCGAGCGGGTTGCCGAACGCGTTGCCCAGTTGCTCTCGCTTCGTGCCAGAACGACCTCTGGAGAGGCGGTCAACGAAGGGAACACGCAACTGAGCCAGTTGCTCCCACGCATCGCGTCGGCGGCATCGGCCAGCGGCATCAAGGACAATGTCCCGCCGCCCGCGCAGCGTCGCCTTTCACCCGCGGGCACCACCGCAAAGCAGTTGCTCCTTGAATACAACGTGGCCGACGAATCACTCCCCGCGCTCCTGGCCTGGATCGATAAGAGCCTGGCCGATGTGCCCGGCCTGGAGTTGTACAAGGTGGTTGTCTCTCCGGAGCAGCAGAAATGGCGGCTCAAGGTGACGTTCAGCCGCTGGGAAAAAGCGGAGAGCACGTGATGCGGGCACTCGTTCCCGGATCCGTGTTTTCCGGTATTGGTGGTGCGATGTCGGTTTGGTTCGTTCCCTACGTTTGGCCCATGATGCGTGCAGTTACACGATCCAATGCTCTGATCCTCGCCGCCACGACGCTCCTGGCGTTCGGAGGTCTACCCGCGTGCTCTTCGACCCCCAAAACTCCGCCGCTGAAAATTGAGACCCGCGCGGATTACGAACAGGCCATCGCCGCGGCACAGAAAGGCGATCAACTCAGACAGAAGGGCCAGTGGACAGCCGCGGCGGAAGCGTACAAGGAGTCCATCGCCGCCAAGCCCGACCTGGGGCCTGTGTGGATGAACCTGGGGTATTGCCTGATGCAGGTGGGGGATTACGTCCCGGCCCGTGACGCGACGATCCGGGCGATCGACCTGCTGCCGAGTGATCCGCGTCCGTATGAAAACCTCGGCTTCCTCTACCACTCCCGCGGGTACGACGATGAGGCGATGAGGGCGTACGTTGAGAGCCTCAAGATCGACCCCAACTACCTGCCCAGTCTGCGAGGGGCCTGCCTGACAGGCAAGTTCATCAAGGTGGTCTCGTACGATGCGCTGGACAGAGTGAACCGCGCTGTGATGAGCGAAACAAACCCCGATTATCTCAAGGCGTGGCAGTTCGAGAAACTCCGGATCGAACAGGCTCTCAAGGCTCGTGAACGAGAGGGCACGTGACGCCGGGGCGACGGATTGTTCACCAGCGGATCAGCGCGAACAGAAAGATCACGAGCACAAACACAGCCAGCAGGATCACCCACGCGGGCTTTCGCGCCGGGGCGCTGCTCAGCGCGTGTCCGCAGTTCCAGCAGAGTTCGGTGTCGTCGTAGAGTTCGGTCTTGCACTCCGGGCAGGCCCGCGTCACGCCCGAGAAGGCCGCGATGTCCTCATCGCTGGGGCCGTCGTCGGTCTCGTCGGGGCTGGTCGGGCGGGCACGATTCGCCATCGTGCAAGGATAGGGTCGATGATCGTGGCGTCGCCGTGATTCATCCGGTTCCTGTGTCGCTGGTGAACGAATCCGTGCCTGTCGCGGCGCGGTGAGAGTTCGGATCGATCACTCGCACATTCCGTCTCCCGTCCAGCACTCCGTTGGGAGAGGTGGCGCGCATGACGGCGGCGCGGAGACGCCCGTACACCCAGACGAGGATGGCCACGGTCAGAAAGAGTACAAGCAGTGGTATCAGAACGATCAGGGACAGGACCAGCACAACAAGGATGAAGACATGGGCGGCGAATCGACCGAAAAGGGTGGGCCGGTTCCGCGCGGCGTGCATCCTCCGTTCGATGCGGAAGACCGTTTCGCGGATGGGAGAATCGCCCGTCACGACGGATAGTATTGGGGAATCGGGCCGTCCATGTTCCTCGTTTCGGTCATCACAGGACCGATGAGTGTGCAGGTTCCCGCGGGCCATCGTTTCAGGGCACGCACGGCGCAGGATACATTCGACATGCCGTACCCGAGGAACGCATCGCAACGCGCAGCCAGGAGCGCATCGAGCAGGACATCGCGTCCGAGAGCCTCCCGCGAGGGCGCGGGCCGGAGGTGCACTCCGCGCGCATCATCCGTACGCGAGACGGCGGTGGTGATGAGCCTCGGGCCGTAGCGATGCGCGAACTCTGCGAGCAATCGGGTTGAATCGGTGATCAGGAAGATTCGTGCTCGATCACTCTGCGCCAGGAACGCATCGATGCGCCCCGGATAGTCCGCGTGGGCAGTTCGGATGGCGGGGTCCTCCGCTTCCTTATCCCCTCCCCGGGCGTGCACCGCCAGGACCATGCCACCCCCTGACCCGAGGTGTGTGTTCGCAAAGTCGTCCACCGCCGCGGTGATGCCCTCGGTGGGGCGGAGATAACGCCGTGCCAGGTCGGCGCTCGCGCCCTCGACGCTCGCACCGTGCAGAGAATGGCTTTCGGGAATCCAGTCGAGCAGATACTCGACGCCGGTGTGAAAGTCGTGCACGCACACGGCTTCGCGCCGGGGAAAGTGGTGCAACGCGGCGAGAAGCGACCCCGGGCCTTGTACACGGTTCATCGGCCCGCACGGGAGCGTCTCGGCGTTGTAGCGGGGGTGATACACACCCCGGCGTGCCGCGGTGAGCACATCGTCGAACGTCGCGCTGCTGACGGGATGGAAAAAACGCGTCCATGCGTCGGGCGTGTCGTGATCCCGGAAGAGGCTCCCCGGCCCCCAGTGAACTACCGGCGTGCGGCCCGTGATCTCTGAAGCGAGCAGGCCGCCCAGAACCATGTCCACATCGGAGAAAAATCCGTGGCCCCATGGCAGGATGAGCAAATACGCGGGTGAAGGTGGCGGCAGGTACGGCGGTGTGGTCTCCGCGAGTCGAAGGTTTTTCTCCGCGGGTTTGAATCGAGGGTCCGCGGCGCGTGCCTGCCTGAACCAGCGGGCGGCGAGTTCGGGCCTGCACGCGGCGAGTGCGATACGCCCACGAACATTCCATGCGGCGGCATCGGCCGGGTTGACCCTCACGGCGGCGGTGGCGAGTTTGTCGGCCAGCCCCCAGACGCCCGATTCAAGGGCACGGATGGCCTGCATCGCGGGCGAGAGCGTGGTGGGGGGCATGCGTGTGAAAGAGTACCCTCCGGACGATCGCTCACCGCCTCACATCAGGTCGATGCGGGGACGGTCCTTGATGCGTCGAGCCGGGTTGCCGGCGTTCATGCTCCATGCATCCAGGTCCTTGAAGGCACTCCCCCGCGCGCCCAGGAGCGCCCCCTCGTGCAGCGTGACGCCGGGGCCGATGAAGGCCTCGGCTCCCAGCCAGGCATCGTCCTTGAGCACGATGGGCGGGCGCAGGAGCGGGAGCGTCTTCTGTTGAAAATCGTGCGTGCCCGCGCAGAGGTGGCTGTATTGGCTGATGGATACACGGTTGCCCAGGGTGATCGTGCCCAGGGCGTAGAGAATCGCGTGCTCCCCGATGGCGCAATGGTCGCCGCAGATGAAGTTCCACGGGCATTCGAAGTGAACGGTGCGACGGATCTGACTCCGAGGGCCGACCCTCGCTCCGAAGAGTCGGAGCAATGAAGCCCGCCAGCCGTACCACGTCGGGAAAGAAAGCCGGAAGACTGTCTTTTCAACCACGGCCCACAGGAATCGACCTATTTTCTCCCGCGTCGAGTACGGGGACCGGTAACGAACCTCTGGGTCGATCGAGGCAACGCTGCCCGGGCTGACATCGGGGTGTGAGGGCATGGTGTTGGGTGGATCAGCGGGCCTGCTTCTCCCTCGCCGCGGCCATCATTTCCTTGTGCTTTGCGATGGAGACAAACTCGTACCACGAGAGAAGGCGGCACATGACCAGACCGGGGTATCCATCCATCCAGCCCTTCTGGAAAATGTATGAGTAAATGAAGCGGAGAGTGGGACGGAAAGGGAGTTTACGGCCGAACCGTTTGATCCAACGGCGGCGTTCAATGGGGCCGCCAAAGAGACTGGCGTTGACCGCGCCGACATCTCCGGCCTCCATCGCGTGGGCTTCCCATGTGGTGTAGCGGTTGTGCTTCTCGATCCAGGCCGAGAGATCGGGGTAGGCGTAATGCAGGAACTCGTGACGAAGATAGCCGGCCGGGCCGGTGGAGAGCACGATGTGTTCATGGACTTCGTTATCGCCGCTCCCCGTATCACCGAGGTTGCCGATACGTTCGTAGCGGCCGAACTTGTGCTTCAGGAGCCGCACGTTCCACGACGGGTAATACCCGCACCCCTTCAGCCAGCGGCCGAAGAACATGAAGCGACGGTTGACCCAGTAGCCGTCGCCGCATCCGTCCTTGGCCGAGCCGGCGGGTTTCCAGGTGCCTGTGACGACCTGTTTGATCTCCTCCGCGAGTTCCGGTGTCATGTACTCATCGGCGTCGAGGATCATCACCCACTCGTTTTTCCACGGGATCTGATCCAACGCCCAGTTCTTCTTCTTGGGCCAGCCGTCCTTTCGGTTGTAGTTGAACTGATAGACATCGGCCCCCATCGCCTGCGAGAGTTCGATGGTGCGGTCGGTGGAACGGCTGTCCACGACGACCAGTTCGGTCGCCCAGTTGCAGCGGCGCAGACACTCGACGATGTTGCGTTCCTCGTTCTTGACCGGGACAAGGATCGAGACGGGCACGCTTCCAACAGCCGGCCAGACGCCGGGCACGTTTACCTGCGGACGCAACTCCGCTCGAAGCGCAGCCACACCGGGACGGCACAGTTCGGGAACGGGTTGACCTGAAGTGTCCGACGCGGACACAAGATCGGTTGAGAGTTCCGGAGCGGGAGGGATCGCCACCGCGCCGGAGTGGCCCTGCGAAATCGTGGTCAGATCCGGAAGGTCCTGGGCGGGGTTTTTCAGCGGCGCGGTGCCCGGGTCGTGATGAACGTACGGGGGTGTGAGTTTCTTCGGTTCGGGCGCCGCAACCGGGTTGGGGATCACTGGGCCGTCGGTGCGGACCCGGGGCTGTCCCTCGGGGTCGGGAACTTCGGGGCTGCGTGTGCGGCCCACGGTTTCGATGGTGTTGGCCATTCGCCCTTCGGGGATCGCCAGGCCCTTGGTGGCCGGAGGGACGGGGCGGGTTTCGCCGGGCTTCATGTTGAGCGAGCGAATTTCCGCGAGTTTCAGCGTAATCAGCAGGTCGTAGGTCGCCAGCAACAGGCAGAAACGCAAGCCCGCGGCCCCGTCGAGGAACCCCAGGCGGATGAAGTACATGTAGAGAAAACGCCACAAGCCCGACAGGGGCAGCCTCGGCAACACGTTGCGCTTGAGCCATCGCCGCACGGCGATGCCGCGTTCGAGCGGGCCGGCGCGCTCGCCCTGCTGGGCCATCCGTTCGCGCGTGAGTTCGCGGGCTTCGAGCGTGGAATAGCGGTTGTGCTTGGCGATGAGGTGTTCAAGGCCGCGCCGATCCTCGTGGCTCATGAGGTGGCGGAGGCGAGAGGTGGGGCCGTCCACGATCATGTGCTCGTGAACTTCGCGTTCCTCGTAGTGCGCTTTTCCCCGCTTGAACATCCGGAGGTTGTAACTCGGGAAATAGCCGCAGTGGCGAATGGGCTTGCCCAGGAAGTATGTCAGGCGATTGACGTAGTACCCTGCTTCGGTGATCGTACCGACAGGACGCGAAGAGATGGCGATCAGTTCATCGCGAAGTTCGCGGGTGATGGCCTCGTCCGCGTCGAGGATGAAAACCCAGTCGCTCTTGAGCGGCAGGTTGTCCAGAGCCCAGTTCTTTTGCTTGGAGTACCCCAGCCAGGGGCGGACAACCACGTTGGCCCCGAGTTCCTCGGCGATCTGGCGGGTTCTGTCGGTGGATTCGCTGTCCACGACCCACACAGCATCGGCCCAGTCGATGACGCTCCGAATGGCGGTGGGGAGGTTCAGTTCCTCGTTGAAGGCGGGGATGATGACCTCGATATTGCTGCGGGCGGTCGATCGCGCGGCGGGGGCACCACGATCGGACGTCGCGAGTTCGGCCGAGCCTCCGCCCGCTTCGGAGCCGTTCGTGTGATGATTCAGTGACGTATTCACGCAACACATGCTCCGAGAACCCATGCAGACACCCTCAACCGCGAGGATGACTGTATTGACTCTATCGGATGTCGGGCGGTTTCGGTTCGCGGACTTGGAAAGGCTTGTTCCACTTCCGGCACCAAGACTCCCCAGACCGGGCGGAACAACGTTCCCGGGGTAGGAACGACGATGGAACTCAAGCCGATGCGCCAAGGTCTTGAGGTTCGGCAGGGCGAGTCGTTCTGGGATATGGGGATCCGTGCGTCATCGGAGAAGGCGAATGGCAGCGAGTGGATCGGATCCGTGCAGGACGGAGGTGGCAAGATTATCCTCTGAAGTACGCCCCGATCATGCGAGAGTGCAATCTGAAGCCGACCCTGGGAGATACGGAAGCACTCGTCCTTGAAAAGAGGCGGGGCGGTTGTACGAGTCTCGTTTCCTACTCTTCTCCTGTTCGTGAGCACGGACCAGTTCGAGACCGCCCGCCGCATCGACGGCTGTTTCCCCGCCGATCGGGAAAGGCTGCGGAGCATGTTGCGCGCACTCGCCAAGGCCGCTGTGCCCAGCGGTAACGTGCCCGGCGATGCGGTCGTCCGATTCCACGCGGCGCTCACCGCCGCGGAAGAGCGTGTGGAAGCCCGAAAGGCCCGCATCCCGCGCCCCCGCTTCCCCGAGGATCTTCCGATTTCTCAGCGGCGCGATGAGATCGCCCGGGCCATCGCGGAGCATCGGGTGGTGGTGGTTTGCGGCGAGACGGGTTCGGGCAAGACCACGCAGTTGCCCAAGATCTGCCTCGACCTGGGGCGGGGCGTCTTTGGCATGATCGGTCACACCCAGCCCCGCCGTATCGCTGCCCGAAGCGTGGCCCAGCGCATCGCCGAAGAACTCGGGACGCGCCTGGGTGAGACCGTGGGGTACAAAGTCCGATTCGGCGACAAGACCAGCCCGGGCACCATCGTCAAACTCATGACCGACGGCGTCCTCCTTGCCGAGACGCAGAGCGACCGCGACCTGCGCCGGTACGACACGCTGATCATCGACGAGGCCCACGAACGCAGCCTGAACATCGACTTCCTGCTCGGGTACATCAAGACCCTGCTCCCGCGCCGCCCGGACCTCAAGGTCATCATTACCTCGGCGACCATCGATCCGCACCGCTTCAGCAGGCACTTCGACGGCGCTCCGGTTATCAGCGTGAGCGGACGCACCTACCCGGTCGAGGTGCTCTACCGACCGCCGCTGGGCGAGGATGAGGACGAACGCGACAGCGATCTGGACCGCGCCCTGCTCAACGCCGTGGACGAGGCGGCGAGTTACGGCGAAGGCGACATGCTGATTTTCTTCAGCGGGGAGCGAGAGATCCGCCAGGCGGCCGAACTGCTGCACAAGCACCATGTCCCCGGCGCTCCCCGCACCGCGGTGCTGCCCTTGTACGCGAAACTGAGCAACGAGGAGCAGCACAAGGTCTTTGAACCGCACGAAGGGCGGCGGATCGTTCTTTCGACCAACGTCGCGGAGACATCGCTCACGGTGCCGGGCATCCGCTACGTCATCGATACCGGGGTCGCGCGTCTCAACCGCTATTCGGCAAGGACCAAGGTGCAGCGACTCGAGGTTGAGGCGATCTCCCAGGCCTCCGCGAACCAGCGGGCGGGGCGTTGCGGGCGCATCGGGCCGGGCGTGTGCATACGTCTCTATGCCGAGGAAGACCTTCGCGCCCGCGCGTCCTTCACCGACCCCGAGATCGTCCGCACCAACCTTGCCAGCGTGATCCTCCAGATGGCCTCGCTCAGGCTGGGCAGGGTCGAGGATTTTCCCTTTATCGACCCTCCCGATACCCGGCTGGTCAAGGACGGCTACGACACGCTGGTGGAACTGGGAGCGGTCACGGAAGCGGGGGAGTTGACCCCGCTGGGGCGCGACCTGGCGAAACTCCCCATCGACCCGCGGATCGGGCGGATGATCCTGGCGGGCCACGCCGAGAACTGCCTGACCGAGGTGCTGATCATCGCCTCGGCCCTGTCGATCCAGGATCCCCGCGACCGCCCGATGGACAAGCAGGGCGAGGCCGATGAAGCCCACAAGCCCTTCCGCGATGAGCGTTCCGACTTTCTGTCGTGGCTCATCCTGTGGAACGCCTTCCGGAATGAGAAACGGCGTCTCTCGTCGAGCAAACTCCGCAAGTGGTGCCGCGAGAAGTTTCTCTCTTTCGTGCGTCTGCGCGAGTGGGAAGAGATGCACCGCCAACTCGCGGAGATCGCGGGGAGCCTGGGTTATCACGCCAACACAAAGCACGCTCAGCCCGAGGCCGTGCACCGTGCCCTGCTCGCGGGCCTGCTCGCCAATATCGGGATGAAAGGCGACGCGGCGGAGAAGAGCAAAGGTGCGGAGCGGGGTGAACGCGGCGAGTACCTGGGTGCGAGGGGTGTGAAGTTTCATATCTTCCCCGGCTCGGTGGCGCACAAGTCCGGGGCCTCGTGGGTCATGGCGGCGGAGATCGTCTACACCAGCCGGATGTACGCCCGCACGGTCGCGCCGATTGCCCCGGGGGATGTCGAGCGTCTGGCCCAGCACCTGGTGAAACGGTCCCACTTCGATCCGCACTGGGACGGCCAGGCCGGGCGGGCCATGGTCTTCGAGCGCATCACCCTCTTCGGGCTGGAACTGGCCGCCAAACGGCGCATCCATCTCGGGACAATCGACCGTGCCGAGGCCCGACGCCTCTTCATCCATCACGCCCTGGTCGAGGGCGATGCGCGGATCGAGGCACCCTTCCTCGCCCACAACCTCCGACTCGCGGCTCACCTGCGCGAGATGGAGGCCCGTGCCCGGCGGGAGGATGTGCTGGCCGATGTCGCGGCACGCTTCGCGTATTACGACAGGCGCATTCCCGCGGATGTCTTTACCGTCGGCGCGTTCGAGAGGTGGCGGCGCGATGCCTGCCGCGGCGATGCGAAGTTTCTCTTCATGTCCCTGCCGGAGTTGACGGTCGACGGCGCTGACATTCCCACGCGTGAGCAGTTCCCGGATGAACTGCGTATGGGCACGCTCTCGGTTCCGATCCAATATCTCTTCAAGATCGGCGACATCCGTGACGGCCTCACACTGCGTCTGCCGATGGAGGCCCTGGGCCAGCTCGACGCCAAGCGCCTCGACTGGCTTGTGCCCGGCATGCTGCGAGACAAGGTCGAGACCATCTTGCGGTATCTGCCCAAGGACCTTCGGAGGCCGTTGCCGTCCATCGCGGCGCTCGCCGAAAAAGCCGTGGCATTGCTGGAGTATGGGCGCGGCGACCTCCGCGAAGGTCTCCGCGAAGTGGCCCTGCGACACGCGGGGACGGACATCCCTATCGAGGCGCTGCGGGCCGTGCCGCTCCCGGACTACCTCACCATCCGCCTCGAAATTGTTGACCGAAAGGGCGATGTGCTCTACGGCGGGCGGGACATCGCCGCGCTGCGGGCCACGCTGACACCTCAGCAGCGTTCCGCCGCGATCACCCAGACCGACGGCCGATTCCGGCGCGAAGGTCTCAAGGTCTGGGACTTCGGTGACCTGCCGGAGAAGATCGAGGTGGAACGGCTCGGTGTCAAAGTCGCCGCGTACCCCGGCGTCATCGACCAGCGGACGTGCGTCGCCCTGCGGCTGTTCGACACGCCCGGCACCGCGGCGGCCGCATCACGGGCGGGTGTTCGCAGGCTGTTCATGCTCGATGTGGCCGAAGACCTTCGGCGGATGACGAACCACCTGCCGGGGCAGGAGCGCATGGCGGCACAGTTCGCGCCGATGGGCGATGCCCGGACGTTCAAGGCGGCTCTCGCGGAGGCCATCGCCGATCGGGCCTTCATGGCCGACTTGCCGCCGGTGCGGACGCAGCGGGACTACTTCACCCGACGTGGAAAGGGTCTTGATCGGCTGGGGGGCGCGGTGCGCGAGGTGCGCGACCTGACCGAGATGATCCTGAACGGGTATCACGCCGTCAGTTTGCAGCTGGCTCAGAAACTGCCCGCGGCCTGGGAAGGCGCAATCTCGGATGTGCGGTCTCAACTCTCCCTTCTCATGCCGCAGGGGTTCCTTCTCACAACGCCGTTCGAGGCGCTGCAGCACTTCCCTCGCTACCTGCTGGGCATCCAGACTCGGCTGCGGAAACTGCCCGGTGAAGGTCTGCACCGGGACACCAGGCACGCGGCGGAACTCGCGCCTTTCTGGCGGGCCGCACTGGAGTTGATAGAGAAGCAGGAGGCACTGGGCCTCGACCCGGCGAAGGTCGCCGAGTACCGGTGGCTCTGCGAGGAGTTCCGCGTCTCGCTCTTCGCGCAGGAGCTGCGTACCCCCGTGCCCGTCTCGGGCAAGCGGCTGCGCGACCTGTGGATGTCGATCGTGAAGTGATACGCTCGCACGCTCATGCCCACACTCGTCTGCATCCCGATCATGGTCCACGACGCGGCCGAGGCTCTCGCCGATGCGGATCAGGCCAGACTCGCCGGGGCGGACCTGGTTGAGTACCGCATCGATGAGTGCTTCGCCGGCGAGGGCGATGAGGCCGGCGAAGCCCTTGTTCGCTGCATCGTCCGCGAAAGCCCCCTTCCCTGCATCGTCACCTGCCGGGCCGCCGCCGAGGGGGGGGGGTACACCGGGGGCGAAGATGCCCGCGTGTCTCTGTATGAGGGGTTGTGCGTCGGGCAGGATGGGGCCCACGGGGTGCCGCGGTACATCGACATCGAGGCGTCTGCCTATTTCAGATCCGCCAACATCCGCCAGAAAGTAAACCTCGCGGTGCGTCACCCCGAGCAGCTCCGCGACCTCTCGACCGATCTCATCCTGTCGATGCACGACTTTGCCGGGCGCCCCGTTGACCTTGCACGCCGGGTGTCGAAGATGACGGACGAGCACGCCGCGGCGGTCCTGAAGGTGGCGTACCGGGCGCGGTCCTTGCGAGACAGTCTGGAACTGCTCGACCTGCCCGCGCTGACAGCCCGTCCGACCATCGCGCTGGGAATGGGGGAGTTCGGCCTTGTCTCGCGCATCCTGGCCCCCAAGTTCGGCGGGTTTCTCACCTTCGCGGCGTTGCGATCGGGCGCTTCAACCGCCCCCGGACAGCCCACCATCGCCGAACTCTTCGGTCAGTACCGATTCCGGTCCATCGGAGCAAAGACCGCTGTGTACGGGGTGGCGGGGTGGCCCGTGGGGCACTCGATGTCGCCGCTGGTCCATAACGCCGGATTCGAGGCCGAGGGGGTCGATGCCGTTTACCTGCCCCTGCCCATCGCGGCGGATGCCGATGCCGAAGCCTCGTACCTGAGTTTCAAGGCCACGATGCTCGAACTGGTCCACCATCCCCGCCTGACCTTCCACGGGTGCAGCGTCACACTGCCGCACAAGGAGCACCTCGTTCGTCTCGCGCGTGAGGCAGGGTGGCGTGTGCCGCAGGCCGTGCTCGCGGTCGGGGCGGCGAACACGCTCCTCCTGACGCGCGATGGCGGCGATGAACTCAAGGACGCCTCGATCATCGACACCGATGGCCCCGCTCTGCGTGACTGCATCGCCGCCGTCGCGGGTGTACTCGCGGGCAAGCGCATCGCCCTCATCGGCGCGGGCGGAGTGGCCCGTTCCGCGGCGGCAGCGCTGGTCGGCGCGGGCTGCCATGTCATGATTTTCAACCGCGATGCCCGGCGTGCGGATCAACTGGTGGAGGCTGTGTCCGGAGCGCCGCAGGCGGATTCGGCGCTGCGTTCTTTGTGGGGCCGTGTCGTGGCGGAACCGTGGTCCTCGCTGGACCGCTGCGCCTGCGATGCGGTCGTCAACTGCACCCCCGTGGGGATGAAGGGTGGCCCGGACCCACGCGGCGTCATTGCTCCGCTGGAGCCGATGCGGGCGGCTTCGCCGGGGTTGATCGTGATGGACACAGTCTACAACCCTGTGGAAACCCCGCTTCTCAAGGCCGCCCGCGCGATGGGCCTTCGCACGATCGACGGCGCGAGCATGTTCGTGGCTCAGGCCGCGGCCCAGTTCGCCGCGTGGACCGGCAAGACCCCGGCGGCGGGTCTCTTTGACCGCCTTGTTCGGGAGCGGCTCGGGCATGCAGGGCAGTAACTCCACGGAAGTTTGGGGCTGAAACGGTGTTCTCGGCCCGTCGTCGGGGGCAGGCACCCCCCGTGCGTTGCGCTTTCATGAAAAAATTGTGCTGCGCCGTGTAAGAGAAGGTGTGTCTTTCTCGCTGTGTATAGAGAGAGCGAGTCGGTAGACAACCGGCCCGCTCCAACCCACGGGGGGCCGCCCGTCGCGGCCCATCCAATGAACCTTGAACGAGAGTACACGAGCCTCAGAGAGAATCGGAGCACGGACCATGGCACGCATCACCCTCACCAACCTGCGAGAAGTCGTTCGTGGCGAGGCCTGTTCCCGCGGCCTCTCCGGCGAGTTCTACTTCTGGCTCGCGTTCCTCTCGGTGCTCGACATCACGCTCACCTACTTCATCCTCTGGCACTTCGCTCACATGGGCGGACGCGAGGTGAACCTCGTCGCCCTCGCCGTCATCGAGCGCTTCGGCCTGCCCGGCATGATCGTCTTCAAGTTCCTCTGCGTCGGGGCTTCGGCCCTGATCTGCGACTACATCGCCCACCGCCGCCTTCCCACCGCCCGCCGCCTCGGGGCGGCCATGATGACCATCGCCAGCGTCCCGGTCGTGGCCGCGGCGGCCCAGTTGGCACGGGTGGCGGTGAGTGATTTCTGAGCGATTGAATCCGACGGCAGCATGTCAGATGAGCATGTTCTGATGCGGGTGCGGGAGGCAGCGTGCGAACGTTGGTGAGGGAACCTCGGGCGGTCCCGGTTCAAACGCTCGGCGATCGCACAGAAGAACCAGACTCCACGCGAGTGTCGAAAGATCGGATTTGCTCGTGCCTGTTCCTGCCTCACCGGCCCGACTCGTGCAATAATCCCGCCCCTCGGCGCACTTCCGCGCCGGCTTGCACGATTCTCTCATTCGGCTTTCCCTATGGCGCACGCATCAACCGATCCCAACGTCTTTATCCTTCCCGATCTCGGCGAAGGCGTCCACGAAGCCGAACTGCTCAAATGGCGCGTCAGCGTCGGCCAGACGGTCAACGAACTCGATGTGCTGGCGGACATGGAGACCGACAAGGCCGTCGTTGAGGTTCCCTCCCCTCGTGCCGGTAAGATCAAGACCCTGCACGGCAACGAAGGGGACATCCTCAACACCGGCAACCCCTTCGTGACCTTCGAGGGAGAGAGCGCCGCCCCATCAAAGCCCGCCTCGCCCCCCCCGCGGGCCGTCACCGCGGAAGAGATCCCCGAACCAAGTGCCGAGCGAGAGGATCAAGGCTCGGTCGTCGGCATGCCGGGCGCGAACCCGATCGGTGATTCGGACGGGAAGGCGCTGGCCACACCGGCTGTTCGCCGCCTCGCCCGTGATCTGGGCATCGACATTGATAGCGTCAAGGGCACGGGCATCGGCGGTCGCGTGACCGAGAAAGACGTTCGCGCAGCGCAAGGGGGTGCCCTGAGCGCCACCGCGGTCCCAGATCGGAAG
>ERZ761603.1778-NODE-1778-length-15638-cov-44.264776_pt1 | contig 15638 bp, 13 predicted proteins | sample MGYA00511879_ERZ761603 | MGnify/ENA primary metagenome ERZ761603 (study PRJEB28899, sample SAMN02850040) | bioreactor sludge metagenome | biome: EBPR Sludge; feature: EBPR Bioreactor; material: flocular biomat | place: Australia: Thorneside Wastwater Treatment... | reverse complement strand
GACACCTATCGCGCTCAACTCCTCGGTCTTGTATAGGATTCATGCGATTGCCCTGCAAACCCATGCGGCCCGACGGCAAGCGGGGCGAACTTCTGTTAACATTGCGCCTTTGCGCCGCCAGTCGGGGCGGCGACTTCAGGGATACTGGATGGTCGCCACCCGCTCGGATCCGGAACAATAACCCCGCCAGCAACAGCTCCGATGAAATTCGACCTGCGTTTGTCCTTCCACTACGGGCTGACGATCTTTCTCAGCGCCTTCCTGCTCTTCCAGGTGCAGCCGATGATCGGCAAGATGATCCTGCCGTGGTTCGGCGGGTCGGCGTCGGTGTGGACAACGTGCATGCTCTTCTTCCAGATGATCCTGCTGCTCGGCTATCTGTATTCGCACTGGATCGTCGCCCGCCTCTCACCGCGCCACCAAAGTCATCTGCATATTGCCCTGCTGCTCGCCAGCCTGCTGGTGATGCCAGTCGCCCCGAGCGATGCATGGAAGCCGACCGGCGCCGAAAACCCGACGCTGCGCATTCTCGGTCTGCTTCTCGCCTCGATCGGCCTGCCCTACTTCGTGTTGTCGACCACCGGACCGCTGGTGCAGGCGTGGTTCGCGCGCGAGCGTTCCGGCCAGGTTCCCTACCGGCTGTTCGCGCTCTCCAACTTCGGCTCGATGCTGGCCCTGATCGCCTATCCGCTCGCCATCGAACCGTTGCTGCCGACGCGCCTGCAGTCGTGGGCATGGTCGGGGCTTTTCGCCACCTTCGTCGTCGCCTGCGGCCTGCTCGCCTGGCGGGGACGCAACAGCGAGCCGCTGGCGATCCGGCACCACGACGAGGCTCAGCCGATCACCGGTCGCCAGCTCGTGCTGTGGGCCGCGCTGGCTGCCTGCCCATCGATACTGATGGTCGCCAACACCAGCTTCCTGACCGCGAACATCGCCCCCATCCCGCTGCTCTGGGTGGCGCCGCTCGGCCTCTACCTGCTCTCGTTCATTCTCGCCTTCGAGGGCCGCGGCTGGTACCGGCGCGGGCTGTACCTGCCGCTGCTCGTCGTCGGCCTGGGCGCGCTGGCGTGGCTGCCAACCCTTGGCATTTCCGAGTTGTCGATCCAGGTGTCGATGGCAATCAACCTGGCATCCTTCTTCGTCGCCTGCATGGCGTGCCACGGCGAACTTGCCAGGCATCAGCCGCATCCCGCACAACTGACCACCTATTTCCTGATGCTCGCCTTCGGCGGCGCCCTCGGCGGCTTCTTCGTCGGCGTCGTCGCGCCGTATTTCTTCAACAGTCACTACGAGTTGTCGATCGCCATCGTCCTCACCGGGCTGGTGGTTGCCGTTGCCGTCATCCCGACGCTGCCCGCCGCGCGGCCGCGCTGGCGACTGGCTGCCGGTGTTGGCAGCACGCTCGTCCTCGTCGTCCTGGCCGGCGTGCGCGTGGCCGATCACGTCGCGGAGAACAGCGGTGCCGATGTCCTGCTGCGCAATTTCTACGGCACGCTGACCGTCCACAGCAACCCGGAAACCGGTTTCCGCACCATGCTGCACGGCCAGATCATCCACGGCCGGCAGTTCATGGCGGCCGACAAGGCGCTGTCGCCAACCACCTACTACAGCAGCGAAGGCGGCGCCGGCAAGGCGCTCCTCGCCAAGGCCGGAAGCGGCCCGTTGCGCGTCGGCGTCGTCGGCATCGGGATCGGCACTCTTGCCGCCTACGGCCGCGCCGGCGACCACTACCGGCTTTACGACATCGACCCGCTGGTCATCGATGTGGCCAAGAGCCACTTCAGCTTCCTCGCGCAAGCCCGGGCACAGACCGACATCGTCCTTGGCGACGCCCGCCTGCAACTGGAGAACGAGCCGCCACAGCAGTTCGACGTGCTGATCGTCGATGCCTTCTCGGGCGATTCGGTGCCCGTTCATCTGCTGACCCGCCAGGCCTTCGAACTCTATTTCCGCCACCTGAAGCCGGACGGGGTGCTCGCGGTACACATCACCAACCGCTTCCTCGACCTGCGCCCCGTGATCAAGGCCGCGGCCGACCACCTGGGCCGGCCGGCGCGCATCATCGATCAGGAGGATGACCGTGAGCGCGGCATCTTCCGCTCCCGCTGGGCGCTGATCGCCCAGGACGACACCTTCTTCTGCCACCAGGGCTTCGAGGACGCCAAGCTGCTTGCAGATACCCCTGGTTTCCGGCCGTGGCAGGATGACTACAGCAGCCTGTTCGCGATCCTGATGTAGGGGGTGGCAACGCGCCGCGCGGGGTAGAATCCTTGCCATGAGATCAGCAACGCCAATTGCCATCGTCCTGCTCGCCGGCCTCGCCGGTTGCGCACTCTTTCCTGCCTGGCACTGGGAGAAGCCCGGTGCCGCGACTGGCGAGTACGAGCGGGACGTGACATTCTGCAAGCAGCGGATCTACCCGGGGGTCGATGGCATGGTCACCAACGAAAGCGTGCGGCTGATGCACGGCTGCATGGAGGCGAAGGGCTGGCGGAAAGTGCAGAATTGAGCATCGCGGGTGCGGACGCCATGCTCGCTATGGACCGCAATCGGCGGGCCATTGCCGCCGGCGACAAGGTTCGCAAGCAGCCGTGGCATATCCAGACCGCAGATCCGCGGGAGTTTTGCGCAATCGCCGGCTCGGCGGGCTCGTGGAAGGCGCCCGACGGCGCGACGAACGTCAACACCTGCATCAGCACGACCGCGGCGCCGTCGGCGGCGCGCAGTGTAGCGAGCCGTGGCAGCCTGACCGTCGCCACGCGAAGGGATTGCGAGGCTCCTTGACAGCGGGCCTTGCCGGAACCGTATGGGCCGGCGTGCAGCCGGGGTTGCCGCCCTAGACTGGTTCTTCGCCGGGCAATCCGGAGGCAAGTTGTGTGGCCAGGGCCCGGATGTGGCGGTCGTCGGTTCCGCAGCAGCCACCCAGGATCTTCAGACCCATTTCCCGATGCAGTTCGGCGAGTGCTCGTCCGAACCTTTGCGGATCCTCCTCCACCAGAGTGGTGCTGTCGTTGAGGTCTTCGGGGCTGAGCGGAGCGGTATTGGCCAGCAGCCCGATGATGCGCCGCCGGACCACGGGAGAAGAATTGGCTTCGTGGCTGAGCGCCGCTCGGGCGAATGAGGCATGCGTGCAGTTGATCATGTAGGCTAGGGGCCGCGGTGCCGCAATGGCATCGATCGCAGCGACCGCTTCCTTCAGCGGCGTTCCGTCGAGCAGCGTTCCCGCCGGTCGGACCACGAAACTGACGACATAGGGCATGCCGGTGGCGGCCATGGCCAGGGCAAGACCGGTGGCCTCGCTCAAGGCCGGAAGGGTGGCGGCCAGGAGGAAGTCCACCCCCGCGTCAGCCAGCTTGCCGGCCTGCCAGGCGTGGAACTTCAGGGCCTCGTTGACGGCCAGGGCCTCGGCGGGGGCATAGGCATCCCCGCGACAACTCATCAAGCCGCAGATGACCACCTTCCCGGCATATTCCCCGTAGCCGCTCCGCAGCTCCTCAAGATACCGGACATTGTCGCCATTCACGTCCTTTCCGGCGTGACCGGCCGCATCGATCCGTTCGCGGCTTGCCCGCCAGGTCGGGGTGGACATGAGGAGCGGCAGGCCGGTGTCGCGACCGATGTCCAGGTACTGGCGACAGATGGTTTCCAAAGCCGCGCGTTTCGGGCCTTCATAGATGAATGCCGAATTGACCAGATAGGGGTCCAGTTCGAGGCCGCTGTTGCGGCGCAGGCGCTCGATGACCGCCCCCTCGCCGAGGATGCACGGAAATCGCTCGAGAAATTCCGCGAAAGGGATGTGGTTCATGTGTGACGTTACCTTCTGAAAGCGCTGAACAGATCGTCACGCCACAAGGCTGGTTGGCCCTTAGGTCTGGCGACGAGCCAGCTGGTCGGCGAATTCGTGATTGACATCGCGATGCTGCGCCTCGTCTTCACGGACAACGATAATGACGTCACGCAAGCGCGCGTCGGCGGACAGATTCCAATAGTCGATCGCCAACTTGGGCGCTGGTACATTGGCGAAACTTCCGTCGTCGACCCCGGCCAGATACTCGGTATAGCTGTAGACCGCCTCTTCCTCCAGATAACCGACGACACGATGCGCGGTCCTCGGAGCGATCATGTAGAGGAGAAAGAAGAAGTTGTAGAAGACTCCCTGCACGATCAGAATCAGCAAGCGCTCGAGCCGCGAAGGCCGCGCAATCTGAATGAAGGTCATCAGATGCATTCGCTCGTTTTCGGCTTCGTCAAGAAGTGTGCGGATCCACCCGTGATCGCTTTCCATTCGGCGCAGTGCCCGCAAATGCTGCAGGGAACCGCCGACCATGCCCGGGACGGCGGCAACCGTTTCCAGGACGACCGCACGATGACCATATCGCCGGGCAAAAAAGGTGTCCGCGAAGAAACGCAGAAATTTCACGAAGGCAAGAGCCGCCCGGTCGCGAAAATCACGCGGCGCATGGTGTTGCCTGGATAAAGGCGTAACGGACATGTTGGTACTCCGGTGGGTCATTCGGCGCCAGCCGCCATCCAGACGCCCAAAGAACGAGGTAGCGGGTGACGCAGCCATCCGATTGTACGGCAGTGCGGACAATGCCGCCGCCGTCATCGAACTCCGCAGCGACCTGTTTGGGCCCGCCGATTGCCAGCCGGGCAATCACCCCCCCGGGCTCCCCTCCCCGGCCATCTCACGCGCTGCGCAGCTTGAGCATCCGCGTGACCCAGATCGCCGCGAAGGGAACGATCAGGCCGAGGGCGATCGAGGTCATGAACAATGCCCCCAGCTGGCTGTAGTCGGCCGTCGCCTTGACGGCCTGGGTCACCGGGTCGCGGACCTCGCGGCTGACCTCGAAGATCTGGTTCAGATACTTGGTGCCGAGTTGCGAGGCCGACAAGGCTAGGTTGGTGAAGGACGCCATCACCGCGAAGTAGGTCGCCTTGAGGTTCGCCGGCGCCGAGTTGGCGATCCACGCCAGCATCGGCACCATGGCGATCTGCCCGAGCGGCGACTCGAGCGCGGTGTCGATCAGCGCGATGAAACGCGCGTCGACGATGCCGCCGGTTCGTGCCGCCGTCCATTCGTGCAGGCCGTGGTACATGCCCAGCGTCGGCAGGCTCAGCAGCGTGCCGGTCAGGACCAGGAAGCCGACGATGTAGGCGATCGAGCGCTCGCCCATGAAGCGCCGGAAGGCGAACAGGCCGAACAGCGTCAGCACGCTGGCGATCAGCGACAGCCTGGCGAGAAAGGACTGGTCGAAACCCAGCACGTCGATCATCCACCAGGTCGAGCCGGCGCCGGGGCCGGGCATGGCGCGGAAGACGAAGATCACGATCGCCGTGCCGAGCAGGGTGCGGCGGGAATCCTCGTCCAGTGCACGCAGCAGCTTGGCCATCAGGAAGGTGATGATGGCGAAGGAACCCAGGAAGATGATCTCCTGGCCGAACTCGAGTTGCGAGACGCCGACGGAAACGCTGATGGCGACGAACACCAGGCTGCCGCCCAGGATCCACCAGTCGGGCTTGACCAACTCGGTTGGCGGCTCGAGCATCGCCCGCACGGCGGCCTCGTCGAAACCGCGCGCCCGCAGCCGCCCCGCCTCGCGCCGCCGGATCAGGCTCGCCAGCAGCACTCCCGCCACCGAGATCGCCGGGATGACCAGCGCCATCCCGTACACCTGCGCGTAGATCGCCACGCGCTCCGGATTCGGCAGGCGTTCGACGCCGGCGAACATCACCACGTTCACCAGCGACACGAGGACGCCGCCGCCGATGATGGCGACGCGACCCAGCATCTGCAGCGTGGTGTTCATCAGCCGGCGCGTTTCCGGCGGCAGCATCTCGCCGCGGTCGTTCACCCGCGGCACCGCCTCCACGGTCATGGCATCGGCCACCACGTCCTGGAGGACGTAGCCGACCGGCGAAAGGAGCGCGGCGACGACGTACCAGGCCTCCAGCGGCATGATTCCGCGCATGGTCTGCGGCTCGGCCACGAGGCCCAGCATGATCAGCAGGCTGGCGGCGATTAGCGAGGCGCCCAGCCAGACCAGGCCGGCCTTGTGGCGCCACATCAGGTCGACCAGGTGGCCGAGCGGCATCTTGAGCGCCCACGGGATTCCCGCCCAGAAGCCGAGTGCCGCCAGGAAGGCGGCGGACAGCCCGAGGTACTCCTTGACGAAGAATGTCCCGACGATCCCGGTCAACCCGGAAACCCCGGCCGCGACATAGACCATCAGCGGCGGCAGGTAGGAAAGCCGCATCTCGCGGCCGAGTTCCAGGATGTTGTCGTCAAACCAGCGACGGATGGCAGCGAGCACGGCAGGACTCCAGCGAATCAGAAAACAGGGGACGTTCCGGCACGACAAGACCGGCGAATCCGACCAGCCCTTGCCGGCTGCCATGGCGGCGCATGCCTGGGCACGGAAGTCGCGTATTGTGCCCCAGGATCCCGCCAGTTGCCGACTCGCATCTGCACTTGCATCTGCGCCCGAAGGAAGTTCCGGCGCGATGAAGGGCGGTTCGCGTTCCCGGGGCCAGGTTGGCGGCGGCCTGCAGCCGTCCGGACAACTCCAGCCACGGACAAGGTGCAATCGCGGCAAGGCCTGGCTTGATTTTCGGGGTCCTTCGGTGTGGTACAGGTGCGGCACAGCCCGGCGGGACACAGCGGGACACAGCCGATTGACTCCGGCTGACAGCCCAACGATACTCACGCCAGCGGAATCGCGACTCCCATCGATCCTTCCTTCAAAGGCGCAAAGCCGCGCCGACGCGCTGCTGGCATAAGTCAATCCGGAACAAGACCATGAAAAGATCCATCGGACAAATCCTCAAATGGCTACTGGTGTCGCTCCTCGTGATCGGCGTCGCGCTGCTCGCCTTGCGGTCGTTTCGGGCGCTCAGCGGCCCGCCCTTGCAACCGTGGCACACCTTCGTTCCCCAGGAACTCAAAGCCGAGCAACTCGACGCGGCCGACTGGACCCGTTACCTGGCGCAGGAGGACGCGATCATGGCCAGCCTGCGCGCCGAGGTCAGCCAGAAGCTGGCGCCCGACCAGCGCGTGCCGATCAATCGCTATTTCGAGGCGAGCCCGGTTTACCCCGCGCGCTTTGCCCAGGACTGGAACCGCTCCTACGTCATGGAACCCGATGGCAAGGCGCTTGGCGTCGTCGTCCTGCTGCACGGGCTGACCGATTCGCCCTACAGCCTGCGCCATATCGCAAGGCGTTATCGCGATCAGGGCTACGTCGCCATCGGCATCCGCCTGCCGGCCCACGGCACTGTCCCCGCCGGATTGACCGACGTCCGCTTGGAAGACTGGATGGCTGCAACGCGGCTGGCGGTGCGCGAAGCACGCCGGCGCGTGCCGGCTCCGGCGCCGCTGCATCTGGCCGGGTTCTCGAACGGCGGAGCACTGGCGATGAAATACTCGCTCGATGCGCTGGAAAACCCGCAACTCCCGCGCGCCGATCGCATCGTGCTGTTTACGCCGATGATCGGCATCACGCGCTTTGCGCGCTTTGCCGGGCTGGCCAGCCTGCCGGCGCTGTTGCCGCCGTTCGCTAATGCCGCCTGGCTCAGCGTCGTTCCCGAATTCAATCCGTTCAAGTACAACTCGTTTCCGGTCAACGGCGCGCGCCAGTCCTTCCGCCTCACCGACGCGCTGCAGGCACAGATCGAGCGCATGGCGCGCAGGGGCGAACTGAGCGCCCTGCCCCCCGTGCTGACCTTCCAGTCGGTGATCGATTTCACCGTCAGCACGCCGGCGATCCTTACGGCGCTTTACGCAAACCTGCCCGACAACGGCAGCGAGATCGTCCTTTTCGACGTAAACCGGACACTCAAGTTCGCTCCGCTTCTGCGTCCGGCCTCCTACATCGCGATCGACCGCCTCGCACCCACTGCACCCGCGACCTACCGTTTCACCGCCATCGCCAATGCCAACGATGACAGCGAAGCCACCGTCGAACGCAGCATCGCACCCGGACAACTGGAGGCCACGGCTCGCCCATTGAACCTGCCCTATCCGCCAGGAATCTTCTCGCTGTCGCATCTGGCGATCCCGATTCCGATGGACGATCCGCTCTACGGGATGCATCCCGACCCGAAGACGAAGGACGACTACGGCTACAACCTTGGCGCGATGGATGCCCGCGGCGAGCGCGGCGCGCTGATCGTCGACCAGGATTTCCTGACGCGGCTGCCATCCAACCCGTTCTTCCCGTATCTGCTGGAACGGATCGATGGCGAGATCAACCAGCCTTCGGGCCCCTCCGGACGCAACATCGCGACGACGTCATCGCCGGGCCTGCCGGTGCGGGCGGAAGCGGTATTGTCTACGTTCCTTCCGGCCGAAGAAGGGCTGCAGCCGTTTGCGGGCCCCTGAGCGGAGCCATCGGCGCGCGGGTGCCGGGATCAACTCATTGCTCAGCCCCGCTTGCGGCGGCGCGCAGGTGAGGAGCAACTGCGGCACGATGACCGCGCCGACATGTGTAGTGCCAGAACCGGCGCTTTGGACGGCAGGGGCTCCGCTTGGAGCCCAGGGGGTCACCTGCCCGAACGGTGCCGACCCTGTTCCAGGCCGGCTCCGCGACGAATTGTCAGATAAGACGACTTGGTCCGCTCTTTCCTGACCTGGCTCTTTGCGATACCCTGCTTTCCCAGCATTCAGCCTACAGACAGCGTTGCCGCAACATCCTTCCATGCCCCTGCCAAGATCCCTCGACTCTTCGCTCCAGCCCCTCGGCAAGGCAACGCAGTTTGCCGAGGACATTCAGGAAATCATCAATCAGGCGCCTTTCTTCGATGAACTGGATACGTCCGAGATCAAGGCACTATGCGAATTCATGGATTGCTACACCATCCGTCGCGGCCGCTTGCTGATCCGTGAAGGCGATGCCGGTGACTTCCTGTTGATCATCTTGACGGGCACCGTGAACGTCGTCAAGGATCGCGAAGATGGCGGGCGTCGCTTCATTGCGACGGTAAGCCCGGGAGCCACGGTAGGAGAAATGGCAATCGTCGACAAGGGTATCCGCTTCGCCAGTTGCATAGCCAACGAGGAAGTCGATTTTGCGGTTCTCGACCGGGATGCTCTCAACGCCATCCTCCATGAACATCCACGCCTCGGGAACAAGTTGTTGCTGATGCTGCTCGCGCTCATGACGAAGCGGCTGCGTGAAACGGGAAGCCGCCTGATGCACCACCTTGGTGAAGCGATCGTTTGAAAGTCGCCGGCCTTATTGGGCAGGTTTCCGGGTGAGAATCCGCACCCGCGTCTTCCGGCGCGACGATGGCACCGGCCGCAGCGGTTGCGTCCGCTTTCGCGAGCTTGCATGCGGCCAAACGGACAGCCGCAGCTGCGAAGCGGCTGGCGCGGGCGGCCTTACTGCGTCATCATGCGCTTTCCTTCCCTGATGGAGTTCCCGATGAAACTCAAGATCCTGCTTGCAAGCGCGCTCTTCTCCGCATCGGCTGCCGTTTTGGCAGCAGGTTTCCAACTCAGCAGCCCCGAGGTCAAGGCGGGCGGCCTGATCGACAAGCGTTTCGAATTCAACGGCTTCGGCTGTTCCGGGGAAAACAAGTCGCCCGCCCTCGAATGGCGAAATGCCCCTGCCGGCACAAAGAGCTTCGCCATCACGGTCTACGACCCGGATGCGCCGACCGGCTCGGGCTGGTGGCACTGGAGCGTCATCAACCTCCCCGCCGATATCAGTTCGCTGCCCGCCGATGCCGGCGCACAGGGTGACGCCAACTTGCCCGCCGGCGCCCGCCAGGTCCGTATCGACTACGGCGTCGCCGCCTGGGGCGGCGTCTGTCCGCCGCAGGGTGACAAGCCCCACCGCTACATCTTCACCATCCACGCCCTGAAAGTACCCAAGCTCGACATCCCCGCCGACGCGACGGCAGCGCTGGCGGGTTACATGATCAACGCCAATGCGATCGGCAAGGCGAGCTTCGTCGCACGCTACGGGCGCGCGAAGGCAAACTGAGCGTCCGCGGCAACTCGCCTCACGATGGACGAGCCAGGCTAGGGGGTTTGGCTGATCGCCGGCGGCCCGATGCCGACAGATGCCGAGAACGCGAAATGCCGGGATCGCTCCCGGCCTTTTTCATTCTGGCCCGTTCTCGCCGGTCGACCGCGCCAGTCAGCCCTACTTGTGGCTGGCGAGCCGCAGCCAGGTGTCGACGACCGTGTCCGGATTCAGCGAGATGCTGCCGATGCCCTGGTCCATCAGCCATTCGGCCAGATCGGGGTGGTCGGACGGGCCCTGGCCGCAGATGCCGATGTACTTGCCGGCCTTGTTGGCGGAGGCGATGGCCATGGCCAGCAGCATCTTGACGGCCGGGTCGCGTTCGTCGAACAGGTTGGCGACGAGACCGGAATCGCGGTCGAGGCCGAGGGTCAGCTGGGTCAGGTCGTTGGAGCCGATCGAGAAGCCGTCGAAGATCTTCAGGAAATCGTCGGCCAGCAGCGCGTTGGACGGGATTTCGCACATCATGATCAGCTTCAGGTCGTGTTCGCCCTGCTTCAGGCCATGCTCGGCCAGCAGGTCGACAACGGTCCGCCCTTCGCCGACGGTACGAACGAAGGGCACCATCAGTTGCACGTTGGTCAGGCCCATTTCCTCGCGCACCTTCTTCATCGCACGGCATTCCATTTCGAAGCAGTCTTCGAAGGTGTGGGCGATGTAGCGGGAAGCGCCGCGGAAGCCGAGCATCGGGTTTTCTTCTTCCGGCTCGTACAGTTCACCGCCGAGCAGCTTGCGGTACTCGTTGGACTTGAAGTCGGACAGGCGGACGATGACCGGGTTCGGCCAGAAGGCGGCGGCGATGGTGGACACGCCTTCAACCAGCTTCTCTTCGAAGAAGGCCTTCGGCGACGCATAGCCGCGGGCGCGGCGCTTGATTTCCTCACGCTTCGAAGCCGGCAGGCGCTCGACGTCGAGGATGGCCTTCGGGTGGATACCGATGACGTTGTTGATGATGAACTCGACGCGGGCCAGACCGACGCCGGCGTTCGGCAGTTGGGCGAACTCGAAGGCCAGTTCCGGGTTGCCGACGTTCATCATGACCTTGACCGGGACGTCCGGCATGGCCGAGATGTCGCGGCTGGTCACTTCGAAATCGAGGCGGCCGCGATAGACGTGGCCGGTATCGCCTTCGGTGCAGCTGACCGTCACGACTTCCCCTTCGGTCAGCGTTTCGGTGGCATCGCCGCAGCCGACGATGGCCGGAATGCCCAGTTCGCGGGCGATGATGGCGGCGTGGCAGGTACGGCCGCCACGGTTGGTGACGATGGCCGAAGCGCGCTTCATCACCGGTTCCCAGTTCGGGTCGGTCATGTCGGCAACCAGCACGTCGCCCGGCTTGACCTGGTCCATTTCCTTCGGATCCTTGACGACGCGGACCGGGCCGACGCCGATCTTCTGGCCGATGGCGCGGCCGGAGGCCAGCACCTTGGAGAAGGACTTCAGCTTGAACTTTTCCTGCTTGCCGGCAGCGGCTTGCGACTGCACGGTTTCCGGACGGGCCTGGAGGATGTACAGCTTGCCGTCGACACCGTCCTTGCCCCACTCGATGTCCATCGGACGCTGGTAGTGCTTTTCGATGATCTGGGCGTAACGGGCCAGTTCCATGACTTCTTCGTCATTGATCGAGAACTGGTGACGCAGGGATTCCTCGACATCTTCGGTAACGGTGGACTTGCCGGCAACCTTCTCGGCGGCGAAGGTCATCTTGATCATCTTGGAGCCGAGGTTGCGGCGGACGACGGCCTTCTTGCCGGCTTCGAGCATCGGCTTGTGCACGTAGAACTCGTCCGGATTGACGGCGCCCTGGACGACGGTTTCGCCGAGACCGTAGGAGGACGTCACGAAGACGGCATCGCGGAAGCCGGATTCAGTATCGAGGGTGAACATCACGCCGGCGGCGCCCTTGTCGGAGCGGACCATGCGCTGGATGCCGGCGGACAGCGCGACGTCGGCGTGCAGGAAGCCCTTGTGCACGCGGTAGGAAATGGCGCGGTCGTTATACAGGGAAGCGAAGACTTCCTTGATCGCGTGCATGATGTTTTCCAGGCCGACGATGTTCAGGAAGGTTTCCTGCTGGCCGGCGAAGGAAGCGTCCGGCAGGTCTTCAGCAGTGGCGGAGGAGCGCACGGCGAAGGACATGTCGGCATTCGACTCGGCCACCAAGCGCTGGTACTGCTCGGTGATGGCGATGGTCAGGTCCATCGGGAACGGGGTGTCGAGCACCCACTGGCGAATCTCGGCGCCGGTCTTGACCAGGGCGTTGACGTCATCGACATCCAGCGCGTCGAGCGCGGCGTTGATCTTGGCGTCGAGGCCGGACTGGGCCAGGAACACGCGGTAGGCGTGGGCCGTCGTAGCGAAGCCGCCCGGCACGCGAACGCCGGTATCGGCCAGCTGCGAGATCATTTCGCCGAGCGAGGAGTTCTTGCCGCCGACTTGTTCCACGTCGGTCATGCGCAGTTTTTCAAAGGGGATGACAAGCTGTTCCATGGGGAGAGGTCCTTTCGGGGATCGAATCAAAATAGTCAGGAAGTGGTGAATTCGGTATTCAGGCGGCGCTCGGCCGTTTCGCGGCGGGCCACGGAACGCAGCGTCTGGGCCAGCGTTTCGCGGACGAAGTCGATATGCGTTTCGGCGGCGGAACGGGCGGCTTGCGGCTTGTTCTCGCGGACAGCTTTATAGATGGCCTCGTGCTGGCTCTTGAGCAGACGCGTGGCGGCCGGCACGCTTTTCAGTTCGCCCAGGTTGAGGCGGATGTTGTCGTGCATCAGGCCGAGCAAGGCGCCGGACAGATGGCCGATCAACACGTTGTGCGCGGCATCGCCGATGGCTTGATGGAAGGCGATGTCGGCATCCGAACGCTTTTGCGCGTCATCGGACTCGAAAGCGGCCATCAATGCGTTAAAACTTTGCTCGAGGCGCTGCAGATCGGCCTCGGTCGCCCGTTCGGCGGCCCATTCGGCGGCCTGCCCTTCAAGCATGCGGCGGAATTCGAGCATGTCCTCGCGCAAGTTCGGGTGCTTGCCCATCATGTCCTGCCAGGGGTCGGAAAAACTCGACTCCTGGGCATCGGTCACATAGGTACCGCCACCCTGGCGGCTGGTCACCATGCCTTTCGAGGCCAGTTTCTGGATCGCCTCGCGCAGGCTCGGGCGGGACACGCCGAGATCGACCGCCAGTTCACGCTCCGGCGGCAGGCGGTCGCCGGGCTTCAGCGAACCTTCGAGGATGCGGCGCTCCAGCGTGGAAGCGATGGCATCGGAAATGCGTGGGACCTGCAGCTTGCTCGGCATTGGTAAGACCACATTGATTGGTAAGACCAGCGCATTCTAATCAGCCACTCCAGAAAGCGCAAGCCTAGGGATTTCCCTATCCGGGATTGACTAAGTATCGGTATTCACGCAAAATTTCGCTCAGATCAATTATTGGTCTTACCATTTGACCGATAAATAATTTTAACGGAGACAAAATGCCTGCACAGACTGCGCGTCCGACTGACGTCTATTTCTTCGCCACCTGCGTCGTCGACCAGTTTTTCCCCGGCGCCGGTATGGATGCCATTACGCTGCTCGAACGCCAGGGCATCCGTGTGCACTTCCCTGAGGAGCAAACCTGCTGCGGTCAACCGGCTTACACCAGCGGCTTTCCCGACGAGGCGCGAAAAGTTGCCGCGCTTCAGTTGACGCTATTCCCGAACAACTGGCCGGTCATCGTGCCCTCCGGCTCCTGCGCCGGCATGATGAAGTACCACTACCCGACGATGTTCGCCGCCGACCCGGCCCGCAAGGCGGTGGCCGAAAAGCTGTCGGCCCGCGTCTACGAACTGACCCAATTCCTGGTGGAAGTCCTGAATTTCAAGCCCGAGGACTGCGGCGCGGACTGCACCGTCGTACTGCACACCTCCTGCTCCGCCCGCCGCGAAATGGGCGTTCATCTCACCGGTCGCAAGCTGCTTGGCGGCCTGGCCAAGGTCACCGTGGCGCAACAGGATCACGAATCCGAATGCTGCGGCTTCGGCGGCACCTTCTCGGTCAAGCAGCCGGAAATCTCCGGGGCGATGGTCGAGGATAAGGTCAAGTCGCTCAAGGCCACCGGCGCCGAGCGCGTGGTCAGCGCCGACTGCGGCTGCCTGATGAACATCCTCGGCCACGCCGCCTGGAAGGACCAGCAGGCAGGCCTCTCGAAGCCAAGCCTGCCCGGCGAACACATCGCCACCTTCCTGCTCCGCCGCACCGCCAAGGAGGACACCCAATGAGCGCCCGTGACCGTATCCTGGCCAAGCTGAAGGCCAATGCACCGGCAACTGCCGGCGAACTGCCCGATGTCGCAGGCTGGTATGCCACGCATCGCAGCGCGGAAAGCAGCGCCGACAAGGCCAAACGTTTCCGCCATTTCATCGAACTGGCGCACGCCGAGGTCTATGCCGTCTCGCGCGGCGGCTGGCTGCAAAAGCTCTATGAAGTGCTGAGCGCCAAGCAGATCGACAAGCTGCTGGTCGCCCCGGGCACGCCGCACGGTGCCCGCGCGCAGAGCGACCTGCCGCCGCTCGGCATCGCCTGCCCGGCTTACGACACGCCCATCGAAAGCTGGAAACCGGCGATGTTCAACGAAACGCCGGCCAGCTTCACCGCCGCCCGCGCCGCCATCGCCGAGACCGGCACGCTGATCCTGTGGCCGGATGCCGACGAACCGCGCCTGATGTCGCTGGTGCCGCCGGTGCACATCGTGCTGCTCGACGCCGCCCACATCCACAACACCTTTTTCGAAGCCATGCAGCGCGAAGGCTGGAAGGACGGCCTGCCGACCAATTCCCTGCTCATTTCCGGCCCGTCGAAAACCGCCGACATCCAGCAGACGCTGGCCTACGGCGCGCACGGCCCGAAGGAACTGGTCGTGCTGATGATCGAGGAGAACGTCTGATGAACGCCCCGCAGACCCCGCACGCCCTGCATTTCATGCCGTCCGCCGGCTTCCGCGCGCGGTCAAAGGCAGTCATCGACAATCCCTTCCTGCGCCAGAGCTTCCGCGGGGCGATGGACTTCCTGATGGCCAAGCGCGCCACCCAGTTCCCCGACCCGGAAGAACTGGAAAGCCTGCGCAGCCTGGGCGAACGTATCCGCCAGTACAACCTGGCCAAGCTGCCCGACCTGCTCGTCCAACTGGAAAGCAACCTGACCCGCAACGGCATCAACGTGCATTGGGCCGAGACGCCGGAAGAAGCCAACGCCATCATCCTCGGCATCTGCCAGAAGCACTCCGCCAAGCTGATGGTCAAGGGCAAGTCGATGGTCAGCGAGGAAATCGAGCTGAACCACGCCGCCGAGGCTGCCGGCATCGGCGCGCTGGAATCGGACATGGGCGAGTACATCGTCCAGCTGGCCGGCGAAAAGCCGTCGCACATCATCATGCCGGCCATCCACAAGACCAAGGAGGAGATCGCCCGCCTCTTCGCCGACAAGGTGCCGGGCGTCGACTACACCGACAACGTCGACGAACTGATCCAGATCGGCCGGCGCGTGCTGCGGCAGAAGTTCCTCGAGGCCGACATCGGCCTTTCCGGCGTCAATTTCGCCGTCGCCGAGACCGGCACGCTGTGCCTGGTCGAGAACG
>ERZ761603.1776-NODE-1776-length-15654-cov-7.052311_pt1 | contig 15654 bp, 11 predicted proteins | sample MGYA00511879_ERZ761603 | MGnify/ENA primary metagenome ERZ761603 (study PRJEB28899, sample SAMN02850040) | bioreactor sludge metagenome | biome: EBPR Sludge; feature: EBPR Bioreactor; material: flocular biomat | place: Australia: Thorneside Wastwater Treatment... | reverse complement strand
CTTCGCCCGGACAGAGGACTTTGCGCCCGTCAGCAAGGGTGCAGATCTTCTGGACCTTGCGTTCCGCGCCATCGCCGGTATCGACCAGCACCTGGCTCGAATAGCTTTTGGCAATGCCGCTGCCCTGGTACAGTTCGCGCCGGAAATCGACCAGTTCAATGGTGGCCGGCAGCGGCACGCGCATCCGGCGAAGGGCCGCCCATTCCGTTCCTTCCGTCCCCAATGCGGTTGGCCGCGTATCGCCGCCCCAAAGCAGAAAACGCACCGGTTCCTTTCCCTCCTCCAGCAGCGTGAACATCAGTCCCGGCATGTCCTGGCCAAGCTCCTTGGCCGCCGCCAGCGGCTCCAGCCGGGTATATCCGCCGCTGCTGACCGGCGGCTGGTCAACCTGGTCGCGCACGGCCTGGCAATTCCGGTAGTAGGTTTCCACCTGGATGCGGCGACGGCCCCCCGGAAGCGTGATGATCCGGCCGGGGCGAAGATGGGAGGCGTCGAGGGCGTTGATGCGCTGGCGTCCCGGTGACCCGGCCGGCGGCATCACCACGAGTTCCCATTCGCCGAAAGCAACGGCAACATTCGAACCCTCGCCTTCCTCCAGGGTCAGTTGGGCATTCTTTCCGGTGTAGAACGTGACCGCGCCCGCGGCCAGCATCAGCAGCAGGCCGAAATGGGTCAGGATCAGGCTCCATTTGACGCGGGAGCGCCAGAAGATCAGCAACGTCATGGAGGCGATCAGGTTGACGAACAGCACTGCCATGACCAGTTGGGCGCCGGGAAACGGGATCAAGCCGCCGATCCAGAAAAACGTCGACTGGTAAAAACGTTCCTGGGCGAGATAAAGGCCGTGATCGACCTGGTAGAGCGTGCCCCAGACCGTCAAGACCAACAGGAGGAGCAGGCCGACGACCGTGATCTTGAGCGAACCCAGCAGGGACAGCAGCGATTTCAATACGCCGGCAGGCTTCATGTGTCGGCCCTCAAGGAACGGCAAAAAACAACAAATCGGTCTTTTTCGGCTGATAACAGGGCGATCGGGCCGGTCATTTTCACGAATAACGTGGTGCCATTGACGGTGATCATGGCCGCGAGCATCGAGGTTCCGTCGCCCGCCGGCCCGAATCCGGTCAGGTCGACCACCACGCCCTCGAAGCCGCCCTCGGTGGTGATGGGGATGGCGGTCTCCAACAGGCCGGCCACCTGTTCGGGTGGCGGGTTCAGGTCCAGTTGCCCGATCCAGCGCCGCATATTGGCCTCCAAACCGCCGGCCGTGCCGCCCAGCGTCACCAAGGTGCACACGGCCTGGCCGGAGTCGTTGCTGACGGACAACGTGGCCATGCGCATGCCGGAGCCGGGCTTTTCCTGCCAGCCTTCGGGGCGCGTCCACTTCAAGGGCGTGCGCGTTGCCGACGAAGCCCGGGTTTCCGGCCGCGGCATGGAAGGGCGAGCGGGTTGCTGGCTGATGTTGATTTCATCATAGGAATGCCATTCCGGTTCGCGGGCTTCACAGCCGGCCAATACCAGGATGGCGGTCACGGCGCCGGCAAGCCGAGCGGCTGTGCGATATGTCATGCCCATCAACACGGCGCCAAGAATAGGTGGCAACTTCACGAAGTCAAGCGGAGCCCGCGTCTCTTGCTGTTTCGTTTTCAAGCTGATACGCTGCCGTCCACTTTCAAAAGGAACGAACGATCATGACCTCTGAAGCATTTCCAAGCCGAATCGTCCAGCGGTTGGTAATCCTGGCGCTGGTGGCGCTGGCGGCGGGTTTATACCTGCGCCAGTCAGCGGAAACGCGCCGCATGCGCGATGAAAACGAGGCATTGCGACGCCGCATCGAATCCCTGGCGCCGGCAGCCGTCGATCCTTCCACTGCCGTCGAGGTTGCGCCGGTAGCGCCTCCGCAGGAACCGGCTGCCGATGTCGCGGCCGGCGCGGTGGAGATTCCCGCAACTCCGCCGGCCGTTGACCCCACGCTGGTGCTGACGCCCACTGGTCTGGCCGCGCCGCCGCGCGATGACGGCCTGGCCTTGGCCGGGACCGAAGCGGCGGAGGTGACTGGCGGCATCCGCGCGGTCATGAAATTCACTCCGACGGTGACCGATCCGATCGGAATCGTAGCGGTGGTGGTAAGGCTTCCCGTCGACGGTTCCGCGCGCATCCTCGACATACAGCCGGCGGGCAGTCTGCGTTTTGCCGAGGTGGCCAAGCGGGTGGCGGAAGACGGGAAGTTCGCGATTTACCAGATGCAGGCCGACGTGGTGGAGGAGTTGGCCTTTGAACTGACGGTGAGCGAACCGGTGATCGCGGAAGTGCGGGGCACCTCGGGCATCGGTGCGTTCGACTTCACGATCCGACCGGGGAGTGCGATCGCGACCGTCAAGTGAGGCTTGCCGGGGATTCCGCTTTAGTAGTGGCAATCGGAACAGACGCCCTGTTCGCCGAACAGATCGTGCACGGGCGGCCAGAAATCCTCGTGGACCAGCACGCTGCTGCCGCCTTCATGGCAGATCTCGCATTGCTCGGAATCGGGCGATCCCGCATGACAGGTGTTGCAGTGTGAATTTTCGTAGCCGGCGTTGTGAGGGTTGGGGTGGTTGTCGGCGACGTTTCCATGACATTCGTCGCACGAGATGCCGTTGACCGTGGAATCGGCGTGGCAGTTGTTGCAGTGCGAGTTGGCGAATCCGGCCGGGTGGGGGTTGGGATGGTTGCCCAGGAGGTCATCGCCATGGCAGCGCTCGCAGGAGACGCCGTTGACGGTGGCTCCATCGTGGCAGCTTGAACAATGGCTGCGGGCAAAGCCGGGTTGGTGGGGGTTCGGATGACCGCCGAGCAGGTCGTCGCCGTGGCAGGCCTCGCAGGAGACACCGTACAGGGTTGACCCCTCATGGCAACTGTTGCAGTGCGAACGCTCGTATCCGCCGCGGTGGGGATTCGGGTGGTTGTCCAGCCCGGCGTCGACATGGCAGATGTTGCAGGTATCGCCTTGCGGCGTGCCGTTGTGGCAGCTCCGGCAGTGGGCGGTTTCCCAATTGGCATCATGGGGATTGGGATGACTATCCGGACCACTGACTTCGTGGCACAATGCGCAGCCGGTGCCGGTGGATTCGCTGGAATGGCAATTAAGGCAGTGGTTTTTCCGCCAGGCCGCATTATGCGAGACGGGGCGGACTTCCTGGTGGCAGGCGGTGCAGGAGTCTTCCTCGTGGCAGACCTGGCAGCGCTCGCGATCCCAACCCGCCTCAATGCCGTGCGTCTTGTTCTTCCAGAGCAGGGTGTGGGATTCCGGCATCGTCTCGGCATGGCAGTCGCGGCAGCTTTGCTCGGTATGGCACATGGCGCAGGCGTTATCCGCTTCGATGCCATACGTCCCGTGGCGTCGCTCCCAGTTAAGGTCGTGGCTTAAGGGCGCCGTTTCGGGATCCAGGTCGACATGGCAATCGGTGCAGGCCATGTCCCACCCATGGGCCATGTCGCGGATGCGCACGCGGGCGGCGCGGTCCAGCGACGGCACATCATACAGTTTCTCGCCGAACAAATCGCCGTGGCATTCGGTGCAACGTTCGGCCAGGGCTTCGGTATGGATGAATTCCCCGCCGGGCAAGATGCGGGCGTCGGGCGGTTCGCCGCCGGCCAGCTCTTCGAGGTCACGTGCCTTGTGGCACTGGCCGCAGGTTTTCTCGGTGATTTTTTCCGTGTCGATCCAGTCCTCGTGGCAATCCACGCAGGAGTCGTGACCGGGGCGCGCAAAACGGCCGCCCTCGGATTCGCCATGGCAGTCCGAGCAGGCCGCGTCGTATTCGTTGACATGGTTCTCGTGGCTGAAATAAAGCGAATACTGCTGCTCCTCGTCGTCGCAGCCGGCCAGCAGCACGGAGCTCAAGGCCAGCACGGCGGGCATGATCCGCAGTGATATGGCGCGGTTACGGCTCAATGGCGCACCTCGATGGCCATGCGGCCGCGGTAGGCGAGATCCTCGGACTCGTCATTGTCCTCGATGTCGAACTGGGCCCTGAGGGACAGGTTTTTCAGGATGCGGTAGCGGCCGCGCACAAAATAGGTTTTCACGTAGGGCGATTCCTCAACCACCGTGCCGTTTTCGGTGAACTGGGCCTGGCCACTACCGACCACGTAATTGAAGTCGGAGTAGGTATCGTACGTATATTGGGCATAGGAGGCGCCGCCGGACACCTCCCAGGCGCGGCCCCGGCGGTAACGCAGATCGCCGCTAAGGCCGGCGAACGAGTCGCTGTCATCGACTTCCCAGTATTCCAGCGCCACCGACGCATTGAACGACCGGTTGGGCTGAAAGATCAGGGCGACATCGTAGTTGCGGTAGTCGCGGTTGCTCGACGATTCGTCATCCGGATCGGTCAATACGCGCAACGAAGCGCCGGGCGAAACATACCAGTGCGGCATGATCTGCTGGGTGAGCCGGATATAGCTGTAGGAGTAGGGATCCTGCTCGCCCAGCACCTGGTAAAGGGGGGAATAGGCGCGCGTTTCGGCATCGAACGCCCCCCAGTAGTTCACGCCCAGGGCCAGGTCGGTCACCCCGTCATCGGTCGTGTAGAACATATCGGCCTGGGCCATGCGGTATTCGTCATTCAGCACGGAGACCCGGCCGCGGGTCCGGGTGGTGTCGGACCATTTTTGCCGCACATCGAGAAAATAATTGTAATCCGAGCCGTCTTCGCTGTCGTCGTAGTAGGTCGCCACGGTGACGCGGCTCTGGTTGCCTTGCCAGGGTTTGCCGATCAATGACAAACCGCCGGCGTAGTCGCCCGACACCGAGCCGTAAAAACTGACCGGATGGCCGAAATAGGCCCGGCCGCCGAGATCGCCGTTTTCATTGACGAGGAACTGGGCGCCGTCGAGCTGGAGATAATCCGCGATCTCGACATACTGGCGTCCGCCGCGCAGGGCATAACGGCGCGATGGGTCATGCAGATCGGCATAAAGCTGAAGCACGCGTTGTTCGGTCGCGCTATCCGTATCATCAAGGCTGTAGAATGGATCCTCGGAGAGGGCGTCGGATGAACGATCCTCGAATTGGTGGTGCAGGCGCAGTGAAACATAGAGGTCCAGTCTGTTGTTCCAGTACCGCTTGCCTGACGCATAGAACCGCGCGTAGAAATCCTCGTCGGTATCCGAGCCTTGTTCCCGGTAATCGTATTCGAGCCGCAACCGGGCGGTCAGGCGCGGCCTGGGGGTTCCGGGCGTGATCCCGCCGTCGGCGGCCGCTTCGCCATCCGCCGCGGTATCGGCGGCGGAAGGCGTTTCGGTTTCACCGGTCGAGGTTGTGTCGTCGGCGGGCGCATCTTCCGACCAACCCGCGGTGGATAAGATCAACCCCGTGGCCAGGAGCGCCACCCACAACAACCCGGAGGCGGAGCCGGTCGGCCGGCTCCTTTTCACTCTCCGGTTGTTGTGCGCTGTGAACATCCTTTCGCCATTCGAGTAGCGTGGACCCGTCTCCCGTTACGGTTTGACCACCCGGTAATATTGCTGCGTCGAGCCGCGCAGGGTGATCAACTGGTACTGGTACGCGTTCGAGCTGATGAAGCTCGGTCCGACGTTGGTCCAGCCGTCGCCGTCGATGACATCGATCACCTCGAAGCGTTGGGTCACGCCCATGGCATCGGGCAGGTACACCAGTTCGATGGCCGGGAGGTAGGTGACCACGTTGGCGTCCGGGAACGACTGGTCGTCGTTCGGGTCGCTGCCGGCCTGGATTTCCGCCAGGTCGGAGAAGGAGTCGTCGTCGGAATCGGCATCGTTCGGATCGGTGCCCGATTGCATTTCGAGTTTGTTCGACAAGCCATCGTTGTCGGCATCGCCGGAACCGCTCTGGCTGGTCAGGTTGCCGAATTCGGCCATTTCCCAACTATCGAGGAGCCCGTCGTTATCGATATCGATGCCGCCCTTGAGGTCGTCGAGCGAGAGTTGCAGCAGGGTGGAGGCGTACTTCGGATTGTGCACGCCATAGCTGCCGTCGTATTTGACGAACAGGTAGTTCCAGTAGGCCTTGCGCTGGGCTGCCGTATAGGTGTTGGTGAAGGTGACGGTCGAACTGCCAACCGGGGGAAGCAGCAGGGCGATTTGTTCCAGCAGTCCTTGGATTTCGGTTTGAACGCCCTCGATGCTGCCGTCGCGGTCATAATCCTCGCCGCCGAAATCGAAGGTGTTATACACGCCCACGTGGCAGGTCTTGCAGACTTCGGTTACATGCACGTCGTCGGAAGGATCGGACGGTGTATCGGCGTTCCAGGCGATCTTGAAGGTGTGGCCGCCGACGCGTGTATTGGCGTTGCTGAAGGTGGTCTGGGCGATCAATTGCATGTGGCAGCCGACGCATGAATTCGTCACGGCGGCCAGATGCTTCGAGCTGGGGATCGGCATTCCGTATTCGAAGCCGTTTTCGCCGAGCAACATGTCGCCTTGGGTGCCGTAATGCGGACTGATGCTGCCGGTGCCGCCGACGGAGAGGTTGGCGTTCTGCCGGGAGTGGTGGCAGTTCATGCACAGGACGCCGGTACCAGCCATGGATTCGGTGACGACGAAACCGTTGGAGAGGGTGGCCTGCGGGATGTTGCGCAACTGGTGGTCGCCCATGCCGATGGTGTGGGGGTCGTGACAGGCGGCGCAGGAGATGCCTTCCTGGGCGGTGGCCCGGGGGGTGCGGCCGGTCGGGGCGTAGTAGGGGTCCCAGGTCTCGATGAAACCGGCCGAGCTGTGACAGGGCACGCAGGAGCCGCTGAAGCGGAACACAAATCCGGTGGAATGGCGCGAGCTGAACCATTCAAACGTCTTTACGTGTTGGGGCAAGCTGTCGTGACAGGTGCCGCAGGTGCCGGAGCTAAGCGTGACGTCGATGGCGTTGGTGTTGCCCAGCGACACCATGTGGGCGGAAGCGGGGCCATGGCAGTTTTCGCACTGGACGTTGGCCTTGTTCTGGAGGTTGGTATTCATGAGGGTCCAGTTTTCGGGGGCGAGGTTGGTTGGGAAGGTCCAGCCGACCTGGGCGGCGATGTCGTCGAAACCGTCGTTCACCGCGCCGGGCGTGTCATCGTAGCCGAGGGTATGGCACGAGATGCAACGGCTGCTGAAATGATCGCTGCCCTCGCCGGTGATCTGCTCGGTGAAAGCGCTCGCATGTGCGGTCTGATTGAAATCGTTGATCTTGCCGGCGTGGCAGATGACGCAGAGGTAATGGTTCTGGCCGAGGTATTTCGCGCCATAGACGCTGTTGGTGAAGGACAGGGTTTTGTTGGTCAGGACGATGTCGGTCTTGATCTTGTAGTCGATGATCTGGCTGGTATCGAAATTGTAGGAGCTCACGATATCCGGCTTGAACATGCCGCGGCCGGCGACGAAGAAGCCGACACGGTCGCCGCCATCGTAGGTCGGAATGGAATTGCTGAGCGGTCCGGGTTCCACCACGGCGACCGAGCCGGCGGGGGCGGAGATCACCGACCAGTTCACCGTATTGACCACCGTGCCGGTTTGAACCAGGGCTTCAAAATAGACCGGCTGGCCGATACCCGCATTGGGCGCGCCCGTGCTCCGTTGCGTGGTGTTGGTCAAACCGGCATTTTTGATTTCCTGCGGCGTGAGGGGGCGGTAACGGATGCGCACCTGCTGGGCCACGGCGCTGGAGTATACCCAGGCCAGGACCAGGATCATGGCCCATAATCCGCTGAAATGTCCCCGACTCATTCGTATGTGTTGCCCGACTTTCATGTGTACCTCCGTCAGCCGGGTGTTCCGTTTCACGGCTGAACTTTTGTTGACCGATGCCTATGCCACCAACGTGTGTGCTTGAACAATCGCCTCGAGTTCGCCGGCCTTGGCCCCGATGATGGACCAGCACAGCGCCAAATCCTGCTCGCGATACCGGATGTTCTCCTGAACGGTGCCTTCCAGGTCGCCGATATCATGCAAATGCACGCCCGGGATGGCGCGCGCTTCCGGGTCGACATCGCGCGGCACGGCGATGTCGATGATGGCGAGCGGGCGATGGCCGCGCGCGGCCATGACCGACTCGACGTCGCGCTTTTCAAGGATGATGTGCGGCGAGCCAGTCGAGGCGATGACGATATCCACGCCGGCCATGGCCTGCAGGCAGCGGCCGAACGGTACGGCCTGTCCGTTGAAAGCCGCCGCGAGCTGCTCTGCCTTTTCCACCGAGCGGTTGACCACGGTGATGGAGGCGGCGCCTTTCTTGACCAGGTGACGCAGGCATTTTTCCGCCATGTTGCCGGCGCCGATGATCATGACGTGGCGCCCGGCAAGGGAATGCCCGAAGATCTTCTGGGCGTGCTGTACGGCAACGCTGCCCACCGAAGCGGCGCCTTTTCCGATCGCGGTCATGGTGCGGACTTCCTTGGCCGTCTCCAGCGCTTTCTGGAACAGCTTGTTCAGGAGGCGGCCCGTTTGGTTTGCCTTGCGTGCCGCTTCATAAGCCAGCTTGATCTGGCCGGTGATCTCCGTTTCGCCCAGCACCATCGAGTCCATGCCGCTGGCCACGCTGAGCAGATGATGCACGGCGTCCTGGTCCGCATGCATGTACAGTTGCTCGCCGTACGGGTGGCGCCCGGCAATGCGGCTTCGGATGGAGGCGTGGTCCCGGTCGCGGTCGCACACGCCATAGACCTCGACGCGGTTGCAGGTGCGGAGCATGACGACCTCGTGGAGGAATCCTTCCCGGAGCAATTCGGCGGCCTGGTCCTGCGGCGAGGCCAGCGATGCGGAAAACGATTCGCGTACGGAAACCGGGGCGGACTTATAGTTCATGCCCATGATGAAGAGCTGATGCATTCCTCGTTCCTCCTCTGTCGACCGCACTGGCTCGTTATTCAAAGGTCCCCCTCCTCCGCAAACTGGAGTCCATTAGTACGTTGGATGGCAAAAACAGGCCATCCGGCAAACCCCTAGATTGATATCGGGGATCGACTCCCTTCTTCGGGGTGATTAGATGATGTCGCCGGATGTTGCGCTGGGCGGTGGTTGCCGGCGGAATGAATTGGACTTCCGGGGCTCGGCCCTTTAGCTTGCCAGTGGCGGTGGGCGGCTCCTGTGTCCCGTTCCTCCGCCGCCGCAGGAGTCCTGTATCATGATGAAAACCGCATGTCTGTTAAAGGTGTTTGGAATCACGCTGGTGGCCGCGTGGACGTGGCCGGTTGGCGCCATGGACCCGGCCCCGTCCATGGTCGAGGTTTCCGGTGTGGTGGCGGAAACCATGGAGGGCGGACGTTATACCTACATGCGTCTGACCTCGGAAGATGAGACCATCTGGGTCGCCGCTTCTCACGTCGACGTGGCGGTGGGCGATCCGGTGACCGCCCGCGGCGCGACCATCATGGAGCAGTTTGAAAGCCCGACCCTTGAACGCACCTTCGAACGCATCCTGTTCGCGGACGAAGTCATCGCCTCCGGCGAACCGTCCCGCCGCGCCATGCCGTCCCTTCCGGCCGGGCATCCCGTATCGCCGCACGGCGGACGGAGCGACGCCGCGTTCCACCGGACGGCTGGCACCGTGGTCGAGACCATGGATTCCGGGAACTACACCTATGTCCTCATCGATACCGGGGATGGCCGGCTCTGGGCGGTGACCGATCGTTTCAACGTCCAGGCGGGCGATCGCGTGCTGGTGCCGGGCGGCATGATGGCGGAGCGGTTCGAGAGTCCGAGCCTCGGCCGGACATTTGACCGGTTGCTTTTCGCGAATGCCATCGAGGTGGTGACCGGGGATGCGGCGGATGGCGAACCGGTCGAGACCCCCTCCGAATTTGTCCCGGTTGCGCCGGTATCGGAGACATTGGCGCCACCCGAAGGCGGAATGTCCATCGGCGATTTGCACCGCCGCCGCGCGGAACTGGCCGGCCAGTCGGTGGTCGTGCGGGGCCGGGTTACCAAGTTCACCGAACGCGTGCTGGGCCGCAATTGGCTGCACATCGCCGACGGCACGTCCGACGGCGCGGCCGCCGATCTCACCATCAGCACCGAGGCCCGCGCGCGGGTGGGTGATGTCGTAACCGCCACCGGGACCGTGGCGATCGACGAGGATCTCGGTTACGGTTACCACTACGACGTGCTGCTCAAGGACGCGACCCTCGCCCCGGAGTGAGCGCGTTGGTTCTGGCATCGTGTCCGGTTCATACCCGGAACCCGGGTTGAACGAACCGCCGATAGTCCCGAATTCAGAAGTTGGAACCGCGAATTACGCGGATGTTCGCGGATGGATGGTCGTTCTGTTTACGCATGTTGGTACAGAAGGTTTCGCCGGGAACCCGTGCCCTGAAGATGATCATCTCTTTCCCGTCCGCGTTATCCGCTTAAGCAGGTGCGGACCCGGACGAAGGCAAAAAAATGCCGCGGTGGAAACCGCGGCATGCAGCAATTCATCCTCCGGATGATTTACTGTTTCAACGGAACGAGCTTGCGGCAATAGGCGACCACCGCGTCGATTTCCTCGGCGGTGAGTTTTTCCGCGTAACCCGGCATCTTGGTGTCGGCGATGCCTTCGGCGGTGATCTTGCGGACTTCCTCGTCGCTCTTCTCCGCGATCGGATCGAGTTTCAGCTTCTCGAGCTCGACGCCCTTGCAGAGCTTCTCCAGCGCCTTCGGGTTGCCCTCGCCCTTTTCGCCATGGCACTTCTTGCACTTCTCCATGTAGATGGCTTCGCCGTCGACTTGCGCCAGCGCGCATGTCATGGCGGAAGCCAGCACTGCCAGCATTACCGCGACTTTCTTCATGTTTCTTCTTCTCCTTTTGTTGCTTGCCTGTCCAACCCGGTGAAGGCGGGCGCCGCCACCGTTGCCCATCTCGCTTGCCATCAGCATGACGACAATCCAGGCCGAATCAAGCACGAACCGCCCGTTTCAGCCGGCCGGCTCGTTGTCTTCGCCTTTCCGCTCCTGGTTCTTCAACTGATGGCGCCCGGTGATCCACGCCACGTTCATGGGGTAGACGTCCGGGTCGTAGATTACCCAGTAAAAATGCCACACGACGATGGCGAGGCAGGCCAGCACCGCCTCCATGTAATGCACGACCCGTGCCGCTTCCAGCACCCACAAGGGGAAGTGTTGCAGCGACAGGTTGTTGAACACCAGAATCGCCCCGGTGGCCAGCATCACCGCCGTGCCCCAGACCAGCGCCCAGTATTCGGCCTTTTCGATATACGAATACCGTGGCAGGGCGGGGCGGTCGTGGCGCAACTTCAGGTAGAACGCGACGGTCTTGATCGCGTCGGTGGCGTCGGACCAGCGGAACAGCATTTCCTTGAAGACATGCCGTCCTTCCCGGGCGAAGAACAACCAGATCATGTGCCAGGCGCACACCACGGCGAACAGCACGGCCGCGCCGCGGTGGAATACACGCCGGCCCACCTCTCCGCCCATCAACTGGAACGGGAACGCCCACCAGGCGTCCGGATACTTCAGCGCGAATCCGCTGTAACCCAGGACGAGGAATGCCACCACCATGATGCCATGCTGGATGCGTTCCTGGAATGACATATGGATTTCCGCATGCTGGCGGGCCGGCGGAAGTTTGCCGGTGGCGCGGCTCTTGCGGATGAGATCCAGGGTGTTGTGTATGATCATGGAGCCGATGACCAACGGGATTAGGATCAGGTAGGCGATCTCGAGGATCCGGGCGATGCGGCTGCTGCCGCCGCTCAAGGCATCGTGGATCCGCACGTTGGCGAACCGCTTGCCCGCGCCGGGATGGCACTCGCCGCAGGTGGTGCCGAGGTTGTCGGCATGCACGGTGGACGACGGGTCGCTGGAAGGCAGCACGCGGTGCCAGCCATGGCAGGAGGCGCAGTTGGCCACCGTGCGAGTTCCGCCCTTCGCGGCCAGGCCATGGTACGAATCCTCAAACGTCTTGATGCGATCGTCCGGCATGGCGAACTTCGAGTTGATGTGCTCGGCATTGTGACACCCGCTGCAGGTTTGGGAGATGCGGGCGGCGGAGACCCGCGACCCCTCCTCGTCCGGCGGCCGGATCACATGCTCGCCGTGGCAGTCGGTGCAGGTCGGCGCTTCGCGCACCCCGTCGGCCAGCGCAACCCCGTGGATGCTGGATTCGTAATGCTCCTCCTCCTTTTCGTGGCACTGGCCGCAGGTCTCCGGTATGTTGGCCGCGAACACCAGGGATAACGGATCGTTCTTGGGCCGGATGTTATGCACGCCGTGGCAGTCGGAACACAAGGCGGCGTCCTCGTTGCCCTCGGCATTCAACTCGCCATGGATGGACATCAGATAGGAATCGAGCGGGTGACTGACGGCGGCGATATCGGTCGGGCTCTTGGTATCCTTGTGGCACTCGCCGCAGATCTTGATCTGGTTGACCCGCGCCACCGGCGACAAGGGATTGTTCAGCGGCAGCATGTTGTGCGCCGGACCGTGGCAGACCGCGCAGGCCTTGGCGAGGGAGCCTTTTTCCTTGATCAGGTTCTGGCCGTGGGAGGAGCCGGAAAAGTCCTTTTCGATTTCCTCATGGCAATCGAGACAGGCCACGTTCATCGGATTGCCGGGATGCGGATCCTGGTCGGTGCCTTCGTGGCAATCCGTGCAATCCATGCCTTCGTGCACGGACTGATCATACAGGTCCAGGTCGGGAACCGCCGCTTCGTCCGGATCCGAGTGACAATCCAGGCACCCTGTCGCCTGTTCCGGCAACGCCCGCGCCAGCGGTCCGAGCAGCCCCGCCCACAGCACCAAGCCGCACCAGATCCGCCGTTTCATGAAAGCTGCCACAGTCGTTTCCTTGTTTAGCGCACAGCATACCGCGCGGGCGATCCAAGCCTATCGGGGAATGGCTGATTGTGGGCCGGGTTTTCGCTGAAGCACGGGGCCCGGCACATGTGTCGTGTTCAGCCTCCGGCGAGGATCCGCGCGATCCCGTTGCTGACGCCGGGGAGCAGGCCGAGGAGCAGGGTGGCGAGAAGAAGGGCCGTCAGCGCAAACGCATGGTCGCGGCGTTGCAACACCGGCGGCCGGTCCTCGTGCGGCGCCGGCGTGATGTAGGCCGCTCGCATGACCAGCAGGTAATAGTACAACGAGACGGTGGAATTGAGCGCGGCAAACACCACGAGGGCGTAGTGTCCCGCGCTGGCGGCGCCGCCGAACAGCATGAACTTTCCGGTGAACCCCGCCGCCGGCGGTATGCCGGCCAGCGAGAACAGCGCGGCGGCGAGCATGCCGGCGTAGGCCGGATGATCCTTGCTCAATCCGCGCAGGGCATCGAACGTCTCCCCCCGCGCCTGCCCGACGGCGGCCATCAGGAAGAACATCGAGAAATTGGCGGCGGCATAGATGAACAGGTAGTACACCACGGCCGTGCGGGCGAGCCCGGACGGACCGAGTAAGGCCAGCAGGATATAGCCGGCCTGGGCGATGGACGAGTAGGCCATGAACCGCAGGAACCGTTCCTGCCGCAGTGCGCCGAGATTCCCCACGACCATGGTCAAGGCGGAAAAGGCGATGATCCACGGGATGAACCGCTCCCGTATGGGGGCGAACGGGCCGTAGAACAGGATGCAGAGGAACCCGATCGCGGTGGCCTTGGAGGTGACCGAAAGGAAGGCGGTCACCGGCCCGGGGGCGCCGTCGTACACGTCCGGCGCCCACATGTGGAACGGAGCCAGTGTCAGCTTGAATCCAGCGGCGCAGAAAACCAGCGTCACGCTTAGCATCAGCAGCGGCGCGTCCGGATCCCGCGCGATGAAGGCCCCGATGTCGTCGAAATGCACCGATCCGGTGATGCCGTACAGGTAGGAGTAGCCGAACAGCAGGACCGCCGTGGATACCGACCCCATGATCACGTACTTGGTTGAGGCCTCGGACGAGAGCAGGCTCTGGCGGTTGAAGGCGCTGAGGATGTAGAGCGGAATGGTGGCCAGTTCGAGGCTCACGAACAAGGTCAGCAGGTCGCGCGACGACACCACGAAAAACGAGCCGGCGGTGGAGAACAGCAGCAGGTAGGTGAATTCCGCCGGATTGCGCAAGGGCTTGTAGCCGTTGCCGCCGACCGTGAAGTACTGCCGGGCCAGCAGCACGGTGAGCAGGGCGGCAAGCGTGAACAGCAGTTTCATCAGCCGGGCAAAGCCGTCAACCTCGTAGGCGCCGAGGTAGACCCGCGGGGGACCGGCGGGCACGAACAGGAACGAGAGGGCAACGACCGCCAATCCGGCGATCGCCAGGACATGGATCACCCGCGCCCCGCCGCGCGTGTTGCCGTGGATGGCGATGTCGACGACCAGCACCAGGAAGGCGAGGCCGATCAGCAGGATGTCGGGAAGGAGGGGAAGCATGGTTACCGCATGAGGTTGTTGAAGATCGGCTGGATTGACTGGTCGATGATCGCGGCGATCCAGCCCGGCAGGATGCCCATGCCGAACAGGCAGGCGATCAGGATGAGCACCGGTATCCGCTCCATCGGCGTCGCGTCCGCGAGTCCCGCATGCCCGGCCGGCAAGGGCCCGTTCAGCATGCGGTTCGCCGCGCGCAGGACATAGACCGCGGTGGTGGTGATCGACAGCACCGCGATGACCACGCAGGTGCGGGCGATGGCGGAGGTGTTCTCGAACGCCCCGATGAACAGCGTCACTTCCGCCACGAATCCCGACAGGCTCGGCAGGCCTAGTCCGGCGAAACCGGCGATGACGAATGCCGCGCCCAGGAATGGCATGATCTTCATCAGCCCGCCCATCTCGGTGATGTCGCGGGTGTGCGTCCGCCCGTAGATCATGCCGATCAGGCAGAAGAACAGCGCGGTCAGGAGCCCGTGCGAGATCATCTGCAACGACGAGCCCTTGAGGCCGCCGAACGTCATCACCGCCAGACCCATGAGCACGAGGCCGAGATGCGAGACGGACGAATAGGCGGTGATGTACTTCAGGTCGTCCTGCCGGGTGGCGATGAACGCCCCGTAGGCGATGTTGACGGTGATCAGCACAAGGAAGAAAGGCATCCATTCGCGGCAGCCCTCGGGCAGGACATACATGGCCACGCGCAGGCAGCCGTAGCCGCCGAGCTTCATCAGCACGCCGGCATGCAGCATGGAGACCGCCGTGGGGGCGGCGGCATGCCCGTCGGGCGACCACGTATGGAACGGGAACAGCGCGCTCAACACCCCGAAGCCGACGAATAGCGCCGGGAAGGCCCAGTACTGGAACGACGCGTCGAACCGGATCTGGGAGAGGATGTTGAGGTTGAAGGTTTCCGCGCCGGATTCGAAGTACAGCGCGAGGATGCCGCCGAAGATCAGCGCCGACCCGGCCACCAGCATCAGTGTCAGTTTCATCGCCGCATATTCCTTGCGGCCCGTGCCCCACACGCCGATGAGCAGGAACATCGGCAACACCGCCACCTCGTAGAACAGGAACAGCGTGAAGAGGTCGTAGGAGATGAAGGTGCCGAACACCCCGGCGGCAAGGATGTTGATCAGCACGAAGAACTCGCGCGTGCGGTCGCTGATGCCCCAGCTCGCCAGCACGCCGCAGAGGACGACGATCGCGGTCAGCAGCATCATCAGGATCGACAACCCGTCCAGCCCGGTCGTGTAGTGGATGTTCAGGACGCCCAGCCACGGGACATCGAGCGGGAACGCCAGCACGGTCTGCGTGCCCGGGGCGCCCGCCGCGC
>ERZ761603.1773-NODE-1773-length-15676-cov-17.787914_pt1 | contig 15676 bp, 12 predicted proteins | sample MGYA00511879_ERZ761603 | MGnify/ENA primary metagenome ERZ761603 (study PRJEB28899, sample SAMN02850040) | bioreactor sludge metagenome | biome: EBPR Sludge; feature: EBPR Bioreactor; material: flocular biomat | place: Australia: Thorneside Wastwater Treatment... | reverse complement strand
CTTCCTTGCCGACCTTGTCCATCGCCTTGGCGATGATGTCGCCGATGTCGACGTCAGCGTTGGCCGAGATGGCGCCGACCTGGGCGATTTCCTTGCTCGTCGAGCACGGCTTCGAGAGTTTCTTCAACTCGTCGACGGTCGCCACCACTGCCTTGTCGATACCGCGCTTGAGGTCCATCGGGTTCATGCCGGCGGCGACGTACTTCATGCCTTCGCGAACGATCGACTGGGCGAGGACGGTTGCCGTCGTCGTGCCGTCGCCAGCGATGTCGGAAGTCTTGGAAGCCACTTCCTTGAGCATCTGGGCGCCCATGTTGGCAAACTTGTCCTTGAGCTCCACTTCCTTGGCGACCGAAACGCCGTCCTTGGTGACCGTTGGCGCACCGTACGAGCGCTCGAGGACAACGTTGCGACCCTTCGGTCCGAGGGTGATCTTGACTGCGTCGGCGAGGATATTCACGCCTTCGATCATGCGCGCGCGCGCGGTGTCGCCGAACTTGACGTCTTTAGCTGCCATAGAGATAACTCCTAGATTGTCTTAATGTTGTGCAGGGGTGATGAACAGTGCGTCGGGTTCTGAGGTGCGCCTCAGGACTCGATCACACCCATGATGTCTTCTTCGCGCATGACGAGGAGTTCCTCGCCTTCGACCTTGACCGTCTGTCCGGCATATTTGCCAAACAGAACGCGATCACCGACCTTCACGGCGAGCGCACGGATCGTACCGTCCTCAAGGATCTTGCCATTGCCAACGGCGCGGACCTCACCCTGATCGGGTTTTTCGGCAGCGGTGTCGGGAATGACGATCCCTGATGCCGTCTTGCGCTCCTCTTCCAGGCGCTTTACGATCACGCGATCATGCAAAGGGCGAATTTTCATGCAGATTCTCCTTGGTTTAAGAAAGGGGTCACTTAGGGTAGTCGCTGCCTGACCCGGTGACGATCCGATCGGGTCGTCGGCCGAGTCTATTAGCACTCAATGCGAGCGAGTGCTAATAATAGCGACTGCATCGTTCGAATTCAAGAGGCAGCGCCCGCTCGCACCTGCTTTCGTGTCCGCCGGTATCGCGGCGAGCGGGGTGGTCGGCGGTGCGGGTTGCGATAACGTGCCGTGGGAGGGGCTTGGTATGGCTGATGTCAAGGACGCGATTGACGAAGTGGTGAGCAAGGCGGAGGAGGCGCCAGACCGCTTGAATCAGGTGATTGCCGTCCTGGTGGCGGTACTCGCGACGGTGATGGCGCTGTTCAGCATCAAGGGCGGCAACACCGGTCAGGCGATGGCGCAAGCGCAGGCGCGAAGCGTTAACGCGTGGGCCTATTTTCAAGCCAAGAGCACCAAGCAGGCGCTCGCCGAGAGTGTGCTTGATCAACTGCTGCTCGAGCGCGAGCGGCGTCTGGCAATGGCGCCCGCTGAGGCGGCGCACTTCGACAAGACGATCGCCGACTATCGCGAGCGCATTGGGCGCTATGAGAGCGAGAAGGCCGAAATCAAGCAGCAGGCAGAAGGCTTCGAACAGGAATATCGGGATCTCAATTTTCACGACGATCAGTTCGATATCGCCGAAGCCGGGCTCACCGTCGCCATGGCCTTGCTGGGGATCGCCGCGCTGGTGCGTCGGGGCTGGTTGGTGTGGTTTGCGCTGATTTTTGCCGGCGTCGGTATTGCTTCGGGTATCAGCGGCTTCGTTGGCGCCTCCTTCCATCTGGACTTCCTCGCCAATCTGCTGGGTTGATCTGGCGGAGGCCACGTGTGTTGCGGCCGGCCCTTGGTGGAGACAGGCGACTGAGAAGCGCGCATCGTCCCGGGGCGCTGCCGCAGGGCGTTCGCCCCCGGGTCCGGTGGCGCTCATGCGGTAGCGAGTACCGTCCCCTTGCCGGCCGGCGCTTGCCTACACACGATGCCGCTTTTCCCGTAGAATCACACTTCTGTCGTTCGCCATCCCGACCTGTGCAGGCGGTGGCCGGATGACGATCTGGGGCTCGGGTGCGGGCCTTGTTATTCGGCGGCGTAAGCCGCCGTTTCCGTTTCAAAGCCTCCGCAAGGGGTGAGTGATGTCTCATCTGATGAACACCTACGCCCGGCTGCCGATTGCGTTCAGCCACGGCGACGGCAGTTGGGTGACCGATACCGAAGGCAAGTGCTATCTCGACGCACTGTCAGGCATCGCCGTCACCACGCTGGGACATAATCATCCGGCGCTGGTCGCCGCCTTGGCCGCGCAGGCGGGCCGGCTCCTGCACTCGTCCAATCTCTACCGGATCCCGCAACAGGAGCAACTGGCCGACAAGTTGGCAAGCCTGGCGGGCATGGACGAGGTCTTCTTCTGCAATTCGGGTTGCGAAGCCAACGAAGCGGCGATCAAGCTTGCCCGCTTTTACGGTCATCAACAGGGTGTGGTCAGTCCGACCATCGTCGTCATGGAGAAGGCCTTTCACGGACGGACGATGGCGACCCTCTCGGCGACCGGCAATCGCAAGGCACAGGCCGGCTTCGAACCGCTGGTGTCGGGCTTCGTCCGGGTTCGCTATAACGATCTTGAAGCGATCAAGGTGGTTGCCCGCAACAACACGAATATTGTCGCCGTGATGCTGGAGATCATTCAGGGCGAGGGGGGTGTCAACATCGCCGACGTCGGCTTCCAGCGCAGCTTGCGTGCGCTCTGCGATGATCGCGACTGGCTGCTGATCTGTGACGAGGTGCAGTGCGGCACCGGTCGCACCGGAACGTGGTTCGCGTTTCAGCATGCGGGCATCCTCCCGGACATCGTGACGCTGGCCAAGGGCCTCGGTGGGGGTGTGCCCATCGGCGCCTGTCTCGCAGCGGGTAAGGCGAGCCGCCTGTTCAAACCGGGCAATCATGGTTCGACTTTTGGTGGCAACCAGCTGGCAACGACCGCGGCGCTGACGACGATCGCCGTCATCGAGCAGAACGAGCTGATCGCCAACGCACTCGCAGTCGGGGCGGCCATTCGCGACGGTCTGGAGCGGGCCCTGGGCGGCAGCAAAGGCGTTGTCGCTATTCGCGGTCAAGGGCTGATGATCGGTATCGAGCTCGAGCGCTCGTGCGGCGAGCTCGTCACACGCGCGCTCGAGGTCGGCTTGCTGATCAACGTGACCGCTGACCGCGTCGTCCGTTTGTTGCCGCCGTTGACCTTCAGCCGTGAAGAGGCTGACGAACTGGTGTCGCGTCTGGCACCGCTGATTGCCGATTTTCTCGCGGCAGCGCAGGCCTCGTGATGAACGTTGGCAAACATTTTCTTCAGTTCAAGGACTTTACCCGGGACGAGTTCGATCATCTGTTCGCGCGTGCACGCTGGATCAAGGCCGAGTTCAAGGCCTACCGGAAGTACTGGCCTCTGTGCGATCGCACGCTGGTGATGATCTTCGAGAAGGCAAGCACGCGCACGCGTTTGTCGTTTGAGGCCGGCATGCAGCAGCTCGGCGGTTCGGCGATCTACCTCAACAGCCGCGACTCGCAGTTGCAACGTGGCGAGCCAGTCGAGGATGCGGCACAGGTGATTTCGCGCATGAGCGACGTGGTCATGATCCGGACCTTCGAGCAGGCGATCATCGAACGCTTTGCGGCCCACTCGCGGGTGCCGGTGATCAATGGCCTGACCAACGAGTACCATCCGTGTCAGATCCTGGCCGACATCTTCACCTTCATCGAGCATCGGGGTCCGATCCAGGGGAAGACGGTGGCCTGGATCGGTGATTCCAACAATGTCTGCAATACCTGGCTGCAGGCTGCCGAGGTGCTGGATTTTCGGGTCCAGGTATCGACGCCGCCGGGGTACGAGGTCGAGCCGGGGCGCGTCGGTCTGCATGGAACGGCGCACTTCGAACAGTTTGCCGATCCGATGGCGGCGGCGCGAGGTGCCGATCTGGTGACCACCGACGTGTGGACCTCAATGGGCTTCGAGGCCGAAAACGATGAGCGCCGGCGCGACTTCGCCGCTTGGCGGGTGGACAGCGAAATGATGCGGGCAGCGGGTGCGCAAGCACTGTTCATGCACTGTCTGCCGGTACACCGTGGCGAAGAGGTTTCCGCTGCAGTGATCGACGGCCCGCAAAGTGTGGTCTGGGATGAGGCAGAAAACCGTATGCATACCCAGAAGGCACTGCTCGAATACCTCTTGCTGGGACGCATCGACGACTCCGAATGCCGGGCCGGGAACGGATCAACATCCGCATTGTTCAGGGAAACATCATGAGCGAAGTCAAGAAAGCCGTACTCGCCTATTCGGGTGGTCTCGACACTTCGGTGATCCTGAAATGGTTGCAGGATGCCTACGGCTGTGAGGTCGTGACCTTCACTGCCGATCTCGGCCAGGGCGATGAACTCGAAGCGGCGCGGCCGAAAGCGCTGAAGCTCGGTATTGCCGCGCACAACATCTACATCGACGATCTGCGCGAGGAATTCGTGCGCGACTTCGTTTTTCCGATGTTCCGTGCCAACACCGTCTATGAGGGCGAATACCTGCTCGGAACCTCGATTGCCCGGCCGCTGATCGCCAAGCGCATGATCGAGATCGCCAACCAGACGGGTGCCGATGCGATCGCCCACGGCGCGACCGGGAAAGGCAACGACCAAGTGCGTTTTGAGCTCGGCGCTTATGCGTTACGGCCGGACATCCGCATCATCGCGCCGTGGCGTGAATGGGATTTGTTGTCGCGCGAGAAGCTGCTCGCCTACGCCGAAAAGCACGACATTCCGGTCGAGATGAAGCATCGGCAAGGAGGGTCGCCTTATTCGATGGACGCCAATCTGCTGCATATCAGTTACGAAGGCCGTCATCTCGAGGAGCCCGCGGCCGAAGCCGAAGAGTCGATGTGGCGGTGGACGGTCGCGCCGGAAGCGGCCCCGGATGCCGCCGAGTACGTCGAACTCGAGTTCGAAAAGGGCGACCTGGTCGCCATCGACAGTCGACGCCTGCCGGCGCACGAGTTGCTAGCACATCTCAACCGGCTCGGGGGCAAGCATGGTGTCGGGCGCATCGATCTGGTCGAGAACCGCTATGTCGGCATGAAGTCGCGCGGCTGTTACGAAACCCCGGGTGGCACCATCCTGCTGCCGGCGCACCGGGCGATCGAATCGATCACGCTGGACCGCGAGGTCGCACACCTGAAGGACGACCTGATGCCGCGCTATGCGAGCCTGATCTACAACGGCTATTGGTGGAGCCCTGAACGTTTGGCGCTGCAGGCGCTGATCGATCACACGCAACAGGCCGTCAATGGCTGGGTGCGGGTCAAGCTGTACAAGGGCAATGTGATGGTGGTCGGCCGCGATTCGAGAACCGATTCCTTGTTCGACTCGACGATCGCGACCTTCGAAGAAGACGCCGGCGCTTACAATCAGAAGGACGCAGCCGGCTTCATCAAGCTCAACGCGCTGCGCCTGCGTATCGCAGCCAAGCTGGCGGGTCGCAGGCCCGGATAACCCGGGATTCCGTCGATGTTTGGGCTGACGGAAGAACAGATCTCGGAGTTTGGCATGACCTTCGGGGTCGGTGCCTTCATGCTTTTCATGCTCTTTATCATTGGCGAAATCGCCTGGAAGTCGAAGGCTGGCAAGGCGGGTACCCTGATTCTGTTCTTCGTCCTGTCTTTCGGCATGATCGGTTTCATTGCCAAAACGGTACTCGAAAAACTGTGGAAGATGTGAACATGTCGCAATTTGATCAGGTGAGCGTTGTCAAGCGTGCCAACGTGTATTTTGACGGCAAGTGTGTCAGTCATACCTTGTTGTTCGCCGACGGCACGAAAAAGACCGTCGGCGTCATCCTGCCGTCGACACTGACTTTTACTACCGGCTCGCCAGAGGTCATGGAAGGCGTTGCCGGTTCGTGTCGCGTTCGCCTGCGGGGCGACGAGGGGTGGCGCAGCTATGCTGCCGGCGAGTCGTTCGCCGTTCCTGCCGACTCCTCGTTCGAGATCGCCTGCGACGAGCCTTACCATTACGTTTGTCATTTTGCCTAGCTTGCGCGCACGCGCAGGCCGCGACTTGAGCCCTAACTGCCGGGAGAGGATGCCATGCCTTCCTTCGATTTTTCTTCAGAAGCCGACATGGCTGCGCTGACAAATGCAGTCGACGTCACCAAGCGTGCGATCGATAACCGCTATGATTTCAAGGGTACCAGCGCCAAGGTCGAGTTGAATGAGAAGGAGAAGCTGATTACGCTCTACGGTGATTCGGACTTTCAGCTCGGTCAGATCAAGGACCTGCTGTTTCCGGCGATGGAAAAGAAAGAAAAGGAGAGCACCAAGCGCCTTGACAGTCAGCCGATCCAGCGGGTATCGGGAAACAAGGTCAAGCAGGATCTCAAGATCAGGACGGGCATTGAGAGCGAGCTCGCGAAGAAGATCGTCAGGCTGGTCAAAGACTCCCGGCTCAAGGTCCAAGCGTCGATCCAGGGTGACGCGGTACGCGTCAGCGGTGCCAAGCGTGACGATCTGCAGGCTTGCATCGCTCTCGTGACCAAGGAGATCTCGGACTTCCCCGTTAACTACGGCAACTTTCGCGACTGACTTTGGCACCGAACGCAAGGGGTATCGTCCCCCCTCTTTTGTTGCTGCGGCCGGCCCTGCCGTGCTACGTTACGCCGTCCTCGTCCCCATAGACTTGGAGGGTGCCGTGCAGCGTCCAGAAAAGGCCGTGGTCGATCGTTGTCTGCCGGCCGGGACGTCGCTTGCGCACTGCGGCCGAGGCGTAGCGATTGGCCTGCCGGAAGAGCGATGGCGGATTCTGTCGGCGAGGGTGTGACGCTGGACAAGTCCGGTGAGCCGCCAGATGATGACGGCGATCTCGGTGTTCTGTCGTGGACAGAAGAACTGCGCCGCGTCGCGATGGCGGTCAGCAAGAAAGATCGCAAGCCGGCTGCGAGTCGGCAGCAGCTGTTTTACCTGCTGCAGTGGACAGCCGATACGCACGGTTTCGGGATCAGCGTCTGCAAGGGACGCGATCCTGAAGCTGCGGAGACGCTGTGGGCTCTCGACCGTACCCTGGGCAAGCCCCCGCGTTTCGTCAGCGACGAGGACCGTCCGATTCTGCGTCTGTTGTGGGCGGAACGTTCCGTTGATACCGGCTTGCGCGCCTTCGGTCTGGGTCCGCGGCATGGCGCCGAGATTCTGGAGCGGATGGCGCAGACGGGTCGCCTGTGTCGCCGGGACGACTACTCGCCGCTCAGCCTGGGTGCCCCGCGACCGGCGACGCTCGCTTGGCGATTGCACCCGGATGGGCGACGTACTCCCTTGTTGAAGCCGGAACCGGCGGCGCGGCTGATCATTCCCTTTCCGGCACCGTGGTACCTTGACCTGGACAGACGGCAGGTCGGTCCGCTGAGGGTGGGTAGCAACCCGGCCGTTGTTGCGCGCCTTTTCGCCTTGCCGCCGCTGTCGGCAACGGCTGCCGCGCTGGTTGGCGAAGCCCTGGTTGAACCGGCGCGTCACCTGCCACGTGACCCCGAGACTGCCGGTGCCGAGATACGCCGTCTGGAGGCCGACCTGGTAGCGGAACTGCATCTGGAGACCTTGACCACGCACGGCAACCGCGCCTGGCGCGATTATGTGGCAACCTATGGTGGAGGGCCTTTCGACGTCGCCTTGCCCTGCTTCCGTTACGGGGAGGTCGAGCTCAGGTCAGACGATACGCGAGACGTGGTGGTGCTCGCGAGCGGTGAAATGGTCCGCCTGGTCCGCGACAGCGCGCGTGAAGAGCGCTTGCTCGCTGCGCTGGCCGCGGTCGGACTGGAGAAGATTCCCGGTTACGTGCTGCAGACTTTTGGCCGGCCGCCGGACAACGCGTTCGGGCTGGAGTGCGAGAGCGGCTGGCCGGTGCTGATGAGCGAGGGTCTCGGCGAGCTGAAACAAGCTGGCTGGCAGGTCGCTTTTGCCGTCGACTTTCGTCATCGTCTGCTCGACGTCGAGGCCTGGGATGCCACGCTGGTCGAGGCGGACGATGGCTGGTTCAACCTCGACATGGGGGTCATCGTCGAAGGCGTGCGAGTTCCTTTGGCCCCTTTATTGGCCGCGCTCTTCCGGCGCGAAGGGCGCTGGCTGGAACCGTCTCTGCTGGCGCAGATCGACGACGACGAACTGATCGAACTCGTAACCCCGGCGCAGCAGCGCATCAGGGCGCCAGCAGGACGCTTGAAGCCGCTGGCGGCGACCTTGATCGATCTCTTCGATGGTTTCGGTGGCGGCAACAACCTGCGCCTGTCGCGTTTCGATGCGCCGCGGCTGACCGAGTTCAACGACTGCGGACGCTGGCGCTTCCATGGGCAACGCGATTTTCAGGCGCTCGCCGAACAGTTGACCGCGGCCCAGGGAATCGGCCGCATCGATCCGCCACGCGGCTTGCGCTTGGATTTGCGACACTATCAGAGCGAAGGGCTGGCGTGGCTGCAGTTTCTGCGCCAGCAGAATTTGGCTGGTATCCTCGCTGATGACATGGGTTTGGGGAAAACGGCGCAGACGCTGGCGCATCTGCTGCTCGAAAAGGAAGCCGGCCGTCTCGATCGACCCGCACTGGTCGTCCTGCCGACCTCGCTGATCTTCAACTGGAAAAATGAGGCGGCACGTTTTGCACCTGACCTGAGCATCCTCTCGCTGCACGGCCCTGAGCGCAAGCGCCGTTTTGCCGAGATCCGGCAGCATGACGTGATTCTGACCACCTACCCCTTGCTGTGGCGGGACGCGACCGAGCTGACCCGACACCGCTACCACCTGCTGATTCTCGATGAGGCACAGACGGTCAAGAACGCGCGCAGCCAGGGTGCGGAGGTGGTGCGCAGCATCGAGACGCGTCATCGGCTGTGCCTCACGGGTACGCCACTCGAGAATCACCTGGGCGAGTTATGGAGCCAGTTTGACTTCCTGCTGCCGGGATTCCTCGGCAGCAACCAGAGTTTCGGCCGGCACTGGCGCACCCCGATCGAGAAGCAGGGCGATGTGCAGCGCCGGGATCTCCTGGCTCGCCGCGTCCGGCCGTTCGTGCTGCGGCGAAAGAAGGAGGAGGTCGCGCGTGAGTTGCCGCCGAAGACGATCATTGTGCGCAAGGTCGAGCTCGTTGGTGGTCAGCGCGATCTGTACGAAACGGTCCGCGTCGCCATGGATCAGAAAGTGCGCGATGAGATCGCCAATAAAGGCTTCAACCGCAGCCATATCGTGATTCTTGATGCGCTGCTGAAGCTGCGCCAGGTCTGCTGTGACCCGCGCTTGGTCAAGGCGCGTGCGGCGCAGAAGGTCAAGGAGCGGGCCAAACTCGATCTGCTGATGACGATGCTGCCGGAACAGGTAGAGGAGGGGCGGCGCATCCTGCTCTTCTCGCAGTTCACCAGCATGCTGGCACTGATCGAGAAGGAATTGAAGGGCGTTGGGATCGACTTCGGCCTTCTTACCGGCGAGAGCAGGGATCGCGAGGAGCAAGTATGCCGATTCCAGGCGGGGGAAGTACCCGTTTTCCTGATCAGCCTGAAGACCGGCGGGGTCGGCCTGAACCTCACGGCCGCCGATACCGTCGTCCATTACGACCCGTGGTGGAACCCCGCGGCCGAGAACCAGGCGACCGATCGCGCCCATCGGCTGGGGCAGGAGAAACCGGTCTTTGTCTATAAGCTGATCGTGGCCGGCAGCATCGAGGAAAAGATCCTGGCCCTGCAGGAGCGCAAGGCTGCACTGGCGGCACAGATCCTTTCGGAGGATCAAGGGGTTGATGCCAAGTTCGGGCGTGAGGATATTGCCGCGCTGTTCGCGCCGCTTCCCGGTTGAAGGAACGACGCCGAGGTTCGCCGGCGCTGGCTGTGATGGCTTAAGACTCGGTTAACGCGGCCGATCGACGATCAATCCTCGAGGTGTTGGCCGCGTCGGCGTGTACGCGGCAGGCATGAGGTGCCGGCGAGCTGCGCCGGCTGCACGAAGGTGCAATCATTTGTGGGGAGTGGCAAGGACAATGGCGTCAGGCAGGGAAGTGGAGAGTGTCTCCTTTGATGATCCGGGACGACACGGGATGACTCAGCGCTGCACATGGATCAGTGTGGTGGTCAACCTGTTTCTCACGGCAGCGCAGGTGGTCGCGGGCATCGTCGCTCATTCGCAGGGTCTGATCGCCGACGGTCTGCATTCGCTTTCGGACCTGGTCTGTGACTTTCTGGTCCTTTTTGCAGCGCACCACAGCAAGGATCCGGCCGACGAAAGCCATCCCTATGGTCATGCCCGGGTTGAGACGGCGGCGTCGTTCGCTCTCGGCATCATCCTGGCCGCCACTGGTGCCGGCATCATCTGGGGCGCTGGTGTCAAGCTGCAGAGTCTGGACGATCTGCCGCCGGTGGCGCCACTTGCCCTGTGGACGGCGATCCTGGCGCTGGCGGCCAAGGAAGGTCTGTTTCGCTACATGCTGCACGTCGGAGAGCGCTTGCGCTCGCCGATGTTGATCGCCAACGCCTGGCATGCCCGTTCCGATGCCGCTTCCTCGCTGGTGGTCGCGGTCGGTATTGTCGGCAACCTGATGGGCTTCAACTTCGCCGACTCGGTGGCGGCGATCATCGTCGGCTTCATGATCGTGCGCATGGGGGTCGTGTTTGCCTGGGAAGCGCTGCAGGAACTGATTGACACCGGTCTTTCGGTAGAGGAGGTCGCCAGTATTCGCCAGGTGATCATCGACACTCCTGGTGTCGGCAGCCTGCACGAACTGCGCACGCGGCGCATGGCACACCGTTCGCTGGTTGATGCGCACGTCTGTGTCGACCCGCGGATCAGTGTCTCGGAAGGGCATCGCATCGCGGAGACGACGCGCAAACGGGTACTCGATAGTCATCCGACCGTTTCCGACGTCCTGGTGCACGTTGACGTCGAAGACGATCTTGACCATGACAACCTCAGCCAGAGCCTGCCCGATCGCAGTCACCTTCTTGACCAGCTGGCGCCGGCGCTGGTCAATCTACCGGGGCCGCAGCGCGTCGTCCTGCACTACGTCAGCGGGGGTATCGAAGCCGAGATCTTTTTGCCGTACGCCGCGCTGAATGACGCCCACGCTTTGCGACGGGCGGAGCGGGAGTTCATCAAACAACTGCCGGCGACTCCCCAACTCCGTGCGCTGTCGATCAACTTCCGGCAGCAGATCGTGCCGGCAACAAGCGGTTGAACGCTCACCCGCGATCGTCAGGACAGCTGGTGAGCGGTTTGTTCGACTTTCCGGGATAGAATCACGCCCTTTGCAGGCGGGCCGAGCGCATGCCGATCGGGGTCATCGAATCGCTGGATCACGAAGCGCGGGGAATCACGCGGCGCGAGGGAAAAACGGTATTCGTCGAGGGCGCACTTCCCGGCGAGCGGGTCGAGTACGCCGTCTTTCGTCGCAAGCCCAGCTATGAAATGGCGCGCACGCTGCACGTCCTGCATGCCTCCGCGGACCGCGCCGAGCCGCGTTGTCCCCACTTCGGTATCTGCGGTGGTTGCAGCATGCAGCATCTGGAGCCCATGGCGCAGGTGGCGACCAAGCAGCGGCTGCTGGAAGACAATCTCTGGCATCTCGGCCGCATCCAGGCCGACCAGATCTACGCACCGATCTATGGGGAACCCTGGGCCTATCGCCATCGCGCACGCCTGTCGGTACGTTTTGTCGCCAAGAAGGGCGGCGTGCTGGTCGGCTTTTATGAGAAAAAGAGCAGTTACGTAGCCGATATCCGGCAGTGCGAGATTCTGCCGGCCCACTTGTCGGCGCTGCTGCTGCCCTTGCGCGAGCTGATCGGCGGGCTGACGATTCGCGACCGGCTACCACAGATCGAAGTAGCGGTCGGTGAGCGGGCGACCGTCCTCGTTCTGCGCATCCTGGAACCGCTCGCAGCCGCTGACGAGATCCTGCTGCGCCGCTTTGCCGACCACTTTGGCGTCGTCTTCTTCCTTCAGCCGCAAGGCCCGGACTCTGCCTATCGCTTCCATCCGCTCGATGCGCCGCCGCTGTCTTACCTCCTGCCCGACTATCAGATCGAGCATTTCTTTTCGCCGACGGATTTTACCCAGGTCAACCACGCGATCAACCGCGTCCTGGTGCGACGCGCGCTGTCTTTGCTCGAGCCTCGGCCTGGTGAGCGTATTGCCGACATGTTCTGCGGCTTGGGGAACTTCACCTTGCCGATAGCTCGTTGCGGGGCGCAAGTTCTCGGCATCGAGGGCAACAGCAAACTCGTGCAACGTGCGGCCAACAATGCCGCGGCCAACGGCCTCGCGCACTTGGTTGAATATCGGGTCGGCAACCTCTTTGCCGCGACCGCAGAGTCATGGGCGCGTTCAGGTGCAGTCGACAAGATGCTGATCGATCCGCCGCGGGAGGGGGCGCTGGAACTGGTCAAGTCGCTTCCCGCCGTCTGGCCACGCCACATCGTCTATATTTCGTGCAGTCCGGCGACGCTGGCGCGTGATGCTGCGATCCTGGTCACGCAGAAGAATTTCAGGTTGTGTGGCGCGGGTGTCGTCAACATGTTCCCGCAGACCTCTCATGTTGAATCGATCGCTCTTTTCGAGCGCCCAACGACGCTCTGAGGTGAGGGTTGCCGGGCATGCCTCCCTCCTGGCTTCGACGGGGACAAGCCTGGTCCTGAGCGTCGGTTTTGCGCGCCTGCGCATGAGCTGCGTCTGCTTTCATCTGCCGCCACGCAGTCCTCAGCGGTGGTGCTTTCTGCTAACCTTGCCGCCCTTGCGCACGAGCACCAGGTGGACAGACGCCCTGCGTTTGCCGGAAAGGTTTTAATCATCGACCATGCTCGATCACTTGCGAAAGTTTGTCGCCGCTTACTGCGTTGCCATTGGTGGCCTGTTTCTGACCTGCCTTTCGTCGTGGAATGTCCGCCAGGAGTTGCAGACCAGCCACTACAAGGAGTTCGAGTGGGCCGCTGGCGATCGTATCCAGTCGGTGCGGGCGACCGTCGACCAGGGGCTGGATGCCCTGCTCGAGGTCAGGAGCTTGTTCCACGCTGCACCGGCCGTCAGCGCGAGCGCTTTCGCCGCTTTCGCGGCTTCGATTCTCGAACGTCGCCCCTACATCGATAGCCTGTACTGGGTTCCCTCTGCTTCGACCGCATTGTTCGCCCGTGGACAGCTTGCCGCCGCGCCCCGCCCGTCCGCCTTGTTTGTCGCTTCGCGTCGTACGCCAGAGCGGCAGGCGGAGGAAGAGCTGCAGGCGACCGATGAACTCGTGACCGTCATCCGGCGCGCTCAAGCGAGCGGTCAGCTGGCTGTCAGCGGTGGGGTGACGTTGGAACGGGCTGGTCGCGAACCCGCGAACGTCGTTTATGCGGCCCTGCCGGTTGGCACCCGCGCGGCCGGTGAATCCCAGGTCCGGGCAGAGCCTCTCGGTTTCTTGATTGGCGTCTACGACATCAACGACCTCGTTCACGTGGCGATCAACCTGCTTGAACCCCGAGGAGTCGACGTCGTGGTACGCGACGACTCGGCCAGTGCAGGCAGGCCATTCCTTTTTTTCTACGCCAGTCGCTTGCAGCGGGGAGCGGCAGCAGTGGCCAGCGAGACTGCCTCCGCGAAAGACGAGCAACCGCGTCTCACGGTGACGATCCCGGTCGGCGACCGGAGCTGGTCGATCACCGGCGTGGCGACCCATACTTTCCGCAGCGCCGAGGCGTTTACCGAAGCCCACTGGTCCGTGCTTCTCGGCGGCATCGTGTTTACCGCGCTACTTTGTTTCTACCTGGTGCACAATCGGCGGCAGCTTGACAAGCGAATCCGGCTGACGCAAACGATTTACGAACGGGAAGAGCTGTTCCGACAACTGGCGGAAACGGTCGATGTCGTTTTCTGGGCGACCAACGCCGAGGCGACGCGGCTGGAGTACATGGGGCCCGCATTCCGCCAGATTGCCGGCCAGGGCGTACGCTATGACAGCACGTCACCCGCATTGCTGTTTGACGTCTTTGCGCCGGAAGAGCGGAGCGCGCTGGCTGCGGCATTGGCTCGGCTGCGTGATGGAGGCCGGCGTTTCTCGATCGTCCTCCCGATCATGTGTGGAGAGCGGGGGCGGCGCTGGTTACGGGTCAGCGGCTTTCCTGTGCACGAGGCGGGGCAGGCATTGAGCCGGATTGTCGGCTTTCTCGAGGACATCACCGAACACAAACTGGCCGAAGATGCCTTGCGAGACTCGGAGGCCAAGTTGCGAACGCTGTTCAATCACTCGCCGGATCTCATCTTCACCGTTGATCCCGAGGCCAACATCCTGTTTACCAACCGGCCCTTGCCGTATGCCGTCGGCGGGCGCGACAAACGCTCGGAGCGCATTCTGCCGCCCGTCGTGCGTGAGTTGTATCTCGACAAGCTGCGGCGCGTCTTCGCCAGCGGGCGCGTCGACCATTGCCAATACACCTCCAGCGACGCCACTTGGTGGGAGATCCGTATGGTGCCGATCTCCACCGGCGACGAAGTCATGGCGGCGATGGTCGTGATCACCGACATCACCGAGAACCGCAAGCTGCAATGGCAGGCCATCCGCAGTGCCCGCCTGGCGTCGCTGGGAGTCCTTTCCGCCGGCATTGCGCATGAAATCAACAATCCCAACCACGCCATCCAGGCGAACGCCTCCCTGCTGGCTCGCATCTGGCAGGACACGTTACCCATTCTTGACGAGTATGCTCAGGAGCAGGGGAACTTCCTGCTCGCCGGCCTGAGTTTTGTCGAGGCCCGCGAGACGGTTGCGCGCGGCATGCGCGACATTTCCGACAACGCCAAGCGCATTCAAAGGATCGTCGACAACTTGAAGCACCTCGGCAAGCAGGATCAAGGCCACATGGACGAACTCGCCGACATCGGCGAGATTCTGCTGGCGGTCGTGCGCCTGCTGGCCGCACGTATCCGAAAGCATACCGAGTCCTTGTCGCTCGCCGTGTCGCCCGACTTGCCGCCGGTCAGGGGCAACGTTCAGCAGTTGGAACAGGTCTTCATCAACGTCATCGTCAATGCGCTCGAGGCTCTGCCCGACCGGAGCCGGCGCGTCCGTGTGTCGGCGGCGAGCGAGCAGGGAGGGGAACGGATCGTCGTGCGGGTTAAAGATGAGGGGCGGGGGATCAGTGACGAGGTGATGGCTCGGATTTGTGACCCGTTTTTCACGACCAAGGCGGAAAGCGGCGGCACCGGGCTCGGCTTGTCGATCTCGTCGTCAATCGTTGACCGGCACGGTGGTGTGCTGAAGTTCGAATCGGAGAACGATCAGGGGACGACGGTCAGCATCGAGCTGCCCGCCGCCAAGGAGGAGGAATAGATGAAAGAGAAGGCGCCTGGCAACCTGCCCGTTTTTCTCGTCGATGACGACGCTTCGGTGCTGCACGCTTCAGCGGCTGTGTTGCGCAGCGCCGGGGTCGGTGCGGTGCAGATGGTTGCCGACAGTCGCGAGTTGCTGCCGGCGCTCGAAAACCAGCCGGCTAGCGCAATTCTGCTGGACCTTTTCATGCCGCATATCACGGGTAACAAGCTGTTGCCCGACCTGGTTCACCTGTATCCAGAGGTGCCGGTGATCGTCATGACTGCGGCACAGGATGTCGAAACCGCTGTACGCAGTATGAAGGAGGGGGCTTTCGACTACCTCGTCAAACCGGTCGAGGAAAGCCGCCTGGTGGCGAGCGTCCGGCACGCGCTTGAAGTGCAGTCGCTGCGGCGGCAGATGGGGGTCTTGAAGC
>ERZ761603.1772-NODE-1772-length-15680-cov-56.309376_pt1 | contig 15680 bp, 13 predicted proteins | sample MGYA00511879_ERZ761603 | MGnify/ENA primary metagenome ERZ761603 (study PRJEB28899, sample SAMN02850040) | bioreactor sludge metagenome | biome: EBPR Sludge; feature: EBPR Bioreactor; material: flocular biomat | place: Australia: Thorneside Wastwater Treatment... | reverse complement strand
CGCGTGCTCGGGCGCTTCGTGATCCAGTTCGCCTTGCCGGCGATGCTCTTCCTGACCCTCGCGCGCAGCAGCGTGGCGGAAATTCTCAATCTGCGCTTGCTGTTCGCCTATCTGATCGGCTCGCTGCTCGCGTTTGCCGTCGCAGTGACGGCGGCCCGCTTCGTGCTGGGGCGCAACTCCCTTGCGGCGGTGGTCGTGGGCATGGGGTCGTCGATGTCGAACAGCATGTTCATCGGCCTGCCGGTCGTGTTGCAGGTGCTCGGGCCGACCGCCTCGCTGGCCGTGGCCATGGTGGTCATCGTCGAGAACCTGCTGATGCTCCCCTTGCTGCTGGCGGCGGCCGAAACGCTCGGTAACCGGGACGCCACGCTTTGGCGCGCACTGTCGCGCACGCTCGGCCGCCTGCTGCGCAACCCGATGATCCTGGCGATCAGCGCGGGGTTTGTCGCTTCGCTGAGCGGCCTCGCCCTGCCGGCGCCCGTCCTGAAGGCGATCGACATGCTAGCGCTGGGCTCGGCCGGCATCTCGCTCTTCGTGGTGGGCGGAAGCCTGGCCGGCGTCGTGCTGGGCGGGTTGCTGGGCGGTGTGGCGCTGGTGAGCTTCATGAAGCTTTGCGTGCACCCGCTCGCAGTGCTGGCCGCGGTGATGCTGGTGCCGGGGATCGAGCCGGCGGTGCGCATGGCCGCGGTGCTGTTCGGGTGCATGCCCATGTTCAGCATCTATCCGATCCTCAGCCAGCAATATGCGCTGGAGCGCGAGGCGGCCGCGGCGTTGGTGCTGACCACGGTGGTGTCCTTCTTCAGCATCACCTTGTGGATCTGGGTGGCGAGCCGCTCGGCGCTGTTCCCCGGCGTGGATCTCCGCTAGGCGAGCGCCGCGCGCGGTTCAGCACGCCGCAGCCAGCGGCTCGTGCTGGAACAGCGAGACGCACATCTCGCGCAGCCAGCGGTTGCCGCTGTCGTGGTGGAAGCGCGCGTGCCAGTACTGCTTGACGATGAAGGGCGGGATCGGCAGCGGGCAGGGGAGGATCCTCAGGCTGGCGCTGCGGGCGAGCGCATTGCCGATGTGGCGGGGAACGGTGGCGATCAGGTCGGTCGTGGACACGATCGCGGCCAGCCCGAGAAAGCCCGGGAGTTCGATCGCGACTCGGCGCTCGACCTGCTGCGCCTTGAGCGTCTCGCGCAGGAGGGTGGAGCCCGACCCGGAAAGGATTCCGACGTGTCCCTCGCGACCATATCTCTCCAGATTCAACTGTTCGCCGATGCGCTGGTGGTAGCGGTTGACCAGGCAGATCCAGTCCTGCGGATACAGCGCTTGCTGGTAGAAGCCCGATTCCAGCTCCGGCACGAGGCCGAGCGCGAGGTCCGCTTCGCCCGCCTGCAGCAGACCGGCGGTTCCGCCGGCGATGCCGAGCGCCTCGAGCGTCACCGAGGGGGCGAGCGCATGCACATGGGCGAACAGTTGCGGCAGCATCGTGACATGGCTGGCGTCGGTCATGCAGATGCGGAAGCGACGCTCGGAACTGGCGGGATCGAAGCCGTGCTCCGGTGCCGAGAGCCGGCGCAGCGCGGCGAGCGCGTCGCGGACATGGACGATCAGGGCGTCCGCGCGGGGCGTCGGCAGCATGCCTTCGGCGCTGCGGACGAACAGGGGGTCGTGCAGCTCCCGGCGCAGTCGTGACAGCCAGATGCTGATCGTCGGCTGGCTCTGTTCGAGCAGCTCGGCGCAGCGGGTGACGCTGCGGGTGTCGTAGAGGAGGTCGAGCAGACGCAGAAGCTTGACGTCGATCAGCGTTGCATCGATCTCTTTTGGGTGCGTCATGCGGAACCGTGTTTCGGTCAAGGCCCTGAATATGCTGGATTTTAGCAGTACTATTGCGAAGCGCAATGAACTATATGTCAGGCATTGCATTTACGCGGGCTCAAGCGAGGCCTATCTTTGCGCTGCAAATCAGTCTGGCCGATGTGCGGATAAGTGCTCGGCGCAGGTGATCCAGGACCCGAACCGGACTTCGACATCATGGCAACTCAGCAGCTTCCGCTCGCAGGCATTCGTGTCATCGACTACACGCACTTCCTCGCGGGCCCCTACCTGACCCGGTGCCTGGCAGCGCTCGGTGCGGAGGTCATCAAGATCGAGCGTCCGACCTCCGGCGACGCCGGTCGCGACCATCCCTATTTCATCCAGGGCCAGAGCGGCTACTTCCTGCAGCAGAATATGGGCAAGGAGGGCGTCTGCATCAACATCAAGGACCCGCGCGGGCTCGAGATGATGCACAAGCTAGTGCGTTCGGCCGACGTCTTCGTCGAGAACTATCGCCCGGGCGCGCTCGAGAAGTTGGGGCTCGGCTACGAGAAACTGGCCGAGCAGAATCCGGGGTTGGTGTATTGCTCGATCTCCGCCTACGGCCATACCGGCCCCGATTCCCATCGACCGGGTTTCGGCCTGATCGCGGAGGCCAAGAGCGGCATCATGGCCATGGTGGGCGAGCCGGGCGAGGCTCCGCCGCTGCTGCGGGTCGCCCTCGGTGACCTGTACACCGGCATCCATGGCGTGGCGGCGGTGTGTGCGGCGCTGCTGGGGCGGGTCAAATCGGGCCGCGGCCAGCACATCGACATGGCGCTGTACGACACGCTGATGTCGATGCACGAATATGCGGTGCAGTGCTACACCCTGTCGGGCGGCAAGGAGATCCCGCAGCAGACCGGGCACGATCTGCCGACCTCGACACTGTACGGGGTCTTCACCGCGAAGGACGGCGATCATCTGGTGATCGCGGCGCAGGTCGACGACGCCTGGAGGCGCTTCGCTGCCCTGGTGGCCGGTCAGACGGGCAACGCGGCCTTTGCCGCCGATGCGCGCCTCCACACCGCCGCGGGGCGCAACGAGCATCGCCTCGAGATCCTGCCCGTGGTGCGTGCATGGGTGGCCGGCATGAGCGCGGCCGAGTGCCTGGCGGCGCTCGATGCGGTCGACGTGCCCTGCGCCAAGGTGCAGCGTATCGACGAAGTGCTGGCGGACCCGCAGATCCAGGCCCGCGGGATGCTGATCGAGCAGGATCATCCGGTGCTCGGCAAGGTCAGGCTGCCCAACCTCCCCTTCCGGTTCTCGGCGTGCGACACCACCCAGACGACGCCGGCGCCGCTGATGGGACAGCACAACCGCAAGCTCGCTGCGGAACTCGGCTATACCCCCGAGCAGATCGAGGCGATGGTCCGCGACGGTGTGCTCCACGCCGAGAAGGCGGTCGCGGCGCTCGGCCTCGGTTGAGGCTCCACCGGCCCGCCGCATCGGGGCGCGGTCGGCGCGTCCCGTCTGAGATACAGTGCGACTGCGTCCGGTACGCACGCAGTCGTGCAAGACAATTGCGTACCCGCCGTCCCGGCACTGAGGAGATCGACCATGAAGAAACGGATGTTCATCAAGACCGCAATGACCGCTGCCGCTGCGTTGGCGATGGGAGTGGCCAGCATGGGCGCGTATGCCCAGAGCTTCTCCGAGCGCACGCTTCGCCTCGGCATCCAGAACCCGAAGGGACACCCGGCGGAGGTCGGCGCGCAGAAGTTTGCCGACCTGGTCGGCGAGAAGACCGGCGGCAAGATCAAGGTGCGCGTGTTCGCGGGTGGCGTGCTCGGCGGCGACCAGCAGACGGTCTCGGCCCTGCAGGGCGGCACCATCGAGATGACCGCGCTCAACTCCGGTATCCTCGCCTCGCACGTGCCGGCGCTCGGCGTCTATGACCTGCCTTTCCTGTTCAACAACTCCGACGAGGTCGACGCGGTCGTCGACGGCCCCTTCGGCCAGAAGCTGCATGCCAGGCTCGAGGAAAAGGGCATCGTCGCCCTCGGCTACTGGGAGCTGGGCTTCCGCAATCTGACCAACAACGTGCGTCCGATCAACAAGGTGGAAGACATCGCCGGCCTGAAGCTGCGCGTGATCCCCAACCCGATCAACCTCGACTGGGTGCAGGCGCTCGGTGCCAACCCGGTGGCGCTGGCCTTCCCCGAGGTGTTCAACGCACTCGAGCAGCGCGCGGTCGATGGCCAGGAGAACCCGGTCACCGTGATCCTCGCGAACAAGTTCGCCGAGGTGCAGAAGCATCTCGCGCTGACCCGCCACCAGTACAACCCGCAATCGATGATCATCAGCAAGAAGGTGTGGGACACCTTCAGCGCGGATGAGAAGAAAGTGTTCCAGGATGCGGCCAAGGAGGCGATCGCCCATCAGCGCAAGGTCTCGCGCGAGCAAAGCGAGACCGCCCTCGAAGCGCTCAAGAAGGCCGGCATGCAGGTCACCGAGCTGCCGCCGGAAGAGGTCGCAAAGCTGCGCGAGAAGATGAAGCCGGTGATCGAGAAGCACTCGGCCACCGTCGGTGCCGACGTCGTTACCGAGCTGCAGGCGGAACTCGCCAAGCTGCGGACGAAGTAATCCGCAGCAAGCCCGGAACGCAGCAAGGCTCGTTCCATCCGGGCCTGGCCGTCGGTACATCCGCGTGGCCGGGCCCTTCGCTTTTGCAGTCGTACCCATTTGCCGTCCTACCCATTGCACGAACCACCGGAGATTCCCGATGAGCAAGGTCCTCGTCATCAACGGCCCCAACCTCAACCTGCTCGGCACCCGCGAGCCCCATATCTACGGCGCCACCACGCTGGCCGACGTCGAGAGCGGCCTGGTCGCCCAGGGCGGCGAGCTCGGCCTCGAAGTGCTCTGCTTCCAGAGCAATCACGAAGGTGCGATCGTCGAGCGCATCCACCAGACGCGCAGCGAGGGCGTGAAGTTCGCGCTGATCAATCCCGGTGCCTATACGCACACCAGCGTGGCGATCCGCGATGCCTTCAATGGCGTGGCCCTGCCCTTCGTCGAAGTGCACATCTCCAACGTGCACAAGCGCGAACCCTTCCGCCACCACTCCTATCTTTCGGATATCGCCGAGGCGGTGATGGCCGGTTTCGGGACGATGGGCTACAACCTCGCGTTGCAGTTCATCGCCAGCAAGCTGCGCTGAGGCGGGCCTGGACGATCGAGGGGGGATCGGTCCGGGCGGATCCAGCCAACCGTCCCTTGCTTGGCCGGGCTGCGCGTTTCGAGTAGATTCGAGCTATCGTCCGGCCGCAGCCGGGCACGCACGCGTTCCGCACCCGCTGCGGACGTGCTCTCTCCTCAAGGTATCGGCAATGACTGCGTTGGATCTGGTTCCCGAACCCCGGAATGTCCTGGGCATGGATGGGGTGGAGTTCATCGAGTTCGTCACCGGCAAGCCTCAGGCGCTGGGTGGTGTGCTCCAGCTCATGGGCTTCGCGCCGGTGGCGCGCCATCGTTCTCGCGAGGTGGTGCTGTACCGCCAGGGGGCTATGAACCTGATCGTGAACGCCGACGGGGCCAGCGCCGAGCCGGGCGCGACCTACCTCTCCGCGGTGGCCTTCCGGGTTCGTGATGCGGCGCATGCGATGCGTCACTCGCTCGACGCCGGCGCTTGGGAGATCCCGCGACGGGCTGCTGCGATGGAGCTCAACATCCCGGGCATCCTGGGCAGCGGCGACAGCACGATCTACTTCGTCGATCGCTACAAGGATTTTTCCATCTACGACGTGGATTTCGTGCCCTTGCCGGGCATGGATCCCAACCCCCCCGCGATCGCCGGCCTGCATTATTTCGGACTGGTGCAGGCGGTGGGGGCCTTCCGCACCGGCGAGTGGGTGGATTTCTACAGTCAGTTGCTCGGCTTCGTCGAACTGCCGCCGGGCAGCTTCGTCGGCATCCTTCCCAAGGGCACGCTGTTGCGCAGCCCCTGTGGTCGTTTCTACGTGCAACTCGTCGAGCCGCCCGAGGGGGCCGAGGACATCCACTGGGACGAAGGCCTGGTGCGTATCGGCTTCGGCGCACCCGACGTCCCGGAGGCGACCCGTCTGCTGCGCGAGCGGGGGCTGGTCTTCATCGACGAGGGGCATCTGCATCCGGGTGAACGCGGTGCGCTCACCCAGGTGTATCTCGGCTCCGCCACTTTCGAGCTGGTCGCGAGCAAGCCGACCGAGGTCTGAACCCCGCCCGGGCGCGTGGCGCCCGGATGCGGTCGTTCGCAATGATTCCAGGAGGGAAGCTTGGATTTCGATTCTGTCGCGCTGGATGCCAGTTCGATGGCGGGCCCGCTGGAAGCGCGCCTGCACGCAGCGGTGAGCCGGGGGTTCCGGCGCATGGTGTTCGCGGCGTCCGACCTGGTGGGGCATCCGCAGGGCGTGGAGGCCGCCGTGGCCTTGGTGCGCGGCGCCGGGGTGCGCGTGCAGGCGCTGCGCCAGCTGAGCGATTTCGAGGGACTCGAAGGACCACTGCACGAGTACAAGGTGACGGTTGCGAAGGGACTCCTCGGGCTGTGTCGTGCGATTGGCGCGCCGATGTTGCTCGTCTCGGCCAGCGGCGTGCCCGAGGCGGCGGCCGATCCGGTTCGTGTCGCGCGCGATCTCGCAAAGCTGGCGACACTCGCCGTGCCCAAGGGGGTCGATATCGCCTATCAGGGGCGCCCGGGCTCGGCGGTGGCGTGCGACGTGGTGAGTGCGGAGGAGCGTGTCAATGCCGCCGAGCGCGCGAACCTGGGGCTGGCGATCGATACCGGCCACCTCTTCGTCGCCGATCGCGGGCTCGATGCCCTGGACCGGTGTTACGGGGATCGCCTGTTCCTGGTCGGGCTCAGTGACGCGATCGCACTTCATCCGCAAGAGCAGACCCGCGGCGAGCGCGATTTCGTCCGGGTTTTTCCCGGCGACGGCAGTCATGCGGAGTCGTTGCTCGAGCTGATCCGCCGCCTGCGCGTGATCGGTTTCCATGGCGGCTTCTATCTGAACGCCTGCAACGACGATTTCGCCCAGTTGCCGCCGGAGCTCGTCGCCGAACAGGCGCGCGAATCCCTGCTCTGGCTGATCGACCAGTTGCGTCACATCGATCTGCCGCGCCGCCGCATCTCCGCGGCCGTCCGCGCCTGAGTCCGCGCGCGCATCCCTCCCGCGTGGCGGCAGGGGTGCGCTTTCCCCGTTTTCAGTCGGCCCCGGCCGGCTTGGTGTCGCTTTTGCCCGGCCAGCTGCCCCCGAGGGTTTCGGTGAGTTCGGCGGCGTAACGCTGCAGTACCGGCACGATCGCTTCCAGTGCGGTCTGGTCCAGGCGGTAGCGCGGCCCGGAAACGGTCAGCGCGCCCACCAGCCTTTGTCCGCCGGAGAACACCGGGGCGGCGACGGCCGAGGTTTCGGGATCCCTCTCTCCGAGCGAGATCGCGTACAGGCGCGCGCGCACCTGGTCGTAGCGTTCCCCGCTCATCCCGCTGAATGCCATCAGCACGTGCCCGGAGGCGCCCACGGTCAGCTGCAAGGCATCGCCCTCGTGGATCGTGTCGCGGATCGAGCGCGGCGCCTCGACCCGGTGCAGGCAGACGCGATGGTTGTCGTCGCGAATGAAGAAGGAGATGCCCTCGCGCAGTTCCTCGGACATTCGGCGCATCAGCGGCGGGATGAAGTCGTGCGTGCTGAAGTGGCGCTGGTACAGCGAACCGAGGAAGAGCGGCTTGGGGCCGATCATGTAGGTGCCGTCCTCGAAGCGGCGCAGGTAGCCGAATTTCTCCAGCGACTCGGCCAGGCGGAGCGTGGTGCTCTTGTAGAACCCGGCCCGCTTGGAGATCTCGGTCAGGGTCAGGCTTTTCTCGCGGTCGGTGAAAACGTCCAGGATGGAGAGCGCACGCTCTACCGATGCCACACCTTCTGTGCTCATGTTCTTGCGCCTAATTAGTTGAACAGTGTTCCTGTTTCGCTGTGGATGATAGCCCGGATTCGGCCCCTCCTTCAGCGTTCGGACGCGGCTTCGAGGGGCCTCGGGCGTGGCGGAAGCCCGCTTCGAGTGCGTCTGCTTGACAGGCCAAAAAAAATACAGATTCGGCTTGAAACCCTCGAGATGATACTCCATACTAGAACCAAGTTCTGATAAGCGAAACACGAAACCGCGCCAGGCTTCTCGCGGCAGCGTGAATGAGACTGAAAGAGCGCCTGTTCGATTCGTGACTGGAGACATCAATGGCAAACACCGCGACCCTTCCGCACTACGGCAACTACATCGACGGCGCGATCGTGCCGCCGGCCTCGGGGGAGTACTTCCCGACCGAGAATCCCTACACCGGCGAGGCCTGGGCGATGATCGCCCGCGGCAACAAGGACGACGTGCAGGCTGCCGTCGCCGCCGCGCACCGCGCCTTCGAGAAGGGCGCCTGGCCCGAGATGACCGCCAGCGAGCGCGGCCGCCTGTTGTGGCGTCTCGGCGACCTGATCATCGCCAACGCCCAGCACCTGGCCGACATCGAGATGCGCGACAACGGCAAGCTGGCCTCCGAGGTCGTCGCCCAGGTGCGTTACATGGGGCAGTACTTCCAGTACTACGCCGGTCTCGCCGACAAGGTGCAGAGCCAGGTCATCCCGACCGACAAGAAGGGCGTGTTCTGCTACACCAAGTACGAGGCCAAGGGCGTCGTCGCGGTGATCACGCCGTGGAACTCGCCGCTCACCCTCACGAGCTGGAAGCTCGCGCCGCTGCTCGCCGCCGGTTGCACCGCGGTGATCAAGCCGTCCGAGTTCACCTCCGCCTCGGCGGTCGAGCTCGGCAAGCTGTTCGAGCAGGCCGGCTTTCCGAAGGGTGTGGTCAACGTCGTCACCGGCTTCGGCAAGGAAGTCGGCGAGCCGCTGGTGGCGCATCCCGACGTCGCCCACATCGGCTTCACCGGTGGCGAGATCGCCGGCCAGATGATCTACGAGCAGGCCGCGAAGGGCCTCAAGACGGTCACCCTCGAACTCGGTGGCAAGTCGCCCAACATCGTGTTCGACGATGCCGACCTCGACCAGGCGGTCAAGGGCGTGGTGTCCGGCATCTTCGCCGCCACCGGCCAGAGCTGCCAGGCCGGCTCGCGCCTGCTGGTGCAGGAATCCATCCACGACGAGCTGATCGCCCGCCTGATCGATTTCGTCAGCAAGGCCAAGCTCGGCGACCCGACGCAGATGGACACCCAGATCGGCCCGGTCGCCACCCGCCCTCAGTTCGAGAAGGTGCTGAGCTACATCGAGGTGGCCAAGTCCGAGGGTGCGAAATGCGTGCTCGGTGGCAAGGCGCGTCCCGACCTCGGTGCAGGCCTGTTCGTCGAGCCGACGATCTTCACCGAGGTCGACAACAGCATGCGCATCGCGCAGGAAGAAGTCTTCGGCCCGGTGCTGTCGGTGATCAAGTTCAAGGACGAGGAAGACGCCATCCGCATCGGCAACGACGTCCTCTACGGCCTGGCCGGCGCCGTGTGGACCCAGAGCCTGCACCGCGCGATGCTGGTGACTGACAAGCTCAAGGCCGGCACGATCTGGGTGAACAATTACCGCGCCACCAGCTTCACCGCGCCCTTCGGCGGCTTCAAGCGCTCCGGCATCGGTCGCGAGTCGGGCAGCGAGACGATCAAGGAATACCTCGAGACCAAGTGCGTGTGGATCTCGACCGACCTCGACGTCCCCAATCCCTTCATCCGCCGCTGAGCCCGGATTCGGCAGGCCGGCAAGGCAGGTTCGCGCCTTGGAGAAGACCGCCCGCGGCGAGAGCGCGCTCTCGTTGCGGGCGGTCTTTTTTCTGCGGCGGGCATCCCGCACGGGAGTTTGCCGGCATCGGTCTGTCAGACAAAACGCAGTTCCAAAAATAGTTGCGATATCGGGAATTGCGTTCTATTATTGGATTCAGGAGACCTGTTCCTCATCGATGAATCCTCACAAGAAGAGGTAGCACATGACCGCTGCACTTTCCGGAGTCCGCGTACTCGACCTCACCAACGTGCTCGCCGGGCCGTTCTGCGCCTATCAGCTCGGCCTGCTCGGCGCCGATGTGGTCAAGGTGGAGGTGCCCGAATCGGGCGACCTGGCGCGCCAGCTCGGCGCCGATGCCGAACTGAACAAGAAGAAGATGGGCGCTTCCTTCCTCGCCCAGAACGGTGGCAAGAAGTCGCTCACCCTCAACCTCAAGTCCGATGCCGGCAAGGAAGTGTTGCTGCGCCTGGTGCGCACCGCCGACGTGCTCGTCGAGAATTTCCGCCCCGGCGTGATGGACCGCCTCGGCCTCGGCTACGAGATCCTCAAGAAAGCCAACCCCAAGCTGGTCTATTGCGCCATCTCCGGCTTCGGCCAGGGCGGGCCGATGCGTCATGCGCCGGCCTACGACCAGATCGTGCAGGGCATGTCCGGCGTTATGAGCATCACCGGCGACCACGAAAGCGCGCCGCTGCGCGTGGGCTACCCGGTGGCGGACACCATCGGCGGCATCACCGCCGCGTTCGCCGTGGCGGCCGCGCTGGTGCGCCAGAGCCGCAGCGGCGAGGGCGAGTTCATCGACGTGTCGATGCTCGACTCGACGATCGTCACCATGGGCTGGATCGTCTCGAACTATCTCATCGCGGGCAAGGAGCCGGTGCCCATGGGCAACGAGAACTTCACCGCCGCGCCGTCGGGCACCTTCCGCACCGGCGAGGGGCTGCTCAACATCGCCGCCAACAAGCAGGAGCAGTTCGTCGCCCTTGCCGAGGCGATCGGTCGCCCCGAGCTCGCCACCGACGAGCGCTTCGCCGAGCGCGAGACGCGCAAGCGCAATCGCAAGGCGCTCAAGGTCGAGGTCGAGGCCGGGCTCGCCGGCAAGTCGGCCGCGGAGTGGGAATCCATCCTCGCCAAGCTGGGCGTGCCGGCCGGGCGGGTGCTCAGCGTGCCGCAGGTCCTCGCCCATCCGCAGATCCAGTCCCGCGACCTGCTCGCGCACTTCGAGCAGGTGCCCGGCGTCGGTCGCGACATCAGCCTGGTGCGCGCCGGCTTCAAGATGGCGGGTGGCAACCCCGACGTCGCCACGCCGCCGCCGCAGCTCGGCGAGCACACCGACTCCCTGCTCGTGGAACTCGGCTACTCGGCTGCGGAAATCGCCCAACTTCACGACGCCAAGGCGGTCTGACCATGAAAAGCGCAGAAGACATCGTCCAGGAAGCCAAGGCCTGGTGGACCACCGAGATCATCGACATCCACCCGGGCAAGATCGCCGTCCGCGGCTATCCGATCGAGGAGCTGATCGGCAACATCAGCTTCCCCCAGATGATCTGGCTGATGGTGCGCGGCGATCTGCCCACGCCCGAGCAGGCCGGCCTGCTCGAGGCCGCACTGGTGGCGGCGGTCGATCACGGCCCGCAGGCGCCGTCGATCTCGATCTCGCGCATGGCCGTCACCTGCGGCGTCGAGCTCAACAACGCCATGGCTTCGGCGGTCAATGTGCTCGCCGGCATCCACGGCGGCGCCGGCCAGCAGTGCATGGAGATCTACGCCGACGTGGCGCGTCGCATGGACGCGGGCGAGCCGATCGGGCAGGCGGTCGAGCTCGCGCTCGACGCCTGGGTGGCCGAGAACGGCAAGGTCATCCCCGGCTTCGGTCACCGCTTCCATCCGATCGACCCGCGCTCGGGCCGTCTGCTGGCGCTCACCGAAGCTGCGCGCGACAAGGGGGCGGTGAGCGGGCGCTACGTCGACATCGGCCGCGAGGTCGAGCGCGTCCTCGAACGCCGCAAGGGCAAGCGCATCCCGATGAACATCGACGGTGCGACCGCGGTGATCTACGCCGAACTCGGCTTCGCGCCGGAGCTCGGTCGCGGCCTGTTCATCCTGTCGCGCTCGGTGGGCATCCTGTCGCACGCATGGGAGCAGCACCAGCAGGGCGGCCGCATCAAGGGCCCGATGCCCAAGAGCATTCCCTACACCTATGCCGGTCCGGCGCGGCGCAGCCTGCCGCCGCAGGATTGATCGCGCACCGCGCATTCGCGAACGCAGTACCCCAGGCAGCGTCGGCCGAGACACGGCGCAAGATTCGAGCAGCAGCCCTATCCCAACCAGGAGGCGACACATGAAAAAGCAAACGATCTCTCACCAGCTCGTCCGGTACCTCGAGAACCGCGGCATCGAGCACATCTTCGGTCTGTGCGGCCACACCAACATCGCGGTGCTCAACGCGCTGGAGGGCAGCAAGATCCGCTTCATCAACACCCGCCACGAGCAGATCGCCTCGCACGCCGCCGATGGTTACGCACGCGCGAAGAAGCAGGCCTCGGTCGTGCTCAGCCACCTCGGCCCGGGCCTCACCAACGCCTCCACGGGCGTCGCCAACGCGGCCCTCGACTCGATCCCGATGGTGGTCATCGCCGGCGACATTCCGAGCTACTACTACGGCAAGCACCCGCACCAGGAGATCAACCTGCACGCGGACGCCTCGCAGTGGGAGATCTACCGCCCCTTCGTCAAGCGCGCCTGGCGCGTCGACACCCCGGAGCTGTTCCCGGAGATCATGGAGAAGGCCTTCCAGCTCGCCGAGAGCGGCCGCCCCGGCCCGGTGCTGGTCAACGTGCCGATGGACTTCTTCTCGCGCGAGATCGATCCCGCGCTGTTCGAACGCGTCTCCAGACACACCCGCACGCTCAACAAGCCCTCGATCGACGACGAGACCGCACGCCAGATCGTGCAGGCCCTGCTCGACGCCGAGGCCCCGGTGATCCAGGCCGGCGGTGGCGTGATCCTCGCCGACGCGGCCGAGGAGCTGAAGGCCTTCGTCGACCACATGGGCATCCCGGTCGCGCACTCGCTGATGGGCAAGGGCGTGCTGCCCGACGACCACGACCTCGTCCTGGGCATGACCGGCTTCTGGGGCACCGAGCTGGTCAACGGCAAGTGCCTGAACGCCGACTGGGTGTTCGGCGTCGGCACCCGCTTCGCCGAGGCCGACTGCAGCTCCTGGGAGAAAGAGTTCACCTTCGACTTCGACAAGAGCAAGCTGATCCACATCGACATCGACCCGTCCGAGATCGGCCGCAACTATCCGGTCGCCATCGGCGCCGTGGCCGATCTCAAGCAAGCGCTCAAGGTGCTCAACCGCGTCGCCCGCGAGATGCTGCCGCAGCCGCGCCGCAATGAAGCCCTGCGCCAGGAGATCGCCGAGTTCCGCAAGACCTTCGTCGCCGGCAACCAGAAGTTCGTCGAGGACGACTGCTTCCCGATGATGCCTGAGCGCATCCTCTCGGTCGTGCGCGAGGTGCTGCCGCGCGACGCGATCATCACCACCGACGTCGGCTGGAACAAGAACGGCGTGGGCCAGCAGTTCCCGATCTACACTCCGGGCAGCATCCTCACCCCGGGCGGCTACGCCACCATGGGCTTCGGCGCCCCGGCCGCGCTCGGTGCCAAGGTCGCCTGCCCGGATCGCGTGGTCGTCTCCCTGGTCGGTGACGGCGGCTTCGGCCAGAACCCGGCGATGCTCGCCACCGCCGTGGAAGAGGACATCCCTGCGATCTGGATCGTGATGAACAACTTCGCGTTCGGCACGATCGCCGGCCTGCAGAAGGCGCACTACGGCACCACCGTCGGCACGCTCTTCCGCAAGGACGACCAGCCCTACCAGGCCGACTTCGCCGCCGTCGCGCGCGCCTACGGCGCCGAGGGCGTCAAGGTGGAATCGGCCGCCGAGTTCAAGGAGGTGCTGGAACGTGCGGTCAAGTCGAACAAGCCCTTCGTGATCGATGTCGCGATGAAGAACAACCCGGTGCCCACCACCGGCCACTGGAACATCCTCGACATCTACTCGCCCGACGGCGGCGTATCGCACGTCAGCACGGACTGAGCGCGATCGCGACGCGGGCCCGCCAGGGCCCGCGTTCAGCCTGCGTGAATCCGCTTCGGAGCCCGCCCGGTCGACAGATCGGGCGGGCTTTGTCCGTGCTCTTGCACCCCGGGGGGCTTGCCCGTGGGGGCGCCGTGCCTTCAGACGAGGCCCGCCGCCCCCGCCGCGGCGCCCGCGGCGATGTACCACAGCGGGTGCCAGCGGCGGTAGAACATCAGCACGGTGCACACCACGACGAGCGCGACGCCGCGGTAGTCGAGCCCGGCCGAGGCGGCGATCAGCCAGCCGCTGGCGCACACCAGGCCGACCGCGAGCGGGGCGACGCCGACCTGGATCGCCGCGCGCCAGGGTGCGGTGCGAAAGCGTTCCCAGTGGCGGTAGAAGACGTAGATGAAGACGCTCATCGGCAGGCTGATCGCCAGCGTGGCGACGATCGCGCCGGGAATGCCGGCGACCTTCCAGCCGATCAGCGACACCACGAGCAGGTTCGGCCCGGGTGCCGACTGGGCGATCGCGAACAGATGGGCGAAGGTGGTGCTGTCCATCCACATGCGCTGCTCCACCACCAGGCGGTGAAGCTCCGGCAGCAGCGCGGTGATGCCACCGAAGGCGATCACGTTGAGGATCGCGAACTGGACGAACAGGTCGAGCAGCAGCAGGATCATGGCCTCGGCACCTTCCCGGCTTCCGCCAGCGCGCGGCGTGCGCGCCACCATGCCAGTCCGGCGGTGACGGCCAGCAGGGCGAGCATCAGCGGCGGCAGCGGCAGCTTCAGCACCACCATGGCCACCAGGATGAGCACGGCGAAGGGCAGGTAAAGCCAGCGTTCATGCATGGCCTGCGCCATCTTGAGCCCGGTGGCGAACAGCAGCCCGGCGCCGGCGGCCGCGATGCCTCGCAGCATGTCCTGCACGATGGCGAGATGGCCCCACAGGCCGTAGAGGGCGGCGAGCCCCATCATCAGCGCGAAGGGGGCGATCAGCAGCCCCGCGGTCACGACGATGGCGCCGCGCACGCCGTGCAGGCGCGCGCCCACGCACACCGCGAGGTTGATCACGTTCGAGCCCGGCAGGAACTGGCACAGGCCGAGGAGGGCGTTGAATTCGGGGCCGTCGAGCAGGCGGCGTTGCTCGACCAGCATGTGGCGCAGCAAGGGCAGCACGCCGCCGAAGCCGGACAGGCCGATGCGGCTGCAAGCGAGGAAGAGTTCGAGCAACCCGGGCGTGGCGCCCGCTTCCGCCGCGGGGGTTACGCCCGACTTGCCGTCCGGATTCGGCACGGTCTCAGAACATCTCGCCACCGCGCGCGCGACGAATCACGTCGAACACGCTGACGAGATCGCCTACCGGAATCTGCCCGGGCGCCGAGGAGTGCTCGCCCACGGCGAAGGTGAGGCAGGAACCGAACAGCCCGCCCACCATGCGGCTGACCGAACCGAGCGGGCCGATCGCCGAGCAGATCAGCGGGATGCGGGTCTTCGCGTCGGCCTCTGAGGTCGCGGCGAGCAGGCGCAGCACGTCGGCGCGGTCGCGCGGCCGGACCTGGACCATGGCGACGTCGGCGCCGAGGTGTTCGGCCTCCAGGAAGCGGTCGATGAGGAATTCCTGCCCGGGCGTGTAGCTGGTCTGGTGGTAGGACAGGATCAGGCTCACGTCGGCCTTGCGCGAGAATTCGCGCACGCGGCGCACATGGGCCGGCGAATTGCCGAGCTCGAAGTCGATGCATTCGGCGAGCCCGCCTTCGCACACCGCCTCGAGCAGGGCGACTACGCCGGCCTCGTCGAGGGCGGTGGGCTGGCCACCCTCGCCGGCGCTGCGGCAGGTGAAGATCATCGGCAGGCCTGCGGCAGCGGCGCGCAGCGCGACGGCCGCATCGAGCACCGCTGCGGTGTCGGCGACCGCGTCGAAGCAGTCGACGCGCCACTCCAGCATGTCGGGCTTCTTGCGCAGGATGGTGGCGAGTTCGCCGAGCAGGCGTTCCTTGCTGCGACCGAT
>ERZ761603.1769-NODE-1769-length-15689-cov-29.865102_pt1 | contig 15689 bp, 10 predicted proteins | sample MGYA00511879_ERZ761603 | MGnify/ENA primary metagenome ERZ761603 (study PRJEB28899, sample SAMN02850040) | bioreactor sludge metagenome | biome: EBPR Sludge; feature: EBPR Bioreactor; material: flocular biomat | place: Australia: Thorneside Wastwater Treatment... | reverse complement strand
TGCGGGATCAGGGGCTTACGGTAACGCAGACCGGGCCAGTGATTACCGCGACGCCGGAAGGTGCTCCCGTACCGACGGCGCCGGAGTCGGAGAGCAACAACCCTTTGGGGATCACAAAGATCATCTCCGGAGGGCAGACGGGCGGAGACATTGGTGGGGTGCGCGCAGCCCAACGGCTGGGTATCGCCACGGGGGGCACCATGCCGAGGGGGTTCCGGACCCAGGACGGATCACACCCGGAATACGCGCAAGAATTTGGCATGGTCGAAGACAGCAGCGCGGATTACGTCCCACGCACAAAGAAGAACGTAGATGACGCTGACGCGACTATCGCTGTGCTGTGGGGAGACAGCGTGGGAACCCGTAAAACCATCGGCTACGCCCGAACTGGCACTTGGCGCTACGATAAGAACGAGACCAGTTTAACGGGGCACAAACCTGTTCTGGTCATCACTACGAAAGACGCCAATGAAGCTGCCGCGCAGATTATTGAGTTTATTCGTAACACGGGGGCAAAGACCCTCAACATTGCCGGACACCGGGAAAGTAGCCAACCTGGGATCGAACAGTTTACCACGGATGCGCTAGTCATCGCGCTGACACCGGAGCGTCAATTCACGGAAGAGCAAGAAGCGCAAATGGATGCGTCCTTGCGCGAAGGAGGGGCCCCCGTTGTAGGCGCTGAGGATGAGAGTGTTTGGGCGGATTTCGAGCCAGCGAAGCCCGAAGTTGCGAAGCCCGAAGCCGCGAAGGCCACGGAAGAGGACTGGGTTCCTCCCTGGGAAGATAATTCCGAAGCCCCGAAGCCAGCGACCGAAGCCCCTGCTCCCTCCGAGCAGGCCGACACTTCCACCGATGATTACACAGACGATGATTATCTAGCGGGGCAGGAGGCGCCATTTACTGACGCGCCGACGGAGCTGGGCAAGCTTGCAGCCAATCCTCGGGACCCCACTCAGGTTGACCCCACACCGAAACAACGCCAAGCCTTTGGTAACCTGCTATCTCATGTGGTCGATCAAGTCAAAGACCCCGCATTGTTGAAGCTCGTTAAACAATATGCGATCATTACGGGGTCTAGTCACCGCGCGCTTTGGACGACCCGCACCAAAACGCTTTCGCTCAGCGATCACTTCCTGGACCGCTACATCAAGGACCCGGTGGGTCGACTGGCTGCGACACTTCACGGAATATTCCATGAGCTGGGTCACGCGCTGGACCAAGCCGACGAGCACCTGTGGCTGTCCAGCACCTCTCCGGGGTGGGCTATTTTCCCTAAGCAAGTATCTACCCAGGGCGCCCACTTTGTGTTCAAGGACAACTGGGCCGGCCCCTTTGTGAGTGAGATGTTCGCGCTGCGCAATCGCGCGCTATCCGCGAATGAGAATGATCCGTTGCGCGCGGTTCACGACTTAGGCCGGTACGGGTTTCATGAGTTGGCGGACCTCGTAGCGAACCCCACGAACTACCCCGTTCGGATGCGTGTGATCCGGGAGGTCTTCGCGCAAGCCCACGGAATTTACATGGTGAGCCCCAAACTGCTTCAGCAAGAAGCCCCACAAACGTATCGCTTTTTCGAGGACCTTTACGCTCATGAAATCAGCCCCGATAGCCCCCGTCGAACGCTTACTGCACGAGTACGTGACGCGTTTCGGCCGAACCTCCCTCAGTCACGATCTGAACGTGGAGGACCTAGATCAGAAACTGGCCGCCGCCCTCAAGAAAGGTCAACCGGACCCAGCCCTGGCGCCGACTCCGGGCGAGCCTCGGTAGAGTCCGATCTCGAACGCGACCTCACGGACATTTTTTCGTCCAAGCGCAAAGGCGAGAAACCCGGCACCACTCCCCAACAGTTCGAAGCCGAGCTGCAGAAGACCATCGGCAAGCGGCTGACCCGCGAGCTACTGTCGCGGCCGAATATTACTGTGCTCCACAAGGTCAGCGAAGCGCCTTTCCCTGTTGCTCAGGACACGGCGGGGTTGTACCTGCCCGACGGGCGGGTGTTTTTCTTCACCGAGAACATCCTCCCTGGTGAGGCCTTCGGCAAACTGGTCCATGAGCAGGGCGCGCACTACGGGCTGCGCCGCATGGTCGGCGACGAGGTCTACAACGGCGTGCTGCGGGAGCTGCAGCGGATGGTGGCCGCGCCCGAGGGCTACCAGTCGGTCAAGGCGGCCTATGCCCGCGCCCTGCAAGCCACGGGTAAGGACAGCCCCAACCTGTGGCATGAGACGCTGGCGTATCTGGCTGAATCGTCCCCCCGTCATGGCTTGATCCGGCGCATCGTCACCGCCATCAAGCAGTTCCTCCTCAAGCTGGGCATCCCGGTGGGCCGGCTGAGCGACCAGGACATCATCGGCCTGGTGCAGCTCGCGGCATTCCGGGAGGGCCAGAACGCGGGGCTGAGCGAAGGGCAGATGGCCAGTGAAGATACCGCCTACCGCGAAGCGCAGAAACAGATTGAAGCGATCAAACCCATCCGCAACGCCGACGGCAAACTGCTGGCCCCCAACGGCAAAGTCTCTAAGCTCAATGAACGTCAGTGGAAAGTCGTTCGGACAAGTATGTTCAAGGATTGGTTTGGAGACTGGGAAAATGACCCCGGCAGCGCTAGTCAACTGGTAGACGAAAACGGTGAGCCCAAGGTGTTCTGGCACGGCACTCAGGCCGACTTCGACACCTTCTCCTCAGACCCCAAGCGCGGCGGACTACTGTACTTCGCCCCCACTTCGGAGATGGCGGAGGCGTACGCGGTTGGGTCGGAGTACGTCCGACGCGAGACCACCGAGGGCGGCAGTATTTACCCTGTGTTCTTGAACGCGCGGAACATCGCGGGGACCCAAACCAAGCCCGCTGGCTACTTCCGTGACGTGGAGCGGCTTGGTTCGGTTGGGTTCATGATGAAGGGCAAGGACAGTGCTTGGGTCAGCGAGGGTGTTCAAGGCGTGTTTATCGCGGTCATTGACCCCATTCAGGTGAAATCCGCTGTAGGTAACCGAGGGACGTTTTCGCCGTTCGATGACAGCATCCTACGGAGCACACGGACTGAGCCATCCGCTAAACGAACCGTGGCCGAATACGCCTACTCCAAAGCGTCTGATGGGACCATTGAGAAGCGTTGGGGCGTAACTGACGGGGTTAGTTGGCACGCCACAGGGTTTAAGACCGAGCGGGAAGCGCAAAAAGCGTTGGACGCCATGCCAAAGTTTGAGCGGACCACTGAAAAAGCAGTAACCCTGACGGAGGAGCAAAAACAGACCCTAAGAACTGAGCGGGACCGGCTTCTGGCGGAAAATGCAGCGCGTAACGCTAAGACAGTTCGCCCCGACACCATCGAAAACCTGCGCAACCCGCCCCCGGTGGAAGGAGCCACGCCCCAGCGGAAAGCCCCAACGGCCAAGCCCCTCCGCTCGGACGAGAAGCGGCTGAGTGTGACCGAGCTGCCGGCGTACCGGAACATGGCCCCGATGCTCAAGCAACAGTTCGAAGCGACTCGGGACCGGATCGTCGCCCTACAAAAGCGACCGATGACCGAGGCGGAAGAACAAGAGCTGCGGGAGCAGCTTTTGGTGGATGCTGCCGCCGAGGTGTTCGACAAAGACGTCGATGCCCTGTGGGCGTTCGTCGAAGTCACTAAGCTCATGGACAAGGGCCTGCCCGCTCAGCGCGTGGTCAACGCCCTGGACGAGCTGTACACCCCCGCGCAGCCCGGTGAACCCATCAAGCCTTCGCGCGAGCACCTGGAGGGCGTTCGTGGGCTGTTCGGCCTGGGCGGGGAGACGCTGTCCACACTGGAGCAGTGGCGCCGCGCGGTAGACCTGTGGCATCAGTACGCTCGGCGCGAGACGAACATGATTGACGAGTTCTTCCCCGCGAAGAGCGACGACAAAGCTACCGCCGCCGATGACCGGCAGACTGCCTGGGATGTGGTGAAGCGGCTGACAGGGCAGAAGCAGGACTCCGGCGACACGGCGGGGATGCAGATCGAGCAGCCCTTCGAGACGTCGATCCCGCTGTTCCGGGGTCAGCATTTTACTCAAGACCTGGCCACGTACCTGAACGCTCGCCTGGCGAACAACGCCATTGGCGTTCCCGAGTCCGAGTTCCTTGCCGGTCTGAACGCTGCCGAGGACAAGCTCAACCCCGATCAGGCGCCGGAGCTTCGCCAAGCGTTTGGTCAGTTGATCGACCTGCGGGATGCAGCCGCTGCCTCTCCCGAGAAACGGGCGAAACTGGCCATCGGCTCCATGATGGCCTGGCTGGGCATCGCCGAGGAAGACCCGGTCCCGGCCAACCTGACCGGGAAGCAACGGCAGCTCTGGGAAGACCGCCTGAAAGACGCGGGCTACCTGCACGGGCTGACCCCGGTGGGCCAGGCGATCCAGCAGTTCCTGTTAGAGCAGGGCACCCCCCATCCCAAGAGCAACGCGGCCCGGTTCGCCAGGGCCATGGCAGAACTGCCAGACTCCCTGCTCAAGCGCTACGGGGGCAAGGACCTGCAGGCGCTGTACGACCTCCATGGACAGGAGATGCCTCTGTCCAACCTGGTCATCACCTTCGACGCGCGCAACAACGAGTACCGCATCACACAGGAGCTGATCACGGGCAACCCCTACGAGGGGATGATGGCCTACGACTACCGCACCGGTGAAATCATCAGCGTGAAGCGGTTCATCGACCAGTACCTCACGGGCAAAACCGACGCATGGCAGGGGCAAAAATGGGCCGCCGCCGCTGAACTGACCCAGGACGAAGCCCGCAAGCAGAAACTGTTGACCGAGTGGAATCTGGCCCGCACTCCTACTGGACAGAAACGGATCGAAGAGTGGAAGGCCCGAGGGCTGACGTTCAAGAACAAGTTCATCGGGGTGACCAAGAAATCCCTGCGGGCGCTGCAGGATGCCGCCGCGTTCTCGCTGGGGCAGTGGTCCCGGGCTGAACTGTGGTCACCCTCGGTGTTGCTCCGCGACCTGAAAAAATACGGCGGCGAAGGCGCCTGGGTCCGCTACCATCTGGCACCGGAGCCTGCTGGAGGCACCACGGTAGAGCCTAAGACGAAAGGCCTAATGTCTTTCGCCTACCGGGAGAGGGACCCGGGGGCTCAGTATGGGAATACGTTCGACGCGGTCAAGGCCGGCGCGCGCACGTCCACCACCCAGTTTGCGTCCTGGCCACAGTACGAGAACTATCTCGCGCTGAAGCCGGGCGATGTCGTGCGGTTCTACCGTGACGCATCCCGGAAGGAGCATGTGAACGTCGTGGTGGACGAGGTCCAGAAAGTCACGGAAGCCGACGCCAAGCGCTCGTTGACCCGTGGCGAAGCGGAGCAGTCCCCGCTCTTCGCCGACGATGCGGAGACACTTCACGTCGATGCCCGGGAGATCACCAAGCTCGGCCGCGCGCTGGGCCGGGTCCTGGGCAAGCGCTTCTCCTCGGACCTAGATGCGTTCAACGAAGGGCTCATCGGGCTCCGGCTGGAGGCGGACTGGACGCTGACCACTCCTCTGTCAGAGCTGGTAGACAAGGACATCAGCGGCAACAAGGACTTCGTCCATCCCTACCATGAAGCACTAATCGAGTCCCGGCAAAAACGCCAGCAGGGCTGGGAACCCGGCGCCGAAGGGCGCTACAACTACACCCAAGCCGACCTGGAGCAGGCCGAGGCTGCATACCAGAGCGCGTTTGATGGCAGCAAGGCGTCCCATCCGAAGGGGCTGGCAGCGATCAGGGATGCCTTCGCCGACGACACCCGACTACGGGATGAGTTCGTCCGCCTGTTCAGCAAACTGTGGCGTAATGTCAATAAGCACTACGAAGGGCTGGAGCTTTATAAGGGTGGCGATCTCAAACCCATCAACATTTTCTCAAATAGTGAAGACCCGCTGGGCGCGGCGCTGACCAATCCGACACACTACAACCCCAAAGGAGGCACCTCGTCGTCGAGGGGCAAACTCACGGGCCCCTATCGTGAACTGGATAAAGGCATCGACTATGGCGGCAAGCACTATGCCGATGTCGAACAAGCCTACCATGCGCTAAAGGGTGAAACCGATCTCCCCAAATCCGTTCTGATGGTTGAGTTAATTACCGCGAAGCTCCAACAGTATCCATTCCTCGTAAAGGAAATCGCCAAACGCGGGGGCGTCGGCTTCCTGGAGGCGTCGACCCACGATTATTATGGGGCCAAAGGGTACTGGACGACGGCGGGTAGCAATGGCTTCATCAAAGCCTTGGTCAAAGCGTATAAGAAAGTCACGGGTGCTGAAACTCTCGGGGGCAAAGCGGACCTTCGTCGCGACATGCGGAAGGCAATCAAGGACCACCACGACACCTATGTGGACTACCAGGAGAACGAGCGGCCCGTCGAAGAATACCGCCAGCAGTACGGCACGGATATTGGCAACGCGCCACCTGCGGTACGGGATACCGCGATGGCTCGAGAGCAGGACGCGGAGGACCGGCTGTTCCAGGAGATCAACACCCGCCGCGACGTGCTGGGGGAGCACTCCACCAAAGTCACAGGTGTGGCGCAGAACCAGCCAATCCCACAAGGGGGTGTTACGGCGTCGCCGGCCACCCAGCGCACCAATGCGTTCAAGCTGGTCAAGGCCCTCGTGGACTCGCTGCCCCTGCAGGGCCTGAACATCCAGGTCTACAATGACAAGGACATCGCAACGCTGAAGGAGCGGCTGTATCAGCGAAATCCGCTCTTTGGGGTGGAGTTCGAGACCCGTTTGGAGGAGGACCGTCTGCCGGCCATGGTCACCTTCGCGGATAACGAGGTGATGATCTATTACGACTCCAAGCGCACCGACGCGGAAGTGATTGACGCCATTGGTCACGAGATGGGCCACGTGGTGCTCCGTGCTCTACTGGACTCGGAGCGGATACGGAACACCCCGCTGTGGAACCGCATCCTGAACGACTACCGGATGTCCGGCTCCGAGCAGCGCTTCATGGAGTGGTTCGCCGACGAGGTGAAGAACTGGGTGACTTCACGCCGGAAAGCTGGAGTTACCGACGCGAAAACCCGCCTGTTCAAGCGCGTCGTGGACGCCGTCAAGCGCATCCTGGAGATCATCGGGTTCCGGCCCACGCCCGGAGCGGTCAGCGCCTATCTGGACGGGCTGGTGCTGCGGGAGAAGACCCTGGAGCAGGAAGCGTTCCTGAAGGGGCTGCAAGGCCAGTTCTACGACCGCATGACGTTCCTGCAGACGGTGAACTCGACGACGACCCCGATTCTCGACATTCCCATGCACATGGACTTCCTGACGCTGGACGGCGTCAAGAAAGGCACCCTAGACCAAGTGCAGGCCCTTGAGGAGCGCTTCCCGAAGCTGAAGACCTTACACCGGGCCGTGGGCGACGCGCTTACGTTGGTGGGAGACACTTTCCGCACTCTCAACGGCTGGCTGCGGGCGCAAGGCTCACAGGAGATGACCCTGCTGGCCGACATGCTGGACAACCTGGCGCGCGGCGCGGACCAGATCAAGCTCTACAGCAATGAGGAGCTGGGCCAGGCGCTGACGGACCTATTGGCGCAGCAAGACACCACGGAACAGCGTGTGGCCGAGGCACAGGGACGCCCACCCCGCGCCCAGTACGACGAGGCCGGCCGGGCACGACTGCGCAGGAAACTTCTGGAGCAGGCAAACGCCCTACGCGCGCGAGACGGGGTACGGGGTGTGTCCATGGTGGGCTACATCGACCCCGACACCGGCATGGCCAAGATCACTCCGGTTCCGATATACCACGAAAGCTTCACCGAAGCGGTGCGCCGGGAATTCCAGGGCGAATGGGGCTCTGGCTACCGGCATCTGGTCTTTGGCAAGTCCGAGGAAGACCTCAAGCGCTGGGGCCAGGAGCTGCTGCGCAACGACCCTCAAAGCGAAGAAGCCAAGGCGATCAAGGCCTGGCTGGACAAGTTCTACAACGACTACCTGGTGCCCCGCTACACCGGTCCCTTGAGCACCGCCCGCAAAGAGTCTGTGGTCCACATTGGCCGGCTAGAGAACTGGGGCCTGGCCCGTATGTACAACTCCGACGCCGTGGCAGCAAACTCCAACGACTTCGTCGAGCTGCTGATGGAGTACGTGCCCGACATGACACTGACCGAGGCGTGGAAGATGACCCATGCGATCATCACCGGGCGAGAGCTGCTAGGCGACAAGGAAACGTCCGAAGCCACCGGGGACCCCCACACGTACTCACCGGGCGCCAAGAGTAAGAAAGAGCGGTGGCTCAACATCCCCATCGACAAACTGCTGCCGTTCCTGGAGCAGCGGGTGGACAAGGTCCTGGACTCCTACGTGCATTCCTTCATCAAGCGGGCCGAATGGGACCGCCGCTTCGGCGAGGAGGTCGAGCAGTCCACCAAGGAGGGGGGCAAGTATTTCTGGAAGCAGAACTACTACACCGATATCATCAAACAAGGGGCGGTGCTCAACGCGAAAGAGCTGGACGCTCCCCGTCGCGCGTTCCTCAAGCGCCGCACCGCTGACGTGATCGAGGCGTACCTGGGCCGGTACAAAGTGTTTGACACGAACCCTCACGCCCGGGCGGTGATGTCCGCGACCCAGGCAGCGGTCAACTGGCTGACCATGCCCCTGAGCGCATTGAGTCAGTTTCCAGACCTGGTCGGCCCACTGACCCGGATGGGCGGAAACACCAAAGCATTGATGGCGGGCTACCGGGATGCCCTGGCCGCTATCCGGAACAAGGGCGGCGATTTGTGGAAGGCCGCCGAATTGATGGGCGTAGTGTTCCGTGATACCAAGAACGCAGGTGCCGCCGCGATCTTCGATCAGCAGTTCATGACCGAGGGCGCGCAGCGGTGGAACGACCGTTTGTTCAAGTACAATGGGATGCAGCTCTTCAGCAACTTCAGCCGGGTAGCCGCTTACGCGACGTCCAAGTACTGGCTAGAGAGCCTGGCCACTGACCCGGCCGGCGAGCGCCAGCTCGGCCAGGTCGGACTGACCCAGAAGGATGTGGAGGAATGGATTAAAGGGGGCTACAAGGAGTACACCACAGGGGATAGTCAGAATTCGGTGCCCTTCCGGATTGCCCTGGCGCGGATGCGGTTCGTCAACGAATCTGTGTTCAGCCCTCACTCCGGACAGCGCCCGCTTTGGGCGAATCACCCGTATATGATGCTGATCTGGCACCTGAAGAGCTTCACCTACAGCTTCTTCACGCAAATTTTGGCACCTGCGTTCAGAGAGGTGAAGAACAACCCGGCGATGTACAGCAAAATGATGGCTGTTCTTCCCATGGGTTTGATGATGCCCTTGGCGTTAATGGGCATGGCGCTGCGCGATGAGATCAAGAACGACATGCTCCCGTGGCGCTCAGGGCTATCGGATGCGGATCGAAAGGACAACTTCTGGGAGAAGACCTCCCGTGTGATCAGTAGCACGGGTATCCTTGGTCCCGCGCAACTGCTGCTGGACGCGGATCGGTCCGCGAGCTGGGGTCGGTCGCCGATCTTCGCGCTCATGGGGCCCACTGCTACGAAGACGGAAGAGTTCTTTAGAGCAGACGGAGTGCTGGACGGGCTCATGAGGCTGACGCCGGGACTGTCGATGCTACCCCAGGAGAGGCGGCAAATCCTGAATTGGTGGCGCAACGAGTAAACAAAAAGCCCCTCCGAAGAGGGGCTTTTTGTTGGAGCTGCCAGCTAGATTTGAACTAGCGGCCCAGGGAGTACAAAACCCTCGCTCTACCGGGCTGAGCTATGGCAGCAGTTAATCACAAGGAACACCACTCGAAATGTGGGTACTCAGTCCACCGCCGACACCACTTCCCTTCAATGAAGTAGTCCACGCCGACGAACTCCATCCCGCCAGCCTCCCAGCAATAGTGTACGGTGTAGGGGCCATCCTCTTCCGGTGTTTCTTCTAAGGCTGGTCGCGTCGCATGTTGTGGTCGTACCAACCAAGGTCTTGACCAATCTGGTCAAACAATCGCTCTATGCCGTCGCTCATTTGTAACCCCTCACTACCCGCATTTTGAGTTGCCGCAAGCCGTACACGTCAGGCAGCCATCCATAAATATCACGGAAAACTCCCCGCATTTATCGCACTTTTGCCCCCTTTTTTCCATTTTCTCCTTCACCATCTCCCGCGCGGCTACCGCCAAGGACTCGTCCCGCCGGTACAGCCCCAGTTCTGTGAAATGTTCTTCAAGGACGTCGCCAATCTCGGAGACCAGCGAGGGGATGAAGCGCCCCTTGCGGAAGTATCCACCGTTCGGGTCGACGACGCTGCGCAGCTCTTCGATCAGAAACGTGCAATCCCCGCCCTTGCGAAACACCGCCGAGATCACTCGGGTCAGCGTGGTGACCCACTGGTAATGCTTCATGTCCTTGCTGTTCAGAAAAATCTCGAACGGGGTACCGTCCAGATCGTTGAGTGTGACGTACAGAGCACTTTCAAACTGGGAGGATTTCTCAATCTTGTAGGTCTTGCCCGAGAGGACCGGGCCCCTGGACGCTTTGCCCACAGGAGGGGGTGCTGTGGACTGGGTGACCACGGAGGAGGTGACGATCTTTTTGGTTATTTTTAGCATTTTAGCATTTTGCGCTGAGTTCACAGGTATGCCTGCATGGCTTCACAGTAGTCTGTGTATAAGCCACTAATCGCGTCGTCGGCGCTGCTAAACGGATGCCCGTATTTTACCAGATTTCGTAAGCGCTCCTGAAAATCACGGATTGAGCAGACGTGCTCAGGGCCATCAATCGCAGCACGGAGTTCTGCTTCATCCTCGGGGAGGTAGAACGTCAAAGTCGCTTGCATGATTTACTCCTTTTACGCGGCTTCGGGAGGTTCCGAAGGGTTCAGTAAACTCCGAGGGTTCGAGGGTTTCTCCACGCGGGCCAGCTTCCAACCCTGGCAACCTTCCTTCCGACACCGGCACGGTACCGCGTCCCAGCCCGACGCTTCGATGTCCTTCCACGGTACCGTAGAACGAGACTGCCGTAGATCAATCCACTCCCGCTTCGTCATCAGCGTATCACCGGCCCTTTCGCGTTGTTGTAAGAACCGACGGTGCTGTACGAGCGGTGCTCGGGCACCGGGGTGACCCGGTTAAACACCATTTGACCGATTTTCATCCCTGGGTGAATCCGCAGGGGGTGGTGCTCAGTCCAGTTCGTAAGCTCCAGGGTCAGGTTGGAACCGTGCCACCCAGGATCACACATCATCGCTAACGCCGCGTTAAGTCCCGCCCGTGCCAGCGAAGAATTCAAGAAGTAGTTGGCTTGGATGTAGTTGGGCAGATTGAACACCTGCTGCGTCGCAGCCAGCAGGAAGCAGCCGGGGTACATGAGGTAGCCCTCTTCCGTCATCTCGATCTGCCGGAAATCTGGGTACTGCCGTGGAGTCGCTGCTAAGTCAACCACACGGTTGTTAAAATTCGGCTCCTCGACAAAGATCGTGGAGTTCAGGGTCAGGTCAATGCTCGCGGCGTTGATGCGTTCCGGGGTGACTTCGGTGATCACACCGTTGTGGACTAGCTCGACTAATTCCAGATAGCTCAGCATAGTGGGCCTCGTGTAGGTGAACTCAGGAGCAGTAAACTGGGACCAATGGCGGGTCCGGTGCTTTTGCACTTCCGACTTCCAGCACCCACAAGATTTGGTCCGCCCGTTCATCAAGTGTTGGGTCAGGACAGTGACGACCTTGCCGCATTGGCACTGACATTCCCATCGGGACCCCTTCTGATACCGCAGGGCGGTCAACCGGTGGAAGGTCTTTCCTTCTAAACGATAGTTCATGGCACACACTATAGGGTATAGCGTTTGCGCTGTCAACACCTCTTGCGCGAAGGAGTGGTACGGCGTAGACTGGAACTTCTTTTTTTATGGTGAACGGGGTTGCCCCCATCAACCTTTCATGTCGGCCGATGGGGGCCTTTTTCAATGCGGGGGACCCGTGCGAAAGTCGGACCCGCGTGCCGTGAACGCTAAGAGTGTCTATACATGCCATCCTCCGCGCCCAATTTGCTTCGCCAGGCCGCTGAACTCATTGACCAGCGGGCTGCGTCCCGTGATCGTCCCGCCGAGCGTTCCATGCGGGCTGCTGTCGAAGCGTTCAACGTCCTGACTGGGTTAAGTTTGACCGAGTTGCAAGGCTGGACCTTCATGGCCGTGCTCAAGATCGCGCGAGCCCAGGGGGGCACTCTCAATCCCGATGACTACCTCGACGGCGCCGCGTACCTGGCGCTGGCTCTGGAGTGTGTGTCAGGAACGTTAAAGGGTTTGCCAGAGGTTATTGTGAATGAAGGTGTGTTTGGGCCCCCAGAAATTACGTTGATGCTCTAGGGCCTGTCCGCGTGCGAATTACGCAGGAGTGGTTGAACCGTGCCGACGCCTGAAAACCCCTGTCTACGCTGCCCACATAACATTCCTGTGGAGGGGTCTCCAGGCTACTGGACGGCTCGCTGTGCCGCAGGCCATGACCATCGCCCTTCTCCCGATAGACCCACCTGTGTTATTAAACCACCCAAATAACCCGCGCCCTTGTGTGTCTTGTAAGGCCGAAAAAATAAAAAATTGAACCCCTCTTTCGAGGGGTTTTTTGTTATTGGGTGTCTTTCAGTATTTTGTTGATTGCTTGTTGGTGAATTTTTTTATCTGGTTTGGGTGGGGGTGGGGTGATGAGTTTGACGACGATAATTAGGAACAGGGTGAAGAGGATTGCGATGAGTGTTTTCATTCGTATCCAAGTTCGAACATGATCCATTTTGCGGGATTGGTGAGTTCGATGGAGTAAGTTGGATGTACAAGGTAATCGGTGAGGGTTATTTCGTTTGGGTGTTTTGTAATTACAGCTATGTGTTGGTCGTAGTTGGTTAGTTGGTAGATTGTGTGTTCTTGCATTTTTGAGAGTTTGTTGGGGTAGATTTTATATTCAACCCATAGTGTTTTACGAAAAGGTCCAATGTAAAGTACATCGGGCCAGCCTTGGTTGAAACGGTCTGAGGTTTTTCGAATGAGTATGGAAGGTTTTGCGAGTTTGAGTTTTTTGTGGATGGAGTTTATGAATGCGGTTTCGGGTTTTACCATAATAAAAAACCCGGTTATTACTAACCGGGTTCCTTTTAGCGATAGTTATTCGGCTGTGGGTTCAACCAAGATTTCTTGTGCGGCTCGTCGTTGTAGTGCGAGTACAATTTCCGGATTTTTGACTGGGTCAACTGTGTGGAAGAGTAGTGATGGGTAATCTCGATTGGGGTCGAAACTGATTTCCGTAGTAACTCGGCAGAAACCTGCGCTGCCCATGGCGGATTCTGTTTGGACTACGTAGCGGCGCCAGCGGTCGAGGCCGGTGGGGCTGATTTTGACCATGGAGATATCGGATGTGATTGTAGCGTCGGGGGCAACGATGGCTAAGCGGTATTGATTGGCACATGCTTTACCGCGACCGCCATTTGTGGCAGTACCGAATTTGTTGTTGGGACATTCGGTACAAGTAGTTGCTTGTATTGCTGGGCAGTGAGTAGGGGGAGCGAGGGCGGCGTCGTCACGGCCGATGGCCCAGCATTTGGGGTTGGGGCGGACGTTGGGGTTATATGGGGGGAGTAAGACGTTGATTCGAACGAAGTCTAAGACTACGCAGGTGATTTTGGGCGTCGTTTTTCCGTCAGGTAGGGTAAAAATTTTGCCCTTGACACTTAGGTAATTGATTTTAGGTGTGGTTAGGGCATGTTTGGTTTGTTCGGCGATTTTTGCGAATTCTGCTTCGTAATTCATGATTTCTGTGCTCATACGGTTCGTAATCCTATATCGCGTATTTGGATGATTTCGATGCCTGGAGGGAGTTTTCCAGAGATGGTTTGCAGTTCTTTGACAGCGTTCGCTGCCGGGCGTTTTTGGAGTAAATGGAAAGCGTTGTACTCTTTGACGTATTGAGTAAACGCTTCCCAATCGGTTAGCTTGGTTGCCTGTGTCTCGGTAATACTGACTCGAGCCACAGACGTTTTCAAGCTATTAACGCCCATGGTATCGAGTTGTGTGAGAATTGTTGCGGCAACTTCAGCATATTTTTTTCGCAGTTCTTTTTCAGTTTGCGAGAGTTCTCGAAGTTGTTCGCGCAGATTCCACAACTCTTGTACTAGGGCGTTGATATTCATTCGGTGGTGGCGCGTTTCTTTCGAGGGATGGGATTGTCCATTCGTTTGATGCGGTTTTCCAGTTTGAGGATTTCTTGGGCTTTAGTCAGAATTGCTTCTACCGGGAGATCGGGATCGGTCAGTTGGGTTTTGAGGGTTTCGGCTTTGGTGGCCAGGTAGGTGCGAAATTCAGTATCCATGGTTACCTCAGAGTTGTACTGCAGGGTTGATGTACAGAGTAGCGTTCGATTCTTCGATGAATTGTTTGATTTCATCGTTGATTTCGTGAACTCCATACAGGGTAGTCATAGTCTCGGTTTCGATACGGATTACTAGGGGGTAACCGCTAAACTCGAAAGCTATGAAAATGACAAAGTCCTCTACAGTCATGGGAGTTAGCCGGATGCAGGGGGCGTTGATTAAAATTACGGGGTCGATGTCGAAGAAACTGGCAAGATGGTATCGGCCGTCGTTGGTGTGTCTGTATTCTTTTCGAGGTGAAGATTCTTTTCCTGTAGGAATAAATCCGAGGTTTTCGATTTTTAGTTCGTGCAATCCGAGGTCTTTGGGTGTTGGTTTGTGCAATTCGAGATCATGGATTTTTAATTTGGGTGAAGAGTTCGGATAGTAGTTGGGCTTTGTCGAGTTTTCCGTTGAGTTTAGCATAGACTGTCTCGTCAATGGTGTTTTTTGCTTGGATGAGGATAGTTTGTGTTCGCTTGGTCTGTCCCGCGCGGTAGATGCGGCGGTTGAATTGTAGGAATTCTTCAGAAGAGTATGTTGGGGATGCCCATATTGTGGCGTATCCAGCGGTTAGTGTCAAGCCATGGGCACCACTTTTTGGGTGGATTAAAAGTTGGGGGATTTCTTTGTTTTGAAATCTTTTGACGAGTTCGTTCCGTTTGGAAGTTGGGACTTCTCCGTCGATGACTTCGGCGTCGGGAAGGAGTTTTAAAAGTTCTTCTTTTTGGTGGCGCCAGTTGAAGGCGATGAGGACTTGTGGGTATTCCTGTGCGATTTCTGCAATGAGTTCGTGTCGTTCTGTATCTAAAAGGTTATATTGTCCGTTTGACTGATAGACTGCTCCTGAAGCGATTTGGAGGAGTTTGTTGGCTAGAACTGCGGCGTTGGCAGCGGTGATCGTGCCATTTTGGAGTTCGAGAAGGCACGTGTGTTCCATAGTGGTGTATTGGTGTTGATGAGATGGAGGGAGGGTGAATTCTCGGATGATAGTCTGATTTTCGGGAATGTCAATACAGTCTTCGAGTTTGTGGCGGAGGGTGATGTCATGGAGGAGGTGGTAGATGATGGGTTCCATGTTGGGTTTGTCTCTCCAAATGGTAATGCCGTTTCCAAGGGTACGTGAGTTACAAACTTGATCTCGGAAACGGTAGAAGCTGGGGCCAAGGCGTTGGCCGCCGTCTGCCAGGTATGCCTGACGCCAGAGATCACACAGGGTATTGGTGTAGGGGGTTCCTGTGAGTAGTATTCTGTATTTGAATTTTTGGCTGAGCTTTACAGCGGCTTGGCTGCGTTGGCAATTGTTTTTGTAGGCGGTACTTTCGTCGATGATGAGT
>ERZ761603.1768-NODE-1768-length-15691-cov-378.359875_pt1 | contig 15691 bp, 17 predicted proteins | sample MGYA00511879_ERZ761603 | MGnify/ENA primary metagenome ERZ761603 (study PRJEB28899, sample SAMN02850040) | bioreactor sludge metagenome | biome: EBPR Sludge; feature: EBPR Bioreactor; material: flocular biomat | place: Australia: Thorneside Wastwater Treatment... | reverse complement strand
GTGCCTTCACCGGCGCCGTGAGTTCGCGCAAGGGGCGCTTCGAGATGGCCGATGGCGGCACGCTGTTTCTCGACGAGATCGGCGACGTCTCACCCGCCTTTCAGGCAAAGCTGTTGCGCGTGCTGCAGGAGGGCGAACTCGAACGGGTTGGCGGCGGTCGGACACTGAAGCTCGACGTGCGGCTGCTTGCCGCCACGCACCGCGACCTCGAAGCGGCGGTCGATGGTGGTCACTTCCGCGAGGACCTGTACTACCGTCTCAACGTGATGCCCATCGTGTTGCCGCCGCTGCGCGAACGTCTCGAGGACCTGCCGAAGATCGCCAAGCACCTGCTCGACCGTCTCGGTGGCCTGCAACGCCGGCCGCTGCGTCTCAGCGCCGGCGCACAGCGGCGCCTGGCGCAGCACCACTGGCCAGGCAACGTGCGGGAGCTGGAAAACTGCCTCGAGCGTGCCGCCGTGATGTCGGAAAGCGGCGAAATCGACGCCGAGCTGATCCGTATCGACAGGGTGCGCGAGCGCAGCGGCAGACGCCCGACTGGCGCGGCGCCGGCGCCTCTGCCCAGTCACCCGGGCAACACCGTCGCGCTACCGAGTGCCGGCGCCCAGGCGGCCGCTGGGGCCGACGACGACAGCGAGCCCACCGCCGAACCCAGCGAACGCGAGCGCGTGATCGCTGCCCTCGAACGCGCCGGCTGGGTGCAGGCACGCGCCGCCCGCCTGCTCGGCATGACGCCGCGGCAGATCGCCTACCGGGTGCAGATCCTCAACATCGAGATGAAGCAGATCTGATCTCGCGGCCACACTTCGTTCATGTTATGGAAGTCGCCGCGTAACGGGCGGACAACCGCGCTCTGTCCCCGACTGCTTCGCTAAAGTGGCTAGCCAAGTAGGTACGCATTGCGTACCTACTTGGGGCTTTTCCCGCAGGGGAATCTCCGACATTGTGGAGCAGCCACCCCACTCGCATTTCGGGGGCAGCGCATTTGGGGAAAGCAGAGTTAAAAGGGGACGGACCAGGTTTTCCCCTCCGCCAGCCTCCATCCAATCCCTGGCAACAACACTGGCCTGACACACTCTCCTACCCGTGGCCCTGCGATCGATAGATAGCTTCCACCCACCGGATCGCGGCAAACAAGCAATTCATTGCCCGTCAGGTCAAGCAGCCAGACTTCCGGGATGCCGTGACGCGCGTACAGGTCAAGTTTCACGCCGCGATCATAGTCGGCGGATGAACTGGCGACCTCGACCACCAACAGAATATCCTCTGGGCCGGGAAGGCGCGCCATGTAGTCTCCGGGCTTGAGCAGGGCCAGATCGGGCTGCGGTTCGGAGCGATCATCCAGGCGGATCGGATTTTGCGTGCTGACCAAACAGTCTTCGCCGGCGGCGAGCGTGAACAAACGCGCCAACTGGTTGACGACGCAGGCGTGTTGGCTACCGATGGGGGCCATGTCGACGATCTCTCCCTCGATAAGTTCCACCCTGTCGTCGTGGCCGAGCACACCAGCATCGGCCATCTTGTGATAGTCGCCAACGCTGATGCGGTGTCGTGCTCGGTCCATGAGTTCGCTCATAGAGCCCATGCTTGGTCTCTCCTGCGAAGTAGCTTGCGCCAGATTGGCGACGAGGGATAGGGAATCCAACGGTTGTTCAGCGAGTGTAGGGACCTCGCCAAACGGCGTCAATCTCCAAGCCTGTTCCTTCTCGGCTGTCGCACGCGCGCAGGCGACGCGGGTCGCCGCCGCCGGTCGTCAAGCCGCCATTGTCGTGTTTGCAACATCGCGGGCGAATCTGGACGGAACTGGATTTTCAATGACTTAAGCGAGCCGACCGGCCTGGCACGCCAGTTGCTGTATCCCTCGTGCCTCGAAACCCGAGAAATCACCAGGGAAGCTCGCCATGGATCTGCCTGTCATCGAACCCTCGCCGCCCGTGGCCGCCGGCTGCAGCGCCGGTAGTTGCGGCTCCACGGCCCGGCAGATGGACGCTCTGTCGGACGCCGTCCGCGCCCGGGTGCAGGATCACCCCTGTTACTCGGAAGACGCCCACCACTACTTCGCGCGCATGCACGTGGCCGTGGCACCGGCCTGCAACATCCAGTGTCACTACTGCAATCGCAAGTACGACTGTGCCAACGAGTCGCGGCCGGGCGTCGTTTCCGAGGTGCTGACGCCGGACCAGGCGGTCAGGAAGACCCTGGCGGTGGCGGCGACGATCCCGCAGATGAGCGTGCTCGGTATCGCCGGTCCCGGCGATCCGCTCGCCAATCCTGAGCGCACCTTCGAGACCTTTCGGCAGTTGGCGCTGAAGGCACCGGACATCAAGCTTTGCGTGTCGACCAACGGCCTCGTCTTGCCCGACTACGTCGAGGATCTCGCCCGCTACAACATCGACCACGTCACCATCACCATCAACTGCGTGGACCCGGCGGTCGGCGCCAGGATCTATCCGTGGATATTCTGGAAGAACCGGCGCGTCTTCGGCCACGAGGCGGCGGCGATCCTCATCGCGCAGCAACAGAAGGGCCTGGAGATGCTGACCGCGCGCGGCATCCTGGTGAAGGTGAACTCGGTGCTGATTCCCGGCGTCAATGATGCCCATTTGCCGGAGGTGTCGAGGATCGTCAAGGCCAAGGGTGCCTTCCTGCACAACGTCATGCCCTTGATCGCCGAGGCCGAGCACGGCACCTTCTACGGGGTGATGGGCCAGCGCAGCCCGCAGCCGACCGAACTCAAGGCCCTGCAGGATGCCTGCGCCGGGGACATGAACATGATGCGCCACTGTCGTCAGTGCCGCGCCGATGCGGTCGGCCTGCTCGGCGAGGATCGCGGCGCCGAGTTCACGCTCGACAAGATCGAGGCCATGGAGATCGACTACGAGGCGGCGATGGTCGTGCGTGCCGAGTTGCGCGCGCAGATCGCCGCCGAACTGGCCGAGAAACGCGCCAGAGCACACGCGCCGGCTGCCGCGACAACACCGCAGGTGATCAGGATCCAGCCGCAGGTCGCGAAATCAGCGCCGCCGGTCGGCCGGCCGGTGCTGATGGCGGTGGCGGCGAAGAACGGGCTGGTCGCCGTGCACTTCGGGCACGCCAGGGAGTTCCTGGTATACGAAGCCTCGGCAGACGGCGCCCGCCTGGTCGGTCACCGCAAGGCGGAGTCCTATTGCGCCGGTGACGAGAGCTGTGGCGATGCCGAGGCGGTCCTGGCAGCGACGATACGGGCGCTCGCCGACTGCGAAGTCGTCCTCTGCTCACGCATCGGCTTTGAACCCTGGGGGCAGCTCGAGGCGGCAGGAATTCAGCCGAACGGCGAGTACGCCATGCAAGCGATCGAGGAGGCCGTCATGGCGGTGTGGAACGAGATGCTGGCGGTCGGCAAGTTGGCTGTCGGGCAGATGGCGGCAAAGCGCGCGTGAGGAGGCGAACATGGCCCTCGAAATCATCGAAAGCTGCGTCAATTGCTGGGCTTGCGAACCGCTCTGCCCGCAGCAGGCCATCCAGGCGGCGACCCCGCACTTTCTGATCGACGCCGACAAATGCACCGAATGCAGCGGCGATTTTGCCGAAGCGCAATGCGCCAGCATCTGCCCGATCGAAGGAGCGATCATCAACGAACTCGGCGAAGCACTGAACCCGCCGGGTTCGCTGACCGGCATCCAGCCGGCGCGCTGGGCGGCGGCGCAGGCCGAGATTGCGGGGCGCTGAGCATGGCCCAGATCATTTTCTACGAGAAGGCCGGCTGTGCGGGCAACGCCCGCCAGAAGGCCCTGCTGGTGGCTTCCGGGCACCAACTGGTGGTCCGAGACCTGCGCGGGCAGTTCTGGAGCAATGTGCGCCTGCTCGAGTTTCTCGCCGACTTGCCGGTCGCCGAGTGGTTCAACCCGGCGGCGCCAGCGATCAGGGCCGGGACCATCGTGCCCCACAAACTCGATGAGCGGAGCGCGCTGGCGCTGTTGCGGCATAACCCCTTGCTGATCCGGCGGCCGCTGCTGCAGGTCGGCGAAGAACGGCGGGTGGGTTTCGACGTCGCGGCAATCGACGCCTGGATCGGCCTGCGCGAGCTGCCGGCCGGCGACCTCGAAGCCTGCCGGCGCAATCGCGGCGGGGTACGTACCTTCCATGTGCAGACGGCTGGTGGCGCCGCCTATCCCTGCCGCTTCGACGACCAACAGGCCGATGAGTCCCGCTGCCGACCTTGAGCGAGCGGTGCCCGTCGCTGCCGGGGTGCACTGGATCGGTGCCCTCGACCCGGACCTGCGCCGCTTCGACATCATCCTGCGCACGGCCAACGGCACCACCTACAACGCCTATGCGGTGCGCGGCAGCCATGGTGTGGCGATCATCGACACAGTCAAGCTCTGCTTCTCGGAAACCTTCTTTCGCCGTCTGGAGTCGATTGCCGACTACGACGAAATCACCACCATCGTCCTCAATCACCTTGAGCCGGATCACTCCGGCGCCCTGCCGGAGCTGCTGCGGCGCGCCCGGCGCGCGACGCTGCTGGTTTCGCCGCAGGCGCGTCTGATGCTGAAGGGGCTTTTCGACCCGGCAGACCTGGCGGGGCGGATCGCTTTCGTCGGCAGCGGCGACCGAGCCGATCTTGGCGATCGGCAACTCGAATTCCTCAACACGCCGTACCTGCACTGGCCGGATACCCAGTGCACCTGGCTGGCGGCCGAAGGGGTCCTGTTCTCGGCCGACTTCCTCGGCTGCCACTATTGCGACAGCCGTCTGTTCAATGACGCGGTCGGTGATTTCCGCTTCTCCTTCGATTACTACTACGGGCACATCATGCGCCCATTCCGCACCTACGTGCGCGAGGCGCTCGACCTGATCGAACCGCTGCCGTTGCGCATCATCGCTCCCGCGCACGGCCCGATTCTGCGGCGCGATCCCCGCGAGTACGTCGCCCGCTATCGTGCGCTTGCCGCTCCCGCTGTGCACGGAGTTGCGACCAGAACCCTGTTGGTCTTCTATATCTCGGCCTACGGTGCCACGCGCCGCATGGCGGAAGCCGTGGTGGCCGGAGCCGAATCGGCGTCGACGGCGGCCGGCGAGGTTCGCGTCTCGCTGTATGACCTGGAAGGTGGTGATGCAGGCGCCTTCCTCGACCTCATCGAGGAAGCCGACGCGCTCGTCTTCGGCAGTCCGACGATCAACGGTGATGCGGTGAAGCCGGTGTGGGATCTCCTGTCCTCGCTGACCGTGGTGGATCTCAAGGGCAAGGTGGGCGCGGCTTTTGGCTCGTACGGCTGGAGCGGCGAGGCGGTGCCGATGATCGAAGACCGCCTGCGCCGCCTGAAGCTGCGCGTTCCCCTGCCGGGTGTCCGGGCGCGCCTGGCGCCGACCGGCGAAGACTTTGCCGCCTGCCATGATCTCGGGCGTGAGGTTGCGCTCCACCTCCTGGGTCGCCCGACGCCACGTACCGTCGATCTCGCGCAGCTCTCCTGATTTCCCAGTCCACCCAGCGGAGAAAACCTCATGCCCAAGGCCAGCATCACCTTCCAGGATATCGGCGTCACCGTCACCGTGCCGGCGGGCACCCGCCTGATCGAGGTTTCGGAGAAGGTCGGCGCGGGCATCACTTACGGCTGCCGCGAAGGGGAGTGCTGTACCTGCCTGACAAGGATCGTTTCCGGTCATGAACACCTCGCTGCCCCTTCGGTCCTCGAGCATCAGGTGCTCCGGGACAACCTGGCGCCGCGCCGCCACCGCCTGGCCTGTCAGGCGCAGGTGCTGGGCGGTTGCATCGTCGTCCAGCCCGCTTGAGCCTTCGTCCCACCCCTTGTACTCACCAGGAGCCTGCCATGCCCAACATCACCTTCTCCAGTCCGCTGCACCGGGACAAAACGGTCTACGCCGTCGCCGGCAGCCACACCCAGACCATTCTGAAGCTCGCCAGGGAAAATCATGTCCCGATCGATTTCTGCTGTGGTGATGGCGAGTGCGGTACCTGCCTCGTCAAGGTCAGCAGCGTCGACAAGGCCAGCCACAGCAAGTACGGCCACATGGGTGGTCCGCTGAACGCCCGCGAGGTCGCAGTCCTCAAGGAACTGGGCAAGATCAAGCAGGCACAGATCGAACAGATGTACGTCGATGACCTGCCACCGACAGAATGGCGCCTCGCCTGCCAGTACATCGTCCGCGACGAGGACATTCTCGTCGAGTACCCGAGCCGCTGACCGCGTCTCTGATTCGAGCGCCGTCGGACTGCTGCGCCGGCGAGTCAGCTGGTTGCGGCACCGGCAAGCAGCGCCAGCGCATCCGCCTCGACGATTTCGATGCCGATGCGCTGGCAGAGACGCCGTTCCTTGTCGTTCGCTTCGGGGATCAGCGCCCAACCGGCGGGTCCGACCGCAGCGTCGTGCACCAGGTCGGAGAGGATCATGCGTTCGGTATCACGATCGAGGCGCACGCCGAGCAGGAGATAGCGCCTGCCGCGACGGCGCACCTTGACGAACGAGGGAACGGCAAAGCCACCCATCAGCTCGGTGATGTAATCCACCTGGTCGGCATCGGAGGCGACGTAACTCGGCTGCGGCAGTGGCGCGCCCATCGGCTTGAAGAGCAGCGGCAGTTCCGTGTCGGCCACCGTCGGCGCGATGGCGCGGTAGCCGCTCCCGTCCAAGGCGTAGAGACGGAAGCGATGGTCGGTGCCGCCAAGGCGTGCACAACCGAGGATCAGCACGTGTGGCGTCACGGCATAGGAGTCGAGCAACTGCGTGTCGCGGTTGGTGTCGATCACATAGCGTGGCCGGAGCGTTGCCAGCCACTCGTGCAGCGCTGCGCGTGTCCAGTGCGACGCACCGTAGATGCTGTCGAGAAAGCGCGTCACGGCACTCCGTCCGCGCTTGAGTTCGACATTCATCGCTGCGCGAGAAAACTCATGCATCAGCTTCGGCGCCATTGGCCGTCCACCATTCATGGCCAGGATCAGTTGCTCGCTGGTGGCGGGGATGGGACGGCCGTCGACGAGCGAGCTCACATCGGCGAGAACGCCCGGCCCGAGGTCGGGGACGATGCTGCCGTCGGCGAGGCCGGATCGCCAGGAGGCGAGGAGGGCGCTGGAGGGGATTGTCGGCATGGCGTGTTCTCCGCGTGAATGCAGCCTTTCCATGCGAGAAGCGCGTCGGACCTGCCAGCAAGCTGGCTCCTGCGGGCAGCGGTGGTGACTGCCGGGACACCCCGGATCACTCAGGTGATGACCGTTGCCCTCAGCACAAGACCTCGCCGTCCTTGTCGGGAGCGCGACAAAGGCTCGCGGGAATGTCCGACATCAACGCTTTCCCGGCTCTCTCAGGAATCGCTGCAGGCCTTGCCCCGTCAGGGTTTCAGCGGCCCCGGCGGGAACTGGCACGCTCTGTGCACAAGAGTGCTCAGGAGCGCGGGATTCTTCCTTGCTTCAGATGATTTCAACGCAGGACTTCAACAAGGAGATTGCATCATGGGAAAACTTCGTCAGGCCGCCATCTATGGCAAGGGCGGTATCGGCAAGTCCACCACGACCCAGAACCTCGTCGCCGCGCTGGCGGAGATCGGCAAGAAGGTGATGATCGTCGGTTGCGACCCGAAGGCCGATTCGACGCGACTGATCCTGCACAGCAAGGCGCAGAACTCGGTCATGGGCCTTGCTGCCGAGGCCGGTTCGGTCGAGGACCTCGAACTCGAGGATGTGATGTCGGTCGGTTACGGCGGCATCAAGTGCGTCGAGTCCGGTGGCCCGGAACCGGGCGTCGGCTGTGCCGGTCGCGGCGTGATCACGGCGATCAATTTCCTTGAGGAGGAGGGCGCCTACGACGAGGACCTCGAGTTCGTCTTCTACGACGTGCTCGGTGACGTCGTCTGCGGCGGCTTCGCGATGCCGATCCGCGAGAACAAGGCGCAGGAAATCTACATCGTCTGCTCGGGCGAGATGATGGCCATGTACGCCGCCAACAACATCGCCAAGGGCATCGTGAAATACGCCAACTCCGGCGGTGTGCGCCTCGCCGGCCTGATCTGCAACAGTCGCAACACCGACCGCGAGGACGAGCTGATCATGGCTCTGGCCGCCAAGCTGGGCACCCAGATGATCCACTTCATCCCGCGTCACAACATCGTCCAGCACGCCGAGATCCGCCGCATGACGGTGATCGAGTACGACCCGACGGCGGCGCAGGCCGAGGAGTACCGCACGCTGGCGAGGAAGATCGTCGACAACAGGAACTTCGTCATTCCGACGCCGGTGACGATGGACGAACTGGAGGAACTGCTGATGGAGTTCGGCATCCTGCAAGCGGACGACGAGTCGATCATCGGCAAGACCGCTGCCCAGCTGGCGGCCGAGCAGGCCGGAGCACTCGCCGCTGCCTGAGCCGCCCAGCCCACACGGCGCACGACCGTCTGAAACCGCGGCTGCCGCGCACCCATGAGTGGCGGCAGCCAAAAAGGAGAAGCAGGATGTCTGAATTGACACGTGAAGAAACCGAGGCCCTGATTCAGGAGGTGCTCGAGGTTTACCCCGACAAGGCCAGGAAGGACCGCGCCAAGCACCTTGCGGTCAACGACCAGTCGGTCGAACAATCGAAGAAGTGCATCACTTCCAACCGCAAGTCGCTGCCCGGGGTGATGACCGTGCGCGGCTGTGCCTACGCCGGATCCAAGGGCGTGGTCTGGGGTCCGATCAAGGACATGATCCACGTCTCGCACGGCCCCATCGGCTGCGGCCAGTATTCGCGTGCCGGCCGCCGCAACTATTACGTCGGCACCACCGGCGTCGACACCTTCGGCACCATGAATTTCACCTCCGACTTCCAGGAGAAGGACATCGTCTTCGGCGGCGACAAGAAGCTGGCCAAGCTGATCGGCGAGATCGAAACGCTGTTTCCGCTGCACAAGGGCATTTCGGTGCAGTCCGAGTGCCCGATCGGGCTGATCGGCGACGACATCGAGGCGGTGTCGAAGAAGGCCGCCAAGGAAATGGACAAGCCGATCGTTCCGGTGCGCTGTGAAGGCTTTCGCGGCGTCTCGCAGTCGCTCGGGCACCACATCGCCAACGACTCGATCCGCGACTGGGTCCTCGACAAGCGCGACGGCCAGCCCTTCGAAGCAACCCCCTACGATGTTTCCATCATTGGCGACTACAACATCGGCGGCGATGCCTGGGCGTCACGCATCCTCATCGAGGAGATGGGCCTGCGGGTGGTCTCGCAGTGGGCTGGCGACGGTACGCTGGCCGAGATCGAAAAAACGCCCAAGGTCAAGCTCAACCTCCTGCACTGCTACCGCTCGATGAATTACATCAGCCGCCACATGGAGGAGAAGTACGGCATTCCCTGGCTGGAATACAACTTCTTCGGCCCGACCAAGATTGCCGAGTCGCTGCGCGCGATTGCCGCGCAGTTCGATGACCACATCAAGGAAGGCGCCGAGCGCGTGATCGCCAAGTACCAGCCGATGATGGAGGCGGTGATCGCCAAGTACAAGCCGCGCCTGCAGGGCAAGACGGTGATGCTCTACGTCGGTGGCCTGCGACCGCGGCACGTCATCGGCGCCTACGAGGATCTCGGCATGCAGGTCATCGGCACCGGTTACGAGTTCGCGCACAACGACGACTACGACCGCACGATCAAGGAAATGGGCAACGCCACGCTGCTCTACGACGACGCCACGGGCTTCGAGCTGGAAGAGTTCATCAAGCGGATGAAGCCCGACCTCGTCGGTTCCGGCATCAAGGAGAAATACGTCTTCCAGAAGATGGGCATCCCGCTGCGCCAGATGCACTCGTGGGACTACTCGGGTCCGTACCACGGCTACGACGGCTTCGCCATCTTCGCCCGCGACATGGACATGGCGATTTCCAACCCGTGCTGGAGCAAGCAGACGCCGCCATGGAAGAAGCAGCCGGAGTTGGGCGATTCGACCGCGCCAGTTGCAGAAGGCGAGTTGAAGAAGGTCGCCTGAGAGAAGTTTCCCGCAACTTGTGTCCGCGTCCACACATGGGTGGCGCGGCCAAAGGAGATGAAGATGCAAGCTGTAGACGATATCAAGCCCTGCTACCCGCTTTTCGGCGAAGCCGACTATCAGGCGTCGTTGAAGAACAAACGGGATGTCTTCGAAGAGCGCCATCCGCCGGAGAAGGTGCAGGAGATCTTCCTCTGGACCACCACCGCGGAATATCAGGAGCTGAACTTCAAGCGCGAGGCGCTGACCGTCGATCCGGCCAAGGCCTGCCAGCCGCTCGGCGCCGTGCTCTGTGCGCTGGGTTTCGAGAAGACGCTGCCCTACGTCCATGGCTCGCAGGGTTGCGTCTCGTACTTCCGCACCTATTTCAATCGTCACTTCAAGGAGCCGATCTGCTGCGTCTCGGATTCGATGACCGAAGATGCCGCGGTGTTTGGCGGCCAGAAGAACATGTTCGATGGCCTCGAGAATGCCCGCGCAATCTACAAGCCGGAAATGATCGCGGTATCCACCACCTGCATGGCCGAAGTGATCGGCGATGACCTCAACGCCTTCATCAACAACGCCAAGAAGGATGGCCATGTGCCGGACGACTTTCCGGTCCCCTTTGCGCACACGCCGTCTTTCGTCGGCTCGCACGTCACCGGCTGGGACAACATGTTCGAAGGCATCATGCGCTCGTTCACGCTGAACCACATGGCCGACAAGGCGCCAGGCCAGAACGGCAAGCTCAACTTCGTTCCCGGTTTCGAGACCTATCTCGGCAACTTCCGTGTCATCAAGCGGATGATGGCCGAAATGGACGTCGAGGCAACGCTGCTCTCGGACCCGAGCGAGGTGCTCGACACGCCGGCCGACGGTGAGTTCCGGATGTACGCCGGCGGCACGACGCAGGGCGAGATCAAGGACGCGCCGAACGCCATCAGCACCATCCTGCTGCAACCATTCCAACTCGACAAGACGAAGAAGCTGGTCGAGAACACGTGGAACCATGAGGTGCCAAAGCTCAACATCCCGATGGGTGTGGACTGGACCGACGACTTTCTGATGAAGGTTTCCGAACTCACCGGCAAGCCGATCCCGGAATCGCTGGCCAGGGAACGCGGCCGCCTGGTCGACCTGATGTCCGATTCGCACGCCTGGCTGCACGGCAGGAAATTTGCCCTCTACGGCGACCCCGACTTTGTCATGGGGATGGTCAAGATCCTCTTTGAATGCGGTGCCGAACCGACGCACGTGGTCAGCCACAATGGCAGCAAGCGCTGGCTGAAGGCGATGGAGAAAATGCTCTCGGAGAGCCCGTTCGGGGTCAACGCCAAGGCCTGGACCGGCCTCGACCTGTGGCACCTGCGCTCGCTCTGCTTCACCGACAAGCCGGATTTCCTGATCGGCAACAGCTACGGCAAGTTCATCCAGCGCGACACGCTGCACAAGGGCAAGGAGTTCGAGGTGCCGTTGATTCGCATCGGCTTCCCGCTGTTCGATCGTCATCATCTGCATCGCCAGACGACGATCGGCTACGAGGGAGCCATGCAGGTGGTCACCACGCTGGTCAATGCGGTGCTCGAGCGACTCGACCAGGAAACCATGGGCATGGGTACCACCGACTACAACTTCGATCTCGTGCGCTGAGTGCGCTGAACCAGCCCGACGGGGACGTTCGCCGTTCCCGTTGCCCACTGCAAAGGGAAGTTCCATGGCCAACATCATGGTCCGCAAGACGGCTGTCGGTACCTACTCGTTCTACCTGCCGAAGCGCGATCTCGAGGACGCCATCGTCTCGATGGAGTACGACAGCGCCGACAAGTGGGGCGGCGAGATCCGGCTCAACAATGGCGGCACCTATTACATTGAACCGCAGGCCCTGCCTGCACGCTTCCCGATCTCGCTGCGTGCCAGGCGGCTGGATGCGGCGGAGTAAGCCCTTCAACGGAGACTGACCTCATGGCAATGAAAATCATCCAGGCCGAATGCACGTCGTGCGGCGACTGCAAGCCGGTCTGCCCGACCAGCTCGATCACCAGCAAGGCCGGCATGTACAAGATCAATGTCGACACCTGCACCGAGTGCGAAGGCGAGTTCGATTCGCCGCGGTGCCTCGATGCCTGTCCGGCAGGCGAATCCTGCATCGTCTTCATCTAGGCTCGAGGGAGGCTCTGATGGCGCAGTCGATTACCCGTGGAGCGGCTCTACGCGTCGCGCTCGCTGCTCGCGAGCTGGGCATCGTGTCGGCCAGGGAACTGGTCTCGGCGCTGGTCGAGCGACTGGAGTTGCCGCTGACCGAGGCCAAACTCGCCACCGTCACGGTGGCTGATCTGCAGCTCATGCTGCAGGGGGATGAAGTGATCGTAACCGATGTGCCGCGGGAGCAACTGAAGCAGGCCGTGCGCCTGCTGTGGGGCGATGACATCGTCAACAGCGATCTGCCGCCGGTGGCGAGCTACGCCGCAGGCGACATGCCCGGATCGATCCGCGTCGCCTGCGCTTCGAACCGCGGGCAGCTGCTCGATGGGCACTATGGCTCGTGCGAGCGCTTCCTGGTCTATCAGGTTTCCCCGGACGAGGTGCGGCTGATTGCCGTGCGGCCGACGGTGGCGGCGGATCACGCCGAAGATCGCAACGTCGCGCGTGCCGCACTGATCAATGATTGCCAGATCGTCTATGTGCAGTCGATCGGTGGCCCGGCGACGGCCAAGGTCGTCCGCGCCGGCATCCACCCGGTCAAGGTGGCGAGTCGCGGGAACGCAGGCGGCGACGCCCTGCAGGCGCTGGCTCAACTGCAGCGGGCACTGCGACATCCACCGCCGTGGCTGGCCCGGATCATGGGCGTCGAAGCCGGTTCGCTGGCCCGCTTCGTGGCGGACCTCGTTGCCGAGGACGCATGAAAGCCACCGGGAATGAATAGCATCCCGGACTGGCAGGAACTGTCTCGCCGGGTCGCCGAGCTGTGCGTACGAACGCCTGCCACCGCCGGGCCCGAGATGCTGGCCAGGGACCTGGCGGTACTGGCTCCCGGGCTGACCTTTCGCCAGGTCCTGTCGCGCGGCGGCTGGTACCGCCTGGGTGGCGTCGTCGACGCGAACCATGTCCGCCTTTCGGACAATCTCGAAACCTGGGCCGAGCAGCAACTGGCGGCCCACGACGACGACATGGGTGCCCTCTGCGACGACTGCGCCGAGCGCGGTCTGCGGGCGACACGACTCACCGGGCGCACGCGTTACTTTGTTGCCGCGACCGGCAGCGGCGCCACTGATTTCGTTCAGATCGAAATCGAGGAACTGCAGGAGGTCGTCTGTCATCCACTGTACGCGGCCGAGAACCTGCCATCGGGAATCGAGGAACTGATCGATCCGCGCGGCGCCGACGTCACCTGCTGTGCCGGCACCGAACCGATCGGCTCACCGTTCCTGGTCCTGCGCCGGCTGACGCCGGTCGCCGCCTTTCTTGCCCGCATGCGTGCGCAGAAGCCCGAAGCGCAGCCGATTCATCGTTTCGTCGAGGCATGGGAAGCCAGCAGCGCCAGCGCGGCGACGCAGTTTTCCAACCACTGGGTGATTGCCGTACGCGAGCATCTCGACCATTACCGGCAGGCCGTACTGCACGCCACGCCGGTGGCCGCACTGAACGGTGCGGCACCCAGGTTCGCCGCCACCTTCGGCATGCAGGGGCTGGCATTGCATCGGGCGATGGCCCGCTACGACAGGGCCGCAGGTTTCCCGATGGCCTGGTTCTTCCACATGCTGACCGTCCGCAGCGCGCCCTACGCTCTGGCCAATGCCGTGATCAACGACGTCGAGGCCGGTTTCCACTACCTTCCAAGTCGCGACATACAGGTCGTCAAGCAGTGGCTCTGCCAGCCCTACACCTGCTGATCGCGCTGCCGTCAACGGAACTGCGCCTTGCGGCAGGAAATCCGGATCGATGGCCGGAAGACGGTGAGGCGGCGGGTGGGCCGCTACCGTGTCGCCCGCTCCTCCGGCAGCGAGACGAAACCGACACGCTGCAGGCCGGAACGGACGGCGATCGCCAGCACCCGCGCGACGCGCTCGTAGTGCACGTGGCGGTCGGCGTGCAGGTGCAGTTCGGGTTGCGGCACCTGTCGGCCGGCGGCAGCACAGCGTTCGGCCAGTTGTTCGAGCGTCAGCGGCTCGCCGTTCCAGTACAGTGCACCGTCCTCGCGCACCGCCAGCTCGACGCGCTCGTTACGGGTCACATTGACCTGGCTCGAGGCGTGCGGCAGGTCGATCTTCACCGCATGCGTCAGCAGCGGCGCGGTGACGATGAAGATCACCAGCAGTACCAGCATCACGTCGACCAGCGGCACGACGTTCATGTCGGCGCGTGGCGCCGCCTGGCGCTGGCGGCGGAAGCGGCTGTCGCTCATCGACCGGCGGCGGGCGCCTGCGCGGCAGCGGCATCGGCGGCGACGCCCTTCACCGTCAGCAGCACGTAGAGCTCGTGCGCAAAGCCTTCGAGGCGCGCCAGCCACAGGCGGTTGCGGCGGTTGAAGGCGTTGTGGGCGAGCACCGCCGGAATCGCCACCGCCAGGCCGAGCGCGGTCATGATCAGCGCCTCGCCGACCGGTCCGGCGACCTTGTCGAGCGTTCCCTGACCCGACAGCCCGATCTGCACGAGCGCATGGTAGATCCCCCAGACGGTACCGAACAGCCCGATGTACGGCGCCGCCGAGGCGGCGGAGGCGAGCATCGTCAGGCCATACTCGGCGGCAGCCGCCTCGTCGTCGATGACGTGGCCGAGCCGCCGGCTGAGGTATTCGGCGAAGCCGCCTGCCGCCGCAAGGCTGACGTCGCCGCTGTCGGCGAGCGCGTCGAGCCCCTCGGCAGCCAGGCGCGCGAAGGCGTGATCGCACGCCTCGTCGTGCAGGCGGCGTCGCAGGTCTTCGCTGCGGCTGCTCCAGAAGCGCGCGAGAAAGGCCTTCGCCCGCCGCTGCGCGAAAAGACTGGCCAGCGAGCGGCTGACGATCAGATACCAGCTTGCCAGCGACAGGAGCAGCAGGACGAGCAGGACCAGCCGGCCGACGAGGTCGGTCTGCGAGAGGAAATGGGCGACGCCGAGGCCATCGATGAACTGTGACTGCACGATTCGGAATCCAGGAAAGGTTGTCTGCCTGCGGCAGGGGAAGCGCGACGAAGGAGGCGGGAGGGCCGCATTCCAACCGCGGAGGCGTGCCGCGACGTGGCCGCGCAACGCCCCGCCGGGCGTGTCGGGCCGCGGTCGTCGGTGCCTGACGTCACTGCAGGACAAAGCGGAAAGGCTGCAGCGCAACGGCGCGCGCGCCACGACCGAAGCCCGGCGGCACACTGCAGCGCCAGCTCCTGACCGCTGCCAGCGCGGCGTCGTCGAGCCGTTGATGGCCGCTGCCGTGTTCGACCCGCGCCGCGGCGACGCTGCCGTCCTCGCCGAGTTCGACCCGCACGATGACTTCGCCGGTCTCCTCCAGCCGCCGCGACAGCGGCGGATAGGCGGGGGCTGGCCGGTGGTGACAGACGACCGACAACTCGGACCCCAGGGCCACCGGTCCCCGTTGCACCGGAGGCGTCGCTGCCGCAGCCGCTGCCGGCGCGTCGACGACCACGGGGTGTTGCTCGGCGGTGGCTGCCATGACCGCCGCTGCGCTCGCCTGCGGCGGCGTCACCAGCAGCGTCTGGCGTGGCGGCCGTTGCTGCCGTGGCGTCGCGCGCTTGCCCGGCGGCTGCGGACGATGCGGCTCGGCCGGCAGCGGAAC
>ERZ761603.1762-NODE-1762-length-15716-cov-37.304961_pt1 | contig 15716 bp, 16 predicted proteins | sample MGYA00511879_ERZ761603 | MGnify/ENA primary metagenome ERZ761603 (study PRJEB28899, sample SAMN02850040) | bioreactor sludge metagenome | biome: EBPR Sludge; feature: EBPR Bioreactor; material: flocular biomat | place: Australia: Thorneside Wastwater Treatment... | reverse complement strand
CACCATGTCAAGGTGGTGCTCTAACCAGCTGAGCTACGCGCCTTCATCAAAGCCGGAACTGCACACAACTTCAAGGAAGTGCGCATTATACGGCGCGGCAACGCCAAGTCAAGCATCTCTGTCCGGGGTGCGTCGCAAACGTCTCTGACCCAGCTCTCAGTCGCCAATCACGTCGGTGTTGGCTGGCGGGGTGAAGCGAAACAGGGAAGGCGCCAGACGCGGGTTGCGCTCGAGATGTGAAAAGACCAGCGAGGTCTTCTGACCGAGGCTGTCGAACAACTCCATCGCCCGCAGTTCCCTTCCGGCAAAGCCAAGGCGGACCTTCTCGAATCCGCTGTCCTGCGCCTTCGGAATCGCCTCTACCCACTCCAGTCCCTCCCGCTCGCCAGCTTCGCTCAGGGTGAAGCTATGTTCGATCGCGCTGTCACCCGCGAGCAGTGCGGCCGGCGTTCCGCCGAGAGCGGCACCCGCCTTCCTGACTGTGACCTGGCGCAAGTCCGGGTCATGGATCCAGACTCGTTCTCCGTCGCCAACCAGCAGTTGACTATAGGGCTTGTCGATCTGCCAGCGAAACTTGCCTGGTCGCGAGAACATCATGGCACCGCTGGATGCCTGTCCCTGGCGTCCGTTCCTGGCCACCACCGTTTGCGCGAAATCGGCGCGTACGGTCCGGGTTGATTCGAGGAACAGACGCAGTTTGTCGATGGCCCCGGCGTTGGCGGCCTGCGCCGCGAGCAGGCAGGACGCTGCGAGGAGCGCTCGCCCGATCATTCCTCTTCCTTGCGCGCGAGGACTTCGCGACCGCCACGGGCGTCCATGGCGGACACCAGACCGGCCTTTTCCATCGCCTCGATCAGCCGTGCCGACCGGTTATAGCCGATGCGCAGATGGCGCTGGACGAGGGAAATGGAAGCGCGGCGATTCTTCAGCACCACTTCTACGGCCTGATCGTAGACCGGGTCAGCCTCACCATCGGTATCGAGGCCACCATTCTCACCGCCGCTGCCGCCTTCGCCATCGTCATCTCCAGCGGAACCCGTGAGAACGCCGTCAACGTAGTCCGGAGCGCCCGCCTTCTTCAGATAATCGACCACCCGATGCACTTCCTCGTCGGCGACAAAAGCGCCATGGACGCGCGTCGGATAGCCGGTGCCTGGTGCCAGGTAAAGCATGTCGCCCTGACCCAGCAGGGCTTCTGCACCCATTTGGTCGAGAATGGTTCGCGAGTCGATCTTCGACGAAACCTGGAAGGAGATGCGCGTCGGGATATTGGCCTTGATCAGTCCGGTAATGACATCGACCGACGGTCGCTGCGTCGCGAGGATCAGGTGGATTCCCGAGGCGCGCGCCTTCTGGGCCAGGCGGGCAATCAGTTGCTCGACGGTCTTGCCAGACACCATCATCAGGTCAGCGAGTTCGTCGATGACCACCACGATGTAAGGCAGAATCGACAAGGGTTCAGGGGTGTCCGGAGTGAGCGACACCGGGTTGGGAATTTTCTCGCCACTCTTTGCGGCATCGCGGATGCGATGATTGAGGCCGGCCAGATTGCGCACGCCCATTGCCGACATCAGTTTGTAGCGCTTTTCCATTTCGCCAACGCACCAGTTGAGCGCGTTCGCCGCATGCTTCATATCGACGACGACCGGCGCCAGCAGATGCGGGATACCCTCGTAGATTGACAGTTCGAGCATCTTGGGATCGACCAGAATCAGCCGTACCTGGTCCGGCTCGGCCTTGTAGAGCAGGGAGAGGATCATCGCATTGATACCGACCGACTTGCCCGAGCCGGTCGTACCGGCAACCAGCAGATGCGGCATCTTGGCCAGATCAACCACCAGGGGTTGGCCGCCGATATCCTTGCCGAGCGTGATCGTCAGCGCCGAGTTCATGTCGCTGTATTCCTTGCTGGAGATGATTTCCAGCAGGCGGACCATTTGCCGCTTGGGGTTCGGCAGTTCAAGCGCCATCGACGATTTGCCGGGTACCGTCTCGACCACGCGCACCGATACCAGTGACAGCGAACGCGCCAGATCCTTGGCCAGGTTGAGGATCTGGGAGCCCTTTACCCCGACAGCCGGCTCGATCTCATAGCGTGTGATTACCGGGCCAGGGTAGGCAGCCGTCACAGCCACCTGGACGCCAAAGTCGGCGAGTTTGCGTTCGATCAGGCGCGAGGTGTATTCCAGCGTCTCCGGGCGAACGCGGTCACTCTGCAGTGGCGCCGGTTCGAGCAGATGCAGGGGTGGCAACATGCCCCCGGCGACGGCTTCCGGGAACAGTGGGGCCTGCCGCTCGCGGTCAATGCGCATCTCGACTTTTGCGGGCAGTTGGGGAGCGGCGATCGGTTCGGGCGGGTTGATGAGCGTTGGCTCGTGGGGTTCAGTGTGCTTGCTGGCCTTTGGCTGCGGCGGGGCGACCGCGGGGGACTTTTCGCTCAGGGTCGGCTCGTGAGGCTCGCTCCGTTTCTTCTCGACCTCGACCACCGCCTCGCGCTCACGGGCAACTTCACGTCCGATGCGTCGGTCCTGCCAACGTTCGAACAGCTTGCGAACCGCCAGGATTCCCCCTTCGAGCAATGCACCGACGCGTTCGGCCGCAGTGATCCACGACATGCCGGAAAAGATACTCCAGCCAAGCACGAGCATGGCAAAAAGAGCAAGCGTTGCGCCCGTATAGCCCAGATAGCGGGTGGCCAAGGCACTGATCTCAATCCCCATCGCGCCGCCAGGACCGACCGGCAGCGTGACCTTGAGCGTATAGAAACGCAGGGATTCAAGTCCGCTGCTGGCGACGATCAGGACGAGAAAGCCGGCTAGGGCAATATACAGCGGGCGCCGGTCGGCAGGTCGCTGGCCGTCGAGACGCCGATAGCCCCACCAGACGAACATCAGCAGCAGAATGATCCACCACCACGCCGAAAGGCCGAAAACGTAGAGCATCAGGTCGGCCAGCCAGGCACCGCTTCGGCCGGCCGGGTTGTGCAACGTCGTCGTGTGGACGGCGTGTGACCAGCCGGGGTCCGCTCGATGGTAGCCCCACAGAGCAAGCGAGAGAAAGCTGGCAATGACGATCAGCAACAGCCAGCGCGATTCCTGCAGGAGCGCAGCGATCTTCTCGGGCAGCGGACTCGGTGCTTTCGACGGGTAGGCAATCCTGCTGCCCAGTTTGTTCAGCAAAGCCATCAGTTGGACTTGGACAAAGTGGCTTCAGGGCCGGGGAGCAGGCGCAGGAGCCGCAGGTACGCGCTTTTCCAGGATGACTATGCGGCCTTCCTCGACCCGGAAGTAGCCACGGTTCTCAAGGTCCTTCATGACCCGACTGACCATTTCACGGGAAGCGCCGATCATCTTGGCGATGTCCTGCTTGGTCACTCGTCGCCGGATCACGCGCTGGCCGCGCTCTTCTTCGGAAAAATCAATCAGCAACTTGGCGACCCGCCCGTAAACGTCCATCAGCGCCAGGCTCTCGATGTTGCGATCTGCCTCGCGCAGGCGTTGAACCAGACTCTTCATGATATTGAGGCAGAGGTCGAAGTTTTCGGCCAGGCAGCGCTTGAAGTCGGCCTTGGTAATCACCAGCAATTCGCAGGTCTCGGTCGCCATCACATCGGCGGAACGAGGACTGCCGTCGATCAGCCCCATCTCGCCGAAGAACTCCCCAGGGCCCAGCAGGGTCAAAATCACCTCCCTTCCTTCTTCATCGCTCTTGAGTACTTTGGCACCGCCGCTGATGAGAACGTAGAGGGAGTCGGTGCTGTCACCCGCGCGGACGATCGTTGTCTGGCGTGGTACCCGACGATGAAAGGCAACCTTGGCGATCTGCTCGAGTTGTGAATCGGGGACGCCGGCAAATATCGGGATGCTATGGAGCAAAATCAGGCTTGGTCCTCTTCTGGGCTGCTCGACCTGAGTGTTCATGGGCCATTCTTTCGTCAATTGAAGTGATTTCTATCAAGGGCTTGCGCGATGATTATAAGGCAAGTTGCAGGTTTTCGAAGCAAACCGCGGACAAACTTGGCGCCAGAACGGCCAGGGTTGCCGGTTATAATTTTTTTGTGACCAATCACCAGAGCAAATCAAGATGACCACATCAACCCGCCACTGCCGTCTGCTGATCCTTGGATCCGGCCCCGCTGGCTATACCGCTGCCGTTTATGCTGCCCGCGCCAACCTCAAGCCGGTGCTGATCACCGGCATGGCCCAGGGCGGCCAACTGACGACGACCACCGACGTCGACAACTGGCCCGCCGATGCGCAGGGCGTTCAGGGACCCGAGCTGATGCAGCGCTTCGAAGAGCATGCGCGCCGCTTCGAGACGGAGATCGTTTTCGACCACATCCACACCGCGCGGCTGACCGAAAAACCGTTCACCCTGATGGGCGATTCGGCCACCTATACCTGCGACGCACTGATTATCGCCACCGGTGCTTCAGCCCAGTATCTGGGCCTGCCGTCCGAGGAAGCCTATGCCGGGCGCGGTGTTTCCGCCTGCGCCACCTGCGACGGTTTCTTCTACCGCAACCAACCGGTCGCAGTCATCGGCGGCGGCAACACGGCGGTCGAGGAGGCTCTTTACCTGGCAAACATCGCCAGTCACGTGACCCTGGTGCATCGGCGTGACAAGCTCCGCAGCGAAAAAATTCTGCAGGACAAGCTGTTTGCCAAGGAAAAGGCCGGCAAGGTGACGATCCGCTGGAACTGCACGCTTGACGAGGTCCTCGGCGACCAGTCGGGCGTCACTGGCATCCGTATCCGGGACAAGCTGAGCAACGAGGCAGAAGTCCTGCCACTGATGGGGGTCTTCATCGCCATCGGTCACAAGCCGAACACCGATTTGTTCATTGGCCAGCTGGCCATGGAAGGTGGCTATCTGCTGACCCATTGCGGGCATCAGGGAAACGCCACGGCAACCTCGATCGCCGGTGTCTTTGCCGCCGGCGATGTGCAGGATCACATTTACCGGCAGGCCTGCACTTCGGCGGGTAGCGGCTGCATGGCGGCGCTCGACGCCGAGCGTTACCTCGACAGTCTCGGCCTGGCCGGCTGAGATTCTGGCCGTTTTCAGACAACGTAGTCGCCAGCTGCCCGCATGAGGAGCAACGCCCGCGATGAGTCAGCAAGATCAGCACAGCGCGGAGGATCTGGCCATGTTTCTCGCCGCTGTGGATGGCGCCAGACCCTTGCCCAAGCGCGATCGAGTCATCCTGGATGCGCCAAAGCCCAGTCCGCGGCCTCGGCAGCGGGAACTCGACGAAGCAGCCGTGATCGGCGAGCTGCTGCACGGACCTCTGGCCATCGACGACTGGCTCGATCTCGGCGGCGCCGACTCCTTCGTGCGTAGCGGATTGTCACGGACCGTGTTGCGCGACCTGCGGCGCGGTCGCTGGAGCATCCAGGGTCATGTCGACCTGCATGGCATGAACCGGCATGAGGCACATGAGCAGGTGACGGAGTTCGTTGCCGAATCGCTGGCCGCCGGCAAGCGCTGCCTGCGCATCGTGCACGGCCGTGGGCACGGGTCACCCGGCCGTGAAGCCATTCTGCGCCAACTGGTCAAGGTCTGGCTTGGCCGTTGCAAGGACGTGCTGGCTTTCTGTCACGCGCCGCCCAGCGACGGCGGTGACGGCGCATTGTGGGTTTTGTTGAAGGCCGGCGGCAAGGCGCGCGACCGCTCTTAGCTGCCGGTGGGCGTGCCTTCTCTTGTGGGTAGAGGCCTAGATCGCGGACTCGTCGAGCTCACCGGTTCGGATACGCACCACCTGCTCGACCGTGCTGACGAAAATCTTGCCATCGCCAATCTTGCCGGTACGTGCCGCCTTGACGATTGAGTCGATGGCGCCGTCGACCGCGCCATCGGTAACGACAATCTCGATCTTCACCTTGGGCAGGAAATCAACCACGTACTCTGCCCCACGATAGAGTTCAGTATGGCCCTTCTGACGGCCAAATCCCTTGACCTCTGTCACGGTCAGGCCGGTGACGCCAATCTCCGACAGCGCTTCACGCACTTCGTCGAGCTTGAACGGTTTGATGATCGCTTCAATTTTTTTCATGGCCTTGGCTCCAGGGAAGATCGTAAGGAAATCGTATCAGAAATCACGTACCCGTAAGCGATCAGTACGTGTCGCGGTAGCGATTGGTGATCGGATAGCGCCAATCCTTCCCGAAACCGCGCTGCGTGACGCGGATGCCGACGGGTGCCTGCCGCCTTTTGTATTCGCTGATCTTGAGCAGATGGACGACCCGGCGCACATCAGCTTCGGCAAAACCCCGGGCAATGATCTCGCGTGGGCTGAGATCCTTTTCCATGTAGGCCTCGACGATTGCGTCGAGAATCTCGTAGGGGGGAAGACTGTCCTGATCGGTCTGATCCGGCTTCAACTCGGCCGAAGGCGGTCGACTGATGATCCGTTCGGGGATCGCGTACGAGCGTGTATTTCGCCAGCGCGAAAGTCGGTAGACCAGGGTTTTGGCAATGTCCTTGATCACCGCGAAGCCACCAGCCATGTCGCCATAGAGTGTGCAATAACCGACCGCCATTTCCGACTTGTTGCCGGTCGTCAGGACGAGAGAACCGGTCTTGTTAGAGATTGCCATCAGGATCATGCCGCGGATCCTGGCTTGCAGGTTTTCCTCCGTGGTGTCAGCCGGCAGGCCAGCAAACTGCTCTTCAAGCATCCCACCAAGCGTCTGCATTGCTGGCTCGATAGCGATCTCGTCGTAACGTACGCCAAGCAGGCGGACCATCTCGCGCGAATCCGCAAGGCTGATTGCCTCCGTGTAAGGCGAAGGCATCATCACCGCGCGTACCCTGTCGGCGCCCAGGGCGTCGACCGCGATGCACAGCGTCAGAGCCGAGTCGATGCCGCCGGAAAGGCCGATGATCGCGCCAGGAAAGCCGTTCTTGCCCAGGTAGTCACGCACACCGAGGACCAGGGCCTGATAGACCTCGGCTTCCAGGCATGGCGCCGGAACGATGGTGCCCGGCTGTGGCTCGCCATCGACCAGTTCAATGACAGCCAGCGCTTCCTCGAACTGCGGTAACTGGCAGCACACCGTGCCGCGTGAGTCGAGCACGAAGGAACTCCCGTCAAAGACCAGTTCGTCCTGCCCGCCAGCGAGATTGGCGTACACCACCGGCAGGCCGGTGGCGGCGATACGCTGGCGCAGGACTTCGGTCCGCCGCTCCCGCTTGCCGATGTGATACGGTGAGGCGTTGAGCACCAGCAGCAGCTCGGCGCCTGCCTGTCGGGCCAGGTCAGCGGCGCCGGCTTCCCAGACGTCTGCGCAAATGTTCACGCCGCAGCGAACGCCCTGGAGTGTCAAGACACATGGCCCTTCACCGGAATCGAAATAGCGCTCCTCGTCGAATACTTCGTAGCTCGGAAGCCGCTGCTTGTAATAAGTGGCCACACGCGTTCCGTCGCTGATCAGTGTCGCCGCGTTGTAGCAACCACCACCGCGCTTCTCGGGGTGGCCAACCAGGACGGCGATTCCCTGCAGGCTGGTGGCCAGGGCAGCGAGCTCGCGCTCGCAGGCGGCAAGGAAGTCATCGCGCAGCAGCAGGTCCTCGGGCGGATACCCGCAGAGCGCCAGTTCCGGCGTCAACAGCAGATGCGCACCCTGTTCGCGGGCGCGTTGAGCGAAGTCGAGGATTCGCGCACGGTTGCCAATGAAGTCGCCAACCGTGGCGTTGATCTGGGCGATGGCAATTTTAAGGGGCATGGGCTCGGTTACCAGCAAAAGGGGCGCTCGCGCGCCCCTCGATCAGCGTGACGAGAAACGCGTTCAGAAAGCCGGCTTCTCTTTAGCCTCATCGTACGCTCTGACGCCTTCCATGATTTCCTTCTTGGCTTCGTCGCTGCCCAACCAGCCGGCGACCTTGACGAATTTGCCACGCTCCAGGTCCTTGTAGTGGGCAAAGAAGTGTGCGATCTGATCAAGCACGACCTGGGGGAAATCACGCGGCGACTCGATGTCGCGATACATGGGTGTCAGGCTATCCACCGGCACAGCCAACAGTTTGCCATCCGGCCCGGCCTCGTCTTCCATCGCCAGCAGGCCGATCGGACGGCAGCGCACCACGATTCCCGGTGGCAGCGCGAACTGGGTGACTACCAGCACATCGACGGGATCTCCGTCACCGGCGATGGTATGGGGGATGTAGCCGTAGTTGCACGGGTAGTGCATGGCGGTGGACATGAAGCGATCGACGAAGACCGCTCCGCTATCCTTGTCCACTTCGTACTTCACCGGATCGGCATGCATCGGGATCTCGATGATGACGTTGAAATCGTTGGGGAGTGACTTGCCGGAGGGCACGCGATCTAGGCCCATGTTCGTATCTCTCTGCTGGTTGTGGGAGTCCCGATTATACTCGCCCATCGCCACGCCAGTCACTGCCTTGCACGGCTGGGGGAGAGCCGGCAGCCGCGCCGGGCAGGATCAATCAGGTGCGATGCAACTCGTTTTCTGACCACCAGCGCAGGTTGGAGACCTTGCCGCTGGATTGCAGGATGGTTTCCATGGCTGTCGCCAATCTTTCCACCGTTGGCGCATTCGGTAATTTCCTGAACCACTTGCGTACGAACGGCGTGGAAGGTTCGATGAAACACAGGAAGGCGTTCTCGTGCTCCTCATAGTTGCCGCAACCAAGCCAGAGTGGGTACTCCGCATTCTCCAGAGCCACCTTGACGCCCCAATCTTCAACGCTGACCGAGCTGACAGGGAAGCCATGCGCCGGCAGTTCCTGCGACAGGAATTCCGCCAAGCGGATGCCGTAGCGGCCAGGGTTGACCTGTTGGTCCTCACCGGGATACGGCGGGAAATCGGCAGATAAGAATTCCAACTGTGCTCGCATTGGCAGCCTCTGGACGGGTGACTGGAGGACGGTCTCGGCACTCGCTCCTTTCCATGGCAAGAAAGCGAGAGCCGGATTGTGACCCTGTTTTGCCGCCCTGTCACAATCGACGATACCTCATGCAGGCTGGCACCGCGCGTGACCACAACGCCTGACGACAGTCAGGTTTGCTGCATCGGTGCGCTACTCCCGTGGCACGATGCGCAACCACAGTTGAGCATCGTACGGCACCTTGGCCTTCTTGGCGGTGCGGCCGCCCGCCGAATACTCGCTGGCCGCGCCAAGCAGCACTTTCTCAACGGCAACACCCCGCACCATCAGCGCTGTCCCAACGAAAGGCGCGTCCAGGCGCTGCAGGAACTTGGTGTCGGACAAGAGCTTGGCGACCAGAGTGTTCTGCCTGCCCGGGGGGATCTGTCTGCCGTGGTCGCTCCATTCGCTGCCGCCTCGCGCCGAATCGCCCAGATGGCGGGAGATCCATGGGTAGTCCCTGGCGCGACCGAGGGAAAGAGCGACAAGCCGAGCAGATTCGGGAGGGCGGCTTTGCAGCCACTGGGCGAGAATTCGCCGGTAGGTTTCCTCGCTCACCTCGCAGCTTTCAAAGGCCGAGCCGTGCGCACGAAACACTGCATAGGCCGGGTCCGGGGACTCTTCAACGTAGGGGGAACACGCCGACGCGAGGGGCAAAGAAGCAAGCAGCAGGGCTGTCGTCAATACACTGGTGGCAAGGGTCGGGTGCATCAAGAGTCTCCCGGAATTCCGCGTCGGCGGGCAATGCGCTGCGCGTTTTTCGGTGGCACGTTGGCGAGAGGCGCGTTCGAGCTGGTTGCCGTCAACTGGCGGGAAGCTCGACAACCGTGAGCAGGCGATCCATTGCCTGCCCGATCAACGGAGTTCGCTCGCGTCAAATGCCGTCGAGTTTCGTGATAACCGACAAAGCCGTCCGGTGCAAGAGTGGCAGGGCTTTCGACGACTTCGGCAGGCACCGGCGCACGGGTGTCGACCGCTGGGTGTGGCGTCAAGCGTTGCCCGGATTTCTCCGGGCCGGACTTTTCCTTGCTTCCTGCTGGCAATTGTTTACCATCTTGGCGATGCACTTCAAGTCCTGTGCGCGTTTGACGGTTTGTTGGAAAGTCGCCTCCCGGATTGTTCCCCAGGGTGAGATCGGCGGCTGTCTGCGTCGGCAAGGACATTGCCGACCACTTGTTCGTCGGGTGGCGGTCGAGTCGTCAAGCCTGAGCGTGGCGAAATCATCTGTGGAGAACAATAATCATGGCCGTAGCGCCCGAAACCGCCATCATGGCGCTGTACTGTGACTTCGAGAACGTTGCCCTTGGCGTTCGCGACGCGAAGTACGACAAGTTCGACATCAAGCCGGTCCTTGAACGCCTGTTGCTCAAGGGCAGTATTGTCGTCAAGAAGGCTTATTGTGACTGGGAGCGATACAAGGGCTTCAAGTCGACCATGCACGAGGCCAGCTTTGAGCTGATCGAGATCCCGCACTTGCGGCAGTCGGGCAAGAATTCGGCCGACATCCGGCTGGTCGTTGACGCGCTCGATCTCTGCTATACCAAGTCGCATGTCGATACCTTCGTGATCATCAGTGGCGATTCGGATTTCTCGCCGCTGGTTTCCAAGCTGAGGGAGAACGCCAAGTACGTGATCGGCGTCGGGGTCAAGCAGTCAACCTCTGATCTGCTGATCGGTAACTGCGATGAGTTCATCTTCTATGACGACCTCGTGCGCGAGATGCAACGCTCAGCGCGGCGGGATTCAAAGGAGACCCAGCCAGCGGTCAGGCGCTCGCCGGAAGAGGATGCGGAACGTCGAGCCGAACTCGAGGCGCGTCGGAGCAAGGCGATCGAACTTGCCGTCGCCACCTTTGATGCGCTGGTCGACGAGCGTGGCGACAGCGGCAAGATATGGGCGTCGATGCTGAAGGAGGCGATCAAGCGGCGCAAGCCCGATTTCAGCGAGTCGTACTATGGTTTCCGGGCCTTCGGCAACCTGCTCGAGGAGGCGCAGGGGCGAGGGCTGCTCGAGATTGGTCGCGATGAAAAATCGGGTACCTACGTCTTTCGTCGGAACGGGATTGCTGCACGGGTGCTATCGCCCGCCGAGGCAGCGACTGAGCCGGTGGAAGTCGCGACGCTGGAGCCATCGAGTCCGGGCGCAGTGGCCGCCGAGGCAAGCAATCCGGCGACCGCGCGTCGGAAAGGGGAGGGCAGGCGGAAAGCAGCCGACAAAGGCGTCAAACGGGTCAGGGAAGTCAAAGAGGTAAGAGAGGTCAGCGAAGACGCCGCGCTGGCTGAGTCGCTCAATTCGTTCGAGTCGGTCGAGCAAGCGCGGGAAGCCGCGTTCTTCGGCGACGTTCCCCTGCCGGAGGCGGTCGCGATCCGCGGTAGCGCGGTGGCCATCGAATCTCCGGTCAGCGAGGACGTGGGAGAAGGTCTTGCCGCGGCGGAAGTGACGTTGGCGGCCGAGGTGCCTCTGGCCGCCGCGACGGGGAGCGAGGCGGAAGCCCCGGCAGCCAAGAAGCCCGCCAGCCGCAGTCGTCGCCCGCGCAAGCCGAAAGCACCGACTGAAACTGCCTGATCGGCGGGTCTCACCCGGGCAAGACGGCGGCCTGAAACGAAAAAAGCCACGACCACAGTGTCGCGGCTTTTTCATCAATGCCGTGGGCGCTCTGCTCAGGCGGCAATCTGCGTCGGGATTTGGCCAGCCATGCGCACAATGCGGTTCTGAGTATCAACGTAGATCAGTTGCGGGGCGTGTTTGGCGAGTTCGACCTCGCTATACGCCGCGAAGCTGGCAATGATCAGGAGGTCGCCCGGTGCGGCGCGGCGAGCAGCCGATCCATTGACCGAGATGACGCCGGATCCGCGCTCGGCACGAAGGGCGTAGGTCGTGAAGCGCTCGCCATTGTTCACGTTCCAGACGTCGATCTGCTCGTATTCACGGATGTTTGCCGCATCGAGGAGATCTTCGTCGATCGCGCATGACCCTTCGTAGTGAAGCTCGGCGTGCGTGGCGCTGACGCGGTGCAGCTTCGACTTCAACATGGTTCTCTGCATGGATTTTCACCGGTTTAGAGTTTGGGGAAGCGAATTGTAGCGGCTAATGGCAGCCTGTCAATGCCCGCTTGCAAGGACAATTTCGACGTTGTCGATCAGTCGCGCGGCGCCCAGGCGGCTGGCCGCGAGGACGACCAGTGACTGCTCCACGACGTCTTCCGGGACTTGCAGGTCGGATTGTCGCCGCACCGCAACATAGTCGGTCTTCCAGCCGTTGCGGTCGAGCTCGTCGGTTGCCTCGCGTTCGAGCCGGGTGAAATCCCGTTCGCCGGCGCGCACTTCGGCGCTGATACGCTGCAGGAGGCGGTAGAGGCGGGGTGCCTCGGCGCGTTCGCGCGCCGACAGGTAAGCGTTGCGCGACGATAGCGCCAGGCCATCATCGGCGCGGATGGTCTCGCCGCCGACGATGTCCACCGGCAAGGCCAGCTGCCGCGTCATGTTGCGCAGGACCATCAGCTGCTGGTAGTCCTTCTTGCCGAAGAGTGCCAGCTGCGGCTGCACGATGTTGAACAGCTTGAGGACAACGGTGGCAACCCCACGAAAGTGGCCAGGGCGAAACTCGCCGTCAAGTTGATGCTGAATCCCGGGCGGGTCGACATGGTACTGCTGTGGCTCGGGGTAGAGCTCAGCCTCGCTCGGTGCGAAGAGCAGGTCGACGCCGGCCGCGGCGAGCAGATCGCAGTCGGCCTGAAAGGTGCGCGGATAGCGATCGAAATCGTCATTCGGTCCGAACTGGAGGCGATTGACGAAAATGCTGGCGACGACGCTAGCGCCGTGGCTGCGCGCCTCGCTCATCAAGGCGATGTGGCCGGCGTGCAGGTTACCCATGGTCGGAACGAAGGCAACACGCTGATGCTGCCGCAGCGCTGCGCGCAACTCTGGGATCGACGAGTGAATCTGCATGACTTTGTTGAACCTCTTTCAAACTGGCGCGACGGTGATTTCGTTGCCGTCCGCCGCCAGCCGGCCCGGTTGGCCGGCGCTGGCGGCGGTGTTTGCCCTGCTGCGCGGTACGTGTCCTTCGCGACCGAGTGCGCATGGCGGTGGCTGCTCTTCAGTAGCAGTGTTCGGGACCCGGGAAGCTGCCATCCTTCACCGCTGCGACATAGGCTGCGAGGGCTCCGGCGATGGACGGTTGGCCGGCCATGAAGTTCCTCACGAAGCGGGCCTTTCGGCCAGACGAGATGTCCAGCATGTCGTGCAGGACAAGCACCTGGCCGGAGCATTCGCGGCTGGCACCGATGCCGATCGTCGGGATGGCGAGTCGGGCCGTCGTTGCCGCTGCCAGCGCCTCGGGAATGGCTTCGAGAACGATCAGGCTGGCGCCGGCCTCCTGTTGTGCGAGGGCGTCGGCCAGGAGCCTGGCAGCACCGGAGTCATCCTTGCCCTGGACCCGGTAGCCGCCGAGCTGGTGCACCGATTGTGGCGTGAGACCGACGTGGGCACAGACCGGGATGCCGCGCGTGCTGAGGAAGTGCGTCGTCTCGGCCATGTCGACACCACCTTCGAGTTTGACCATTTGCGCGCCGGCCGCCATCAGCACGACGGCGTTGCGCAGGGCCTGTTGAGGGCTCTCCTGGAAGCTGCCGAAGGGCATGTCAGCGATCACCAGAGGGTGCTGGCTGCCACGCGCGACGCTGGCGGTATGGTAGGCGATGTCGGCCAGCGTCACCGGTAGCGTCGAGTCGTGGCCTTGCAGGACCATGCCCAGCGAGTCGCCGATCAGCAGGGCATCAACCCCGGCAGCGTCGCACAGCCGCGCGAAGCTTGCGTCGTAACAGGTCAGGACGGCGATCTTTTCGCCTTTGCCGCGCATCCTGGCGAGGTCGAGATGCGTCAGGCGGCGGGTCGCCGCGTGGGTGGACATGAGCTTACTCTCCCCGGTTGAAGTATTCGCGGTGTCCGCGCATCGCCTCGATGCGCTTGACGAGCAGTTGAAAGTCATCGTCGCTGTCGACGAAATTGATGTTCTCGGAATTGACCACCATCACCGGCGCTGCGTTGTAGTTGTGGAAGAAGTGCATGTAGCTTTCGGCCAGGCGAGTAAGGTACGCATCTCCGATGCTACGTTCCATGTCGATGCCGCGCCTGCGCACCCGTGCGATCAGTGTTTCCGGCTTGGCCTGCAGATAGATCACCAGATCGGGTGGGGCAGCCTGTGGTGATAGATGTTCGCAGATCTGGCGGTACAGGCCGTAGTCATCCTCGGAAAGCGTCAGCAAGGCAAACAGAGAGTCCTTTTCGAGCAGAAAATCCGCGATCACCGGGCGGGTGAGGAGATCGGCCTGCGACAGTTCGCGCAGCTTGTCGATCCGTTGGCAGAGGAAAAACAACTGTGTCTGCAGGGCATATCGCTGCTGATCCTGATAGAAGCGGCTCAGGAAGGGGTTCAGTTCGGGTTGCTCGAGATGCAGGTGTGCGTCCAGATGGGCGCCCAGCCGGCGAGCCAGGCTGGTCTTGCCGACGCCGATCGGGCCTTCGACGACGATGTGGCGGGCAGCAGTTAGTGTATTGCGCGTAGACATGACAAGCGGCTGGTGGTGGCGAATCAGCGTTGGAGGAAAAGGACGTCGGGTTTGGCAGCGCCGTCCAGTGCCATTCGCTCAAGACACTGCAGCACGTTCGTGCTGGCGGCTTCCATCTGCTCGACGGCATCCAGGCCGGCCGAGACATTACCCGCACGATACGACTCGACCGCCATGCGACCCTGCCGATGAATCTCGAGATGGGATCCTTCCAGCGTCCGGTAACCGTCAAGTGGCGAGAAGCAGGTCTTGCCCTCACCTTCGTAATACCATTTCCCCAGATGGCAGCCGGTAGGTGTGGCGAGGTCTCCGGCGCTGGCTTCCGAGGTACCCATGAACACCTGGTAGACATCGAGCTTGAAGAGCAGATGGTCAATCTTGGCCAGTTCGATGAAGCTGCGCAGCGCGGCGACGCCAACGGTTTGCTCCATTTGCTGTGCCAGCGCGCTGATGCCACCAATCGTCGACGACGCCTGACGGCCCTGCTCGCTGAACGAATCGGACTGCTCGGCAAGGTTAACGATGCTGCTCTGGGCCGAGATGGTTTCGCCCTGAATGGTGGTGACCAGTTGAGAAATGTCGCTGGTGGCATGGGTCGTTCGGTCGGCCAGCTTGCGGACCTCGTCGGCGACCACGGCAAAACCTCGGCCAGCCTCGCCGGCGCGGGCGGCCTCGATTGCCGCGTTGAGCGCAAGGAGATTGGTCTGGTCGGCGATTTCCTTGATCAGGTGGACAATGCCACCGATCTTCTGGGCACTGCCTTGCAGACTGACCACCTTGTCCAGGGCTTGCCGCGAGTCCCGCGCGAGATCGTTCAACTCATGGCTGATCGCGTCTACCGAGCTACGGCTCTTCGCAGCCAGGTCGGCAGCAGCAAAGCTCTTCTCGCTGCGTAGCCGCTCAGCCTGCGCGGCGAGGCTCTGCCGCGACTCGCTCAGCGATTGCCGATACGACCGGAAGGCAGCAAACAGGCGCTGCAGTTCGGCAATCTGTCTTGCCGCCAACTCCGAACTCTGCAGCGATTGCGCGTGCTGTGCCTGCGCCGAGGCGAGCTGATCCTGCAGCAGTGCTTTCTGCCCCTCCAGCTCGCCGACCCGCCGTTCCAGGTTGCGTATCCTTTCCCTACCCCCGAAAATCATCCCGTTTCCTCCGTGGCAATCGGCCGCTCAGGCCGGGCGCGCGGTGCAAGACGCACCACGGTAGCCAATCGGCGCCTAGGATACACAGAGCAGCCCGCAGATGGTCATTTTTGCGC
>ERZ761603.1761-NODE-1761-length-15720-cov-38.320332_pt1 | contig 15720 bp, 12 predicted proteins | sample MGYA00511879_ERZ761603 | MGnify/ENA primary metagenome ERZ761603 (study PRJEB28899, sample SAMN02850040) | bioreactor sludge metagenome | biome: EBPR Sludge; feature: EBPR Bioreactor; material: flocular biomat | place: Australia: Thorneside Wastwater Treatment... | reverse complement strand
CTGCGTTCGGGACGCAGGAGTCGGAGGTTCGAATCCTCTCGCCCCGACCAACCGTTGCCTGTCAGCCTTGCCTTATGCTTGGGAGCCAGCCGCTCCGGGCGCCACCACTCCTGCAGTTCTCCGACGTGTTGCTGCGCCGGACGTGTTCCCGGTCTTCTGCTATGCTTGGCTGTTCTGCAGGACTTTTCCGGAAATGACGAAATACCTTTTGCTGATCGTGCTGGGGCTGTGCGTCTGGTGGATCTGGCGCAAGCTGCGACAGACGGACCACACGACTCCCCCGCGCCACGGGCGTGAGGCCGAGCGCATGGTCCAGTGTGCCCGCTGCGGCGTCAATCAGCCGATCGGCGAGAGCATACTGGCCAATGGTCGTTATTATTGCAGTGCCGCACATCTACGTGAGTCGCGTTCCGACGACGTTTGAATGGCGATGTCGAACACCGCGGGCGGCGGCCGGGAACGCTTTTCCGAGACGCACTGGAAGTCGCTGCGCTATTTCAATCTCTATCGCCTGACGGTCGCCACACTACTGCTCTCTTCGACGCTGCTCTATCCGTCAGCCTTTCCGGTGCTCACTCCGCACCAGGGCCTGCAGCATCTGCTGCTGGCTGGCGGCTACTTGGTCAGCGCTGCGCTGTCTGTGATTCTGGCCTATGGCTATCGTCAGCACGCGAGTACGCAGGTGACGGCGAGCGTACTGGTCGATGTGCTGGTCATGACACTGCTGATCCACATCGGTGGGGGGTTGGGTAGTGGGCTCGGCTCGATGCTGCTGGTTACCCTCGCCGGTGCCGGCTTGGTTGGACAGGGTCGACTGGTGCTTTTCTATGCCGCCATGGCGACCATCGCGGTCTTGTTCGAACAATCTTATCGCGGCTGGCTGAACGACCTCGATGCAGCCGGCTTCTTTCACGCCGGCGTATTCTGCATCGGTTTTTTTGCCGTAGCCATTTCGGCCCGCCTGCTGGCGCGTCGCGTGCTGGCCAACGAAGAGTTGGCGCGCCAGCGTGGCGTCGAGGTCAACAATCAGATGGTGATCAGTCAGCGCGTCATTGAAGAAATGCAGGAGGGCGTTCTGGTCCTCAGGGGCGACGACCGGGTAACGCAGAGCAATCCGCGCGCCAGACAGTTGCTGGCGGTGGCTGATGGTGGCCGGCAACCGGGTCTCGGCGAGTGCTCGCCCGAGCTGTCGCAGGCCTACACGGACTGGTCTCACCAGCACGGCGAAGATGCAGTATTGTTGCGTATTCCAGCCACCGGCATGCACTTGCGCGCCCGGTTCGTCGGCACTGCCAGTACCGAGAGCGATGTGCTGGTCTTTCTGGAGAATGTCAGTCGCCTTCGCGAGCAGGCGCAGCAGATCAAGCTGGCTGCTCTGGGGCGCCTGACCGCGAACATCGCGCACGAGATTCGCAACCCGCTGTCGGCGATCAGCCATGCCGGTGAACTCATGCGCGAAGAGCGACGTGGCGAGTTGTACGAACGCCTGCTGCGGATACTGCTGGACAACACGCAGCGCCTCGAGCGTATCGTGAGCGATGTCCTCGAGCTTGGGCGTCGCGATCGCGTCTACCGCGAGCCGATTGACCTGCGCCAGCTTCTGCCGTCCTTTGTCGAGCAATCGCTGGGCAAGGAACATCTGCCACCGGACCTGGTCCGGCTTGATGTTTCCGGCATGGCGACTCTCTGCTTCGATCGCTCACACATCCATCAGGTATTGTGGAACCTGCTGAGCAACGCCTTGCGTCATTCGCAGCGCAAGGTGGGGAGCGTGCTTCTCCTGATACGCGATGGCAAGCTTGAAGGTCAGGTGGAAGTGCATGTGATTGACGATGGGGCGGGCGTGGGCGACGACTGCCGGGAACAGATATTCGAGCCGTTTTTCACCACCCATCATCGCGGCACCGGTCTGGGGCTGTATATTGCGCGCGAGCTGTGCGAGGCAAATGAAGCGCAGCTCGAGCTCCAGGGTTCAGGTCCCGGCGCGGATTTTCGTCTCTTGGGGAGGGCGGTCGGTTGTTGACAGGCAAGGTGCAACGTCGCCCGCGCGGCGATCTGATCCGTGTGCTGGTGGTCGATGATGAGGCGGACATTCGTGAACTTCTCGATCTCACGGTGGCGCGCATGGGACTCTCGGCTGATTGTGCGGCTACGGTGACCGAAGCGAGGCAGTTCCTCGAACAGCAACGCTATCAACTATGTCTTACCGACATGCGTCTGCCTGACGGCGATGGCCTGGAGATCGTAAGGCTGATCGCCGAGCGTTACGGCGAAACACCGGTAGCGGTGATCACCGCCTTCGGCAACACCCAGAACGCGGTCGCCGCGCTGAAAGCAGGAGCCTTCGACTATCTGGCCAAGCCGGTGGCGCTGGATCAACTGCGCAGTCTGATCAAATCGGCGCTCGATCTGCCGCGGGTCGGTGCTGCGGCGGACGGTGCACCGCCCGCCAGCGCGGCGACGCGTCTCATCGGCCCATCGGCGGCAATTTGCCAGGTCCGGGAAATGATCGACAAGCTGGCGCGGAGTCAGGCACCGATCTATATCTCCGGTGAGTCGGGTACCGGCAAGGAACTGGCGGCACGCCTGATACATGATCACAGCGCACGCCGCACGGCCCCCTTCATTCCGGTGAACTGCGGAGCGATTCCCGAGAACCTGATGGAGAGCGAGTTTTTCGGTTACCGCAAGGGAGCATTTACCGGGGCGGAGAGCGATCGCGAGGGGTTTTTTCAGGCGGCGCAAGGGGGGACGCTGTTTCTCGACGAAGTTGCCGATCTGCCGTTGCCGATGCAGGTCAAGCTGCTGCGCGCCATACAGGAGAAGCGGGTACGCAAGGTCGGCAACACTGCCGAAGAAGCGGTCGATGTGCGCATCATCTCGGCAACCCATCACCGGCTCAAGGACTGTGTCGAGGCGGGAACCTTTCGCCAGGATCTGTATTATCGGGTGAACGTCATCGAACTCAGAATGCCCCCGTTGCGCGAGCGTAGCGAGGATATCGAGCCGCTGGTGGAAGCGCTGCTGCGGCGGCTCTGCGGAGCGCAGCCGCCGCGCCTCGATCGGCAGGCGGCGAACGCGCTGCAAGCCTACAGCTTTCCGGGCAACGTGCGCGAGCTCGAGAACATCCTGGAGCGCGCCACCGCGCTGTGCAACGGTGACACGGTGGTGCTTGATGATCTGCAACTGGCGCCAGCGATGGCGGTCCGCGACAGTCTTGGACGGGAGGGAGAGAGCCTTGACGACTACATCAATCGGGTCGAGAAACAGGCCATTCTTGAAGCATTGGCGAAGACAGCTTTCAATCGGACGGCGGCGGCCAGGCTGTTGGGCGTGAGCTTTCGTTCGCTGCGTTACCGAATCGAGCGCCTCGGGATCGAGGAATGACGGCAGCTTTTTCCGAACCGGCCGCGGGGATAGACGGTGATGGCTGGCTGGACGGCGCGTTGCGCGTCGCTTCGCCGAATTGCGATGCGCGTCCCGACGGGGCGGTGGTGTCGCTGATCGTCGTGCATGCGATCAGCCTGCCGCCCGCTCAGTTCGGTGGTGACGAAATCGTGCGTCTGTTCACCAACCGGCTCGACCCGGCGGCGCATCCCTATTTCGAGACGATCAGCAGCCTGCGGGTCTCGGCACATTTCCTCATCAGGCGAGATGGGGGCCTGATCCAGTTCGTTTCCTGTCGGCAGCGCGCCTGGCATGCCGGCCTGTCCTCCTGGCAGGGGCGGTCGCGCTGCAATGACTTTTCCCTGGGCATCGAGCTCGAGGGCTGTGACGAGCTGCCGTTCGAGGAAGCGCAGTACGGTGGCCTGCAGGAACTGCTCCGACGGCTGTGTGCACACTACCCGATCGAGGCTGTGGCGGGTCATTGTGACGTGGCGCCCGGTCGCAAGACGGATCCTGGTCCCTTCTTTGACTGGCGGCGCCTGGCCACGCTCGGCAGGCTGCCAGGGGTGCCGGGCTGAAATGCGCCGTGTTCGTTGTCTCGCTCCTGCGACATTCTCGGACGTGTCGAGGTGATGACATTCAGCCGAGAAAACGGTGGATCCTGTCCACCGCGTCGGCCAGGCGTTCGACGTCGGTGGTGTACGCGAAGCGCAAATGCTTGTCTGGCGCGTTGCTGCCGAAGTCGCGGCCGGGTGTGGTGGCGACGCCCGCCGATTCCAGGAGTTGGCGAGCAAAATCATCGCTGTCTCGGGTCAGCGCTGCGCAATTCGCGTAGATGTAGAAAGCGCCTTCCGGTCTGGCGGCAAGGCGGAACCCGAGCTTCTCGAGGGCTGGCGCCAGGAAGTCGCGCCGGCGCTTGAACTCTTGGCGGCGTCCTTCGAGGATGCTTAGCGTGGCCGGAGCGAAGGCTGCCAGTGCCGCGTGTTGAGCCGGTGTCGAGGGCGCGATGAAGAGATTCTGCGCCAGCTTCTCGATGGCGCGGGCGAACCGCTCGGGAACGACCAGCCAGCCGAGTCGCCAGCCGGTCATGTTGAAGTACTTGGAGAAGCTCTGCACGATGAAAATGTCATCGCCAAACCTTAGGGCGGTGGGCACCTCACGCTCATAGGTCAGTCCGTGGTAGATCTCGTCTACGATCAGTTGCCCTCCCTGTTGCCGGACAAAATTGGCGATCGCAACCAGCACCTCGTCTGCCAGCAGGGTGCCGGTGGGATTGGCTGGCGACGCCAGGAGCGCGCCGGCGGTGTGCCGATTCCAGTGTCGTTCGAGGTCATCAAGGGTCGGCTGGAAATTGCTGGCGGGACCGACCGGAATCCCGACCGGCAGGCCACCGAAGCTGCGCACGAAGCTGCGGTTGCACGGATAACCCGGGTCGGTGAGCAGCCACTGGCTGCCGGTTTCGGCAAGGCAGGCCATGGTTAGTAACAGCCCGCCGGATGCGCCGGCCGTCACGACGATGCGAGAGGGCGATACATCGATGCCGTAGCGTGTCGTGTAGAAGGCAGCAATGGTGCTGCGCAGCTCGGGCAGACCGAGCGCTGCCGTGTAGCCGACGCGACCGGTGGCGATGTGCGCCTGGGCCGCAGCCAGCATCGGTTGCGGGGTTGGGAAGTCGGGTTCGCCGACTTCCATGTGAATGATGTCGCGTCCTTCTGCTTCCAGTGCCTTGGCGCGCGCCATCAACTCCATGACGTGGAAGGGGGCGATGTCGGCAAGGCGGCGTGCGGGAAAGCTGGGCATGGTCTTGGCTGGCGGTTTGGGGTTGGGCGGGTAGTCTGGGCGCGAGGCCTGGTGCAGGTGTAAAAAGGCCGCCCGGAGGCGGCCTTCCTGACCTGCTTTGGTCAAGCTCAGGCGGCCTGGAATCCTTTTTCGAACTCGTCGCGGATCGCTGCAAGTTTGCTCGGCAGCTTGTCGCCCATTTTGCCGAACCAGTCCTTGACGCCTTCCAGTTCGCTCATCCAGGCTTGCTTGTCGAGGCTGGTGACGCCGGCGAACTCGTCTTTCGAGAAGTCGGTGCCGGACCAGTCCATATCCTCGTAGTTCGGCATCCAGCCGAGCGTGGTTTCCCGCGCCGAAACCTTGCCCTCGCAGCGTTCGATGATCCATTTCAGGACACGCGCGTTGTCGCCGAAACCCGGCCAGGCGAATCCGCCCTGCTCGTTCATGCGGAACCAGTTGACCATGAAGATCGGCACCGGCTTGTCGGCAACGCTGCCCATCTTCAGCCAATGGTTGTAGTAGTCGGCCATGTTGTAGCCGCAGAAGGGCAGCATGGCGAATGGGTCACGGCGGACGACGCCCTGCTGCCCGAAGGCGGCGGCGGTGGTCTCCGAGCCGAGCGTGGCGGCGGCGTAGACGCCGTGCTCCCAGTCGCGCGTCTGGCAGACCAGCGGCACGGTCGAGGCGCGACGGCCACCAAACAGGAACGCCGAGATGGGAACACCCTCCGGGCTTTGCCATTTCTCGTCGATGCACGGGCACTGTGCGGCCGGGGCGGTGAAGCGGGAGTTCGGGTGTGCTGCCTTGGTGCCCTTTTCCTTGGCAATTTCCGGCGTCCAGTCGTTGCCCTGCCAGTCGATGGCGTGGGCCGGCGCCGGGCCCATGCCTTCCCACCAGACGTCACCGTCGTCGGTCAGCGCGACGTTGGTGAAGATGGTGTTCTCGGCCAGCGAGGCCATGGCATTGAAGTTGGTCTTGTCGTTGGTGCCGGGAGCAACGCCGAAGAAGCCGGCTTCCGGGTTGATCGCATAGAGGCGGGTGACGCCGTCCTTGTCCTTGCGTGGCTTGATCCAGGCGATGTCGTCGCCGATCGTCGTGATTTTCCAGCCGCCTAGGCTCTGCGGTGGTACCAGCATGGCGAAATTGGTCTTGCCGCAGGCCGACGGGAAAGCTGCCGCGACGTAGTGCTTGTCACCGGCCGGCGATTCGACGCCGAGGATCAGCATGTGTTCGGCCATCCAGCCATCGTCACGTGCCATGTTGGAAGCGATGCGCAGGGCCAGACATTTCTTGCCGAGCAGCGCGTTGCCGCCGTAGCCCGAACCGTATGACCAGATTTCGCGGGTCTCGGGATAGTGCACGATGTACTTGGTGGTCGGGTTGCACGGCCAGCGCGGATCCTTCTGGCCGGGCTCCTTCGGCGCGCCGATCGAGTGTACGCATGGTACGAACACTCCGTCGGTACCGAGCACCGGGAACACGTCCTTGCCCATCCTGGTCATGATGCGCATGTTCACCACGACGTAAGCGCTGTCGGTGATCTCGATGCCGATCTGGGCGATCGGCGAGCCGATCGGACCCATCGAGAACGGAATGACATACATCGTACGGCCCTTCATGCAGCCCTTGAAGAGGCCGCTGAGGATGCCTCGCATCTTGGCCGGGTCTTCCCAGTTGTTGGTTGGGCCGGCGTCTTCCTTCTTCTCGGAGCAGATGTAGGTGCGGTCTTCGACCCGGGCAACATCGGACGGATCGGAAAAAGCGAGGAATGAGTTCTTGCGCTTTTTGAGCTTGATGAAGGTGCCGGCCTCGACCAGTTCGGCACACAGGCGATCGTATTCTTCCTGTGAACCGTCGGCCCAGACGACCTGGGCCGGCTCGGCGAGCGCCGCGATTTCGGCAACCCATTGCTTCAGGCGCTCATGTTTGACGTAGTCGGGGGCGTTGATGGAAACAGTCTGGTTCATGGTAATCACTCTCGAAGGAAGGTAGAGGAGCGGAAGTCACCGTGCAGCGGCGCGCAGAGCCAAACCTGAATGGCCCGGAACCGGAACGGTCTGTCCAGCCCAGTCGGGTGCGACGCGTCGGTCGCGGTTGGCGAGAAACAAGCCCAGAGCAGGGGGGAGGTCAGCATGCTAGGCGTTGGTGCTACAAGGATTTGAGGGTTTGTGTAATTATGCCACAGGTACGATCTGCACTCACGGTCGACACGAAGAAGCGCGCTGTCGAGAAGCCGCGGAGAAGCATCGCCCCCGGTCGCTGATGACCGCCTGCGAGCCATGGGCACCTGCTGTGGCTCGATACGCTTGAGGAGAGTCAAGATGAACAAAGAAAAAAACCAGCTACGCACCGCGGCACTGTTCTACCACCGGAATCCGAAGCCGGGCAAGGTGGCAATCCAGCCGACCAAGCAACTGGCCAACCAGTATGACCTGTCAATGGCCTACTCTCCAGGCGTGGCAGCGGCTTGCGAAGAGATTGTCGCGCTTCCCGGTGAAGCCAGCACGCTCACCTCGCGGGCCAATCTGGTCGGTGTGATCACCAATGGCACGGCGGTATTGGGCCTCGGAGCGATCGGCCCACTGGCCGCCAAGCCGGTAATGGAGGGCAAGGCGGTGTTGTTCAAGAAATTTGCCAACATCGACGTCTTCGATCTGGAGATCGATGAACGCGACCCCGATCGCCTGGTGGAAATCGTTGCCTCTCTGGAGCCGACCTTCGGCGGCATCAACCTCGAAGACATCAAGGCGCCGGAGTGCTTCTACGTCGAGAAGAAGTTGCGCGAGCGGATGAAGATTCCGGTATTCCACGACGATCAGCACGGTACCGCGATTGTTGTCGGCGCTGCGATTCTCAACGGACTGTTCCTGCAGGGCAAGGAAATTAGCCAGGTCAAGCTGGTCACCTCGGGGGCCGGCGCCGCCGCACTCGCCTGTCTGGATTTGCTGGTAATGCTCGGTGTCCCGGTCGAGAACATCTGGGTGACCGATATCAAGGGACTGGTGTACGAGGGGCGTGTCGAGGAGATGGACGAGGTCAAGGCACGCTACGCCAAGCGGACCGATGCCCGCACCCTGGCTGAGGTGATCGCCGGGGCAGACGTCTTCCTCGGCTTGTCGGCTGGCGGCGTGCTCAAACCCGAGATGGTGGCGGCGATGGCCCCGGCGCCACTGATCATGGCTCTGGCCAACCCCAATCCCGAGATCAAGCCCGAGGACGTCAGGGCCGTGCGCGACGACGCAATCATTGCCACCGGTCGTTCGGACTATCCGAATCAGGTAAACAACGTGTTGTGTTTTCCGTTCATTTTTCGCGGCGCCCTTGATGTCGGAGCGACGACCATTACCGAGGCGATGAAGCTGGCAGCAGTCAGGGCGATTGCCGAACTGGCACGCGTCGAGCAGTCGGAAGTCGCCGTCAAGGCCTACGGGGAAAAGCATGCCAATTTCGGCCCTGAGTACCTGATTCCCAATCCGTTCGATCCACGATTGATCGGCAAGATCGCGCCGGCGGTCGCCGAGGCGGCAATGGAATCGGGAGTGGCAAGCCGGCCGATCAGGGATATCGAGGCCTATCGGGACAGCCTGGATGAATTCGTCTACCACTTTGGCCTGATCATGAAGCCGGTTTTCTCGCAGGCCAAGCAGGCGCCGAGACGTGTCGTTTTCGCCGAGGGGGAAGACGATCGGGTGTTGCGGGCCATCCAGGTGATCGTCGATGAAGGTATCGCGCGCCCCATTCTGATCGGTGACCCGCGCGAAATCATGCGCAAGCTCGATGCGCTGAACCTGCGCGTCAGCCCCGAGAACGATTTCGACATCGTTTACGCGGACAACAACGAATTCTTTGACACGCATTTCGAGTCGTACTGGCGCGAATACCGACTCTTGATGGAGCGTAAGGGTGTTTCGGCGGAGTTCGCCAGGCGCGAGGTGCGGCGGCGTGCATCGTTGTTCGGCGCCATGATGGTGCGCATGGGTGACGCGGACGGACTGATCTGTGGCACTTTCGGGCGTCACGACGTGCACCGCGAATACGTCGAGAGCGTCATCGGTCTGGCGCCTGGGGTGCGTAATCTTTATGCGATGAGCTTGCTGGTGTTGCCCGATCGCACCTTGTTCATCGCCGATACCTACATCAACTACGAACCGTCGGCGGAGCAGTTGGTCGACATGACCTTGCTCGCGGCAGACGAGGTTCGGCGCTTCGGTGTGACTCCGAGAGTGGCCTTGCTGTCGCATTCGTCATTCGGCTCGGAGAACACGCCGACCGCATGCAAGATGCGTGAAGCGCTGAGGCTGCTCAAGGAGCGCGCGCCGCGCCTGGAGGTCGAGGGCGAGATGCATGGTGATGCCGCACTCGATGATCACATCAGGCAGCGGGTTTTTCCGAGTGACGCGCGCCTGAAGGGGCAGGCGAACCTGTTGATCATGCCGACCCTGGATGCGGCCAACATCTCGTTCAACCTGCTCAAGATCGCTTCCGGCGACAACCTGACAATCGGACCGGTCCTCCTGGGGGCCGCGCAACCGGTGCATATACTGACCTCGACCGCGACCGTGCGACGGATCGTGAACATGACGGCGCTGACGGTGGTAGACAAGTTGATGAATGAACGCTGACCGAGTCGTCGCAGTCCGTTGTCCGATCCACCCGGCCGGTTGGCCTTGCCATCCCGCCAACCGGTTTTGTGCGACTTGATGGTTCGGGTGCGCAAGGTCTGAAGCAATGGCGAATGGCAGGACTGCACTGGTACTCGGCGGCGGCGGCGCGCGCGCCGCCTATCAGGTCGGCGTGCTGCTTGCCGTTCGCGACCTGCTTGGCAATCCGACCGAGAATCCTTTTCCGATTCTTTGTGGGACTTCTGCCGGTGCGGTCAATGCCGGGACGCTGGCATGCTATGCGAAAAACTTCAGTGCTGCCGTGGAGTCTCTGGCCGAGGTGTGGCGGAACATGCACGCCGGCCATATCTATCGTGCCGACGTGCTCGGCATCGGGTTCGGCGGAGCGCGCTGGCTTGCTTGCTTGCTGTTGGGCTGGGCAACCGGAGGCAGCCCCCGTGCACTGCTCGACAATCAGCCCTTGCGGAAACTGCTCGCAGAGAAGCTGGAGTTCCGTAACATCGATCGCTGTCTTGAAAGCGGTGCGCTCTACGCAGTAAGCATCACGGCATCGGGTTATACGACAGGCGACGGGATCAGTTTCTTTCAGGCCCACCCGGAGGTTCCGACCTGGCGGCGGAAGCAGCGCGCCGGTTGTCGCGCACACCTGACGGTCGAGCATCTGATGGCATCGAGCGCCATCCCTTTTTTCTTCCCCGCGGTGCATCTCAACCGGGAATTCTTTGGCGACGGATCGATGCGCCAGCTTGCACCGCTGTCGCCCGCCATCCATCTGGGAGCCGAGAAGGTCCTGGTGGTCGGCGTCGGGCAAGCCAATGACGGGATGCCGCGACAGAGTTCGCAGGTCTATCCGACCTTGGCGCAGATTGCTGGCCACGCGTTGTCATCCATCTTTCTGGATAGCCTCGCGGTTGACCTGGAACGGCTGGAGCGAATCAACGAAACCCTGTCGAAAATCCCGCGAAACCTGCAGGCGAGCGGCGACATTTCCTTGCGACCGGTACGGTCGCTGGTGATCAGCCCGTCAGAGCGTCTCGATTGCCTCGCAGCACGGCATGCCGGCGCGCTCCCTTGGGCGGTGAGGATGTTGTTGCGTGGCCTGGGTGCGATGAATCGGCACGGGGGTGCGCTGACCAGCTACCTGCTTTTCGAACAGGCCTATACCAATGCACTGATCGATCTTGGCTACAAGGATGCGATGGCCCGACGGGACGAGATCAAGTCTTTTCTTGCCGCTTGAGGCGCATCATGTGCTACATTACATAGTTCATGTATCTCCTTATTTTTGATCGTCTATGGCCTTGAGGTTCGGAAGTGCTGTAGAATTGCCCTGAACATTGAATCGCGCGGGAGGCTTGCAATGCGGATGACGCTCAGATCAGTTGGTTTGCTGTTTGCCATTGCGGCAACCACCGTTGTACCGACGGGCAGCCTGCATGCGGTTGAGCAGGCCAAGGGAAAGACTGCTTCACCGAAGGGGAAAACCACTACGGCTGCCGAGAAAAGTCCGGCCAAATCGCCGGCGCAGGCGGTAAAGGCCGAGCCGGCCGCCGGAAAGCGCCTGGCCGCGTCGGCCACGCCAAAGACTTCGAGTGCCCCTGCGGCAGCGGCCGGCAAGACTACGCAAACTGCAGTCAAGACCAGGCAAGAGCTGTCGGCTGCGCCGGCGGCCCGGAAAGGCAAGCCGGCAATTGTCGTGGCAAAAGCCGAGCGTGTTCCTGCCGCGCGTAGCAGGAGTGGTACTGTCCATCCGGCCAGCCCGGAGGCAAGCCACAGTGCACAGAAACGCCACCTGACGCGAGCGCTCGCCAACAGCACCGATCTCTGGCAGGATCCCGGACGATTGGCGGTGCAATCCGGGTCGGCGCTGGTGATCGGACAGGATGCGGGAGAGCTGCTGTACGAAAAGAACGCCAGCGCCGTGGTGCCCATAGCATCGATTACCAAGCTGATGACGGCGATGGTGGTGCTTGACAGCCTACCAAATCTGCAGGCCCCGATCGCCATCGGTGATGAGGATGTCGACTATTTGCGCGGTAGCCGTTCGCGTCTCGGCGTGGGAACGGTGATATCGCGCGAGACAGCGTTGTTGCTGGCACTGATGTCTTCCGAGAATCGCGCGTCGCATGCTCTCGCACGTCACTATCCGGGAGGCTTGCAGGCGTTTGTGGCGGCGATGAATCGTAAGGCTGCGTCGCTCGGTATGGCCAATACACGTTTTGAGGACCCGACCGGCTTGAGCAGCAACAACGTGTCGACGGCCCATGATCTGGCACGTATGGTGGCGGCCGCACACCGCTATCCCCTGATTCGCGAGTTCTCGACCACACCGGGAGTGCGCGCCGAGGTGAAAGGCCGCGAACTCGACTTCCACAATACCAATCAGTTGGTCAGCAGTCCGACCTGGGAAATTGGTCTGTCGAAGACAGGCTACATTCAGGAAGCCGGCAAGTGCCTGGTGATGCAGGCTCGGGTGGCAGACAAGCCGGTGGTGATCGTCCTGCTTGACTCAGCCGGCAAACAGACGCGCATTGGCGATGCCAACCGAATCAAGCGCTGGATGGAAAGCGCTTCAGCGGCGGGAAAGCTGCCGACAACGGTCTGAGTCCGTCATCGTGATTTCATGCCACGGCAATGCCGTGGCTTTTTTTTCAGAGGCTGACACGAGTGCATGGCAACGGGCGTCTGCCCGGCTCTCGGGTGGTCGTGTGGTGAGGGCGAGCGAGTCCATTTGACTGCAGGATGACTGTGCTCGGTCGGTGGCTGCGATTGACCAAGATCGCGGCCTTTTATCCAGGCAAGTCTGCCTTTGCCGGTGGGTCAAGGTTGCTGCAGGTTTGATATGTCTTCCAGGAATAACTAGATAATCAATGATGCTTTGCGGTTCTAAATGGTTTCCTTATAGTGATCGTCTTTGCCGGAGTTTGATGGAGTAGCACATGTTGCGGGTCATTCGCCAGTTGTCTGCGGCCCTTGCGGTGGGCTTTTTTGCGGTCTCGGCACTGGCCGACAATACGCTGCTCAACGTCTCGTATGATGTTGCGCGCGATTTTTACAAGGATTACAACCCGATGTTCCAGAAGCACTGGAAGGCAGCGACTGGCGAGTCGGTCGAGCTGAAACAGTCGCATGCTGGTTCGAGTAAACAGGTGCGGGCCGTGGCCGATGGGCTCGAGGCCGACGTGGTGACCATGAACCAGGCGTCTGACGTCGATTTCCTGGCTGATAAGGGCCTGGTTGCGAAGGATTACGCCAAGCGCTTTCCCAACAACGCTTCGCCCTACACATCCACCATGGTGTTCATTGTCCGCAAGGGCAACCCGAAGGCGCTCAAGGACTGGAACGATCTCGCCAAGCCGGGTGTCCAGGTCATTCTGCCGCATCCCAAGAATACCGGGAATGGTCGCTACACGTATCTGGCGGCCTGGGGTTTTGCCCTCGGCCAACCTGGTAGCAACGAGCATACGGCACAGGAGTTCGTCGCCCGTTTGCTGAAGAACGCCCCGCTGTTTGCTGCTGGCGGCCGCGATGCGACGACCACTTTCATGCAGCGCAGGATCGGCGACGTACTGGTTTCCTTTGAGAGCGAGGCGGAACTGATTGCCCGGGAATTCGGAAAAGGCGACTTCGAGGTGGTTTATCCTTCGCTGTCGATTCTGACCGAATTTCCGGTTGCCATTGTGGACCGGGTGGTCGATAAGAAAGGGACGCGCAAGCTCGCCCAGGCCTACCTCGACTACCTGTGGTCGCCAGCCGGTCAGGAGAACGCCGCTCAGAACTATCTTCGGCCACGCAACGCGGAAATGCTCAAGAGGTACGCTGCGCAGTTTCCGCCGATCAGGACGTTCACTGTCGACGAGGTGTTCGGAGGCTGGAGCAAAGCCTTTCCGAAGCACTTCAAGGATGGCGGTAGCTTCGACCAGATTTATCAGCAGAAGTGAGCTCGGAGCTTTCGCCATTGCCCCGGCCGTGGCTGCGTTGCTCTGGTGATCGTCTCGAATGATGCTCTCGAACCTCCCCAAGCAGCAGGTGCTGCCAGGTTTTCGATTATCTCTCGGTTGCGCGGTGGCTTATCTGTCACTGCTCATCCTGTTGCCGTTGTCCGGACTGGCGTTCAAAGCAAGTCACCTGAGCCTGCCCGAGTTCTGGGCAGTCGCCAGCGGCGAGCGGGCGCTGGCCTCCTATCGCGTTACTTTTGGCGCTTCGCTGCTGGCTGCGACAATCAACTCCTTTTTTGGCCTGATCGTCGCCTGGATCCTGGTGCGCTACTCGTTTCCAGGCAAGCGAACGATCGATGCTCTGGTTGATCTTCCCTTTGCCCTGCCGACAGCGGTCGCCGGAATTACGCTGGCCACCCTCTATTCCGACAATGGCTTGATCGGTCGTCATCTCGCTCCGCTTGGCATGCAGGTCGCCTTCACGCCGCTCGGTATCGTTGTGGCACTAACCTTCATCGGACTGCCTTTCGTGGTTCGCACCTTGCAGCCCGTGATCGAGGACATTGAACCTGAGATCGAGGAGGCGGCCGCCTCGCTCGGTGCTTCTCGTCTGCAGACCTTCACCCGCGTTCTCTTGCCAGCAATTTTCCCGGCGCTGCTGACCGGTTTCACGCTGGCCTTCTCACGTTCGATCGGCGAATACGGCTCGGTCATCTTCATCGCCGGCAACATGCCGCTGATTTCGGAGATCACGCCGCTGCTGATCATCTCCAAACTCGAACAGTATGACGTGGTGGGCGCCACGGCGCTCGCGGTGGTCATGCTGCTCATCTCCTTTGTCATGCTGTTTCTGGTCAACGGTCTGCAGTGGTGGGCGGCAAAACGCCATGCTTCGCCTGCTGCCGGTGCGGGTGTCGGTCGGTGAGCGCTCCGGGTTTGCGGCGAGCCAACACCGAGCCGCGCTGGCTGCGTGCGCTGTTGCTCGCGAGCGGACTCGGCTTCCTCTTCTGCTTTCTCGTGTTGCCCTTGCTGGCGGTGTTTGCCGAAGCTTTCGCCGCCGGCTGGACTGCTTATGCCGAGGCTCTGGCGGACCCGGAGGCTCGTTCAGCGATCGGTTTGACGCTGCTGGTTGCCCTGCTGGTACTTCCCCTGAACGTCCTCTTCGGGGTGACTGCGGCGTGGGCCATCGCCAAATTCGAGTTTCTTGGCAAGAGCTTGCTGATCACCCTGATCGACCTGCCGTTTGCCGTTTCGCCCGTGGTTGTCGGGCTGGTCTTTCTGCTCATTTTTGGTGCCCAGGGGGTTTTCGGGCCGTGGTTGGCAGTGCACGACATCAAGGTGGTGTTCGCCTTGCCGGCGATCGTCCTGGTGACCATGTTCATTACCCTGCCGTTTGTTGCGCGCGAACTGATTCCGCTGATGCAGACGCAGGGCAAGGACGAGGAAGAGGCTGCGATTTCGCTCGGCGCCACCGGTTGGCAGATGTTCCGCCGGGTTACCTTGCCGAATATCAAGTGGGGTCTGCTCTACGGCGTGATTCTGGCGAATGCGCGCGCGATGGGAGAATTCGGGGCTGTGTCGGTCGTTTCCGGGCACATTCGCGGCGAGACCAACACGCTTCCTCTGCATGTCGAGATCCTCTACAACGAGTACAACGCGGTGGGTGCCTTTGCCTCGGCGTCGGTGCTGGCTTTGCTGGCCCTGGTGACCTTGTTCGCCAAGACCGTCGTCGAGTGGCGCATGCGCCGTGAAACAAGCATGTTGTCGGCTGAACTTCCGGCCGAGAAGACCCGGGACTGCTTGGTCGAGAAAGCGGTGGACGAGCACGCTGGCATGTCGCCTGGACGGAAGATATCCTGATGACAGCACCGGGCAGGTTTCCATGAGCATAGAAATTCGCACGATCGGCAAGCGTTTCGGCAATTTTGTGGCGCTGGATGACATCAGCCTCGATATTCCGACGGGCGAACTCGTTGCCTTGCTGGGTCCTTCCG
>ERZ761603.1757-NODE-1757-length-15763-cov-11.158645_pt1 | contig 15763 bp, 12 predicted proteins | sample MGYA00511879_ERZ761603 | MGnify/ENA primary metagenome ERZ761603 (study PRJEB28899, sample SAMN02850040) | bioreactor sludge metagenome | biome: EBPR Sludge; feature: EBPR Bioreactor; material: flocular biomat | place: Australia: Thorneside Wastwater Treatment... | reverse complement strand
CCGTCACCACCTCGCTCTGTCCCTTGAGCCGCAAGGTGATCTGCTCCTCCTTCTGCGCCGAGGTGCCGAAAGCGCTCTGGAGACGAACGTTGAGAGTCGTCGCGCCGGCGACCACTTGCTGGCGATGCCCGTAGAACTGCGCCTGAATCAGGTATTTGCCGGGTTTGGCGCGTTTCAGGGAAAACTCTTCGGGGCCGTAGCCACCGGTAAAATCGCGCGACATGGCGCCTCCCTGGTAGCTCAGGCGGTTGCCGTAATAGCTCTTTTCGCCATTCGGGTCAGTCACCCAGAGATCAATGTCGGTGTTGTCGGCGTCCCATGAGAGAACGACGCGCAGGTCAAGCGGCAGGTTGCGCAGGAATCGTGGGTCGATCGACGACAGGTCGAGCTTCTCGCTCGCGGTGGCAATCAGCGCGTTCATTTCCGCCAGCGCGATCAGCTCGATGTCCGGGAAGCGGTTGTGCCACGGTCGCGTGACCACCTGATACAAGGCCTCGATTGCCTGCTGGCGGGCGCCGGCGTCTGCCTGCGCGAGCCCGAGATCACGCCAGGATTGCGGCTCGTTGGGTGCCAGTTCGATCACGCGTTGCAACACCGGAACGGCCAGATCGGCGCGCCTGGCTTGCAGAAGTCGATAGGCGAGGATACGCAGGAGGTGCCGATTGTCGAGGTCCATCTCGGCGAGGTTGGAAAGAACGCGCAAGGCCAGTGCGGGCTCGCCACGCTCAAAGAAGAGGTCGGCGACGTCGAGAAAGAAGGCCGTGCTGTTCAGGTATCCGGGTCGCTCGTCGAGGTAGATGCGGTAGAGATCCGATTTCTGCGCACGGCGTAGACGGTCAGCATAAGGAGAGTCCGGCGACCATTTCCGGAGCTGAATGCGCGCTACCGCGGCGGTCGGAGCCGTAGACTCGGCTTGCTCCCGTGCCGGAGCGGCATCGGCGAGGCGCTGCGCGGGCGCCGACTTGGCCAGCGACTGACGCGATTCGGCGGGCACCGGTGCGGCAGCAGGGAAGGGACGGCTGTTCGCCGCCAGCGTGCCCGCGACGCTGGACGCTCCGGCAGCGAGTTTTGCTTCTGCACGGGCCTGCGGGCGCTCACCCTTCGGGAAGTCACGCTCCCACCAGGCCTGCTTGTCGCGGAAACGGCGCGCGATCTCGTCGAGATGGCTGGCGTGGTCGCGCTCCCGCGTCTGCCGGCGCGCCGTCAGCAAGCGCTCGTACTCGGTACGCAACTCCAAGGGTGGGACGATCTCGTAGCGCACGTAATCTTCGACACGGTCGAGCACAAGCAGCGAGGTATCCGGTGTGACGAGCCCGAAGGACTTGCCGAGACGCTCGATGGCGGCCCGGTTGAGGCTGCGTTCCGGAAGCAGTTGGGCCAGTTGCAGGCCGGCCCACGCCTGCGCTGCGAACTTCCCGGGCAGCGCGCCGCTACCGCCGACCGCGACCTGCTGCCGTTCGACGGCGCCGGTCGGGTGGCGCCATTCGAGCGTCAGCGTGCTTGTCGAGTGCTGCAGAACGCCGGCGATCGCGACCTGTCGACCTTCCTGATTGAGCGCCGTCGTGACCAGCTCACTGGCAGCCCCTGCCTGCACCCGGAGCAGGCGCGAACCGATCCGCTGCAGGGCGCTGGCGGCGGCGGTCGGAGCCGTCGCCAGGAGGTCGACAAAGACGCCACCGCTGTGTTCCGCTGCGTGGCGCAGGCGGTCGTTGTCCGAGCCCACGGCTGAACTGACGGCGAACAGGGGCGCGGCGAATTCGGGCATGGTCGGCGCCGAGAAGTTGCCCAGGCCGTCAGTGAACAGCAGGATGACATCGCTGCCCGCCGGCGGCTGGAAAGCGGCCAGGTTGGTCCCGCCGTCGTAGCGGACGTTCTCGAGGACCGTCCGCAGTGCACTCCAGTCGCCACCCTTGATCAGGAAAGTGCCGCCGTGTTCACGACTGTCGCGTGCCCAGGTCAGGTTCACGCGTGTACTGCCCAGCGCCCGGAAATAAGCGTCGAGCAGGGCGAATTCCCGGCCGTGGTCACGCCGGGCACCCGAACCGGACGCATCCCAGACGATCGCCAGCGACGCCGGCGAGGGGCGCTTCATGGTGATCATCCGCGGCGCGGCGACTTCGGTGTAGAAATACCGCTTGCCGGCGACGTCTTCGACCGTCGTCGGCGCCGCCAAGGCCGGCGCCAGAGCGATCTCGACCAGGCCCGCCGGCACGTAGTCGCGGCGCTGCAGGACAAGCAGCGCGCCGCCAGTGTCGTCCTGCCAGTGCACTTCGCCCAGACTCCTCGGCGGTTGCAGCGACGCGGCCCTGAGCCCGGGCACCTGAAGCCGCAGATCAAAATGCTCCAGCTTGCTGCTCAAGGCCAGGGGCAGACGCAATACGGTCGATCCATCCGCGCGTGGTGACAGCTGTTCGCTGATGCTCAGCGACACCTTGCGCTGACCTTGCGCCGGAAGCGGGTACACCCGCAGCTTGTAGTGCTTGCCTTGCGTGGCCTCGAGCAAGGCGGGATCGATCTGTCCCCTGGTGATATCCTCGAAGATCTCCTGGCCGCGTGCCTTCTCGACCGGCACTGCCGCTCGCCACTTGCCGTCGAAATCCAGCGCAAAGCCGCTGACTTGCTGCCGGTCGAGCAGGGGGAACTGAAGCTCGCCTTCGAGAATGCGCGCATTGGGATTATGGAAGGTCAGCTCCACCGTCGTTCGCGCCGAGCGGCCGACGACGATGACGTCGATGCTGGCGTGCGTCAGTCGCACCGGCTGCGCTGCTTCGGCGACCCGCAGCAGCAAGGGCGGCACGACAGGAGCAGTCAACTGCGCACCTGTTGCCGTGTGGACCAGGAATGCTGTCGCCAGCAACAGGAGCTTGGATGGTTTCATGGCGGCCTTTCGGAAGCTTTGTGGGGACGTGCATGTAAACGGTTGCCAGCGCCGGCTGGGGTTAGAACCCAAGGGGTTTTTCTTCGCATGGGTGCCGCCGGGTCGTCTGTGCGTGTTCGGCCCGGGAATGAGGGCCTTCCCGCTGACGGTCAAGGACGATAAGATTTCTGCTGACGACGATGGCGACCGTTCGTCGCCGCCAATATTCCGATGTTGACGAACAGAGCGTGCGAGGGAGACGTCGACAGTGCCCAGTTATCCGATGAAGAACGCCGTCGCCCTGGCTTACAGCCAGACCGACGCGGCTCCGCGAGTCGTCGCCAAGGGACGGGGCCTGATGGCCGAGCAGATCATTGCCCGCGCTCATGAACACGGCGTCTATGTTCACGAATCGGCCGAGCTGGTCGCCCTCCTATCGCAGGTCGACCTCGATCAGCATATTCCGCCGCAGCTCTATCTTGCCGTCGCCGAGTTGCTGGCCTGGTTGTATCGACTCGAACACACCCAGACAAACTCGCCGGCACCCGTCTTTTCAGCCTCTTTACCCTAGCGGTCAGAGCCATCCTCAACCTGTTGCCGGCAGCCAGCTCCCCGTCAACAGCTGGCGATGGTCAGCCAGCCGCCAATGCATTGTGGAGCAAACGCATGGATTTACTGGCCCTGAAACTTCGCGCCTGGCTGCCGCGACTGTTTGCTGCGCTGCTCCTCTGCGCACTGACCACCGCGCTTGCCGAGGACGCAGCGCAGAGCGCCATCGACACCCTGAACGCGCTGAAAGGACAGGTAGCCGATCGTTCGGCCGCACTCAGCGGCGACAGCAAACTCGACCAGGCGACTCGCGACGCCGCCTTGGCGCGCCTGAAGCGCGCGCAGCAGTTGATCGACGGCGCGCTCGCCGACCGCAGCGAAGCGAAGCGCCGCGCAGAGGAGCGGCTCGCGACACCGCGTCTCCTGACCGAGATGGAAGTCGCCAAAGGCGATCCCATGCCAAGCGCCGATGCCGAGACGTGGAGTGCCATGCCTCTCATCCAGCTCGAAATCACCATCTCGGAAGCCGAGAATGGGACCGCCGACGCGCTTCAGAAGGCAGCCGAATGGCGTCAGCAACTGGCCGAGACAAGAAGCAGGCGGCCGCTGCTCGGTTTCGAACTGGCCTCAGCACGCGACGCACTGAGCAAGGTGAGGGTTGAGGCCGAGCAACTCGCGGCGACGGCGCAGGGTGTCCCTGGTACCGGTAGCGAGGAGATTCTGGCGCGGGCGCGCGCCGAAGCGCTGGAGGCGAAACTGGCCCTGATCGAAGAGCTCGGCAGCGGCGCCGGCCTGCGCGAAAGGCTGCTGACTGCAAGAGCAGAGGTCGCCCAACTGCAGGCGAGCCGCACCGAAGCTCGCCTGCGTCGGTTGCGCGAAGAGTTCGCGCGGCGGCGACTGGCGGAAGCAGTGGCTACTGCGTCCGAGTGGCGACAATCGGCCGTCGGCCAGTCTGCGGCGGTGGTTGCGATCGCCGACGCCAACCGCGAGCTGGCCGACCAGTATGCGGGCCAAGGCGCCGTGATTCACCACCTCGACCAGAGCCAGCGTGATCTGGCAAACCTCGAACAGTCGATCGCCAGCTTCGAAACCGACACCAAGGATTTGCGCGCGCGACTCGACGGGCTCGGTCGCTCGCCGGCGGCAGGGCTGCTGATTCGCGCGGCGCGCCAGCAACTGCCGCCCACTGCGGCGCTTGCAGCGAGTCTGCAAGCGCGCCGGGCGGTGATCAACGAGGTCCAGTTGCGTATCGTCAAGCTGATCGCTGAGGAGCGCCAGCTCGAACGCGAGTTGGCGGCGTCGGTGAAGCGCGTTGTGGCGCAGATGACAGGCCTGTCGGCGGCTGAGCGCGAGGAGGCGACCAAGGTTGTGGGCACACTGCTCGCCGCCAGGCTCAGCGTGCTGCGGCCCTTCCTGCGCGACCTCGATCGCTTCCGCAGCAGTCTCGAACAGATGCAGGCGCGTGAAGCGACGCTGCTGGCCGAGGTGCAGCAGGCTGAGGATCAACTGCGCTCGCGGGAACCCTGGGTGCGTAACCATCACCGCGCGCAGGCTGCCGACCTGCCCGCTGCCTTCGCCGGTGTTTTCGCCCTCGCTTCCCCCAGCCTGTGGACGGGAAGTGTGGCCGCGATCACCGCGGCCGTATCGCAACCAGGTGAGCCAGCGTGGCTCGCGTTGTTGGCGGCCTGCATTGGCGTTGCAACGCTGCTTTTTCTCCACTGGTGGCGGGGCAGGGCAACCGCGGTCGCGCCGCGAACGGGCGCTCGCCTTCTGGCTGCGGCGTTGCTCACCGGGTTCGCATGTCTGACCGTCGTCCAGACTGCTGGCTGGTGGCTAGGGGGCCTTGCGGCCGCGCCGGTCGGTTTGCGGGCACTGGCAAGCGGGCTGCTCGAATTCAGCCCCGGGGTAGCGCTGGCCGCCTTCCTGAGCGCGCTCTGTGCCAAGCGCGGGGGCGCTGGCAGCGCCAATATCCGGCTCGTTGCGCAGTCCACTCGCGGGCGCGCCCTCGCTCGCTACCTGCTGGCGATCCTGATCACCGTCATCGCCAGCCACATGCTGATCGTTGCCGACGCCGCCAACCCGCTCAGCAGTGCCGATCCTGGCGCCCGGCTACTGTTGATGACCGGTGCACTGCTGATGGTCGTCGGCATCTACCGTTTCATGCGTTCCGGACTCGAAGAGGCCGGTGCCGACCCTGGACCCTACCGAATGGCTGTGGCGCGACTGCTGTGGGTGCTGGTGCTGGCGATTCCGATCGTTTTCGTCGTTCTGCTGGTGCAAGGATTTACCGTCGGCGCTCTCGAGCTGGTGCGTGCGCTGTTTGGCACCGTCCTTGTCCTTGTCGTCGCGCAAGGCGTGCGGTTGCTCCTGTTGCCGCCGCGCGAGGAGGGCGAGGAGAATGCAGCCGACTGGACCTCACTGCGCAACGCCCACATCGATTTCCTGCACGTCTGCCTGACGCTGGTCCTGGTGGCCGCCCTGCTCTGGGTGTGGCGCCAGTTGTTCGACGCCTTCGGCTATCTGCAGGACATTCCGCTGTGGACCGCGGAGACTGCGGAGGGTCTGAAGACCGTCACCGTCGCCAACCTGTTATGGTTCCTCGGCGTCCTTGCCGGCACCTTGTTCCTCTTCTGGGTGCTGCCGCTGCTGTTCTCGACTGCGTCGGCGGAGAATATCACTCATGGCATGGGTACCCGCTATGCCGTGGTGGCGCTGCTCCGCTACGGTGTGCTGATCGGCGGGCTTGCAAGCGCGTTTTCGCTGCTCAACATCGGCTGGTCGAAGCTGCAGTGGATGGCCGCCGGACTCTCGGTCGGTCTCGGTTTCGGGCTCCAGGACATCGTCGCCAATTTTTTCTCCGGTCTGATCCTGCTCTCCGAACGTTCCGTCCGCGTCGGCGACCTGATCACCGTCGGCGACAAGACCGGGGTGGTGTCGCGCATCCGCGTCCGTTCGACGACCCTGCGCGATTCCGACGGGCGCGATATCGTGATTCCGAACAAGGATCTGGTCGCGACACAAGTGACCAACTGGACGCTGGCCAACCTGAAACGGCGATTGCAGGTGGTGGTCGGCGTCGCCTATGGTTCGGATACCGCGCTCGTCGAGCAGAAGCTGCTCGAAGCGGCGCGCTCGGTGGCCGGCGTTCTCGCCGATTCGCCGCCGCGAGCCGTTTTTGAGCAGTTCGGCGACAGCGCCCTGCAGTTCCGTGTCTACGTCTGGATCGATGACCCGGATCGCCAGATGCAGATCAAGCACGATCTCCATTCGCGGATCAACCAGGTTCTTCAGGAGGCCGGCATCGAAATCTCATATCCGCAACGCGACGTCCACCTCGTCGCGAGCCAACCGCTTGCGGTCAAGATCCAGAAGGCAAGTGATGAAGCCGCGCGCGCTTGAGGTTGCCCCTGTTTTTCGTCTTCCAAAGAGTGGGGGTCATGCTACCTGTTTTTCCTGATGCTGAGTGCTGAGCCATTGCTCCATGAACGGTGCAGGAGACAGATAGGCCAGGCTCGAATGCTGGCGTTTCCGGTTGTAGAACACCTCTATGTACTCAAAGCTGGTGGCCTTCATGTCGGCATGGCGGCCATGCGGCACGCCATGTACTCGTTCGTTCTTGAAGCGGTTGAACCCACTCTCGGTCTGCAGCGGAACCAGGCCATAGTCAGGGCATCCGTCACGATATCTGCCGTCATGCGCGGTTTGAGCGATCAGCCAACTCCGTCGCGGTTGAACAAATCCAGCACAATGGCCAGGTACAGCCAGCCTTTATCGGTCCATAGGCAGGTGATGTCCGAGGTCCAAACCTGATTGTGTGCCGTAGGCGTGAAGTTGCGGGCCAGCAAGTTATCGGCGACCGGCAGGCCATGACGAGAATCCCTCGTCACCTTGTCGCACGGGCATATATTCCGTTTTCACGCATCAGCCTCTCCACCCGCTCCTGGCTCGCCGAGAAACCCCGCGCTCGCAGTTCGCGCACCCTGCGTGGGCTGCCATAAGCGCCCTTGAGCTCGGCGTGAAGGGCTCGGATCAGCGCCAGCCTCTGTTGGTTCGTCAGTCGCTTTCGGTCAGGGACACCGCCACTCTTCCAGGCACGATAATCACTGAGGCTCACCTTCAAGGCATCGCACAGATCCGCCAGCGTGAAGTCACGCCGATGCCCGTCAATCCAGGCGTACTTCACAGGGCATCTCTCGCGAAGTACGCGGCCGCCTTCACCCAGTTGCGCAAGGTCTGCTCGACCAGCCCCAACTCCTTGGCGACAACTCCGGCCCTCTCGCCTGCTTTCACCCGCTTCACCGTCAGTTCCCTGAACTCCGGCGTGTAGGCCGGTTTCGGTATCTTCAGCTTTCGCTCCCAAAGTGACTGAATTCTACGTCACCCTTGGAAGACGAAATTTCGGGGGAAGCTCACATGATGTCTGGTCGGATCCAGCGTCCGCCGACGGTTACAGAATGGCCGGCCGGTTCGGCAGTTCGTCGGGATTGTCTGCACGCGCCGGGAAATGCCGTGCCAGGCGCTCGGAAAGTTCTTCGATGGCGGCGAGCGTACCCTGCTCGAAGCGTCCCTGGCGATAACGCTGCTCGAGGCGCCGGCAGACGGCGTCCCAGTCGGCCTGCGGGACGAGCACACTGATGCCGCGGTCGGCGAGAATCTCGACCTTGCGGTCGATCAACTGCACGTAAATCAGCACGCCGCTGTTGTGTTCGGTATCCCACACGCGCAGTTGCGAGAAGACCTCGAGCGCACGCTCCCTCGCCGACAAACCACGCAACAGGTCCGCGAGCGGCAGCCCGGCCTCGACGGCGAAGCGCAGCTCGGCGTCGTGGCGCCGTTCCGATTCACCGATGGCGTGCTCGATTGCCTGCAGTACCCGCTTCGGGAACGCTCGTCTGATGTTCCAGTGCGGTAACAGCAGGTGACGAAAAATGCGTTTCAGATCCATCACCAGTCTCCCGACGCACCGCCGCCGCCGAAATCCCCGCCGCCACCGGAAAAGCCACTGTCGGACGAAGAACTACTCCCACCGCCCTCACTGTCGCTGCTCAAGCTGCCGCTGCTTGCGCTGCGCGCTGTCCGGCCTCCTCCGCGACTGCTCACGCGGCGCATCGATCGGCTGTCGCCACCACTGCTCGCACGCGGCGGTGACCGCCTATCGCCAGCTCCTGTCGGGGCCCAAGCCAGCACGAAGACGAAAACCAGGACGGCGCCGATCAGTGCGGCCGGGACCGACCCGCTCGCCAGCCAGGCCAGCGTGCCGACGACACCAGCGGTGACGGTCGATCCGCCCAGGCGACCGAGCAGATGCCCCATCAGCGCACCCAACACGATGGTGATGACGATGCCGACAATGAACACAGTGTCCAGATCCATCGTCGGGGTGCTGGCAAGAGCCGCCGGCGCCGGCAGCGCCTCGCTGCCAATCGCAGCCTGCACCTTCGCGACGCCCGCCTGCAGGCCGCCGTAAAAATCGCCTTCCTTGAAGCGCGGGCCGATGACCTCGGCAACGATGCGTTTGGCAACTGCGTCCGGGATAGCGCCTTCAAGGCCGCGACCGACCTCGATGCGCAGCTTGCGGTCGTTCTTCGCAACGACCATCAGAAGGCCGTCGTCGACCCCCTGCCGGCCGAGCTGCCAGTGCTCGGCGACGCGGATCGCATAGGCCTCGATCGACTCCGGCCGGGTGCTCGGAACGAGCAAAATGGCGACCTGGCTGCCGTGGCTCTTTTCGAGCTGCGCGAGGCCGGTTTCAAGCACAGCCGCCTGGTCGCGGGTCAGCGTCGCGGTGAGATCGGTGACCCGCGTCTGCAACGGCGGAACGGCGATCAGCTCCGCTGCCGCCAGCCCGGCGGCGAACAGCCCTGAGGCAAACGCCGCGAGCAGCCGGGCGGAAGCGCCAGTCACGGTTTCAGTAGCCTTGCTTGAGCGGGTCGAGCGGCGGCTTCGGCGCCTCCGCCGGCGGCGCCGACCTGGTGGCCGCGTCGAACTTGATTGCCGGTGGCGTTGCCATCGCTTTCTCGTCGTCAACGGTGAAGTTGGCCTTGGGCTGGTAACCGAACAGTTTGGCGGTGAGGTTGTTCGGGAAGACGCGAACGGTGACGTTGTATTCCTGCACCGCCTTGATATAGCGGTTGCGCGCCACGGCGATGCGATTTTCGGTGCCTTCCACCTGCGCCTGCAAGTCACGGAAATTGGCATCCGCTTTCAGGTTGGGGTAGTTCTCGACCACCAGCAGCAGGCGCGAGAGGGCACCCGAAAGTTGATTCTGCGCCGCCTGAAACCTGGCGAAGGCTTCAGGATCGTTGACCAGGTCGGGCGTTGCCTTGACCCCCGCGACCTGGGCGCGCGCTTCGGTCACCCGGGTCAGCACCTCCTTCTCGTGCGCGGCATAACCCTGTACGACCTGGACCAGATTCGGGATCAGGTCGGCGCGGCGTTTGTATTGGTTGAGCACCTCCGACCAGGTGGCATTCACCTGCTCGTCGGCGGTCTGGATCCGGTTGTAACCGCAGCCGGACAGGAGGCTGGTAACGAGGGCGAGCAGGGCGAGGAACGGGAAGCGCATCGCGGTCTCCTGGGGTGGGTGGGAGGTGAAATGCTATTTTGGCGCAGATCGGGGCCTTGCAGCGGTCGGCGGCAGATCGCGCCCCGGAATTCGCAGCAAGCGGCCTTTCCGATCGCCGCCTTCTCAGACGCCGACCGTATCCCCCTCGTGAGATCGCCCGAGTTGCGATGCGATGACCCGGCAGTGCGCGCAGAAACTGTTTCGCCGTGGCAAAGTGGCGTAGAATCCGCGACTTTTCGTTGCTTCCGGTCACTCACGACTGCGCCAAGCCATGCTCTACCCGGAACGCTTCGACGTCATCGTCGTCGGTGGTGGTCACGCCGGCACCGAGGCCGCGCTCGCCGCCGCACGCATGGGACGGAAAACGCTGCTGCTGACGCACAATCTGGAAACGGTCGGTGCGATGAGCTGCAATCCGTCGATCGGCGGCATCGGCAAGGGCCACCTGGTCAAGGAAATCGATGCCCTGGGTGGCGCGATGGCCGAGGCAACCGACGAAGCGGGCATCCAGTTTCGCATCCTCAACTCGAGCAAGGGTCCCGCGGTGCGCGCAACGCGGGCGCAGGCGGACCGCGTCCTCTACCGGCAGGCGATTCGCAGTCGACTCGAGCGTCAGCCGCAACTGACGATCTTTGCCCAGGCGTGCGACGACCTGATCCTCGACGGCGATCGGATTGCCGGCGTCGTGACCCAGCTCGGGGTGCGTTTTGCCGCGCCAGCGGTGGTTCTTACTACCGGGACCTTTCTCAACGGGCTGATCCATGTCGGTCTCGCGAACTTTACCGGGGGGCGCATGGGCGACCCGCCGGCGGTGACCCTCGCCGCTCGCCTGCGTGAGCTGCAACTCCCGGTTGGCCGGCTGAAAACGGGGACGCCACCGCGCCTTGACGGGCGGACGATCGATTTTTCGGTGATGGTCGAACAGCATTCGGACGACCCCTTGCCCGTTTTTTCCTTCCTCGGTGAGGCGGCCAGCCACCCGCGACAACTGCCGTGCTGGATCACCAGCACCAATGCCCGGACACACGAGATCATCCGCGCCAACCTCGATCGTTCGCCGATGTACACCGGCGTCATCGAAGGGATTGGACCGCGCTATTGCCCGTCGATCGAAGACAAGATCCACCGTTTTGCGAGCAAGGACAGTCACAACCTCTTCCTCGAGCCGGAAGGGCTGGCGACGCACGAGATCTATCCCAACGGGATGTCCACCAGCCTGCCCTTCGATGTCCAGCTGGCGATCGTGCGTTCCGTCCGTGGGCTCGAGCATTGCCACATCCTGCGTCCCGGTTATGCAATCGAGTACGATTACTTTGATCCGCGGGCGCTGAAATCCTCTTTGGAAACAAAGGCGATCGCCGGCCTCTTCTTCGCCGGCCAGATCAATGGCACCACCGGCTACGAGGAAGCCGCCGCGCAGGGTCTGCTGGCCGGCACCAATGCGGCGCTGCGGGTGCAGGAGCGGGAGGCATGGACGCCGCGGCGTGACGAGGCCTATCTCGGCGTATTGGCTGACGACCTGATCACGCGCGGCGTTTCCGAGCCGTACCGGATGTTTACCAGTCGCGCCGAGTACCGGCTGTCGCTACGCGAGGATAACGCCGACTTGCGCCTGACCGAGCAGGGACGTCGCCTCGGTCTGGTCGACGAACGACGCTGGCGCGCCTTCTCCGAGAAGCGGGAGGCCATTGCGTGCGAGCACGAGCGCCTGAAGTCGACCTGGGTGCAGCCCGCCATGGTCCGCGATGACGAAGCCATGCGCGTGTTCGGCAAACCGCTCGAACACGAGTATACCTTGCACGAACTGTTGCGGCGGCCGGAAGTCGGCTACTGCAGCTTGATGACGCTGCGGGTCGGCGAACGGTCGGTTGATGCCGGCGTCCGTGATGCGCAGGTGATTGCCCAGGTCGAGATTCAGGCCAAGTATCAGGGCTATATCGAGCGTCAGCAGGACGAGGTGGCAAGCAGCGCAGCGCACGAGGACGTGCGCTTTCCCGACGACTTCGACTTTGCCAAGGTCGGTGGCTTGTCGACGGAAATTCGGCAGAAGCTGGCCCGGCAGCGGCCACAGACGCTTGGCCAGGCGTCGCGTATCCAGGGGATGACGCCGGCAGCGATCTCGATCCTGCTGATACACCTCAAACGCGGCGAACGCGAACGCGCTGAACGGCCCGGGCCGCCGCGCACTGTTGCCGGCCGATGACCCCCGCGGCACAGCTCGCACAGGGGCTGCTGACGCTCGGTGTTGAGCTGGCGCCAACGGCAGAGCAGCGGTTGCTCGATTACCTCGCGCTGCTCGCCAAGTGGAACCGGACCTATCGGCTGACCGCTGTTGATCAGCCGTCGCTGGCGGTCAGCCACCATCTGCTCGACTCGCTGGTGCTGCTGCACTTCGTCGAAGCACCGACGCTGCTCGACGTCGGTAGCGGCGGCGGTCTGCCGGGAATTCCGCTGGCGATCGCGCGCCCCGGCTTGCGCGTCGTCCTTCTCGAAGCCAACGGCAAGAAGGCCGCCTTCTTGCGTCAGGCGGCAATCGAACTGGATCTGGCGAATGTTGCCGTACACTGCGGCCGGGTCGAGACCTACCAGCCTGGTTCCGCTTTTGCGTTGATTGTTGCCCGCGCCTTCGCCGATTTGTCGACGCTGGTGGCGCTGTCACGACATCTGCTGGCTGCGGACGGTCACTGGCTCGCGATGAAGGGCATTCGTCCACAGGAGGAGATGGCCCGCTTGCCAGCCGGCGTCCGGGTCGACGGCATACACCGCTTGCGGGTACCGGGCATTGCCGGCGAGCGTCATGTGGTCGTGATGAGCACGTCACAGGCGCAGCATTGAGAGGGGTTTCCAATTGGCACAGATACTCGCGGTAACCAACCAGAAAGGCGGCGTCGGCAAGACGACGACGGCCGTCAATCTTTCGGCTTGCCTGGCCGAACTTGGCCGGCGCGTCCTGCTCATCGATCTTGATCCGCAAGGCAACGCGACGACTGGCTGTGGGGTCATCAAGCGGGTTGCGCAGCCGACCGTGTATCAGGTTCTGATCGGACGTTCGACGGTGCTCGAGACGCGCGTGCGCACCGACTTCGCCTTCGACTTGCTGCCGGCGAATCGGGAACTGGCCGGCGCCGAGATCGACCTGATCGACATGGAGCGCCGCGAGTACCGCCTGCGCGACGCTCTCCAGAATCTCCGCAGCGATTATGACTTGATTCTGTTGGACTGTCCGCCGGCACTCAACATGCTGACTGTCAACGGTCTGGTCGCGGCGGCTGCCGTCATGATCCCGATGCAGTGCGAGTACTACGCACTGGAAGGTTTGACCGACCTCGTCGCGACCTTGAAGAAGGTGCGCACCCATCTCAATCCAGTGCTCGAGATCGAAGGACTGCTGCGCACCATGTTCGATCCGCGTTCGACGCTGACACAGCAGGTGTCGCGCGAACTCGAGGGGCATTTCGGAAGCAAGGTTTATCGCACCATCGTTCCCCGTAATGTGCGCCTTGCCGAGGCGCCGTCGTACGGCAAGCCGGTGATCGCTTTTGATCGCAGCTCAAAAGGCGCGCAGGCTTATCTGTCGCTGGCGCAGGAAATTCTCGAGCGCGCGGCGAGCACGGATGGCCGTGCCTCGAGCAGCGCTGTGGCCGGGGTCGAACGATGAAGATGAAAGGACTGGGTCGTGGTCTCGACGCCCTGCTGGCGGGAAACGAGACGCAGAACAGGGAACAGCAGCGGACGCTTCCGGTTGACACCATCCAGCCCGGCAAGTATCAGCCGCGGACCCGCATGGACGCGGCGTCGCTGGAAGAGCTCGCCGCCTCGATCCGCGCGCAAGGGTTGATGCAGCCGATTCTGGTGCGCCCGATCAGCGACGACCGCTATGAAATCATTGCCGGCGAGCGGCGCTGGCGGGCGGCACAGATGGCCGGCCTGAGCGAAGTGTCGACGCTGGTGCGCGAGATTCCCGATGAAGCGGCGCTGGCGATGGCGCTGATCGAGAACATTCAACGCGAGAACCTCAATCCGCTCGAGGAAGCGCGTGGCCTGCAGCGGCTGATCGACGAATTCGCGATGACTCACCAGCAGGCTGCTGACGCCGTCGGCCGCTCGCGCCCTGCTGCTTCCAATTTATTGCGTTTACTGCAACTGGCGCCGCCGGCGCAGGAACTGCTGATGAGCGGCGAGATCGACATGGGTCATGCCCGCGCGCTGTTGCCACTGGCCGGCGCCTTGCAGGTGCAACTGGCGCAGCGCGTCGTGCACAAGGGCTTGTCGGTGCGCGAGACGGAACGACTGGTTCAGTACGCATTGCGCCAGCCGAAAGAAACTGCGCCGAGCAAACCCGATCGCGATGTCGTCCGCCTGCAGGAGGAACTGGCCGACCTGTTGGGGGCGCAGGTGGCGATCAAGGCCAACCGCAAGGGGGCTGGAAAGGTGCTGATCGAGTTTGGAAACCTCGACCAGCTGGAAGGGATTCTGCAGCGATTGCGTGATTGACGCGGCGCATCAAAGTGGCCCTTCCGGCGATCGTCGATGTGGTCTGCAGGGCCCGTTTTATCAAGGAAACTCAACTTTTTTGCAGGTGCGGTTTGCTTCCTCTTCTGGAGTCTGGTATTCTTCCCAAGTCTTGGAGGGGTTAAACCGTGCATCCTCAGGTACGCTGGGTGTTACGCTGCCAGCTCGGCACGACGCTGGCGCTGGCGCTGGTGGCGGGGCTGGCTCTGGGGTCAAGTGCGGCTGTTTCCGCTGTGCTCGGTGGGGGTATCGCAATGGCCAGTGCCTTCGCTTATGCGTGGCGGGCCCTGCGCCTGTCGGGTGTGGCAGGTGCGGATGCCAGAAAGGCATTCAACGCCCAGGTGGCCGGCGAGGGGTACAAGTTCGCCGTCACCTTGTTGTTGTTTGTGCTGGTCTTCAAAAGCTATGCGCAGCTTGCGGCCTTGCCGCTCTTCCTGGCCTACGCGGCGACGGTGGCCGTCTATTGGCTGGCGTTGCTGCGCCAGCATTAAGTCACAAAGGGGAAAATATGGCTTCGGGCGAGGCGCTGACGACGAGCGGTTACATCGTTCACCACTTGACCAACCTGACGGTGGGACAGGGTTTCTGGACTTTCCACCTCGACAGCCTGATCGTGTCGGGGCTCCTCGGCCTGTTCGCCTTCGTCGGCATGGCCCGCCTCGCGGCGCGGGCGAGCATCACCCATCCCGGCAAGTTGCAGACACTGGTCGAGATGATTGTGTCCTTCGTCGATCAGCAGGCCAAAGATACCTACCATGGACGCAGTCCGCTGGTGACGCCGCTGGCGATCACCATCTTCCTGTGGGTCTTCCTGATGAACGCGATGGACCTGATTCCCGTCGACTTCATCCCGCTGCTGCTCGGGTTGACCGGGGTGCACTACTTCAAGGCGGTGCCGACGACCGACCCCAACCTCACCTTTGCCATGTCGCTGACCGTGTTTACGATCATGCTGGTGATGAACGTCAAGGTGAAGGGCGTCGGCGGCTTTCTGCATGAAGTGTTTACGGTTCCCTTTGGTGCCAAGTTGGCACCGGTCAATCTCCTGTTCCGGATCATCGAGGACGTCGCCAAACCGATCTCGCTCTCGCTGCGTCTTTTCGGCAACATGTATGCCGGCGAAATGGTCTTCATCCTGATTGCCCTGATGGGCATCTGGCAATTGCCCCTGGCCCTGCCCTGGGCGCTGTTCCACATCCTGATCATTACCCTGCAGGCCTTCGTCTTCATGATGCTGACCATCGTCTATCTGTCGATGGCGAGCGAGTCCCACGGCTAGT
>ERZ761603.1756-NODE-1756-length-15766-cov-17.954172_pt1 | contig 15766 bp, 12 predicted proteins | sample MGYA00511879_ERZ761603 | MGnify/ENA primary metagenome ERZ761603 (study PRJEB28899, sample SAMN02850040) | bioreactor sludge metagenome | biome: EBPR Sludge; feature: EBPR Bioreactor; material: flocular biomat | place: Australia: Thorneside Wastwater Treatment... | reverse complement strand
TGTCGTTGAGCTTCTTGAAGTTGTCGATGTCGAGCAAGGCGACGCAGAGGGTCGATTGGCGGCGCTGCGCGCGCGCCGTCTCCTTCTCGAATGCTTCCTCGAGGCCACGGCGATTGAGTACCCCGGTCAGCTGATCGTGTCGAACCAGGGTGCTGGCCTTGTCAAGCTCGGCCTGCAATTCACCGATGCGTTTTTCGGCTTCCTCGACGCTCTGTTTGGCATTGCGCAGCTCATCACGCGAGCGCTGGGCGTTGAGTTGAATGATCTTCGTCTCGCGGATCACTTCCGCAAGGACGTCTTCCAGCTCGGCAATGTCGTCGGCGGCGCTGATGCGGTCGGCGCAGATCTCGATCTTGTCGTGATACTCCGAAGTCGAATCGGCAAACTCGGCCAGGTGATCGACGAAACCGGCCAGCATCTGCTTGAGGCTTTCGCGCGCTTCGTTGAGGCTGTGCTTCAGCTGGCTCTGCTTGTAGATCACTTCCTTGAGCCTCGTTTCGGCATCGCTGATCGAGCGGATACTCAGCGGGCCAGCGACGATGTCGCGCACGATCTCGATCTGGCCGGAAAGCCAACGGTCTTCAACGACCAGCTCGCCGACGTTCTCGATCAGCAATTGCAGCAGATTGAGCAGGCCCGCGCGCAGTTCGACGCGGTCTTCGGCAAGCAGCTCGAGGCGGAAAGAAAAGCGCTTGATGCTGGCCTGCAAGCCATCCATCGCCGCGCGCGAGGTGGCGGTGCGAATCTTGTGCGCGAGGGCTTTTGCGTCGGCCACCAGCTCCGGCTCATCCTGCAGCAGCGACGGTATCAACACCTCCAGCGAATGAGCGAAAATCTCAGACAGCTCGGCCGACAACGCGGCCGCCTGCGCACTGCTCTCCTGCGCTTTCGCAGGCGCCCGGCCATCCATTGGCGACGCCTTGCCCGGCGTATTCGCCGCGGCCTTCTCCTCCTCGACCAGGGACATCTCGTCGTCCATCGGCGCATTGAGCGACCACGACCTGACCAGCCCCTGCAAACGTGTGAAAAGCAGCTCGCTATTGCCCGCCGCGTTGGCCAACACCCGCTCGAACGCCTCGCGCTTGCGGGCGACGGTCAGGCCCGCCTGCTTGCTCTCCCACTGCCGCAGAAAGCCGGCGAACAGCTCGCCCCAGGGAAGATCCTGCTCCTTGCCGAGCTGCGCGAAGAGCTCGCCCAGGCCGCGCTTGAGTTCATCCCAGGTCTTGCCCTTGAAGGCCTGTTCGAAGCGCTTCAGCAAACGCTGCTGCGCCGGTTCGTCTTTCGGCAGGGCGCTCAGCAGAGCCTTCAGCTCACGCTCCGGAAACGGCGCCGCAGTGCCAGCGGAAGTACCGGCGATCTCATGGTAGAGGGCCCGATAGTTCTCGGGTGACGGCGACATCCGCCGGCTAGCCAACAGGCGAAAGGCTTCGCGGGCAATTTCCGACGGGTTCGTGAGAGCTGGCATGCGCTTCCATCAACAAGACATACGAGTCGCGGCATTCTAACAGCGTGCCCGCCGGGGAGAAAGCATGCCGTACAGCGGAAGTCGCGATAGATCAGACACCTGGCGACGTCGAGCAGCACTTTCTCGACGCCACACGGCTGATCGCTTTGCTGCCGATCCAGCGCGCACAGCGCCCGCGATCGGCACCCGTGCCGGCGTTTCCGCGGCAGTGGCCACCGCAGAATAGCGATTCGGCTATAATCAGCGCCTCGTTAGCCGTACCTGCCTCCGTAGCATGAAGGTCGTGCAGTTGATTTGTAATCATCAGGTGTTGGTTCGATTCCGACCGGAGGCACCAGAAAAAACAAACACTTAACCAGACTTCCGGGGTCTGGTTTTTGTTATCTGCAAAGCCGGTAGGCGAATGGTAGGCAAGTTTCGTCAATGCGCACCGGTCGCACGGTCGGCACGCAATACACCGAGGGTCGATCCCTGTCGCGATTCACCGTGCAGGGCCGGCGCGGCCCTACAATTGGCGCTTGCGTGATAGTCACGGAACGGAACGGAACCGACCGAACAACGCTAGAAGCAAAGAACACCGCGCGCGGCCGGGTCTGTGCATGACTTCCTGCCACATCGCTACAGCCTACGGCTGTCCATCTGCGCATTGACGACGGTGTCGAGAAGCGCCTTCGCCATTTCCCCAAGGTGTCCGCGGCCCACCAGCCGCCATCGTCCAGCGCTTCCGGGTTGTTGCCCAAGCTGACGGCGCTGGACCGGAACATCGAGGCCCCCTCAAGTGCGTTTTCGGCCGTGATGTCGTCGCTGACAACGAAGAACGGCGCATGGTTGCTGGCGGCGGCGAAGTAGTCGGCCCTGCAGAATCCGTTTACCAGCCCTGAAACACGACGCCCGGTGCGCGACGCGCATCCCGCCGAGCCTCATTCTCTAAAATCGCCGCCAGCAGACGCCGCCAAAGTGAGCGCAAAAAAACCGCCTTCAGTCCCAGGCGAACCATCGCCCGCAACAACCAGCGCAGGTTGAAGCCGGTAGCACACAGCACCGTATGCAGGGCGTCGCCGAGTTTGCCTTTCAACCAGCAGCGATCCATCCGGTGATTTGCCTTCAGATGGCCGATCGTCGGCTCGACCGCCGGTCGGCGCCGGAGACAGCGACGCTGCAGCTGAGTCAGCGACCGGTACTTGCCGCGGTGAATGACTTCGACATTCGGATTGTCATGATCAATGCCGCGATAGCCGAGATCGACGAAGACCTGCTTGGGTAGCTTGCCAGCGCCTTCGAGCAGGATATTGGTCTGCTCCAGCTGTGCCGAGAGAACGTGGCCGTCGTAAGGATTGCCGGGGAAACTGCGGGCGCCGACCAGCAGACCGTTCTTGTGGGTCACGACGATGCTCGCCTTGACGCCGAACTCGTAACGCTTGCGGGCTTTGCCTTTGCTGATGCACTCGACTTCGGGGGCATGCAGGGCGTAGAGCTTGTTCTTGTCTTTCGGTTGTTGCGTACGGATACGCTCGGCGCGTTCGAGCAGGGTGTTCAGACGGGCGATGGCCGTGGCGCAGCCGTTGCTGATTGTCGGCAGCTTGCGCGTGATCTCGCGCAGGACGATGCCGAGGATGGTGCGTTGGCGCTTGACGGTACGCCGCAGGCGGTTGGATTGCCTGGCGTGGGCATAACCGGCAGCCTTGCGGCGCAGTTCCCGACCTTCTTTGACGAAGGTCTGTTTCAGGGTGATGCCGACTTGCTTGGCGGCTTGCACGACCTTGGCACGGGCGATTTCCAGCAAGCGACTATCGACCGGGTGGGCGATGGCCTTTTCCTGCACGGTGCTATCAACGATGACCCGCTCGAACTCGCTCGGACGCACGGCCTTGGTCTGTACGGCGGTATCGATCGTCGCCTTGAGCAGTTCTTCAACGCCGGCTTCGCCGATGGCGCTGCGAAAGCGGCCGATCTGGGTGGCATCGCACGGCAGCTTCGGCGTGTAGTAGTCGAGACCGCTGAAGTATTGCCAGACGACATTCTCGGACCAGCGGGCGACGAGCTCTTCGTCGCTGAGGTTGAAGGCGTGCTTGAGGTAAAGCAGTGCGGCCATGAGCCGAATCGGCAGTCTGGGACGGCCGGCGGGACTGGTGCCGCCACCGGCAACTTGCAGCGTCGGCCCGAACATGTCATCGCGTTCGATGACTTTGCCGTCGCGGCTCTGGCGAGCGAAGGCAGGAGCGAGAACGCTTTCGAGCTGCGACCAGGGGATTCGGCTCGACAGGACCACCAGCGGGTGTCGAAGATCGATCATCTGGTCCAGCCGGGAGCGGAAAAAGTCGTCAGTTGCCATCTGCGTTGCCCTCGATTTCTCTCAGGTTTCGGTAGCCTCTATTTTAATTTCTCGGGGATCTCGATGGGGCAATTTCCCGTCAAAACCTAGCGTCCATGCGGCTTTCAGGCATTTTGCAGGGCCGACGAAGTAGGGTGCTGGCTGTGAGTCACCATGAGCATTAGTGTCCGTTCTCGCCGAAACGCCCTCAACGCGTCGAGCCAGCTCCTAATCTCGCTGGCCAGCTCGCTGCACGCCTACAGGCATTTCTTCTGAAGCTGCTGTTGTACCCCTTCCGCCATCGAGAGGAACCCGGCCAAGGCAACCGGCAGCGTGCTTGCGTCGCCGTGCAGGGCGTCCTGGACGTCGTACAGGTCGTCGAGCAGGACCAGCCCGACGGCGACCAGAGCGGTGATTCCACCGGGGGTGAAGCGCGCGGGATTGGCGCGCGTCGGCGCCGGGGATACTGGGCGTGGTGGGACTCCATAGCAACGAGTCTTCGTTCCGCCTTCCCCGAAGGTCATGACGCCCAACGTAGAACTAACCGGCCTGCGCGGCCTGTTGCGCAGGGCAGGCTGAGCGCCGGATTGGGCGGCATGCAGCGCTAAACCACGTCGTAGTTTGCCTTTTCGAGGGTAGCCTCAATGAAGTTGCCACGCTGTACTTTGCCTTTATCGCTCCATACACATTTGACGAGGGGTGTATTTTCACCGTCTTCGTAACCCTCGACGGTCATCGCTTCGCCGCCCGATTTTAGGAGAACGACATCACCAATTTTAAAATTACCGCTCATGATCATTCCTTTCGTACGTATGGTTTAGACAACTGCTTCAGAAAATGACGGATTTTAGAGCTTGAATCAGTTGGTGTATTTACAGATGAGGAATTCCCGTGGGTGAAAACCATGGGGTCTTGTGCCGCCCAATTTTGCTTTATGGCGACAGTCTTGCTCCGTAACTCGGCGTCGCTCGGAATGCTGCAAGCTTCACCGTAGCAGGCTCCGCGCCCATTGTTTGCTGTCTCTTTGCAGTACCAAATAACCGTAGAAAGCGGCACTTTGCTTTCTAGGTCGATAGCCTACACCTAGGCGGCTTCAATGACTGCTTCTGGCACACCTCTCTAGCGTCCGTTTCCGTTTGCTGACCACCGTGCTCCTCGCAATGACGCGGCTACCGCCGCACTAAACGCCCCGACAGTTCACCTTCTCGAAACAGCTACGCCTCTCCGGCGGTAACACGGGGCTCGTCCAACAAACGGATCAGATCGTGGCTTCGATCGATCCTTATTCGTTAGCCCTCCCTAGCGGTAGCGCCGTAGCTCCATGTTGAACGTGTTTGCAGAGGGAGCAGCTCGATAAAGCTCTATCGGCTCTTTCAGCGACTTGATCCAGCCCAGGATCTCCTTGAAGTGATCATGTGAGATTGTGGCGCCGGTGACAACGGATCTCAGTGGCCGCCTTGGCATCGAGTACTTACCGGGGCCAGATTCGACGACGATGCGCCACTCTTCTTCGTAGGCCCAATCGAGCGACTTCGTAAAAAGTGATGCTTCGAGCATCTGGGCCTTGGTTTGTGCCGTTGGATCAATGGTCGGTCGGTTTCGTGTGTATCGAACCGGTTGCGCGATCGCGAAGTGGTCGGACTCGGAGTCAAATCCAAGACACACTCCAGCGTGTGATTCTGCGTAGTGCGACCACATCAAGGGAACGTCAGGCGCTGCGCTGAGGCAAAGTACGCCCGTCTGATCGGTTGCAAAGGTTGCGATGAGAGCGGCGAACAGTTGCAGATTCTCCGGACGACGTGGATCGCGACTCGGATCGGAGAGGATTGCTGCTATCTCGTTCGCTCTGTCATGGGGAGACTGATCGGGTTGGAACTTCTCGAGGAGCCGCTGAAGGTACTGGCGGACCTCGCTCTCTGTTCCGTCCAAACGATGTACTGGCCGGCAGTCAAACGGGTCGTTGAACTTAGCAGGTGACGTGAAGAAGTGTTCGCTGCCCAGAATCATCTGGCGCACACGATCAAGGCCGGGGCCCAAGAGGCCTCGGTATCGGTACAGGCGATGCGGTGCGGCGCGGGTCATCTGAGATGGCTAACGAATAGCGTTTATCTGCCGCCCCGAAAACAACCAGATCAACCGTTGGCGGCTCGCGGCAGATAAACCTTGTTGGACTGAACCGCCGCGATGGCGGTCGCTATGGAGATTGTAAGGCTGGGCGGCCGGAAGTCAATCGTTTGGCATGAAGCCGGCGCGCTGCCACTGGTACGCACGAGGTACTTGGTACCCAGCCGCCGCCGGAAAATAAACGACGACGCGGACAGCATCACCGCGCGGGCTGCGACAGCACTCAAAGAAGCGGAGGCGCAAGTGATCTCCCGGGAACGAGCGACACTCGAAACAACGCACACGCCGCGAGGAAGTTCTTTCGGTTGGACGGACGCAGAGGCCCCCGATTCACGCCGACGGCCTTTGCCCAGCTGCCTGTTCGCGCAGCATCTCCCAGAGGCCAGCGTGGTTCAACAGAATGTCCTTCATCCCGTTCTGCACCGTGATCGAGTTAAGTGCTTGGGTGCTCATCGCAGTGTGAGCGTCCAGCGCGCCCATGATCGCGTTCATGAGTTCGGTCTTGAGGTCGGGGGAGTTGGCGAACTGTTTCTTGGAGTTGTTCGCTGCCTGTTGCTGCAGCTTTCCCGATTCCAGGAGCTTGCCCTTGATTACCTGGTTTACATAGACCAGCTTGTCCTGCTCGGTGAGTTCGCCGTCAAACAGGTCATTCAGCTTGGCGATGATTTCGTACAGCAGCGCCGTTTCCTTTTCCTGCACGCGGCCACTACCCGTGTCCGTAATTGGATCGAGCAGTGGCTTGTCCCCATCGCTGAGCGGCATGCCCTGCTGGCCCAGATTCTTCAGATGGTGATGGGTCAGTACGACTTTCGACAGATCGATGCCTTCCCGCTCACGGCCAAACTCCAGCAGCGGCAGGAGGCGCTTGTAGAAGATCGCGCGTTTCTCGATGGCGGTGTTGCCGTAATTGAATATCTGCGACAGAAAGGTGTAGAGGCGGATGAAGGCACCGAGGTCACCCTTGAACAGGATCAGGGCGTTCAGTTCGTTCTGGGCATCCTCGGCAGCCTTGTCGTCCTGCTTAGCCTTCGCAGCCTCCAGAGCTTCCTGCGCGACCTTGTAGCGTTTCATCAGGCGGTCGCGGACCGGTTCGAGGGCGGCGACCAGGTCGCTCTGCTTGGCATCGGGCTTCAGCTCCACGGCGACGACGCGATCGACCTCGAAGTCGTCATAGTGGCCTGCGGCATCCAGCTTGGCACGCAGGTTGAAGACGAGGTTCGGATCGGTGGTCGCCGCGAGTTCGGCCGTCGTGTGGTAGGTCTTGAACGCGGCGAGGACTTCCTCGGGGTCATTCACGAAATCCAGCACGTAGGTCGTGTCCTTGCCGGGATGGGCGCGGTTGAGACGGGAGAGGGTCTGCACAGCCTGGATGCCGGCCAATCGCTTATCCACGTACATGCCGCAGAGCAAGGGCTGGTCGAAGCCGGTCTGGAACTTGTTGGCGACGAGCAGGATTTGGTACTCGTCGCCTTTGAAGGCTTCGCGGATGTCGCGACCCTTCAGGTTCGGGTTCAGGGTCTTGCTGTGCTCCGTGAAGCCGTCCGGGCCGGATTCCTTGTCATTTACCTCGCCGGAGAACGCGACCAGCGTGCCAATCTTGTAGCCCTGGCCCTTGATGTATTTGTCGATGGCCAGTTGCCAGCGTACTGCTTCGACCCGGCTACCGACGACGACCATCGCCTTGGCCTTGCCGCTGAGCAGCGGAATCACAAATTCGCGGAAGTGCTCGACGACGATCTGGACCTTCTGGGAAATGTTGTAGGGGTGCAGGCGCACCCAGTTCATGATGCCCTTCAGCGCGGCGCTTCTCTCTACCGCCTTCTCGTCGTAGTCGGCTCCCTCGTGCGCCAGCTTGAAGGCCAGCTTGTAGCTCGTGTAGTTCTGCAATACGTCGAGGATGAATCCCTCCTCAATAGCCTGCCGCATTGAATAGACGTGGAAGGGCGCTGGCAGGTTGCCCGGGCCGGCGGGTTGTGTCGGGTCCGGGCGGGTGCCGAACAGTTCCAGCGTCTTGTTCTTCGGCGTCGCCGTAAAGGCGGCGTAGGTGATGCCGGTGTCGCTCGCGCGTACTGCCATCTGGGCCGCGAGGATGTCCTCGGTGCTGACCTCGCCACCGTCTTTCAACTCCGCCAGTTCCTCTTGGCTCAGCACGGCCTTGAGCTTCGCCGCCGCCTCTCCGGTCTGGGAGCTATGAGCTTCGTCGGCGATCACGGCGAAGCGCTTGCCTTGGGTGGCGGCCAGTTCGCGCACGGCCTCGATCGCGAAGGGGAAGGTCTGGATCGTGCAGACGACAATCTTCTTGTCGCCAGATAGTGCCTCGGCAAGTTTCGAACTCTTGCTGCCGTCCTTGTTGGTGATGGTCGCCACCACGCCGGTGGTGCGTTGGAAATCGAAGAGGGCTTCCTGAAGCTGCGAGTCGATCACGGTGCGATCGGAAACCACGAGCACGGAGTCGAAGACCTTCTTGTTCTCCGCGTCGTGCAATTCGGCGAGGAAATGCGCCGTCCAGGCGATGGAGTTGGTCTTGCCCGAACCGGCCGAATGCTGGATCAGGTATTTGCCGCCGGGGCCCTCCTTGAGCACTGCGGCCTGAATGTCGCGGGTGACGTCAAGCTGATGGAAGCGGGGAAAAATGATCGTCTCGATCTGCTGCTTCTTGTTCCGCTGGGCGATCAGGTAACGGCCGATGATTTCCAGCCAGCTTTCGCGCGCCCACACCTTTTCCCAAAGGTAGGCGGTGCGGTGGCCACCGTGCGGATTGACCGGGTTGCTGGCGGCACCGTTGTCGCCTTGGTTGAAGGGCAGAAAGGCGGTAGCCGGCCCTGCGAGCTTGGTCACCATATGGACTTCGGTGTTGCTCACGGCGAAATGGACCAGTGCGCCACGCGGGAATGCGAGCAGCGGCTCGGCTGCCTGACCCTTTGGCTTTGGCAAGCGATCGAAGCGGTATTGGTCGATGGCGTCGCCAATGCTCTGGGTGAAGTCGGTCTTCAACTCGACAGTCGCCACGGGAAGGCCGTTGAGGAAGAGCACGAGATCGATGCAGTTTTCGTTGTGCAACGAGTAGCGAACCTGGCGGATCACCCGCAGCCGGTTGGCGGCGTAGCGGACCAAGATGTCGGCATTGATGGCCAGCGCCGGTTTGAACTCAGCCAGCTTCAGTGGTTGCTTCAGGCCCAGCAGCTCGATGCCGTGACGCAGCACGTCGAGGGTGCCGCGCTGCTCCAGTTGATCGTGGAGGCGGTTCAGCAGCGTTTCCGCAGCTTGCGCACCGTGGTTCTTGGTTAGCGTCTCCAAAGCCTTGGGCTGGGTTGCCTGCACCCAGGCCAGCACGTCGGCAGGGAAGAGTGCGCGTGCCCGGTCGTAGGCTGCCGCGTCGCCTTCGGCATGGAGCCAACCACGGTCAGCGAGGCGCTGGTAAATCTCGGTCTCGAAGCTGTTCTCTTGGTGCAGGCTCATGCCGTTAATCCTTCTGTACGCCGATCCCAATCAATCCATTAGAGCAATATCAATTCGTTTCATCAAGAAACGTAGAACATCGCCGTGAAAGGTAATCCTGGGAGCGAAGTTTGTTAGTGCCTGCTTCAGTGTTTCTGGCAACTCCTCTCTACCTTTCACTCGCTGGGTATGTATGGCGAGGAAGTAGTCCCGTATCGAACAGTTATTGTCGCCGGGATCTATCTTCTGCAAAAGATCAATCGCTTTTTGGTGGCTTGCCCGATCGCCGGCCAGCAATCCACGAAAGACGTCTGGATACTTCAGCTTCACCACGATAGGCCAAGCCAAGTGAGCGGCGGACTCTGACACACCAGCTAAAGCTAATAAAGTGAAAGCTTTTTCAACGTCTCGCAACGACATGTCGAAAGCAGCGGACAGTTGGCCGAAAGCATATACAAAATTATCTAGCGCGACTGAATTCTCGAACCTGTATCTCTTTGCTACGTGCGAGGCATATACTGATGTTGCATTCGATTTGTCAGAATCTATGGACGTGCTCTTCGGGAGAGCGAGGAACAAGTGGATGAATTTACCCAAGTACGCATCGGCATCGAAGCCGTGTCCATAGACCCCTTCGATTGCTCGCCTAAGCTGATCACGGTTCAGCAACAGAACAAATACCAAATTCGGGACATCAAAGAAATGCTTTACCCGCTCGACAACCCGAACGGCAAAATCGGGGCGGCAACGATCCAGCTCATCGATGAAGAAAACGACCGGCTTGGCTTGTGCGGCAGCAAAATCTGTCAATGCAGTACGAAACCCGACAACGCTCTTTTTCTCGGCCTCGCTCTCTGCCAGTCTCGCAGCTATGTATTTTTCCGCAACATCAGCAGCTTCTTCGTCTAGTTTTTTCACCATCTCCGCGACATCGCCAGTGATGTCTTGAGCGCCCAGAAAGGTTTTTCCAATGGCATTTATTGTAATCTTTGCCGCAGCTGGCAATAACGCCTTCCCAAGTTTAAGACTGGCCGTCAAGAATCTCTTTTCAACTGGTCTACTTGCGCCTTCTGAAACGGCATCGAGGATTTCTGCTGTCAGTATTGTAAATGGATCATCTGTGTAATCTCGTTCAAAAGCATCGAGGTAAATCGTTTTGTAGCCTTCGGCATTCAGCTTTGCACGCCAATTTCGACCAAACCACGACTTTCCCTCGCCCCACGGGGCGTCGATGCCCATGACGCAACCGTCTTTCGTGCGGTCGATATACCCAGTAAGAGTTTCGGCCAAGGCGCTGCGGTTAAAGAGGTCGTCCTTAAACGGTGCGTCGCCGACGTATTCTGGATTGCGGACATACAACGGTGGAAGCGCGGGTCGAGTGGTCATGCAAAACCTCCGATATTTATCGAGCCGGTGACAGCTGCGGAGATCAGCGCTGTGCGACGTTCTTGCAACAGGTCGATCGCACGCTGGGCTTCGGCGGTGAGGGTGTCGAATTTCCCTATCTCTCGGTCGAGGAAATAAACTATTTCATTCTGTTCCGCCCTCGTCGGCATCGGAATTGGAAGTGCCTTCAGGATCGGAACACTGATATTTACCTGTGCTGTACCCCAACCTTCGAGGCTGAAGTAGCATTGGGCAGGGAGGCTATTCATCCAGTAGCAGTAGTACTCGCTCGACGATTCACTATTCAGCGTGGTGATAAGCATCGTAAAGCATTGGCACCCACCAAGGTCTGGTGGGATGACCGCTGTCACACCAGCATTTCCTGTTCTAACTGTGACCAAGTCGCCAGCATTCATCTGTTTCGAGCCCCGATCGCCGGCAAAAACTGGGTCGATAAATAGGATGTCACCAATAATTCTTCCTGCCCGAATGTTCGTCGAGCGCAAAATAGCTATGCCCTGGTCGGCATAGGCGTGAGTGGTCGCTTCCGCGATGCCGACAACGACACGGTTGGCAATTCGAGCCAGCGATGCGCATTCCCAATGCGCCGGCACATCCCCCAGCCATTCGATGCCGGAAGGTTTCATGGGAGCGTCAGGATTCAAGCCTTTCGTGACGGCGTGGGAGATGACAGCCTGGCGTTTTTCTTTCAGCAGTTCCATCAGCCGCCGCTGTTCGGCGACCAGTTCGTCGATCTTAGCGGTCTCGCGGTCGAGGAAGGCGGCGATCTGGGTTTGTTCTGGCAATGAGGGAAAAACCAGTTCCAGGTTGTCGAGCTCGTACTGCCCTAGGCCAACGCGGGTGAGTCCGTTGGCACGCACTGCAACGCATGACTTGACGAAGGCTGAATCAAAGAGCCGCTTCACGAATGCGCCGTCAGTGGCAGGTGTCGGACGAAGCATAGACAGGTGATATCCGCAAACCACGCCGGGCAAGTCCTTCGGAACATGGGCGGCAATGGCAATATCGTCAGCGGTCTCGGAGTCCTTCGTGATAAGTGTGTCGCCAGCCTGAAGAGAAAATTTTGCGATTTGTTCGTTCGAGGCCGTCGCAGCCATGAAGTCCATTCCTGCGCTGATGGCCTCGTTGTAATACACATCCGTGTAATTGCAGAGCAGGATGGGTGTCTCCCCTTCATACGACTTCTTATCCACGTTACTCGGGAACACACGGCATGCGCGTTTGAGGCGCGTCACATTCCAATGTGCAGGCACCTCCCCCAGCCACTCTACGCCGCTGTCCTTGTAGTTCGGGTAGCGCGGGAAGCTCATTTCGTCAGCCCGCCGATCATGGTCAGGATGCGGTCGGTGACACCCTTCAGTTCGGCATCAATTTCGGCAAGCGGGCGCGGTGGCTTGAAGACGTAGAAGTGCCGGTTGAAGGGAATTTCGCAGCCCACTTTGGTCTTGTCGTGGTCGATCCAGGCATCGGGCGCATGCGGTAGCACCTCGCGCTTGAAGTAGCTTTCCACGTTCTCGCTGAGCGGGACGTTCTCGGTGTCGCGCAGGCTGGAGTCGGGCATCGGCTTGCCCTTGCCTTTGCCCTTGCTGCCGAGGACGATCTGGCCGGCGGCATCGCGCTGAGGGCGCTCGACGGTGATCGTCCAGTAGCCGAAGTCTTCGTTGTTGAAAATGCGGCTGATCGGCACGCCATCGCGGGTCGATTTCTTGAACCGGCCGAAGAGGCGGGTGATGTCTTCGATGTGCTCGGGGCTCAGTTCCTTGCGCTTGCTGCCCAGGCTCTTGCGCATTCTCTGCCAGAAGCTGCTGGCGTCGATCAACTGCACCTTGCCCCTGCGCGCGGCTGGCTTGCGATTGCTGACGATCCAGACGTAGGTGCTGATGCCGGTGTTGTAGAACATGTCTGTCGGCAGGCCGATGATCGCTTCCACGAGGTCGTTTTCGAGCACGTAGCGGCGAATCTCGCTCTCGCCTGAGCCTGCGCCCCCGGTGAAGAGCGGCGAACCGTTGAGGACGATGCCGAAGCGGCTGCCGCCATCGACAGCCGGGCGCATCTTGGAGATCAGGTGCAGCAGGAAGAGCAAGGAGCCGTCGCTGACGCGCGGCAGGCCGGGGCCGAAGCGACCGTTGTAACCCAGCTGCGCCGCTTCCTTGCGGATGTCCTTCTCGATCTTTTTCCACTCGACGCCGAAGGGTGGATTCGAAAGCATGTAGTCGAAGTGCTTGCCGTGCAGGCCGTCGGCGGACAGGGTGTTGCCGAAGATGATGTTGGCCACGTCCTGACCCTTGATCAGCATGTCGGCCTTGCAGATGGCGTAGGACTCGGGATTCAGTTCCTGGCCGTACATGACCAGCCGGGCGCTGGGATTCAGGCTGCTGAGATGCTCATCGGCGACGCTCAACATGCCACCGGTGCCGGCGGTGGGATCGTAGATCGAGCGCACGACGCCGGGCCGGGTGAGTACCTGGTCGTCTTCGATGAAGAGCAGATTGACCATCAGCCGAATGACTTCCCGCGGCGTGAAATGCTCGCCGGCGGTCTCGTTGGACAACTCGGCAAACTTGCGGATCAGTTCCTCGAAGACGGCACCCATCTGGGCGTTGCTGACCACCTCGGGGTGCAGGTCAATATTGGCGAACTTTTCGGTGACGAGATAGAGCAGCCCGGACTTGGCTAGCTTGTCGATCTGGGTGTGAAAGTCGAAGCTCTCGAAGATGTCCCGCACTGCCGGCGAGAATGCCTGCAGGTAGGCGCGCAGGTTCTCGCCGATGTGGTCTTGGTCGCCCATCAGCTTTTTGAGGTCGAGCGGCGAGGTGTTGTAGAAGAACTGCCCGGACTTGCGCAACAGGAAGGCTTCAGGGTTCAGCCCGGCTGCCTCACGGGTTTGCTTTTCGGCAAGGACGGCGACCTTGGTCGGTTCCAGCACGCAGTCGAGGCGTCGCAAGACGGTGAAAGGGAGAATGACCTTGCCATACTCCGATTGCTTGTAGTCGCCGCGCAGAAGATCAGCGACCGACCAGATGAAGGATGAAAGGTTGGGGTCGCTCATCGTTGTTCTTATTAGCCCAAAGTACCTATTGTCATACGTTTGACTGGCTTGAGCAAATCTGGCGGCCCAATTTGCGCGCAGTGGGTCACAGCACGGGGTTGAGCCAAGGAATGCCGGTTACGCGCAGGTGTCCACGCGAGTAGAGTCAGCAACTGATTCACTTCGACTTCGGGGTGTGGTGAAGCACTCCAAAATGTCATAGGCCACACGGCCGTCTGTTCGAGCGTCCAATACTATTTCGCCCACCTTTCGATGCGGATCTCCGAATCCTTACGCGAACGGTACCGAGTACGGACCGCTCGCGTGCCCGGTGCTACTGTTCTCGGGCGCTCCGCGGCTTCCCGCTCGACACGCCGATCACCGCGCCGCTAAGCGAATCCAGCAGCTCGCGCAGCGGGTCGGTCTTCTGCCGGTTGTCCTGCTCGTACAAACCAAGGTGCTTCATCGCTTTTTCCAGCGCGTCGAGCTTGTTCCAGAAGCGATACTTGACGACGCCATCCTTGTCGACCTCGAACGAGGCCACCGCGCGACGAAGGTCCGGCGGCAGTTCGTGCAGCCGCCTGAATGTCCCGTCTTCATTCATGATCCCGCCCACGTCTGCCAGGGCCAGCGTCTTTACCTCCCACAGAACATCCGCGGCCTTCAGCGTAGCGATCTCGGCCGCAGCCGCCTGCATCGCGCGTAACCTTGCACCTACCTTGCCGTCAGCAGCGACCCGGCTTGCTGCTTCGTGGATAGTCTTTGCGGTCATGCGGCCAGCCTTGTACGAGGCCCGATAGGCGTCCGATAGCGTCTCGCCGCTGACCACCTTCTGCGCGAAACTCTCCTGCTGTGGCGTTAGCCCGTGCTCGTTTAGCATGCTCATCTTGTCTACTTTTGCCTTTCGCGCAGTTGCTGCGCATTTGTTTCATTGGTTGATAGTTCAGTCAGTACATCCCGGCAATTTCTCGCCACGAAGGCCACGCCACCGAACCGGCGCACCAGAGAAAGAAACTCCGCTTGCTCCGCTCGCACCTTCCCGCCCGGCGCTTTGCACTCCACGGCCAGCAGGCGGCCATCCTGCATCATCCGGAGCAGGTCCGAACAGCCAGCCCACCCGAACCGAACGAACCGCCTGCCAATCCTCACCACCCCAGAGTTTTGACGTTCCACCCAAGCGACGCCGGGGTGATGCCGCAGGGCTTTGAGCACTTCGGCCAGGGCGGCGGCGTCGGGCCTGTCGTTGGTACGCGGTAGCGGCGGGGCGTCGAACCCGAACAGGTCGGCGCTCATGTCCGGGCCTCACGTCGTGCCAGTAGCCATTGCGTGGCCACCGTAGCGGCCTCGCTGCCGTTGTGCTTGTCGGGATGGCATAGGCGAATCAAGCGCGCCAGCATGTCGGGCTCGATCGCGGGCGCCTGTCGCGCTGCCAACACTTCGGCCAGCAGGCGGCGGTGCTCTGCGACTTCCTCGCGCAGTTCGAGCAGTTCGACATGCTCGGCGCGCTTTGACAGCTTCCAGCAGGGCGTGCACGTCTTCTTCCAGGGTGCGTCCTGGTCGAATCGGTCGCCGCAGCTTGCGCAGGTCGCGGCGCTCATGCTCTACCCTCGTTCGCACCAGAGAATGGCCGCTTCTTTCCTTTCCCGCGATTCCCGTTTCTTCCCGTTTCGGGATTGTCGGGTTTTCCCGCGATTCCCGCGCCCCCTATAAGGGGGCGGGAAGCAAACGGGGGAAAAAACGGGAGCATCAGGCAATCCATAGCCAGCCCTCCCGATGCTCAAGCAGTCCTTTGGCAACAAGCCCGGATAGGGCGGCTTGCGTGCGTTCTGTCTGGCGCTTCGATTCGCACACAAGACGGTCGCGGGTCTGCTCTATGGCGTAGTCAAGCGGCACGCATGGCCTGGTCGGCGGCGCTCCTGCCTTTCCGTAGTGCGGTGATCTTGAGTTCGACAGTAAATCCCGTAAGCCATTGAATATGCGCAATTCACGTAAA
>ERZ761603.1754-NODE-1754-length-15777-cov-29.922783_pt1 | contig 15777 bp, 15 predicted proteins | sample MGYA00511879_ERZ761603 | MGnify/ENA primary metagenome ERZ761603 (study PRJEB28899, sample SAMN02850040) | bioreactor sludge metagenome | biome: EBPR Sludge; feature: EBPR Bioreactor; material: flocular biomat | place: Australia: Thorneside Wastwater Treatment... | reverse complement strand
TCGATCAGATCAAGGAGTTCAGCGAGGTGGCGGATACGGTGACGGTGTAAGCGTCTGCGCAGCAGCCAACGGAAGCGCCCCGCCGGGAGACTGGCGGGGCGTTTTCTCTTGAAGCCTTTGCCACAGCTGACCGTGCGGATCAAACACAATGGCTGCGCGTGCCAGTTCGCAGGGCAGTGGCTCGCGATTCACCTGGCCCTCGGGCTGACCGCGCGGCGCGGCAGATCAACAATACTTCCTGCTGACCGGTGCGGCTTCCGTCGTAGCCTACAGGTGCGCAACCGGAAATGCCATCACCTCGGGCAGCGAAGCGGCGCCGACGGCTAGCATGACCAGGCGGTCCAGTCCGAGCGCCACGCCGCTGCAGTCCGGCAGGCCGAATTCAAGCGCTGCCAGGAAGTGCCGGTCCAGCGGAATTGCCGGCAGCCCAAGCCTCTCGCGTTCGCGCAAATCCGCCGCAAAGCGGGCGCGCTGTTCGTCAGCATCAAGCAGTTCGTGATAGCCATTGGCCAGTTCGACGCCGCGATGATAAAGCTCGAAACGCGATGCCACCTTCTGGCCTTCGGCGTCCACCCGCAGCCGGGCGAGTGCGGCCTGTGACGGCGGATAATCCACCACGAAGCTCAATTCGCCGATGCCGAGTTTCGGTTCGATGACGTGACTCATCAACAGTTCGAGCCAGGTGTCGCGGTCAGCATCGGCGAATGCCAGGTCGAGATGCCTCCTGGCCGCGGCGCTAAGGGCATCGATGGGGCAGCAAAGGGGATCCAGATCGAGATGCGCACGAAAGAGATCGCGATAGCGGTGGCGCACGGTTGCCGTTTCACCAAGCGCGATGCACGCGATGGCAGCCACTTCGTCGATCAGTTGATCGGGCGTGAAGCCCAGCCGATACCACTCGAGCAGGGTGAACTCGGGGTTGTGCCGTCGCCCCACTTCCCCGGCGCGGAAGACTCTGGCGATCTGGTAGATCGAGCCACTGCCCGCCGCCAGCAGGCGCTTCATGGCGTATTCCGGCGAGGTCTGCAGGTAACCGTAGCCGGGCACGCCAATGCTGCTCAGGTGCGGGTCGGTGACGGTGGCAGGGCAGAGCTGTGGTGTTTCCACTTCAAGCACACCCTGCGAGGCAAAGTGGACACGAATCTGCGCCAGGATCTGCGCGCGCTGGCGCAGGTTGGCAAGTGAGGCGCTGGGTTGCCAGGCGAGTGCTGGCATGATGGGCCTCGCAGCCTTGCTTGCCACGGCGGGTCCGGCTGGGGGAGGCCTCGGTGACGCGACCGCTTACGCCTTTACACGCGATACATACTCACCCGAGCGCGTGTCGCACTTGACGATCTCGCCCTGATTGACGAACAGCGGAACCTTGACCGTCGCGCCGGTGGAGAGGCGCGCCGGTTTGGTGCCGCCGGTGGCGGTGTCACCCCGTACCCCCGGCTCGGTCTCGATGATTTCGAGTTCGACGAAGTTGGGTGGCGTGACGGCCAGCGGGGCACCGTTGTACAGGGTGACGGTGCAGGTGTCCTGCTCTCTGAGCCAGAGCGCCGCGTCGCCGACAGTGCTGCTGCTGGCCTGGTGCTGCTCGAAGTTCTCCGGTTCCATGAAATGGAAGAACTCGCCGTCGTTGTAGAGGTACTGCATGTCGCGGTCAAAAACGTCGGCACCTTCCAGCGAGTCGCCTGATTTGTAGGTCTTTTCCCAGACACGGTTGGTTTTCAGGTTGCGCAGCTTGACGCGGTTGAAGGCCTGGCCCTTGCCGGGTTTGACGAATTCGTTCTCGAGGATGATGCACGGATCACCATCCAGCATGACTTTCAGGCCCGATTTGAATTCGTTGGTAGAATAGCTTGCCATTGCATCCCCTCGTGAGACAGTCGACAAAATGAAGGCCGCCATGATAGCGCGAAGCCCGGCCAATTGGCAGGCCCAGGATGCGCACGCTGAACCCTGGCAACTGGCGCTGCAGAAGGTGGTCACCGACAGTGACGAGTTGCTGGCGCTGCTCGACCTCACGCCGCAGGCGTTGGCCATTGACCGTCGCCAGGCCTTTGCGCTGCGCGTGCCGCGCGCTTTTGTCGCGCGCATGCAGCCCGGCCAGGCAGACGACCCTTTGCTCAGGCAGGTACTGCCGGTAATGGCCGAGCGTCGGGTGTTGCCCGGCTTTGGCCACGACCCGCTGGCAGAGGCTGAAGCGAACAAGGTGCCAGGGCTGATCCACAAGTACCACGGTCGTGTGTTGCTGATCGTCACCAGCCATTGCGCGATTCATTGTCGCTACTGCTTCCGCCGCCACTTCGCTTACGCCGCCAACCAGCCGTCGCGCGCGGACTGGGCACAAGCCTTTGATTACATACGCAGCGATGACTCGATACGGGAAGTGATCCTGTCCGGCGGTGATCCGCTGTCGGTGCCGGATCGACATCTGCAGTGGCTGATCAGCCAGATCGAGGCGATCCCCGGCGTCAGTCGTCTACGCATTCACAGCCGTTTGCCGGTGGTCGTGCCACAGCGCATCACGCCGGCGCTGGTCGCCCTGCTTGCCGGCAGCCGTCTGCAGGTGAGCCTGGTGCTTCACGCCAACCACGCGCAGGAACTCGATGATTCGCTTGCCACCGCGCTGCGGCCCTTGCGCCATGCCGGGATAGCATTGCTCAATCAGGCGGTGCTGCTGGCCGGCATCAATGACGAGGTGGAAGCGCTGACGGAACTCTCGGAGCGCTTGTTCGCGATCGGTGTGCTGCCCTATTACCTGCATTTGGTCGATCGCGTGGCTGGTGCCGCCCACTTCGAGGTGGCGGAACCGCGCGTGCACCGGCTGCGGGCAGAGATGTTGGCGCGCCTGCCCGGTTATCTCGTGCCGCGATTTGTGCGCGAGGTGGCGCATGCCGTGTCGAAGGTGCCGTTGTCCTCGGCGCCGATCTGAGGCTGGAGGTTCTCGAGCGGAAGGGGCAGGCCTACTATCGCTGAGCAGGTGTACAGGGAGGAGAGGGAATGGGAATGCGTTGGAATCCGATCTTTCAGGCGCTGGCGTGGGCTGCTCTGGCCAGCCCGGCGCTGCCGTTGCCGGCAGCTGAGCCGCTGCCCTTGTTGCTGGCAGAAACCGAACAGGGTCAGGCCGATGTCGCGCTCTATCTGGTCAGCGAGAAGCTCGATGGCGTGCGCGCTTACTGGGACGGGCAGGCGCTACGCACGCGCAACGGTCATCCGATTCATGCCCCGGCGTGGTTTGTCGCTCCCTTGCCGCCGCGGCCGCTCGACGGCGAGTTGTGGATCGGGCGCGGGGAGTTCGAACGGATCTCCGGGATCGTGCGTCGGCAAACGCCGGACGACGAGCAGTGGCGGCAGGTGCGCTACCTGGTCTTCGAACTGCCGCAGGCGCCCGGAACGTTTCGCCAGCGGGCGCTGGCCTTGCGCGAGCTGACGACGCTGCTGGCGCTGCCCTGGTTGCGGGCCGTCGAGCAATGGGAGTTCGGCTCCCGGCAGGCGCTCGACGAGAAGCTCGTAGGGGTGTCCCGGGCCGGCGGTGAGGGCCTGATGCTGCATCGCGCTGACGCCCTGTACGTCACCGGCCGCAGCGATGTGCTACTGAAGCTCAAACTGTGGCGGGATGCCGAGGCGACGGTGATCGGCCATCAGCCCGGCCGCGGCAAGTATGCCGGGATGCTGGGCGCCCTGCGGCTGCGTACGGACGATGGCGTCGAGTTCCTGCTGGGCAGCGGCTTCAGCGACGCCGACCGGCGCCAGCCACCACCGATAGGCAGCCTGATCACCTTCCGCTATCGTGAACTGACCGCGCGCGGCCTGCCTCGATTCGCCAGCTACTATCGTCCGCGCGATCTGTAGCCGCGGCAGAATCGGCCGGTCGGCGATCAGAGCATGGGAAAGGCAGTATCGCTTCGGCTGCGTGTAGTGGCATTGCGCCAGGCGAGGTGGGCCAGCCCGGCTAGACGTTGAACAGAAAATTCAACACGTCGCCGTCCTTGACCACGTACTCCTTGCCTTCGGCGCGCATCTTGCCGGCCTCCTTGGCACCCTGCTCGCCCTTGTAGGCGAGGAAGTCGGCGAGGGCGATCGTTTGCGCGCGGATGAAACCTCTTTCAAAGTCGGTGTGGATGACGCCAGCGGCCTGCGGTGCGGTATCGCCGACGTGGATGGTCCACGCCCGGACCTCCTTGACACCGGCCGTGAAGTAGGTCTGCAGGCCAAGCAACTGATAGGCGGCGCGGATCAGGCGGTTCAGCCCGGGTTCTTCGAACCCGAGGTCGGCGAGGAAAACGGTCTTGTCTTCGTCGTCCAGATCGGCGAGTTCGGCTTCGATCTTGGCGCACAGGGCGACCACCGGCGCGCCTTCGGCGGCGGCATGCTGCCGCAGCCGGTCGAGGTGCGGGTTGTTCTGGAAACCGTCTTCGAGCACGTTGCCGACGTACATCGTTGGCTTGATGGTCAGCAGGCAGAGCGGTTTGAGCAGTGCCTTTTCATCAGCTGACAGCGAAAGGGTACGCGCGGGCCTGCCTTCGTTGAGATGGGGCAGCAGGCGTTCGAGCACTGCGACCAGCTTCTGGGCGTCCTTGTCGCCCGCCCGGGCTTTCTTGCCCTCGCGATTGAGCGTGCGCTCGACGGCGGCCAGGTCGGCCAGCGCCAGTTCGGTGAGGATCGTTTCGATATCGGCCAAGGGGTCAACGCGACCCGAGACATGGACGACGTTGTCGTCCTCGAAGCAGCGGACGACGCTGACGATGGCGTCGGTTTCACGAATATTGGCCAGGAACTGGTTGCCCAGGCCTTCACCCTTCGAGGCGCCGGCAACCAGGCCGGCGATATCGACGAACTCGACGATCGCCGGCTGGATGCGCTGCGGCTTGACGATGGCGGAGATCTGCTGCAGGCGGGGATCGGGCACTTCGACAATGCCGACGTTGGGTTCGATGGTGCAGAAGGGATAGTTCTCGGCGGCGATGCCGGCCTTGGTCAGGGCATTGAAGAGGGTGGACTTGCCGACGTTGGGTAGACCGACGATACCGCATTGGAGGCTCATGCGCAGATTCCGATAATTAGGGGGTCTTGAGGTGCAGTTGCCGCTGGGCGGCAGCGTAATCGCCAGCGGCGAGCAATGGCCAGGCGAGCAGGCAGCGGTCGATGGCCGGGTCGATCAGCTCCTGCTCTTCGCGCCGCGGGGCCTTGAGGACGTAATTGATGACTTCGGCGCGCTCGCCGGGATGGCCGATTCCGAGCCGCAGCCGCCAGAAATCGGGTGTTGCCAGGCGGGCCTGGATGTCCTTCAAACCGTTGTGGCCACCGTTGCCGCCGCCCTGCTTGAGCCGGATGGCCCCTGGCGGCAGATCAAGGTCATCATGCACGACCAGTGTTTCTTCGGCGGCGATCTTGTAGAAGCGGGCCAGAGCGGCGACCGCCTGCCCGGAGAGGTTCATGTAAGTCATGGGCTGCAGGAGCCACAGATCTTCCTGCCGCCCAACCCGGCCAAGGAACTTTCCTTGCGGCGTCAGCGGAACCTGCAAGCGGCGTGCGAGCTGGTCAATGAACCAGAAGCCGATATTGTGCCGGGTATCTGCGTATTCGCCGCCGGGGTTGCCGAGGCCGACGATCAGGCGGGGTGGTGACATGACATCGAGTGCTCTGCGACAAAAACAAGCCGCCGCCGGCACCGGGTGCCGGACGGCGGCCTGGTGTATGGCGGCGGGCGGGTTCAGCCGGCGGCCGCTTCGCCCTCGCCGGTCTCGGCAGCAGCCTTCTTGGCCGGAATCGACACCACGACGTAGTCGTCCCCATGCACCACCGGCTTGACGCCAGCCGGGAAGATGAGCTCTGAAGCGTGGATCGAGTGGCCGGCTTCGAGGTTCTGGAGGTCGACTTCGATGTAGGCGGGCAGGTCCTGCGGCAGGCAGCTCACCTCGATATCGTTGTGCGTGTGCGAGACGTTGCCGCCGCTGATCTTGACGCCCGGTGCGATGTCCGCGTTGATGAAGTGCAGTGGCACACGCTGGTGAATGGCATGCACGGCGTCGACGCGCTGAAAATCGCAGTGCAGGATCAACGGCTTCCACGGGTGGCGCTGCGAGTCGCGCAGGACGACGCTTTCTGCGACGCCGTCGATGTTCAGCGTCAGGACGGAAGCGTGGAACGCTTCCTTGCCGAGGTTCAGCAGGATTTCGTTGTGATCGATGTCGATCAACTTCGGGCCAGCCGTGCCGCCGTAAACGATGGCCGGTACCCGTTTTTGACGGCGCAGGCGGCGGCTCGCTCCGGACCCCTGCAAGGTGCGCTTGCGCGCTTCAACTTGAAACTTCATGGACGACTCCTGGTGTGAAACAAACCCCGCCCGCGACCAGGCGAGGGGTTGAGAAAATCAGTACAGCGGGCGACCTGCGCCCTACTCGATGAATAGTGAGGAAACTGAATCCTCGTTGCTGATCCGGCGAATCGTTTCGGCCATCACCTCGGCCACCGACAACTGGCGGATGCGGGGGGAATTCCGTGCGTCGTCGCGCAGCGGAATGGTGTCAGTCACCACCAGCTCGTCGAGATCGGAACTGTTGATACGCTCGACGGCATTACCCGAAAGAACCGGATGCACGCAATAGGACAGTACTTGCCGTGCGCCATGTTCCTTGAGCGCGGTCGCCGCCTTGCACAGGGTTCCTGCGGTGTCGACCAGGTCGTCCATGATCACGCAGGTCCGTCCTTCGACCTCGCCGATGATGTTCATCACCTCGGATACATTGGCTTTCGGGCGGCGTTTGTCGATTATCGCCAGGTCGCATTCGAGCCGCTTGGCCAGCGCCCGCGCCCGAACCACACCGCCAACGTCGGGTGAAACGACCATCAGGTGGTCGAAGTCCCGCTTCCAGACGTCGCCGAGCATGATCGGCAGCGAGTAGATGTTGTCCACCGGGATGTTGAAGAAACCCTGAATCTGCTCGGTGTGGAGGTCCATGGTCAACACCCGGTGCACACCCGCAGCGGTGAGAAGGTCCGCGACCAGCTTGGCGGCGATCGGCACTCGCGCCGAGCGCACGCGGCGATCCTGGCGCGCGTAGCCGAAGTAGGGGATGGCGGCAGTAATCCTGGCAGCCGAGGCGCGTTTGAGCGCGTCGGCCATCACCAGCAGCTCCATCAGGTTCTCGTTGGCTGGTGCGCAGGTCGACTGGAGAATGAACACGTCCATCCCGCGAACGTGCTCCTGAATTTCGACGCTGATTTCACCGTCGGAAAAGCGCCCGACGTGGGCGCGGCCAAGCGAGATGTTGAGGCGCTTGACGACGTCGGCAGCCAGGGCAGGGTTGGCGTTGCCGGTGAATACCATCAGGCTGTCATAGGCCATGGTGCGCTTCCCGTGGCGCCGGAAGCAGCGGCGCCGTATAAAGCAAGACGGGCAGGTGAGGCTGCCTGCCCGCTTTGACAGAGATTGAGTGGCTGGGGAGGAAGGATTCGAACCTTCGAATGCCGGAATCAAAATCCGGTGCCTTAACCAACTTGGCGACTCCCCAGCGGTCGCTAATTCGCCTGGGTGGCGAACGAGGCGCGCATTATACCGGGAATTCCTCGGGAAAAGGAAGCTCGCGGACGAGAAATCTGGCGCAGGTGGTCGAAGGTTCAGTCGGCCAGCGCCTGCAGGGGGTGATGGTCGAGACCCGGCGCGAGCCAGCCACGCATCGTCGCGGGCAGTTGCGCCAGTGTGGTCGCGGCCATGTCGAGCGTGGCGAACTCGGCGAAGACGCAGGCACCGGAACCACTCATGCGCGCCGGCGCCCACGTCGCCAGCCAGGCCAGGTGTTCGGCAATCACCGGAAAGCGAGCGCATGCCACGGCTTCGAGGTCATTGGTGCCGAAGGCCGGACGCCAGGCATCGACGGCAATCGGCCGTGAATCGCGCCTGAGTTCGGGGCTGCCGAAAATCGCCGCGGTCGGCACCTGCACCGGCGGTTCGAGGACCACGTACCAGCTCGGTGGCAACTCGACCGGTCGCAGCGTCTCGCCGATGCCTTCGGCAAAGGCGTTGCGGCCGAAGACGAATACCGGCACGTCGGCGCCAAGCTGCAGGCCGATTTCCTGCAGCCGGCGGCGCGGCAGAGCAAGCTGCCAGAGGTGGTTGAGGGCCAGCAAGACCGTCGCGGCATCCGAGCTTCCGCCACCCAGGCCGCCACCGAGCGGCAGACGCTTGTCGATGCTGATTTCGACGCCGGCCCGGCAACCGGTTGCCGCCTGCAGCAGGCGCGCGGCACGCACCGTCAGGTCGTTTTCCGGCGGCACCCCGGGCAGTGGCGTCGCCAGGTGTACCGCGCCGTCGGCACGTGGCGCGAAGCGCAGGCTGTCGCCATGCCCAAGAAAGCGAAAGACGGTCTGCAGCAGGTGGTAGCCATCGGCGCGTCGGCCGACGACGTGGAGAAAAAGGTTGAGCTTGGCCGGCGCCGGGTATGCGCTCTGCCAGTTCCATGTCTCTTCAGGTGTCGGCATGTGGTTCAGTCCGCTGGCGGCAGTGCCTGCCATTCGTCGATTCGCAGGCGCAGTTGAACGCTTCCCTCCCGCTCGATGAACAGCCGGTCGGGGATCGCTTGCGGATCGTCGCCGTCGTAGGCGTAGTCGATGCGCCAGTCCTCCTGGCGCAAGTGCAGCGGGCGTCCCTGCGGGTCCGTGGTCAGCGTGCCGGCGTTCGCGTGACGGCCGCGCAGCCAGTCGACGAGCCTGTCCAGGGGAAGGGGATAACCCAGCACCGCCTGCAGCAGGCTGTCGACAGTCGCAGCGCTCTGCGATCGGCCGTCGCCGGCGGTCAGGAATGCCCCGCTGGCGTCGCTGACGATCTCCGCCAGCGCCTGCCCGAGCGGCGAAGAGAGCACGAGCTCATCGCGATCGCCCACATGTCGCCAGTGGATTCCACCGACGTAGGCCTTCCCCTCGTGGCGCACGGAAAAGCGGCCCACCAACGCGAAGTCCTGCAGGCTGTCACGGTCAATCGGTAGCCGCGCAGCGGCCGGTGGCCCGATGGCCGTACAGGCACTCAATGCGAGCAGGCCGAAGAGGAAAAGGAGCAGCCGTCGGCAGCCTGCTGTGGAGGCGCCGGTCGAGCCGCCGTCGCGACGCTTCAAGGTCAGGGCGAGAACTTCTTGACGGCCTCGCCGAGAACCTCGTGCGCAGGATCCTTCTTCTGCGCCTCGCGCAGGATGGCTTGCGCCTCGTTCTTGCGGCCGAGCATCCACAGCACTTCGCCCAGATGCGCCGCGATTTCCGGGTCGCGGCGCAGGGCGTAGGCGCGCTGGAGGTGTGCCAGGGCACCGTCGAGATCACCTTGGCGATAGAGCACCCAGCCCATGCTGTCGAGAATGAAAGGATCATTGGGGGCGAGCTGGAGCGCCTTCTCGATCAGCTGCTGGGCTTCCGGCAGGCGCAGCTTGCGATCGGCGTACGAGTAACCGAGGGCATTGTAGGCTTGTGCGCCCTCCGGCTGGATTTCGATCAGCTTGCGCAGGCGGCTTTCCATGACTTCCAGCCGGCCGAGCTTCTCGGCCAGCAGAGCCGACTCGTAGAGCAGGTCGGGCTGTCCCGGTTCCGCGCGCAACGCCTGTTCCAGCAAGTCGAGGGCGGCCTCGGTCTGCTTGGCATCACGCAACAGGGCAGCTTCGGCGATTGTGAACTGGACGCGTTGCTTAGGGCTTCTCTCGGCTGCGGCGCGCAGTTCGGCGCGCGCCTCATCGAGCTTGCCTTGCTTGGCGAGGATGCCGGCACTGCGCAGTTGCGCCGGAAGGTAGTGCTCGCCGGCGCCAACCTGCCGATAGTAGTCAAGGGCTTCCTGCGGGCGCTTGTTTTCGTCGGCAAGCTGTCCAAGGTAGAAGTTCGGGGCGCTCTTGTCCGGGATTTCGAGAGTCACCAGATGCTTGAGCTGCGCCTCGGCGAGCGCTTGATCATTCTCCTGGAGGGCGAGGAGGGCAACCGGATAGACGACGTCTGGATTGTTCGGGTAGGCCTGCAGCAACAACTCGAACTGGCGCTTTGCCTCCGCATAGCGTTTTTCGCCGACCAGCGCGCGCGCCAGATGAAGCTGGACCTCGCGCGCCTTGGGGTAGCGTTCGACAAAGCCTTGCAAGGAGGCTATAGCCGCGGCGCTTGACTTGCTGGCCAAGATCTGGGCTTCGAGCAGGGCGGCCGTTTCCCAGTCCGGTCGCAGTTCGAGAGCCTTGCGGACCTCGCCGAGCGCCCTTTCATTCTCGCCTGCGGAACTGGCGGCCACGGCGACGGCGTAATGCGCCTCGGCGAGGCCGAAATAAGGCGTGCAGACCTTGCTGACAAGTTGCAAGACCGCCTGGCGATCCGGGGTGCGCGCAAACATCCGGTTGAGACCGAGCAGATTGGCTGGCAATGACGCCTTGTCCGCATCCAGGAGGCGGATCAATTCCGGAGCCAGACCCTCGAGCTGATTGCTCATGATCATCACCCCGACCAGTACCTGCTGCGCGCGCTTGGACTCGGGTTCCACCTGCATCCAGAGGCGTGCGAGTTCCTGCACCACTTCAAAACGGCGCGCATAGCTGGCCACCTCGATGGCGCGCGCAATCACCGCCGGGTCGCGCGTTCGCACGGCCAGGTCGGCGTAGGCCTGGCTGGCGAACTCGTTCTTGCCGCGCTGCAGGGCCACTTCGGCAAGCAACACCTGGTATACCACTTGGCCGGTCAGTTCCCCGGGCTTCCTGTCGGTGGCTCGCGGATCCGTTGCCTCGGGAAGGCCGGCCGGCACTTCGCGGATCGTTGGTCGTGCGCGTTTGCTGGCACCGGCCATGTCGCCTGCGGCCTGCGCCGGGATGCCGAAGGCGAGCGCGAGCATGGCGCAGACGAGAGTGTTCTTGATCGGTTTCATGGTTTCCTTGCCTGCCGCAAACAGTCGCGGGAATTGACGGGGCGGATTGCGTCATAATTCCTGTTGCGCATGTTATGGACTTTTCTCGGTAGCAGCAATGCCAGAACTCCCCGAAGTTGAAGTCAGTCGCCAGGGATTGCTTCCCCTCTTGCGGGGACAGCGTATTCTCGGGGCGGTTGTGCGCACTCCGCGCCTGCGTCACGAGATTCCTCCCGATCTCGCGTCGCGGCTCACCGGCCTGCGCCTTGACGGCATCCTGCGACGCGGCAAGTATCTGCTGCTGGACTGCGAAAGCAGCGCGCGGGGCGGCTGGATCATTCTCCACCTCGGCATGTCGGGCAGCCTGCGCCTGGTGCCGCCGGAGACTCCACCGCGCAAGCATGATCACGTTGACCTGGTCTTCGGCCAAAGCGTTCTGCGCCTCCGGGATCCCCGTCGTTTCGGGGCCGTGCTGTGGCACGCGGGTGGCGATGTCGAGAGTCATCCGCTGCTCGCTGCTCTCGGCGTCGAACCCCTCTCCGAAGGATTCAGCGGCGATTGGTTGTACGCGGCGACGCGGCGACGCCGTGTAGCGATCAAACCCTTGCTGATGGATAGCCATCTCCTGGTGGGCGTCGGCAACATCTACGCCGCCGAGAGTCTGTTCCGCGCTGGAATCTCGCCGCTGCGGACCGCCGATCGCATCAGTCTGGCGCGCTATCGGCGGCTGGTTACGGCGATCCGCGCCACGCTCGAAGCGGCGATCGCTGCCGGCGGCAGTAGCGTACGGGACTACGTGCACAGCGATGGCGGAGCTGGCTGCTTCCAGCTTTCCTGCGCCGTCTACGACCGCGCCGGCCAGCCGTGTCCGGCCTGCGCCGGGGAGGTGCGCACGATTCGCCAGTCGGGTCGCTCGACCTTTTACTGCCCGCGTTGCCAGCGCTGATTGGCCGCTCGTGGCAAGAAATCCCATGTCGCTGATTGGTCTGGACTTTGTGGTAGAGTAAAGCCTGTACCTTGCGCTGGAACATGCCATGACGCTTGCCCAACATTTTGCCGCCTACAGTGAATGGCGTGTCGAGCTTTCCGGAGTCCTGGAAAAATTCGCAGGCTGGCTGGTCGAGAACGAACTTGCCGACGCCCAGACCGACCGGCGCATCGCCGAGTTGCTCGAGAAGCTTCGCGAAGATCGCCTGCACGTTGCCTTTGTCGCCGAGTTCTCGCGCGGCAAGTCGGAGTTGATCAACGCCCTGTTCTTCGCCAATTACGGCAACCGCGTGCTGCCTTCCACGGCGGGCCGCACGACCATGTGCCCGACCGAGCTGATGTTCGACCGCACGCGGGCGCCATCGATCGAACTGCTGCCGATCGAGACCCGCGAGGCCAACGCCAGCATCAGCGAATACAAGCGTTTTCCGGACGAGTGGGAAATCATCCCGCTCGACACCGCCTCCGCCGAAGCGATGCAGGACGCGCTTCGCCATGTCAGCGACGTTCGTCGTGTCGATCTCGAAACGGCCAAGAAACTCGGTTTTGCGGTTGGCGAGGGCGATGCCGTGGCGTTTCGCGTCGACGAGGACGGAACGCTCGAGGTTCCGCGCTGGCGTCATGCGATCATCAATTTCCCGCATCCTCTGCTCGAGCAGGGGCTGGTGATCCTCGACACACCCGGCCTCAACGCGATTGGCACCGAGCCGGAGCTGACCCTGTCGCTGCTGCCCAATGCGCACGCTGTGCTGTTTATCCTGGCCGCCGATACGGGCGTCACGCAATCCGATCTGACCGTCTGGCAAGAACACATCGGAGCGCCGGGTGGACGCAAGAAGGGCCGGATCGTCGTCCTGAACAAGATCGACAGCCTCTGGGACGAACTCAAGTCGCCGGCAGAAGTCGCGGCGGAGATCGCCAGGCAGGTCGACACTTGCGCGTGGACGCTCGATCTGCCTGCCGCCCAGATCTTTCCTGTCTCGGCCCAGAAGGCACTGGTTGCCAAGATCAACGATGACGCCGACTTGCTCAGACGGAGTTGTCTGGGCGAGCTTGAACATGCTCTTTCCGAGGAACTGATTCCCGCCAAGCAGGAGATCGTTCGCGACAACACCGACAGCGAGTTCTCCGATTGCTATCTGCGCACGCGCAGCCTGCTTGAGTCGCGCCTCGCCAGCCTGCGCGAACAGGTGACCGAGCTCACGGAACTGCGCGGCAAGAACAAGGGTGTCGTCGAGTACATGATGGGCAAGGTACGCGTCGAGAAGGAAGAGTTCGAATCGGGGCTACAGCGCTACTATGCCGTGCGCAGCGTTTTCTCGCAGTTGACCAACAACCTCTTTGCTCACCTCGGGCTTGATTCGCTCCGTCTGCTGACCACCGAGACGCGCGATGCGATGCAGCATGCCACCTTCTCGAAAACGCTGTCGGCGGCAATGGCACATTTTTTCGAGGTCGCTCGCGGCAACCTCAGCCGGTCAGAAGGAGAGGTGGCGGAAATCAGGGCGATGATGGAGGCCATCTACAAGAAGTTCGCTGTCGAGCATGGCCTCAAGCTGGGTTCACCGATCGGTTTTTCCCTGATGCGCTACTCGAAGGAGATCGACCGCATCGATCAGTGGTGCGACACGCACGTCAATACGATGTTTCAGTTGTTGACCCACGAAAAGGGCCAGCTCACGCAGCGCTTTTTCGAGGAGGTCGCGGTGCAGGTACGAAAGAACTTCGAGCATGCCAACCGTGATGCCGAATCGTGGCTGAAGGCGATCATGGCACCGATGGAGATCCAGATTCGCGAGCACCAGATTCAACTGAAACGCCGGCTGGAGAGCATCAAGCGGATCCACCAGGCGACCGATACGCTGGAAGAGCGGATCGACGAGCTGCTCAGCGTCGAGAACAAACTGGTGTCGCAAATGCAGGCGCTGAACCGGATCGGGGAGAGCATTCGCGATGTCCTCCAGCAGACCGTCAGCCTGGAAGGTGTGCGCAACGCGGCGTGAGCCGCTGGCCTGCGCCGCTCCGTGCGAGATCGGGTGTGGCGCGCGCAGAAGCTGTCAGAAGCCGAAGCGGGCCCAGAAGAACAGGACGTTGCCGTTGCCGTTGCCGCCCGGTACGTAGCTCATGCTGAGGGCGCTGCGCCGATAGTTGACCGAGGCGATCGGCAGAATGCCGGGAAACGGGAAATAGTTGGCGATGTCGGAGCGGGCCGTCACGAAGACGGTGTAGCCCAGGCCCGCGTGCAGTCCGTCGCGCTCTCCCCACATCCACTGATATCCGTAGCCGACGATAGGCTCGAACTTGTCGTGGGAATCGCGGAAGCCCATGGCGTACAGGCTGTGCCAGTTGCCTTCGTCGTCGTAGCGGCTGCGCCCATAGCCCAGGCCCCAGGTATTCTGCTCGAAGCTGTCGAGCTTGGCCTGCGAATAGGCGAATGGCATATGGTAGGTGTAGAAGGGGAGGAGCACTTCGCCCTGGCCCTGTTCCCAGGTGTCGTGCAGCCGTTTGCAGAGACTGCCGGTGAAGGTCGTCGGGTCGTCGCATGCGGCCGCTACGGGGTTGGCGAGGCAGGCGGCGAGCAGTGCAGCCAGGGCGTGTTGTGAGCGTCTCATCGGCGAAGTCCGCGATGGCCGCGCGAAGGCGGAGGAGTCGGCAGGGTGCTGGGCGGCACACCCGCAAAGGATGCAATCATACGGCAAAGCGGGCCGCCGGCCGCAGGTCGCGGCGAGGGCCTGCGGCGGTCTGCAGCGATTTCACCCTCACTCGGGGGCGAGATCGCGGTAGTAAACGGCCTTCAGGTAGCGTGCCACCTCGTCGACCTCTTCCCGGCCCCAGCCAAGCGCCATGGTCTCCTGCCAGCGCCGGACTTCCGAGCGCAGGCTGTGCCAGTTGGTCACCAGCTTCTTGTCGCGCCAATGCATCTGTTCGTTGTGGCAGGCGATGCAGTGCGTCGAGTAGAGCAACTCGCCGCGACCGGGCGCGGGCAATGGTGGTGTCTCGGCAGTGGCGAGACCGGCCCACAGGGCCAGCAAGACGGTGGCTGACACTCCACGAACCATATCGTTTTCCCCAGGGCGTTGCCGTTCGATGCCCGTCAGCATACATGCATCGGCGCCGCTCACCAAGGTGTCTGCGGCACCCTTCCGGCAAAGCTGACATCAGGCGAGCGGCGCGGTCCGTTGCCCAGGCCCGGCCGCGCAGCTACCGCTCGCGGTCGTCGCTGGGGTGCACCATCGCCGCCGGTCGGACCCAACGGTCGAACTCCTCGACTGTCACATACCCGAGCGCCAGCGCCGCCTCGCGCAGGCTGCTACCCTCACGGTGGGCACGCTTCGCGACCTCGGCGGCGCGGTCGTAGCCGATGTGCGGGGCCAGTGCCGTCACCAGCATCAGCGAGCGCTCAAGCAGTTCGGCGATACGCTGCCGGCGTGGCTCAATGCCGCGTAGGCAATGCGCTTCGATACTCGTCATGCCGTCGGCCAGCAGGCGTACGCTCTGCAGGAAGCTGTTGGCAATCAGCGGCTTGAAGACGTTGAGCTCGAAGTTGCCGGACGCGCCGCCAAGACCGACGGCCACATCGTTGGCGAGCACCTGGCAGCAAAGCATCGTCAGCGCCTCGCACTGGGTCGGGTTGACCTTGCCGGGCATGATCGAACTGCCGGGCTCGTTCTCGGGAATGGCAATCTCGCCGAGTCCCGAGCGGGGGCCCGACGCCAGCCAGCGAATATCGTTGGCAATCTTCAGCAGCGCGACGGCGAGTGTCTTGAGCGCGCCATGCGCGGCCACGAGGCCGTCGTGTGCGGCCAGCGCGGCAAACTTGTTGTTGGCGCTGACGAACGGCAGCCCGCTCTGCCGGGCAAGGTCAGCCGCCACACGCGTGCCGAATTGCGGATGCGTGTTGAGGCCGGTACCGACCGCCGTGCCGCCGATGGCGAGCGGATAGAGCGACG
>ERZ761603.1753-NODE-1753-length-15785-cov-15.694978_pt1 | contig 15785 bp, 11 predicted proteins | sample MGYA00511879_ERZ761603 | MGnify/ENA primary metagenome ERZ761603 (study PRJEB28899, sample SAMN02850040) | bioreactor sludge metagenome | biome: EBPR Sludge; feature: EBPR Bioreactor; material: flocular biomat | place: Australia: Thorneside Wastwater Treatment... | reverse complement strand
ATCGCTTGCGCGCCGAACTTCTGGGTCTTGTATAAGATTCATGCAATCGCCCTGGGACTGCTCGCAGGACTCCGCCAGCGGCGCCGGCTTCGCCGAACGGCGTGAGATCCGGATTGGCGACATGGCGGCGATCGCGTCGGCTTGCAGTTCCGGACTCAGGAAGGGCTGCAAGCCCACCGGCTGTCGCGGATGCCGGGTGAACTCGCGTTTGGCGCGTTCAAGCTGTTCCCTGTTGGCACTGAAATAACGGGCAGCGGCCGCGGTTTGCGGCAGGTGCCTGGCGACATGCCAGAGGCTCCAGCGATGCTGCCAGAGGCGGCTGGCGAAGCGCCGGCGATAACCCTTGCTATCGTAGTAGCGCTTGACATGCCAGTTGTAGAGCGCGTCCATCTCCTCGCGCGAGGAGAAGCCTTGCGGTCGATAGACGAAGTTGAGGCAATTCATCAGCCGCCAGTCTTCGATAAAGTCGCCGTGCTTGCCGCTGATGCACTCGTCCCAGATCGGCGCGCCGTACATCGGGCTGAATTTGGTCATGTTCATTTCGTCGAGATCGAGCTCGAGAATGAAGTCGCTGGTACGGCGCAGCGTTTCCGGTGTTTCCCCAGGCAGTCCGAAGATGAACAGCCCCTTGGCGCGCAGGCCGGCCGCATGGATCTGGGCGACGGTCTTCCTGACTTCGGGTAGCGTGACGCCGGCCTTGTGCCGTTCCATCATCCCCGGATCGGCGGATTCGATTCCCATCGAGACCATCAGCGCGCCCGCCCGTTTGAGCAGGCGCAGCATGTCGTCCGAGGTGTGACCGGTACGGATCGCGCAGTTGAAATTCATTCCCAGCGGCTTTTCGATCAGCCGCTCGCACAGCTCGGTGACCCGTTTCTTGTGTGCGGTAAACAGATCGTCGTAGAAGTTGATGTGATGAACACCAAAGCGATCGCGCAGGTACTGCATGTGTGCGTAGGTGTACTGCGCGGAATTGGTCTTGTACAGGCGTTCGAAGACGGTGCGATCGCAGAACGAACACGTATAGGGACAGCCGCGCGAAGTGATCATCGTCGCGCCGTAACGCTTTTCGTAGGCGAACAGCGGCAGGTGGTAAGCATGCGGGAAGCCGGCGAGCTTCTCGTAGGCAGGAAACGGCAGTTGATCGAGATTGCGGATGCGCTGCCGCCGCGGATTGCAGACGATTCGTCCTTCGGGATCACGATAGACGAGGTTGTCGATTTCCGATAGCGGTTTGCCATCGGCGAGGTCGAGCAGGCAACCCTCGCCCTCGCCGATGCAGAGAAAGTCGATTTCGGGGAAGTGCTCGAGGATCGGGCTGCCAATCGACGAGACATGAACAGCGCCAAAGATGATCCTGACCTGCGGCCGTTTTTCCTTGATGTAGAGGGCGAGGTCGAGGCCCTCCATGAAGCTCGAAGTCGTTGCGCTGATGCCCACCAGATCAGGGTGTGTCGCGAGCACCATCTCGGCGTTGGCGGCGATGTCGGGCGGCGCATAGGGGCCCAGGCAATCGTGCAGCGCGGTCGGGTGGCCATGTTGCTCCAACCAGCTTGCCAACTGCATGATGCCGATCGGCGGCATGCGATTGGCAAGCACCGAGAAATCCGGCTGCCCGGGGACGAAGTTGAACCCGGCGGGGTGGACGAGCGTGATCCGCATACCCTGCTCCTGGAACGAGTTCCCGAATTCTAGTGGAAAGCAGGATCCTGGAAGAAACTCCGCGTCTCGACCATGCGCCACCACAGTCGGGTCAAGGGGGCACGCACACCGCGCTCATCAACGGGTGTTTGGTTCGTCATGCCTGACTGGAAGAACGATTCGGAAAACGGCGCCCTCACCGGGCTTGCTCCTGACCGTGATACTGCCGTTGTGCCGCTGAATGATCCCGTACGAAAGCGACAAGCCGAGTCCTGTGCCCTTGCCTACCGGTTTGGTCGTGAAAAACGGATCAAAAATTCTGTTCTGGATTTCCTCGGCAATGCCGCTGCCGGTGTCGGCAAATTCCAACCATACCGAGTCGCCCTCGCAGCCGGTGCGGATGGTAATCCGACCACGCTGCTCGCCCATCGCGTGCGCGGAGTTCACCAGGAGATTGACGAAGACCTGATTGAGTTGCGAGGGCAGACATTGGATTTCGGGAAGGTTGCCAAACTCCTTGACTACGTCCGCCTTGTACTTGATCTCGTTGCGGACGACGTTCAGCGTCGATTCGACGCCGGCGTGCACGCAGGCCCACTGCCACTCGTTACTCCGGTCGACATGCGAGAAGTCCTTGAGATCCTGGACTATCTTCTTGACCCGATTGATCCCCTCCCGTGACTCGCGCATCAGCATCGGTATGTCCTCGCGGAGGAATTCGAGATCAATCGCCTCCCGTTTCTCCTTCAGCGCCGCGGTCTGGTCGGGAAAGGCCGAAGACCGCTCTGCCCGCTGGTAGAGGTCGAGCATCGCGAACAGATCGTCGATGTACCCCCCCAGCGCGCCGATGTTGGAATGGACGTAACCGATCGGATTGTTGATTTCATGCGCGACACCCGCCGCAAGCTGGCCAATCGAGGCGAGCTTCTCCGATTGCAGAAGCTGTTGGTTGGCCTGCTGCAACTGGGTTGTACGCGTTGCGACCAGATTTTCCAGTTCAAGTTGGTGTTGGCGCAGGTTCTCTTCGGCCTCGCGTCGCGCCGTGACATCCTGCAAGGTCTCGATGGCGCCGATGATGGCGCCGCTGTCATCGCGCAACGGTGCGGCCGTGAAATAGAGCCAGCGCCCGGAGTTGCCGAATGCGGGAAAGAAGTTCTCGCCTTCGAAGGCGCCGTCGATCACGGTAGACCGCCGGAAGCGCCGGCCATAGAGCGCTTCATAGCTGGACTCGACGGCGCCGCTGACGATCAGGTCGGCCATGACCGGTCGTTCAGCCGGATAGAAAGCCGCCCATTGGCGGTTGGTCCCAACCACGTCTCGCGCCTGCACGCCGGTGATTGCCGCGCAGGCGCGATTCCAGTGCGTGACCTTGTGTTCAGCATTGATGACGAACGTGGGAACCGGGTCGCCGTCGATGATCTGCGCCAGGAGTTGACGCAAGCGATCCTCGCGTGCGGCGGCGCGTCGTCTTTCGGTGAGATCGTAAAATGACGCGATGATCGTCGGGATACCGTCAATTCTGGCTAGGGTCGCCGTTACCTCCACCCAGCAAGAGGACTCCACGCGTGCTGCAGTCTGCAGTCTGCATTCATAGATCTCTGGCGCTTCGTCGCCGGCAAGTCGCGTCGCTGCACGTTGGCGGACGACTCCCTGAAAGTCCGGATGCGCCAGCGCATGGAAAGGGGTTCCTTCCAGATCTTCTCGTCGCCGGCCGAGCAACCTTTGCAGTGCGCCATTGGCGAACAGGATTGGCCCGCCACGATGGGCCAGGGTCGGTCGCTGGATCGCTTCAAGCAAAGCGAAAGCCTGATCTTCTCCCACGCAATGACCCTCCGCCTAAGCGACCAATGCCGCGCACGCCGCGTCCAATTGCACCGAGACTCCCTGCGCCAGGAGGTTCCAATCATCGCTGCCGAGTCGGAACGAAGTCCAGGAATCGTCATCGCAGGGGGGTGTTGCGAAGCGGCCCGGCTGCTTCCGAGCCTTTTCGACCGCGTGACCCAGCAGGTCAGCCACGTGGATCAGCGGGGCCAGCCCGCCGACGCTGACATCCGGCGTGTGATGCGTGCCGATGGCCTCGCTCAAGACGCGCGGAAAACGCCAGTGTTCAGCCAGCAACTGTCCTATGGCCGCGTGATCGGTGCCGAGAGTGCGCTGTTCGGCGCACAGCCAGCCCGTCTCCTGGGCACTGCACGCCGCTGCGCGGATAACGGCCCGCGTGTGTTGGGGAAAAGAGCTCACCAGAACCAGCCGGCCGATGTCGTGCAGCAGGCCGGCGACGAAAGCCAGTCCTTCGCTGGCGCCGCTGCGTTGGGCAAGGCTTTTGGCCGCCAGTGCGACAGCGGTGCTGTGTCGCCAGGCAGTGTCGAAATTCCAGGTCCCGGAGAGATCAAGCTGTCGCGCCGCAAAGGCACTCGTCAAGGCTGCTCCCACGGCCAGGGTGCGGACACCTTGCAGGCCAAGGACCAGGAACGCGTCGGCAATCGTCTCGATCTTGCCTTGAAAACCGTAGAAAGACGAATTGGCCACTCGCAGCACTTTGGCCGCAAGCGCTTGATCGCGCATCAGTTGCCTAGCCAGCTGGCGCGGATCGGCCGTGTCGTCCTCGATCGAATGGAGCAGCTCGACGATCACCGTCGGCAGCGATGGCAAGCGGCGGACGCCGCTGAGAAGCGCGTCGCGGTCCAACAGGGGCAAAGTGCCATCGCTTCTCATCGTGTCTGCTGGGTCGGCGAAACGGGGCCACAATACTCTTCCGGCATGACGACGAACAGCCGTCCGCGTGGTTGCGAGGGTTCGCCCAAGCCACGCACGAGAACCGTGCGCGGGCCGCTTTCCGTGTGCCAGACGATGTCAAGCGGATGCTCGCCGCTGAGGGCTGTCTGCCATTCTGCGGGCAGGCAATCGGCAGCGAATTCTCCGCACAACGGCACACCCGAGGCCAACAGCGTGTCGGCAGCGGTGTTCGAGAGCACGATTTCCCCCTCATTGTCGGTCCCGATCAGGGGCAGGGGAATTCGATATAACGCGTCGCGCGCAACGTCAAGGGAGACCTTGCCCAGCTCCAAACGGTGTTCCTTTTCTGCGAGCAGCGCGAGCAATTCGCGGTTGGCCTGGGCGAGTTCTCGGGCCAAGCGCCGATGGTCATCGGCCAGATCCTTGTGGCGAAAGGCTTCCGCGATATTGGCGCGGATCAGGGCATCGTCCCACGGTTTGGTGAGAAACTTGTAGATGGCGCCTTCATTGATGGCATCGGTGATCGACTGCAGGTCGGTGTAGCCGGAGAGTACGATGCGTACGGTTTCGGGATGGTTTATCCTGGCTTGCCGAAGAAAGTCGACACCACTCATGCCGGGCATGCGCTGATCAGAGACGATGACGTCCACCGCGTTATTGTTCAGCTGCTCGAGACCTTCGCTGCCGGTCTTCGCGGTGAGAATTCGATACCCCTCGCGGCGCAACACGCGCTGCATCGCGGCGAGAATGTTTTCTTCGTCATCGACCAGCAGAATCGTCGGTTTCCGCCGCAACTCGCTATCCGGAGCGTTCATGAGAGTCTTCCCGGTGCCTCGCTTGTCGGTCCCACGCGTGGCAGGACGACGCGGAAACGGCTGCCGGCGCCTGGTCGGCTGTTGATTTCGATCTGTCCATGGTGCTCGTGTACGATGTTCCAGGCCAGGAAGAGCCCCAGCCCGGTGCCTTGGCCAACCGGCTTGCTGGTAAAGAACGGGTCGAAGACGCGAGGTTGATCTTCGGGAGCGATACCACAGCCGTCATCTTCGATTTCTATCCACACCACTTCGCTGTCGGCACCGCTGCGTACGGTGATGGTCCCGCGTTCTTCGATCGCTTGCGCTGCGTTCATCAATAGACTCATGAACACTCGATTCAGTTGCCCGGGGTGGCAATGGATTTCCGGCAGTACCGCCAGCTCGCGGCGCAGCTCGGCCTTTTGACGAAGTTCCGGTGCGACAAGGTTGAGCGTGCTCTCCAGGCCTTGAAGCAGGTCGCTGGGCTGCCAGCCAATGCTGTCGACGCGCGCAAAGTCCTTCAGATCCTGGACAATCCGTTTCACCCTGAGGATGCCGTCGCTCGACTCCATGATCAGCGATGCGGCATCCTGACGCAAGAAATCGAGGTCGTTTGCTTTCTTCGCTGCGCGTACGGCGGCGATCGCCTCCGGATCACGCGCAATCAGCGCTTCTGTAGTGGTGTAGGCGTCGACGACGGCAAGAAAGCCGTCGAGATACTCGGCCAGCGTGTTGAGATTGGAACCGACGAAGCCAATCGGGTTGTTGATTTCGTGCGCGACTCCCGCAGCAAGTTGGCCAATTGACGCCAGTCGCTCACGTTCGAGCAGGCGGGAGCGAGCTGCCACCAGTTGGCGGTTGGTTTCCACTAGCCGGTCGCGTTCGCGCGCGAGCGCTTCGTTGTTTGCGGACAGCTCTCGTGTTCGCTCTGCGACGCGAGCGTCGAGCAGGCGGTTGGCGTCACGAAGTTGGGTGTTCATCGTCGACAAGGCGGCGTACAGACGCTGCACGGCCTGCAACAGGACCGCGTCGGCGGGTGTCAGCGCTGCCGGGAGCCGGCTGGAGACGGTGGCTTCCTCGGCACCTTCACCCCGTACCGCCGCAGCGTGCTGAATCTGGCGGGCCAGTTCCTGATCTTCACCGAGAATGTGCATCACCAGCCATGAGCAGAGAAACTCGTGCAACAGCCGCGCCAGCTCTTGCGGTTGGCCAGCAAAATCTTGTTCGAGGGCCGCTATCCGAGTGCTGAAATCGAGGTGCATGCGGCGGTGAGACGCTTGCACCTTGGCTGCCACACCGCCCCGCTTCCATACGGCTTCCTCGCTGCGGAAGTGATAATCCGCGTAAGCGCGCACTTCGGCGACCATCTCGGGCAGGCCGTCGGCAGCGCTGTCCATCCCCCTGTGTCCGAGCCGGTTGACCAACTCGAGCAGTCGCTTGTGCTGGGCGTCAACCAGAGGAATTCCGGTCGCAAACCGTTCCTCCCAGACAAAGGCTTCAAGGCTCATTCATGGGTCCCGGCGCGGCAAGTGCGCCGCCGCGCGTGACACTATGATCGTAGGCGACGAAGGCTTCGTGGATGACTCTGCGCAACTCCTCGTCATCCCAGGGTTTGGTCAGGAATTTGCTGACCGCCGCCCGGTTGATCGCGTCGCTCATCGCATCGGGCTCGGAGTATCCTGTGAGCATGATGCGGATGGTGTCCGGATAGAGAGCACGAGCGCGACTCAGAAATTCGGCACCCCCCATGGCCGGCATCCGCTGGTCGGAGACGATGACTTGTACCGGGTTCGCCGCCAGCAACTCGAACGCCTGTACTGCTGAGGTGGTGGCGAGAATGCGGTAGCCGCTGCGGCGTAACAGTCGTTTCAGGGCCTGCAGAATGTCCGGCTCGTCGTCCACGATGAGCAGTGTGCGTTGCGGGCGGCTCCTCTCGGGGAAGATCGCCAACGGCGGGTGGGGGCTGCGCAGAAGGGGCATGATCCGGTCGCCAGGCAAGGGCGGGCTCAGGTAGTATCCCTGAATCTCGTCGCAGAGGTGGGTGCGCAACCAGTGCGTCTGGCTTTCGCTTTCGACTCCCTCGGCGATCACCTTCATACCGAGACTGTGCGCCATGGCGATCACGGCGGTGGCGATGGTCGCGTCTTCTGGTTCACTGGTGACGTTCTGGACGAACGAGCGATCGATCTTGAGCACATCAAACGGGAATCGACGCAGATTGCCGAGACTCGAATGACCGGTTCCGAAGTCGTCCATGGCAAGGCGGACTCCCATCTCGCGCAGCCCCCGCAGCACTCTTGCAGCAGCCTCGGGGTTTTCCATCACCGTCGATTCGGTGATTTCCAGTTCCAATTGTCGGGCCGTCGCACCACTTGTCTCGAGGGCAGCGGCGATGTCGGCCAGCAGGTTCCCGTCGCCGAGCTGTTGCGGCGACAGGTTGACGGCCATCCGCAACGGCGGCATGCCGAGTGCGTGCCAGCGGACGATCTCGCGACACGCTTCCTGCAGGACCCAGCGGCCGACAGCGACGATCTGCCCGCTGGCCTCGGCCAAGGGAATGAAGTCGCCGGGCGGGATCAGTCCCCTTTCCGGGTGCTGCCAGCGGACGAGTGCCTCGACCCCGGTACAGTTGCCAGAGTAGAGATCGGCCTTGGGCTGGTAATGAAGGACCAACTCCTTACGCTCCAGCGCTCGCCGTAGATCCACGGTCAGTTCCGTTTGCCGTTGCCAGTGGAGCAACATGTGGGGAGAATAAAGGCGAAAGACGTTGCGTCCCGCAGCCTTGGCCGCAGACATGGCGATGTCGGCCAGACGCAACAGTTCCTCGGCGTCCGTCGTGTCGGTGGGATAGACCGCTGCCCCCACGCTCGGGGTAATCAGAAACTCCTCGTTGTCAATCCACAGCGGTTTGGCAAGCGTTTCCAGCAGCATGGCTGCGGCGCTGGTCACTTGTGGCGGCTGATCGCGATCGACCAACAAGAGCACGAACTCGTCGCCACCCAGACGGGCGATGGTGTCTCTCTCCTGCGCGACACCGGTCAGGCGGCGCGCGATCGCCTGCAACAGCAGGTCACCGATGCGGCGTCCCGCCCGTTCGTTGACCTGCTGGAAATTGTCGAGATCGAACAGCAGAATCGCCACCAGTTTGCCGTAGCGTTCCGCCTGCACAAGCCCTTGGCGCAGGCGGTCGTGCAGCAGCGTGCGGTTGGCCAGCCCGGTCAACAGGTCATGGGTGGCGAGATGCGCGAGCTGATCCTCGTGGTGGACGCGCCGAGTAACATCCGAAATCAGGCTGACGTAGTGCGTCACCTCGCCCTCTGCGGCTTCACGGATGGGTGCGACCCGCACCTCGCTCCAGAACGGTTGGCCATCCTTGCGGTAGCAGCGCAGCACCGCTTGCCCGGTGGTGCGACCACGCAGGGCGCGGCGAATGACGTCCATTTCCTGCTGATGCATCTCGCCTTCAGCCAGCAGGCGGCCGCTGCGTCCGATCAGCTCGCCTGCCTCCCAGCCAAAAATGCGGGTGACCGCGGCATTGACATAGACGATAGGATGATCCGGGCAGACGGCGTCGGTGATCATGATACCTTCCTGCGTCGAATCGAAGGCCGCCGCCAACAGGCGCAAGGAGGTCTCCGCTTCGCGCCGGGCGAGCCGTTCGCGCAGCGCCTGCAGCGCGTGCGCAAGCTGGTGGGCGAGGTCCTGCAGCAGGCTGACCTCCTCTGCATCAAACATTTCGGGCCGGCTGGAATAGACGCTCAAGGCGCCCAGGCAATGGGCACCACTGATCAACGGCAGCGCCACCATCGCGCGCAAGCCCAGCCGCTTCTTGAGCGCTGCGCAGGGTGAATGCCTCGGTCGCCCCAGGTTGTGGCGGACAATGGCCTTGCCGGTGCGCACGGCCGAGCCGATCGGCCCGTGACCGCGCGGCGTGTTTGCCACCCACCAAGTGACCAGATCACCGGCGACCACTTCGTCATCGCCCGACCAGGCCATCGGAATCAGCTTCCCTTCTTCGTCCGTGTCGAGCCGACTGGCGAGAGCGAAGCGATAGCTGTCCGTTTCGGTCAGCAGGCGGCAGATCTCGTTCAGCATGACCGCCTCGTCAGACGCTTCTCGAATCAGCTGAGCGCTTCGGCTCAGCACCTGCGAAGTGCGATTCAGGCGTTGCAGTCGCGCTTCCGCTTTCTTGTGCGCGCTGATGTCGCGGGCGACGAGGGCGACGCGCTCGTCGCCATCCGCACGCAGGCGAATCGCCTGCACCGAGGCGGGCACCTGTTGTCCGTGGGCAGCAACAAAGACGAGCTCGCTCTGGCAGATGCCGTCGCGGATCGCTCGCGGCAGCACCACCTGGAGTAGACGCCGGCGCGAGGCTGAAGACACGATTTGCCGCAGATCGAGGGCGGCCGGCGGATCGCCGGGGGCGAGTCCGCTCAATTGTCGTGCCGCCGGATTGACGAAATGGGCAGCGCCTCCTCCGTCGATGACATAGACGAAGTCCGGACTGGCCAGAAGGGTGGCTGACAGATGACGAAGGTCGTCAGGCAGATGGCTCGTCCCGATATCGTCGGTGGCGATGACTTGCACCTGGGTGACGTTCTCGGCGCCGTCGGTGATCGGAACCAACGACAAGTCGATCACCGCGCGCGCGCCACTTCTGGTCCGACAGACTACTTGCGAGCGGCGGGCAGGCTGTCCGTTGGCGGCGCGCGCGAGCAGCGCGAGCAACGACGCCTGATCCGCTTCAGTGACGATCGGCAGCATCGTCCCGACCGCCTCGCCGGCGGTCCAGCCGAAGCGTTTCTCGGCTGCGTGGTTCCACTCGAGCACGCGGCCGCCGATGTCGACCTGGCAGCTGGCGGCAGCAGTCAACCCGCTCGCGGCGTCAAGTGCGCCTGTAGATGTCTGATCAAGCCGCAGCAGTGCGCGCACCGTTGCCCGCGCCACCTCGACGCTGGTTGGCCAGCACAGTCTGGCACAGCGGCCTTGCGCCGGGAATCTCCCGCTGCGCGGAGCCTGGCCGTTCGCTGTCAGTTGCAGGACCGGAATCGCTTGTTGGCGGCCGCTTTGCACGGCGTGGCAGAGCTCGTCGACGAGATGCCGGTCCACGCGCGTGCCAAGGACGAGCAGGTCAGGGGCGGCACGGGTTAACGCAAGGGCGAGCTGACGCGGGTCGGTTTCGCACACACTCAGACCGGCTGCGCGCAGAATGCGCGACGACGCATGCAGTGCTTCCCTGTCAGCATCGACGTTCACTGCAGAGATGGGTGCCACAGACATCAGCCCTCCAAAACAAACATTACCCCGACAGTAGGGTAAGCGCTTGCGGCAAGGCATCCAATCGGGAAGGTCCTGATTCCGGCTGCGAAAAGCCTGAGCGCGAAACGGGGCGTCAAGCGGCATCAGTCGTCGTGCTAAGCCGTGACCATGCCGTGGCGGATCGCGTAGCGGACAACACCTGCGATATCGTGAACGCCGATCCGCTGCATGGCCTGTGCGCGGTGCGTCTCTACGGTCTTGACGCTGATCTGGAGTGCAAAGGCAATCTCCTTCATGCTCCTGCCTTCAGCCAGCAGTCGTAGTACCTCCTGCTGGCGACGACTCAAGGGTGGCGTTGTGTTGCCATCGCTGCGCACCAAGCAGCAATCGACGACGGGTCGCGTGATCGCCGCGGACAGCCAGGTGTCGCCCCGCATGGCAGCGTGGATGGCGAGTTCGAGTTCCGCTGGCGCGGCATCCTTGAGCAGATAACCGGCCGCACCCTGGCGAAAAGCCTCCAGGACATGCTCTTCGCTGTCGAGCATGGAAAGCATGACTACACAGACCGTAGGGTGCTGCTCGCGGATCCGAGGCAGGGCCGCGAGACCTCCGACGAGCGGCATGGCGATATCCATCAGGATCAGGTCGGGCAGCGTCGCCTGACACAGGGTGCATGCCTCTTCGCCATTGCCGGCTTCTCCAACTACCTCGATTCCTGCCATTTCGGAGAGGAGCAGGCGCAAGCCGGCGCGGACCAACTGATGGTCATCGGCAATCAGTACCCGGCAGCGGGTCATGGCGTCTTCTCGGCTGGGCGAAGAGGGATTTGAACGTGGATCTCGGTCCCTGCACCGGGAGCAGAGACGATACGCATCTCGCCGCCAAGGAGCGCTGCCCGCTCGCGCATGCCGAGCAAGCCGAGAGGCTGCTGACCCGCAGGGGCCGCCAGTGGCTGTGGATGAAAGCCGCAGCCATCGTCGACGACGCTCAAGCTCAGGCAGCTGTCGCTGTCCGCGAGCGTCACCTCGATCTGCTTGGCGCCGGAATGGCGGATGGCGTTCGATACCGCCTCCTGGATGATGCGAAAGCATGCGATTTCGACGTTGGCCGGCAGCCTGGCGATCAGCGTATCGGCAGCGAGACGGATGGCGATGGACGTGTCGATGGCAAGTTGATCGAGATGCCAACGCACGGCGGCGACCAGACCCATGTCTTCCAGCGGCGGTGGACGCAGGCGGCGTGTGATCGCGCGCACGTCGCCGAGCAAGGTATCGGTCATCGCCACCGCACGCTGCAGCAGATCGCTGCAGGTTTCATCGCGGCAGCGACGGCGCACGGTTTCGACGGTGATCTTGAGTGCGCTCAGGACTTGCCCGAGGCCGTCGTGAAGCTCTCTCGCGATCCGTCTGCGCTCTTCTTCCTGCGCTTCGAGCACGGCTCCTGAGACCGCCTGCAACTGTCGCCGCAGTAGATCAAGCGCGTCGTTGGCTTGTTTCAGGTCGCTGATGTCCTGGTTGACGGCGATCGCCGCCCGCAGGCGGCCTGCTTCGTCGTGAATGGGTACCGCATGGTTGAGTATCGTCTTGCGTGTGCCGTCAAAGGCCTCGATATCGAGCATCTGGCCGCGAACGACTGCTTCTTCCCTGGTGATGACTTTTGTCATCGCCCATTCCCTTGCCTCGACTCGCTTGCCAGTATCCGTCCACCACGCCTTGTACTCACTGTACTGCTCCGGCCCAATCCAGCGCTCTCCCTGCCAGATGTCTCGCCCCGCCGGGTTGTTGGCGACCAGCATGCCCTGCGGATCGGCAATCCAGACGCCGATGGGCAGCGCATCGAGAATCTGCTGCAACAACGCCGCATCGACAATGATCGACGCCTTGTCCGAGCTACTTCCCATCGCTTCGCTTTCAGTCAGGGTAGTCACGCGGCCCTTCTCGGGGGTCCGGCCGCGAACAGCGAGAGGCCGCTCATGATGCAAAGCCTGTCCATCAGGCAGGCAGCAGCGGTCTGAGGGTTGCTTGCAGGCACAGGGTGCGGCGCTACAGCAGTCTGGCTTGTTACTCCAAATTAGACGTCTTTCACCTTCCCGCAGTTCCCCGGAGTGGTTCCGTAGGCGAAGCGTACTCAGGCAGCGGTCAATTTGTCCAGCCATGCCAGGGTCGTGTCTTCCGCTTGTTCTCGCCAGATCTTGCTGGACAGGGTGTGATCGGCGTCTACGAGGTCAACGCGCTGAACGTTGGCCGCCTCGGTCAATCCCGTCCAGGCGGGATCAGCGCGCACGAACTCGAGAAATTCCTTGGCTGTGTAGTCCTGTCCGCTGAGGACGAGCAACAGCGAACCCGGGAAGTGTCGCCAGCCGGCTGCCATTCGTTCCTGAAAAGAGCGGCTTCCAGCTCCGGTCAAGTGACCGCGGCGTGCGCTGACCGCCGCTCGCAGCAAGGCGCGCAGTGATGGCATGATCGCCAGCCGGCCACTGAAAAGCTTGGACCAGAACTCACGCTCGAGCAGGCGTTGTCCGTAATAGTGCTTGATCTGCGTCTGCGCCAGACTCGCTTCGGAGCGCACCCATGGGTTGAGCACGACGAGCCCGGCAATGCGCTCGTCGCCGCTGGCCTCGAGGTAGAGCAGGGAGGCCGAGGCGGCGTCACAAAGACCCCAGAGGACGACGCGCTGCACGGTCGGACAGTGGCGCTGAAAGGCGTCCAAGGCGGCGCCGATGTCGTCCGCGACTTGATCAAACGGACGTGCTGGGCCGCCGCCATCGCCCATGCCGCGATAGTCGAAGCGCATCGCCGGGTAGCCTTCCGTAGCCAGGCGGCGTGCGAGAAGCAGAAACTGGCGGTGGCTGCCGACCCGGTACTGCGGACCACCGACGACAATCAGCACGCCGCACGCGGCCCGCCGCCGGTCGGCCGCCGCCGGGATAGCAACGCCAGGTTTTGCTGCCGCAGCCAGCGCACCGCTGCGTTGCCGTCCAGACTCGACATGCACTCGCGCCGGCCAAGTGACGATCGCAGGCAGCGCCTCACCCGCGCAGTCAAGGAGGACGGCTTCCTCGACGAAGCTCACGACACCTCCGCGTTGGCCATCGCCAACAGGCTGGTGGCGATCAATTCCGGGCATTCGCTGATCTCGGTGGTCTGCCAAAAGGCTGGTCCATTCACCGATCTCCCGCGCACGCTTTGTCCGGTCGCTCGCCACTGCGTCAGGCGGGCGGCTGCCGCCGGAGACAGGCTGCCGTCGCTGCGGTTCGAGACCTCGATCCACTCTACCCGGCCCGACCGGTGCGGGAGCAGAAGCTCCGCCTTCTCCAGTCCGCCGGCGAGCGCCGGCGAGAGCAGGTAACCGGCGATTTCGACCGCATTGCCTTGTCGCAGTTGTTCGCGGATGCGCTCCATCGCTCCCTTGTTGTCGCCGCTATGCATTGCGGCGGCGATCTTCAGACGCAGGAACTGCTGCAGAAACTGCTTGCCCGAGAGCACCGGCTGCCAGAACAGCAGGTTGACCGGGCACTGGAGGCGATTGGCGACCTCGTTGGCCAGCAGGCAACCGGTACGTTGCCCCCACAGCCATAAGGGCAGCGCGTGCTGTGCCAGCAGCCAGTGACAGGCGTGCTCAACGTCGGCGAGCCACGCTTCCCAGGAGGCATCGGCGAAGTCGTGCGAACTGTCGCCACAACCGAGGAGGTCCACTTGCAGCACGATATAACCGGCGGCGGCCATCGCTCGCGCCTGCAGTGCGGCCATCCGCCGCGACTTGTTCATCTCTTCGGCAAACGGATGCACGTAAACCACCGCCGCGCGCGGTTTCTCCGTTTGCTCGGGACGATGCAGCAGGACAAAGCGATCGCCTGGAGAAAACGGCAGGAAGAAGGCGTCGAGTGCCATCGTCGGCGCTTCAGGCGGCGAGTTTGTCTTCCACGAAGTCAAGCAACGATCCCAGCGTGGCGAAAACCGAGCCGTCGATCTCATCGTCCTCGACCGTGAACCCGAAGCGTTCTTCGAGCATTGTGATCAGCGCCACCACCGCCATCGAGTCGAGCTCGGGAATCGCACCCAGCAAGGGTGTGTCACGCGCGAAGTCCCTGGCCCGCCCTTTGAGGCTCAATACCTCGTCCACAACTGCGATCACTTCTTCTTTGCTATCCATGCAGCCTCCTTAGGCGCGAACAGGTTGGGCGTCTACCTGCGGGGCAGGCGCGGTCGAACGAGGCGCGATTATACCGAGTCGTGTCCGGACGCCAGTGAGATCGGTCACGCCAGTCAGACCTTCTCACCGGCGCGGCAGAGAGGGTTGGCGAGGGGCTTGCCCGCGCCGGCGCAGGATGCGAAACTGCGCCGCAGTGTTCCCCGATCCGCGCCGCCACCGTCACCCCACAGGCCTTGCTGGCCGGGTCAGTGTCTGAGAGTGCCCAGGAAACAGCTGGCGCCGTTTCCGCCCCTCCAACGGGGCAAGAAAACTCGGGGCAGTTCTTCGTTTTCTTGAGAGTCCGTCATGTCTGAGACCATTTCGCCCGCGAGCTACCCGGCCCCCGCTTTCGAAGACAGGATCGTCGCTCCCGAAAGGCTGGCCGAGCTCCTCGCCGAGCTGCCGCGTCCTCTGGTATTCACCAACGGTTGTTTCGATATCCTGCACCGTGGGCACGTCACGCTCCTCGCTCAGGCGCGCACGCTCGGCGCTGCGTTGCTGGTCGCGGTGAACTCCGATGCGTCGGTCAGACGCCTCGGCAAGGGCGAGGAGCGTCCAGTCAACACCTTGTCCGACCGGCTCGCCGTGGTGGCTGCATTGCGCTCAGTGTCCCTGGTGACCTGGTTCGACGAAGATACCCCGTTGCAGCGAATCGTCGATTGCCGTCCCGACGTCCTCGTCAAGGGCGGTGACTGGGCGGTGGAGGCGATCGTCGGCAACCAGGAGATTCGCCGCTGGGGTGGCCGCGTACTCTCCATTCCCATCGTTCATCAGAGCTCAACAACGACACTGCTCGACAGGATCAGGCGCTTATAGTCGTGCCGTGCTGCGGATAGCGCCGGCAGCACGTACGCCGTTGTCAGGTGCCGAGGGCGCTTTTCAGCGCGGCGATGTCCTCCGCCGATTCGGCGAGCAGTCCGTCGAGGATCCGGGCTTCGTACAGCGGGGTGAGCGCGTCGGTATTGACGGGCTCGCAAAAACGCGGGTCACGCCAGCCATGGTCGATGTTGGCCAGCTTGTTGGCGACAAACAGGACGTCAGCCAGCGACGCGACCTCGCTCAAGGTGCGTTCCTGCTCGTGTTCCTGAACGACGACCAGCAGTTCATTCGGAAGCGCCATCGCCGCCAGCAGGGCATGCCCGATGTGGTCGTGCCACTCGACCA
>ERZ761603.1751-NODE-1751-length-15809-cov-37.602006_pt1 | contig 15809 bp, 16 predicted proteins | sample MGYA00511879_ERZ761603 | MGnify/ENA primary metagenome ERZ761603 (study PRJEB28899, sample SAMN02850040) | bioreactor sludge metagenome | biome: EBPR Sludge; feature: EBPR Bioreactor; material: flocular biomat | place: Australia: Thorneside Wastwater Treatment... | reverse complement strand
GACCACCGAGATCTACACTCTTTCCCTACACGACGCTCTTCCGATCTCGCCGCCGGACCGGCGTCGGTCGCGACCACGGTCCGTGGATCGTTCGGCAGTTCCATCATGGGCCCGGGTTTCGCCGTCGGGTTTGGAAAGCCCAAGCCCCCGCCCGCCGCCGCGCCACAATCCCCCGCAGCACCCGCGGATCAGGCGCAGCCCCCGGCACAGGCCGATGAAGCGGGCGGCTCAGCCGAGCCGCCACGCCACGCCTGAGCACGCCACCCTCACCGTCCCGCGGGCCGCCCCTCCTCACCGAAGGGCGGCCCGCTTTCTTTCCGCCCCGTCTACACTGCCCCGTGTCCGCCGCGACCCACCGAATCCGACCACTGCCCCCGCTCGTCGCCAGTCAGATCGCGGCGGGTGAGGTCGTCGAACGCCCCGCCAGCGTCGTCAAGGAACTCGTCGAGAATGCCCTCGATGCCGGTTCGACCAGCATCACCGTCGAGCTCGAACAGGGCGGCGTCGAACTCATCCGCGTGACCGACAACGGCGGCGGCATCTCGCCCGAGGATCTCCCCCTCGCCCTCTCGCCCCACGCCACCAGCAAGATCAGCCAGACCTCGGACCTCGATCACATCGCGACACTCGGGTTCCGCGGCGAGGCGCTCGCGTCGATCGCCAGCGTTTCTCGACTCTCCATCCGTTCACGCATTCCCGACTCCAACGCGGCGTTCCTCCTCGAAACCGAGGGCGTCGTCGACAACCTGCCGCCGGGCGCGGTCCGCCCCGCCTCGGGTCCGGTTGGGACCAGCGTGACCGTCCGCAACCTCTTCTTCAACACGCCCGCCCGCCGAAAGTTCCTTCGGACTCCCGCGACCGAGCAATCCCGCTGCGTCGACGCGCTCACCGAGCTCGCGATGGCCCACCCGGCCGTTGCGTTTCTCGCCAAAGCAGACGGCCGCCTGGTGCTCGATGTTCCGCCGGGCCAGGATCCGGTCGATCGGGCGCTCGACCTGCTCGGCCGAGAGCTCAAGGACCAGTTGCTCCTCGTCTCCGCCGACGAACAGTCCGATGCACGCGGCATCGCGCTCTGGGGGCTTGTCGGCCTGCCGGCCGTCGCTCGCGCCACGCGGGCCGCTCAGCACGTCTTCATTAACGGGCGGGCCGTCCGCGACCGCACCATCCAGCACGCCCTGGCCGAGGCGTACCGCGGCATCCTCGAACCGGGCCGCCAAGCCACCGCCCTGCTGATGCTCGACATGAGCCCCGAGGCGGTCGACGTCAACGTCCACCCGCAGAAAGCGGAGGTGCGCTTCCGCGACAGCGGGCTGGTCCACTCGGTGGTGTACCACGCGGTCAAGCGGGCCCTCGTCGCCGCCGATCTCACGCCCACGATCTCGATGCTCCGCCCACACGTGGGCGCGAGGGAGATTCTCCCGGCGGGCTCTTCTCACCTGCCCGCGAACGGCGCCACTCCTCTTGACGCCGACGCCCACCGCCGCGCGTTCGTCGACTACTTCAGACGGGCCTCGCCCGGCACGACCCAGTCGCCCATCTCCTACAGCGAGGTTCGGCAGGCCATCGATGCCGCAGGCCCAGCGCCGACGCCGCCGCCCTTTGCTCCAGCGTCCCAGTCGTCAATCAGCACCCACACTCCGCACGACGACACGCCGCACACAACCTCGCTGCCCACCGCCGTGCCCGCCTCCGCGGTGCTCCAGGTCCACAACAGCTTTCTCGTCACGCAGGACGAGCAAGGCGTTGTCATCGTCGACCAGCACGCTCTGCACGAGCGGGTCATGTTCGAGGCCCTTCTCGCTCGCGTCCTCGAGACCGATCTCGAAAGCCAGCGGCTGCTCGCTCCCGTGATCCTCGACGTTCTTCCCGCACAGGCCTCGCGTCTCGACGACCTCGGCCCGCTCCTTCGCCGCATCGGGATCGAGGCCTCGCAGACCGGCCCACGCCAGATCGCGATCCACGCTTTCCCGACCTTTCTCTTCGACCGCAACGTTGACCCCGCGGAGTTCTTCCCCGACCTGCTCGACAAGGCCACCGCCGCCGGCTTCGCTCCCGAATCTGAAGACGCTCTGCGGGACGTGCTCGACATGATGGCCTGCAAGGCCGCCGTCAAGGCCGGCGACCGCATGAGCCCCTCCGAGCTCGGCGAGCTCCTCCGACTCCGCGAAGCGGTCGAGCGCTCCAGCAACTGCCCCCACGGCCGCCCCACCACGGTTCGCCTCACGATCCGCGAGCTCGAACGGCTCTTCGGCCGCAGCTAGGCGTCACGCCGCGATCACTTGGCGTACGTCATCGCCTTGGCCAGCACCGCGTCCTTGCCCGCCTCGTCCAGCCGCCGGAACTCTTCGACGCAGTCCTGACAGCAGAACGCGATCGCTTTGCCCTTGTACGTCGCGGTCAGTGTCCCGTCGGCCGCATCCAGCGACATGATCGGGCACACCGTGTTCACTGCCTTGGAGCCCGGCTGGTTTCCCGCCGCCGGTGCCGGCGTGCACGCCTCCGGCTTCTGCCCGCCCGCGCAGCCGCACGCCAGCGTCGCGCCCGCCACGATCAACGCCGTGAAAATCCGGTCCATCGCGACCTCCCCTCGATCATGCGTTGTCCAGCACGTCCACCGACTCGAACGCCTTACCCTCGAGCATTTCAAGGCTCGCGCCCCCGCCCGTCGAGACATGGCTGAAACCATCCGCCAGCCCGAACTGCTCGACCGCCGCCGCCGAGTCGCCTCCGCCGACCACCGTCGTCGCGCCCGCCTTCGTCGCCGACACCATCGACTTCGCCACTTCCTTCGTCCCAACCGAGAATGGGCCCATCTCGAACACACCCATCGGCCCGTTCCACACCACCGTCTTCGCCCTCGCGATCAGCAGCGCGAACTGCGTCTGCGTCTTGGGCCCGATGTCCAGGCCCATGTACCCGTCCTTGATCTCCCCATCGAACACCTCGATGTCCCCGTGCTCGCTGAACTGCGTGTTGCACACGTGATCCACAGGCAGGTGCAACTGGCACTTCAGCTTCGCCGCCAGATCAAGCGTCTTCTTTGCGTCCGAGATCCGATCCTCCTCCACCCGGCTGCTCCCCACCTTCTTCCCGAGGGCCCGCAAGAACGTGTACGCCATCGCGCCGCCCACGATCACATGATCCGCCTTGGGCAGCAGGTTGTCGATGCACGCCATCTTGTCCGACACCTTCGCCCCGCCCAGCACCACCACGAACGGCTTGGCCGGCGACGAGATCGCGCCCGACAGGTACTTGATCTCCTTCTCCACCAGGAACCCCACCACACGCGGCTTGCCCGCCATGCTCTTGGGCACCGCGACCATGCTCGCCTCCGGACGATGGCACGTCCCGAACGCATCGTTCACATACACGTCGGCCCCGTGCGCCAGCTTCGCCGCGAACGCCGCGTCGCCCTTCTTCTCCGCCTTGTGGAACCGCACGTTCTCGAGCAACACCACGTCCCCGTTCTTCATCCCCGCCACCGCCGCGTCGCTCGCCGCGTCGATGCAGTCCTTGCTCGGGAACCCCACAGGCTTGCCCAGCATCTCCCCGAGTCGCTTCGCCACCGGCTCAAGGCTGAACTCAGCCTCGAAGCCCGTCCCCTCGGGACGCCCCAGATGGCTCACCAAAATCGCCCGCCCGCCGCGGTCCACGATGCTGCGAATCGTCGGCAACGCCGCGCGAATCCGCCGATCATCTGAGATCTTCCCGCCTTCGATCGGCACGTTGAAGTCCACGCGCACGAAGACACGCTTGCCCGACACATCAACCGCCGACACGTTCTTCTTCGCCATGGTGAATCCTCCGCCGGAGCAGCCGCCCCGCCAGTCATGCGGGCACGCTCGCCCGGATCCCGATCACTTCTCTACGTTACCCGAGGATCGCATCGATCCGCGACTTGAGCGCGGCCTGACCCTCGTTCGACAGCTTGTCCTGCATCCGACGCAACTGCGACGCGACCGACGCATCGATGAACTGGTCGCCCACGCGGATCTTGATCCCGCCGATCATCCCCGCCTCGGTGTACGGGTGCAGCACGACTTCCTTCTTGAGAGCCGCCGCCAGCCCGTCGCGCACGCGCGCCTGCGTCCCCTGGTCGATCGGCGCCGCCGTGTAGACGTCCACCTCGACCCGTCCGAACTTCTCCTGCGCGAGCTGGTCAAAGCCCGCCGAGATCAACGCCAGGTGCGACAGACGCCCCTTCTTGTTGAGCACCAGCAGGAATCGGACCGTCACGTCAGACACACGCCCGTCCAGGATCTTCCGCAGCGAAGCCTCTCGCTTGCCGGAGGCGATCACCCGGCTCGCCAGAAACTCGCCGAACGCCTTGTTCGCGCGGGCGAGCTCGACAATCTCCTCAAGCTCCGCCTGCGTCTCGCGGACCGCTTCGCGCCCGCCCTTGCTCTCCACAAGGTCCATCAGCGTGCGGGCGTACACCAGGGCCAGGGCATCGGGCTGCGCATCGACCATCGGCATCGTTCGGCTCCTCAGAACACCGGCCTTAGTTCTTCATCCCCTGCAACTGACCCAGCGATTCCTCGATCAACTGCTGGTGATCGCCCGCGTTGATCTGACGCTTCAGAATCTTCCCAGCGATCGTCGTCGCGAGAGTCGCCGACTGGGCGTACAGCTCGGTCACCGCCGCACGCTTGGCCGCCTCGATGTCACGCATCGCCGCCGAACGCAGGGCGGCAACCTCCGCCTCCGCCTTCGCCTTCAGCTCCGCCGCCACCGTCGCCTGCTGGCTCCGGGCCTGCTCGATCATCCGCTGCGCCTCGGCACGAGCCTGCTGCAGGCTCTTCTGGTACTCCTCGAGCGCGTCCTTCGCCTGCTTGCGGGCCATTTCGGCCGCCTCAATCTCGCCGCGGATCTTGCTCGCACGCTCGTCCAGCGCGCCGCCGATCACAGGCCACACCTTGACCGCCAGCACCCCGAACACGATCGCGAAGACCAGCAGCGCCGTCACCGCCGACGCGATCCCCTGCGCCGGGGTCGCCACCGCGTTGTCCTGCGGGCCTTCGCCGCCCGCCTGACCACCAGCAGCCAACGCCAGGCCCGCCGGCATCGCCAGGGCAGCCAGCACAACCATCGCTCGATCGCTCAGAAGACCCTTCATCGCTTCGCTCCGATCTTCAGGCCCAAGAGGCCGGGCCAGGTGCTCGTTCCCATTCCACGCCCCCAACTCCCCAGAAGCCTCGGCAAGGCCGATCAGGCCTCGCCGAGGTGATTGAACTTACTTGGCCACGAAGCCCGCCGCCACGGCGAACAGCGTCGCACCTTCGATCAAGGCCGCCGCCAGAATCATGTTGATCTGGATCTTGCCGGCCGCCTCGGGCTGACGCGCGATCGACTCGACCGCCGCCTTGCCCACCAGCCCGATCCCGATACCGCCGCCGATCAGCGCGAGACCCGCGCCGATCACCGCGAGACCCTTGCCCATCGTCGAGCCCTCGCCCTCGGCCGCCATCGCCATCGCCGGAGCCATCAGGGCCGTCGCCAGGAACATCTTCGTCATCAGCTTCATCGTGTCGATCCTCTCAATTCAAACCATCTCGGGCCGAGCCTGTCCGCCGCGTCTTTGGGGCGCTCGCCCCGCGGCACATCTGTGGTCCGTCATTCACGCGTGCGCGTGCTCGTGACCGTGGTGAGCATGGCCGTGCTCGTGCCCTTCCTCGTGGCCGTGCTCGTCATGGTGATCCATCAGCGAGATGAACACCGTGCAAAGGAACATGAATACGAACGCCTGGAGGAACCCGACAAACAGCTCCAGGAACATCACCGCCATCCCGCCCACCACCGCGATCAGCGTCACCGGAGCCTTCACCACCAGCTCCAGGTTCCACACCGTCCCAACCGCCCCGAACAACGTCGCCAGCAGGATGTGACCCGCCGTCATGTTCGCCGCCAGACGGATCATCAACGCCGCCGGCTTGATCACGATCTGACCCGCGAACTCCAGCAGGAAGATCAGGATGCTCACCGGGAACGGCGCGCCACCCGTCATGTGCCCGAGATACCCGCCGATCCCCAGGCGGGCGATCGCCGCGCCGTTGAACACCAGCATCGCCACCACCGCCAACACGCCCGTCACCCAGATGTTCTGCGTCGCCGTCCCGCCGAACCAGTACCGGTGCGCCTCGGGCGACACGTCCAGACCCTTGAACACCACTGTCAGCAGGTCCAGCAGCGGCACCAAGCCCAGCAGGTTGTTCACCAGGATGAAGAAGAACGCCGTCCACAGGAACGGCATCAGCCGGTCCGTCCGGTCGTGCAGCAGCGGCTTCGCCACCTCGTCACGCAAATACGCGCAGATCACCTCGATCATGTGCGCAAAGCGATTCTTCGTGATGTACGCCTCGGCACCCTGCTCCTTCGGGCCCGTGCGGATGTGCTTCGCCGCCCACAGCCCAACACCGATCAGGATCAACGCCGACAGCACCAGGTTCCCCTGATGCCCCGACCAGATCCACGTCCCATCCGCCGAACGCACCGCCGAGTGGTTCACCACGTGCTCGGCTGGGTCCGCGGCCGCCAGGAAAATCGTGCTCAGCATCGGCATCTCACGCGTGCTCCGCCGTCGTCGAGGGTTTCCCCGACGCGTTGCCAGACTTCTCTTTCGCCCGACGCGCTTCGATCCCCGAAAGGATCGTCACCGCCGCCAACGTCTCGATCATCAGCACCACCACCGCGCCCGCCACCGCCCCAAGATACAACGCCCGCTTCGAAACCCCGGGCGCGTTGCTCTCCATCAGCCACGCCACACCCAGCACGAGCAGACTCCGCGCCGCGCCGAACACCAGCACGCCCACGCCCCAGTTCTCGCGTCCGAGTCTCAGCACCACCGGGCCCAGCGAGGCGATCGACGCGATCAGCAGCGAGCCCACCGCCATCATCACGCCCTTGGAATCCCCGCCCATCCCCATCGCCACCCCGCTGGCCACCGCGCACCCCAGCAGCGTCGCCGCCGCCAGAATCGCCGCGAATCGCGAACGGGGAATCTCAATGGTCTCGCCGGGCACGCTCACGAGGTCTCCTCGAAGGGGCCCAAGGATAGCCGCACTCCGCCCCACAATCGACCCGCACTCGGACCATGTTCGGGTGTTCTGGGGACCCAAACACATTCCTTTCGACCCACCGACTCAGCCCGACTTCTTCCTCCGCGCCGCCGCCGCCGCCTCCTCCTTCAGCGTCCGCCGAATGATCCGGATCAACGCCGACGCGAAGCCCATCGCCAGACCGACCAACATCCCCCAAGGCTGCGTCCCTCGCCACCAATCGAACAGCCACCCCAATGCCAATCCCCCGATCACGGTGGCCACGAAGTCAAACGCCACCGCCCACGCCCGCGCCAACTCGCCCAACGACGACCCGCCGGCCCCGCCCCCACCCTTCGGTGGAGCAGGCTCCTGGCGCAGCACATCAGGGATCCGAAGCCTCGGATCCGTCTCGGGCCCCGGAATCTCCGGAATCACAATGTCCTCGTCCAACGGGTCGCGGCGGCCGGGCTTCATCTCGCCAGCATACCCCGGCGCCTCACTCCGTCGGCAGGTGGCAGTTATCCAGCCCACGCTTCATCAGGTACTTCTGGTGGTACTCCTCCGCCCGCCAGAACTTCGGCGCCATCTCCACCACTGTCACGATCGGCCTCCTGAACTTCCCGGACTTCCCCAGCGCACCGATCGTCGCTTCCGCCGCCTGCTTCTGCTCTTCGCCGTACGCGAACACCACCGACCGATACTGCGACCCGATATCCGGCCCCTGCCGATTGAGCTGCGTCGGATCGTGCAGCTTGAAGAACAGATCCAGCAACTGCTGATAGCTCACCCGCGCCGGATCGAACACCACGTGCACCACTTCGGCGTGCCCTGTTGTGTCCGTGCACACCTGCTGATACGTCGGATTATCCACCAGGCCGCCCGCATACCCGACTTGCGTCTCGATCACGCCCTCGGTCCGGCGGAAGGTCTCTTCCACGCCCCAGAAGCACCCCGCCCCGAACATCGCCTCCTTCATCCCCGTCTCCTTGGCCCCAGCGCCCGCCGCCGCAGCAACAGGCCGAACTTCCGGGCCCTGCCCATCCATGCCCGACCCCGTCCGCCGTTCCGCGCCAACCGCGCCCGCCGCCGCGCCCGAAGGCGATCCCGAGCCGCGCTCGACCGCGCCCACCGAACTCCCATTGCCACACCCGCCGGCCAACAGCGTCCCGACCAGCATCGCGCCGCCGACGCACCACATCCGAACGTGCATCCGAGCCATCGCACACCTCCTCGCCACCCACACGCGTACGCCAGCCGCCCCGCCCGAGATCTGCGCATTCTCACGCACCTCCGGCACACTTCCTACTTCGCCCGGGCCCGTCCGCTCGACGCACCTTTCCGCCCCGCCTCCCAACGCTTCACAAACGCCGCGTACTGCTCGGCCGTGTCGATCCCCGCCGGTGCCCGCCCCGAACATACCGCCACCTGAATCCGGTATCCGTGCCACAACACGCGCAACTGCTCAAGGCTCTCCGCCCGTTCGATCGGGGCCTCCTTGAGCCGAACGTATCTCTTCAGGAACCCCACCCGGTACGCGTACAGCCCCACATGCCGAAGCGGCGGCTCCAAACCCTCCATCCTCCCATCGCGCACGAACGGCACAAGCGACCGCGAAAAATACAACGCCCGCCCATCCTTGCCCGTCACCACCTTCACCACGTTCGGATTGGTCGGATCTTCGCCCTTCTCAAAAGGCAGCGCCACCGTCGCGACCTCGGCGCCACTCCCCCTGAGCGCGCGCACCGCCGCGTCGATGAACCCCCGCTCCATCTCCGGCTCGTCTCCCTGCACATTCACCACCACGTCCGCGTCCGAAAGCCCGAGCTTGCGGGCGGCCTCGGCCAATCGGCTCGTCCCGTTCGGATGGCTCGCCCGGGTCATCACACACTCGCCCCCGAACGAGCGGACAACCCCGCGCACTTCCGGCGCATCGGTCGCGATCACCACGCGAGACAGACTCTTCGCCCGGCAGGCCGACGCCCACACGTGACGGATCAGAGGCCAACCCGTCTCGCTCAGCAAGACCTTCCCCGGCAGCCGCGTCGACGCGAGCCGCGCCGGGATGATCGCCACCACGCTCCCGCCACGACGCGCCATCGCGAATCTCCCTTCGGCCAACGCCGGATCACTTGGCCTTGAGCTGCTGGACCAGCTTGCCGATCGCCTCACGCTGCACGCGGATGTCGCGGTAGTTGATCTGCTGGATCGCGATCGAGCTGCTGATCTTGTACGCCTCCTCGGCGGAGGGCAGGTCGCCCTGCTGCTCGCCGAGCTTCCGCAGCGCACACATCAGGTTGTACCGGATCTCAAGCTGAAGATCGGAGCTGATCTCCCGCACCTCGGTCGCCTGGCGGAACGTCTCGACGGACTCGGGGAGGAAGTCGATCCGCATGAACGCCTGCCCGAGCATGTTGAGCACGTGCCCGCGGAACTTCGGATCGTTGCGGATCTCCTGGAGCAGGGCGATCGCGTCCTCGAACCGGTCGAGCGCGAAGTACCGCTTCGACAGCTCGAACTTGGGCTTCACGTCCGTCGGGTACGCCTCGACCTGGACCTTGTATTCCTCGACCTCGCGCTCGACGATCTCCCGCGCGGTGTGCTCGAAAACGCTCCGCACGTCGGGGTCGTTGGGGGCTGCCTCGAGCATCTTGCGCAGGTCCACGAGGCGGCGCTGCTGCTGGCGGATCGTGATCTCGCCCGCCGCGATCCGGAAACGCACCTGCTGCGTGTCCTTGTGCCCCTTCATGTAGATGTCATGGGCCTTCTGCTCGTCGACGGGGCGCCCACGCTCCAACAGTCGCTTGGCGTACTTCTCGATCGCGTACTGGTCGGTCGGGCGGGCGAGATAGTCCTTCTCGCAGTCGGCGATGATGCGGTCGAGCGTCTCCTCGGTCTTGACGATCGACTCCTGCTCGATCAACTGACGCTGCTTGTCCGCGTCGCGGATCATCCCCCGGAACCCGCCCTGCTGGCCCGCCTGCTCGTATCCGCCCTTCTGCATGGTGGCCGCCGCCGCCAGCGACCGGATTCTCGCGGAGAGCTCGCCGTCGGCGGGATCGATCTTGAGCGCCTGCTCGGCCGCCGAAACGCTCTTGTCGTGCCGCTCGAGCTTCGAGTACGCCTCACTCAGGCGCAGGAAGGTGTCCTTGCGGGGCTTCTTCTCGGCCAGCGCGAGCTTGAAGGCCTGATCGGCGATCACGGCACCGACCGGCCCCGCCTGGGCCTTGCCCGCCAGCTCGGCCGCCCGCACCGCCGCCCCCGCGTCCGTCGGGGCCTGCATCCACTCGAGCAGCGAGGTCACGAAGCGGTCCGCGTCCGTCTTCCCGCTGATGGCCCGGATCGTCTCCTTGCTGAGCCCCTTCTTCCCGTTGGACCCTTGCTTGAAGGCGTTGACCGCCTGCCAAAGCCCGTCGAGCCCGGCCTGGATCCGCGGATCCTGCCTCATCCCGTTGCAGTAATGCTGGATGGCGTACTCAAAGTTCTGGGTCTCGTACGCGGTCCGGGCGTGCTCGAAGAACTTCTGCGCCTTCTCGGGGGAGTAATCCGCCGGAGAGCCGCCCTCGTCGCCGCCGCCGCCAAGCACTTTGCCAAATAGAGCCAAGGCCTTCGTCCTTCCGTGCGCGCCCCATGCCCCCCCATGACGCCGATTCTACACCCCCCGCGGGCCGGCGAACCCTTCCGGGCACCGACCGCACGGGACGCGCCCCCACTCCGGCCGCATCCCGGCCCGTTCGTTCACCATACCATCGACCGATGCCGTCGGATCCCGCCTCGCTCTCGCTTCAGATCTATCCCAAGGACGTCCTGCGCCGCAAGGCCGCCCCCATCGATCCCACCTCCGCCGAGGTTCGAAAGGTCGCCGAGCGGATGATCGACATGATGTACGACGAAGAAGGCATCGGCCTGGCGGCGCCGCAGGTCGGGCTGCCCTGGCGCCTCTTCGTCGCCGACGTCCCCGAGAACGACGAGCGGTCCGCCACCGGTACCCCCCCTTCCGCCACCTCCGACGTGGTCGTCTACTGCAACCCCGTGCTCTCCGCCCCCGTCGGTGCGCCCGTCGCCGCGGAGGAGGGATGCCTGAGCCTCCCCGACATCCGGGGCGACGTCCTCCGCCCCCCCACCATCACCATCACCTACCAGGATCTTCACGGGAAGACCATCACCCAGACCGGCACCGGCCTGCTCGCCCGCTGCTGGCAGCACGAGATCGACCACCTCGACGGCGTGCTCATCATCGACAAAATGACCTGGGCCAGCCGCCTCAGGACCAAAACCCTCGTGCGAGCTCTGGAACGCGGCGGCTGAGCCGAACGCCCCGGGTACCATGCCGCCATGCGGATCGCGTACCTCGGCTCCGGTGAGTTCGGCCTGCCCACACTCCGGGCTCTGGCCGATCGGCACACGATCTCCTGCGTCGTCTCGCAGCCCGATCGACCGGCCGGACGCGGCAGCAAGCTGACGCCGACACCCATCGCCGCATTCGCCGCCGAACATCTCGCCGGCGTTCCGCTGATCAAACCCGAAGACGTCAACACGCCCGAGATCATCGCCGCGATCCACCGCACCCAGCCCGAGGCGATGGTCGTGATCGCCTTCGGGCAGAAGCTCTCGCCGCAGCTTGTCGAGCCGGCGCTGCCGAACTTTCGCGGCGCGATCAACCTGCACGCGTCGTTGCTCCCCCGGCACCGCGGAGCCGCCCCGATCAACTGGGCGATCCTCAGCGGGGACTCGGTCACAGGCAACAGCGTGATCTCCATCGCCCAGCGCATGGACGCGGGGCTGATTTACGGGCAATCCACGCGCCCGATCGAGCCCACGCACACCGCGGGCGAGCTGCACGACCTGCTCTCGCAGGACGGCCCGGCGCTTATGCTGCGCGTGCTCGACGAGCTCGCCGCGGGCACCGCCAGGGGGCTCCCCCAGGATGAATCGCTCAAGACCCGCGCGGGCAAGCTCTCCCGCGAGATGGCGGTGCTCGACCTGCGCGAGCCGGCCGAGGCCTGCCGCCGCCGGATCAACGGGCTCTCGCCGTGGCCCGGGGTCACCGTTTCGTTCCGAGGTCAACCCCTGAAGCTGCTGCGTGCCCTGTCCCATCCCCAATACCCGATCGACGGCGTACTCCCCGGACAATTCGTGAACCCCAGGCAGGGGTTCCTTGCGACGGGCGACGGCGCTCTTCAGATTCTCGACGTGCAGCCGGCGGGCAAGCGGGTGATGTCCTGGCCGGACTTTGCGAACGGCGCCCAAGTCAATCCCGAAGAATCACTCTCGGGAGGGCCGCCCCCGTGCTGACCCTGTGGGACATGCTCAAACCGATCGCCGAGGCCCTTCGCCCGAAGGCGCCCCAGGAGGCTCGTCTCAAGGCCGCGCCAACCCCCTCGCCGAGCAAGTCGGTCAAACCGCGTCAGAAAGACAAGAAGCCGCCGAAGTCCTCCCCCATGCAGGCCCGCTACGACGCGATGGTCCGCGAGATGCAGGCGAAGTACGGGTTCAAGATCCGCAAGTGGCGCACCGCCTCGTCGGGTGTCGCCAGGCTGACCCAATACGCCGACGGGACGACGGTCCGCACGCTGGAGTCGCCGAAGCCCACGGGCCCGATGTCCGCCGCGATCTTCCTGCACGAGGTGGGGCACCACGCCATCGGTTTCGGCACCTATTCGCCCCGCTGCCTCGAGGAATACCACGCGTGGGCCTTTGCGATCCGAGAGATGGAGCGGCTCGACCTGAACATCACCGAGGCTGTGCGCACGCGGATGCACCGCTCGCTGAAGTACGCGATCGACAAGGCCCGCCGACGCGGACTTCGTGAACTCCCGCCGGAACTCGCCCCGTTCGACACACCGCCACCTCCCCGCCGCCGCCGACGCGCCGCGCGGTAGGCTCCCGGCATGAACGCCATCCGAATCCTCGCGTGCGCCCTGCTGTCGCTGGTCATGGTGGCCCGCGCCAACGCCCAGCCCATCACGCTCGAGTCCCTGCTGGCCGAGATGACCGACCGCTCGGCGATCGCCCGCTTCCCATCCCCCGCCTACACCACGCGCCAGTCCTCGAGCTACGACCGGGCCTCGACCTCCAAGGACGACGCCTCCACCTGGTTCGCCAACAACGACTTCAACCACTTCCTCCGCAAGGAAAGCCGCCAAGGCCGCGACGAGTGGGTGATGCTCGACGCTGTCGGCCCCGGCGCGGTCGTCCGCATCTGGAGCCCCAACCCCAAAGGCACGCTGCGCATCTACCTCGACGGCTCCGACACGCCGACCTTTGAAGCCCCCATGCTCGACCTGCTCGCCGGCCGCGCGACGCTCTCGGGCGTCCCCATCCCCGAGCCCCTCGCCGCCACTCGCTCGCAAGGATGGAACCTCTACCTCCCCATTCCCTACGCCGCGTCGTGCCGAATCACCAGCGACCAGGACGGGTTCTACTACCACGTCAACTACCGAACCTACGCGGAAGGTGCCGCCGTCCGCACACTCACCGCCGATGATCTCGCCGCGGCCCGCCCCGCCATCGCCGCCGCCAACGCCGCCCTCCGCAACCCCGACCGCCCCCAGCTCCTGCCCGGCCTGCCAACCTCCCTCGCCCCAGGGCAGACGCAAACCCTCGAGCTCGGCTCGCCCGGCGGCCCCAGCCAGGCGATCTCCTCCCTCGCCGTACTGATCGACGCGCCCAACCTCGAAGCCGCCCTCCGATCGACCATCCTCGAAATCGCCTTCGACGGCACGCCGACCGTCTGGTGCCCCCTGGGCGATTTCTTCGGCTCCGGCGTCGGGCTCAACCCCTTCGCCGACCATTACCGAGAGATCACGCCCGAAGGGCTCCTCCGCGCGTACTTCGTCATGCCCTTCAAGTCCACCGCCGCCGTCACACTCCGCAATCTCGGCTCCACGCCCGTCGCCGCCTCCCTCGCCGCCACCGCCGACCCCCACCGCTGGTCGAGCCGATCGATGTACTTCCACGCCAGCTGGACCGCCCAACATCCCATCCGCACCAACGCCGGCACGGGCACCCTCGACTTCAACTACGCCACCATCACCGGCCAAGGCGTCTACCTCGGCGACACCCTCGCCGTCATGAACCCCGTCCCGCAATGGTGGGGCGAGGGCGACGAAAAAATCTCCGTTGATCGCGAGCCTTTCCCCTCCCATTTCGGCACCGGAACCGAGGACTACTACGGCTACGGCTGGTGTAACCCCAACCCCTTCAACCTCCCCTTCATTTCTCAAACCCGATGCGACGGCCGAGGCCGCGACAACTTCGGGCACACCACCGTCACCCGCGTCCGCTCCCTCGACGCCATCCCCTTCACCACCCACCTCAACGTCGACATGGAAGTCTGGCACTGGGCAAAGGCCGACGCCGCCTACGCCGCCACCACCTACTGGTACGCCCTCCCCGGCGCCACCTCCAACCGCGGGCCCGAGCCGAATCTCGCCGCCGCCCCAATCCCGCAGCCCCCCGAACGCCCCAAGCCCTTCGCGATTCCCGGCGCGATCGAGCTCGAGTCCGTCACGATCGCCGACAAGTCCCCCGGCATGGCCGCCGACTTCCAGGCGATGGAAGGCTTCGCCCGCAACACCTGGAGCAACGACGCCCACCTCTGGTGCAAAGGCTCCGAAGTCGGCGACTACGTCGAGCTGGCCATCCCCGCCTCGAAGCGCTCCCGCATCACCCTCCACGCCACGCGGAGCTGGGATTACGCCACCGTCACCTTCTCCGCCTGGGGCCGAAACCTCGGCACCCCGATCGACCTCGCCTCGGGCACCCAGGGCAAGGTCGTCGCCTCAGGGCCCATCGATCTCGGGCTCGTTTCGCCTGTCGACGGCGTCATCCGCCTCCGCGCCACCATCACCGGCAAGGGGCCTTCCGCTCTGCCTCCCGGCACCTACTTCGGCCTCGACGCGGTCGTCCTCTCCGACCCCTGACGTCTCTACAGATCGTCGCCCCGCTGCACCAGCCGAAGCACCCCCACCGCCCACGTCACCAGCCAGCCGAACAACATCCCCCACGACAGCCACACCGGCCGCTCGCTGCTGGAGACCGAGCTCCCACCCACCTGGTTGTGTTCGCGCGAAGCCAGGACGAACCGCTTGCCGTCCGCCGCCGCGTCCAGGATGCCCGCCAGTTCCTCAATCGCCGCCTTCGTCGCCGGGGCTGAAACATCCACACCCGCCCGACGCATGAGCCCCGACACCAGCTCGCGCCGCGCCGACGCCGAGCCGGGCACATCAGACCGTGCCGCAAATTCACCGGCCGCCGACGTCAGCAGGATCTCCGCCGGCTCCGCGAGCCCCTTCTCGCTCACCCGCCACTGGATCCGCACCTCGCGATACCCCGCGGCTTTGGGCGCCAAAGTCACCGTCACATCCGTGTACTCACGCGGCGGCAACGCGACATTGACCAGCCCCACCGTCGTCACCCCCATTAGCACCACCGCGATCGTCCACGCCCACGCACGCCGCATCGTCCCCCACGCGCCCGGCCTGCCCCTCACGATCCCGACCTCCCCCAACACCGATCCGCACTCCGGGCAGCGTGCATCCTGCTCCGGCGTCTCCGCCGACGGATACCCGCACCTCCCGCACCTGGGCCCCGATTCCCCGCGATCACGGAAAAACGCGGCCCACCACAGGATGAGCCCGGACACCAGCAGCAACCCGACAACAAGCCAGAGCAGCATGATCACGGCGAGTCTCCGTTCGCCACCGCTCGCCCCACCACCCCACCACAGATCGGAAGAGCACACGTCTGAACTCCAGTCACCTTGTAATCTCG
>ERZ761603.1750-NODE-1750-length-15823-cov-7.386796_pt1 | contig 15823 bp, 18 predicted proteins | sample MGYA00511879_ERZ761603 | MGnify/ENA primary metagenome ERZ761603 (study PRJEB28899, sample SAMN02850040) | bioreactor sludge metagenome | biome: EBPR Sludge; feature: EBPR Bioreactor; material: flocular biomat | place: Australia: Thorneside Wastwater Treatment... | reverse complement strand
GCGGCCGATTTTGCCGATCCACACAAGCTGGCGGCGGCGATCAAAGCGCTGCCGGTGACGCTGACGGGGATACGGCCGTTGGCCGAAGCCATCAGCACGGCAGGCGGGGTTACCTTCGCCGCCCTGGATGAGTCGCTGAGGCTGCGGGCGCTGCCCGGCGTTTTTTGCGCGGGCGAAATGCTCGATTGGGAAGCGCCGACGGGCGGCTATCTGCTCACCGCCTGCTTTGCCTCGGGCCGGGCAGCAGGGCTGGGCGCACTGGACTGGCTGTGCCGCGATGTGGTTGCTTGAGGACCAGAGATTCTTTGGTATGGGAATCGTTCTCAGGCTTATGCGGAGCTTGCCCCAGTAATGACAGTTCCAGGTCAGTTGTCATGCTGAGGTCCTCCGAAGCATCCCGCCCGCTTGATATCCTGAGAATCTTTGGTCTGGCATAACACCTTTTACTCTCGTCTTGCCCTGAGCGCCGCGTTCCTGTATACTATTCACAGCTTCACATGCGGGGTATTACAACAAAACTTTGAGAGAGGGTCGCAATGAAGGTTTCCTGTCTGCAAGAAAACTTGGCAAAAGGGTTAAATATCGTCAGTCGGGCGGTGAGCACACGCTCTATGCTGCCTGTTTTGGCCAACGTGCTGCTAGAGACCGACAACGGCCGTCTCAAGCTCTCGGCCACCAATTTGGAGATTGTGATTACGGCCTGGATTGGGGCCAAGGTGGAAGAGGAAGGCTCGGTCACCGTGCCCGCCCGCACCTTTAGCGATCTGGTTGGGGCGCTGCCGCAAGACCGGGTGGATTTGAACCTGAACGAGCAGAACCAGACAATCCACGTGACATGCGGCCGGACCGAGGCCAACATTAAGGGGATTGACGCGCAGGAGTTTCCCCTGGTGCCGCAGCCGGATCAAAACAACAGGATTCGGGTAGAAACGGCCGTTCTCAAACAAATGATCAGCCAGGTGGCCATGGCCGCCGCCACCGACGACACCCGGCCCACCCTCACCGGCGTCTCCACTCATTTTGAGCAGAGCAAGATGCTGATGGCCGCCACCGACGGCTTCCGCCTGTCGCTGCGTTCGGCCCACATCCCCGGCTACGTGGAAAAACCGATCGACATCATCGTACCCGCCCGGGCGCTGATGGAACTGGCGCGCATCGCCAACGAAGATAACGATGCGGTGTACATTTCGCTGCCAGAAGGGCGCAACCAGATTGTGTTTGATATGGATAACGTGGTGCTGGTGTCGCAGCTCATCAACGAGACCTTCCCCGACTACACGCCAATCATCCCCAAAAAGAACCTGACGCGCACCGTGCTGAGCACGGCCGAATTCCGCAGCGCCTGCAAGCGGGCCGAGATTTTTGCCCGCGAATCCAGCCACACGGCCCGCGTCCGCATTGACCCCGGTGACGACCTGAGCCCCGGTTCGGCCACCATTGCCGCCACCAGCACGGAAACAGGTGATTCCATCGCACCCATTGACGCCGATGTCAATGGTGACCCCATCGAAATAGCCTTCAACGTGAAGTACATGACCGACGTGCTGAGCGTGATTGACACGCCGCAGGTGGCCCTGGAAACAACCAATCCGATGGAGCCGGGCGTCATCAAGCCGGTGGGCGACAACGATTTTGTGCACATCATCATGCCGATGCACTTTGGCCGCTAATTTTTAACGCCACAGAAGAAGAAGAGAGATCGAACTCCCCACTACGGCCGTAGTGGGGAGTTTTTGTTTTGGAAGGGACCGCAGCGCACACGGAAGGCCCCGAAAAAATTCCGACTGGCAAAAAAAAGAGCACATCGTGTGATGTACCCTTTCAACAAGCAAGTCAGATAGAGCTGCTAGTCAGCGATTCGGTTGACCTCTTGGGCCTGAAGCCCGCGAGGACCGTCCGCTACAGCAAATTCTACCCGCTGACCATCTTCTAAAGAACGATAGCCACTGCCCTGGATGGCACTGTAATGGACGAAGATGTCGCCACCGGCGTCCCGTTCAATAAAGCCATAGCCTTTGTCATTATTGAACCATTTAACAGTACCCGTTTCACGTTCTGCCACGGTTTCCAACCTCCTACGAGTGTACGGGGCGGCCCTAAGGCCAGCAGCCGCCAATAAAAACTGGACAAACGCTATCATAATTTTATGAAGTTGTCAAAGTTGGTCAGACATATTTTTGGATATAAATGGCCGTTTTCCCTTCAGGCGGCGTGGGTGGGGAACGGCCGTAACCGCTTTTCCCCCATAAAAAAAAGGCCACCTGCATCGGCAAGTGGCCTTCAAAAATGGGCGGTAATGGACTCGAACCATCGACCTCTACGATGTCAACGTAGCGCTCTAACCAACTGAGCTAACCGCCCGAACAAGCGGGAATTATACCCACGTTTACGGCGGCGTCAAAATATACATAAAGTTTGTTGCCGCCTGAAATGGCCCTATGGTATAGTTGCGCCACAATGACGCCCAAACCAAAAGAACGCCGTGAATGGGGAATGTTAGGCTTTGGCGCAGCACTCCTGCTGCTGTTTTTTGTTGGCCGTGTTGCCGTGGATGCCCTGGGCGTAGACCACATCTGGCTGGTCTCTTGGAGCTGGGTTGTTATTGCCCTCATCACCTTCATTTTGGGCCTCATTTACTACGCTCAGTACGTCTCGCCGCTGCGTGGGGAAGAGGGTTGGGCCGAAGGGGTGCGCCTGCTGCTGGAGGCGTATTATGACCAGGCAGCCAAGGCGCTGGAAGGAACCGAACCCAAGAAAAAGAAGAAGGGATCGCCCAGTGCCGACGAGGTGGATAAGCTGCCGGAAAGCTTGACCAGCTTGAAGGCCGGGTTTATTCGTGGTTACCAGGTGTTGGCGTTGACCAAGGGACGCAGCTACGTACGGCCGGCCGGGCCAGGATTTGTGGTGCTGTACAAGGGGGAGCAAATCTGGCGCGTCATTGATTTACGGCCGCAGCGCCGCAGCCAACCCGTCCTCACCAAAACCCGCGACGGTATCCCCATCGAAACGTCGGTAACGGTAACATTCCAGGTGCGGCGCACGGGTGCGGGCGGCGATGATGACCTGCTCTACCCGTTCGACCGTGACGCGATTTTCCCCGTGAGCTACGATGAGACGGTGGCTGAAAACGGCCGTCTCCTGCCCTGGACCCACCAACTGACCCCACCGGCTGCCGCCATTCTGGCCAACGAGATTCCCAAATACAGCCTCAACGAGCTGACCCGCGCCGAAGAAGGCGTGTCCCCCCTGGAGGAAATCAAACAGACCATTACGCGTAATTTGCACCGGCGTTTTGTGCCCAAGGGCATCGAAGTGCTCTCGGTGGGCGTGGGCGGGCTGAAGCTGCCCGGCGAGGTGCGCGACCAGCAGTTCCAGACGTGGCAGGCGGAGTGGCAGCGCAAAATTCGCATCAAGAACGCGGCGGGCAACGCCGAAGCGGTGCGCCGCTTTAAACAGGCGCGGGCCCGGGCGCAGATCGAAATTGTGGAAAACATCGTGAACAGCATCGACGCGATGCGCCGGGACGAAGGCATTGAGCTGTCGCAGGTGATCACGCTGCGAATGATTGAAGCGCTGGAAGATGCGGTCTCGGCCGGATCGGTGCAGGCGCTGGTGCCGCAGCAAATCATTGCCATGTTGGTGGGTGATGCCTCGCGCCAGATGCAATCGTGGGTGGAACAGCCCGCTGTGGGGCACGGGCGTGTTGAGCCGCCCAGCCTGGGTGCGGGCTTGGCGGAGCAGGAGGCTGAACCATGAGTGCCAACGTGCGACGGCCGTTGCTGCGCCTGAACCGCCAGCCCATCGACAACAGCTGGTACCTGGTGGTGCTGCTGGGGTTGCTCTTTATGTTCTGGGTGTACGCCCGGTATATCGAGCGGGTAGACGTGGCGCTGGTGCAAAGTTGGCTTATTGCCCGCCAGCTCGCTGTGCTGGCCGAACTGCCGGGCCTTTCCTTCATACTCAGCTTTTTCCACTGGAAAGTGCTGCGCCACGTGGTGGCGGTCATCGCGGGCTGGTATTTTGCCCGCGATGCGGCCCTGGTGCTGGTGCGTGTGCTGTACGATTTGCCCGATCGCGACAGTGCCCGGAAGTTCCTGCTCCGCCTGCTGGGTTCCAGCGGCGCGGTGCAAGACACGCCGGAAGTGTCGCCCGCCACGCTGGCCGCCGAGCGCCGAAATTCGGTGCTGCTGCGGGTGGGGGGGCCAGGTTCGGTGAAAGTTCCCGCTGGGCACGTGATTGTGACGGAGCTAAACGGCCGTTTCCAGCGCATCCTACCCACCGGCAAACACTCCCTGGGCCGCTACGAATACATTCACGCCGTGCTGAACTTGCAGCCGCAAGAGCGGGCTGACCACGATTTTGCTGCCTACTCGCGTGATGGCATCGAGCTGCGCGTGGGGCTAAGCATGGTGTACCGCCTGAAGCTGGGCGACCAGGTTGCTACCCGCGAAAATCCGTACCCGTTTGACGAAACGGCCGTGCGCACCGCCGCCTATGCCCAAACCGTCACCGATGACCGGGGCAGCGTGGCCACCTGGGAGGATACGCCGCTGGCTATGGCTCGCTCAACGATGGTGGGCATTCTGGCCGGGTTTCGCCTGGATGAAATTATTTCGCCGCAGCGGTCGGGCGAAGAGCCGTACCGCACCCTGCGCAACGAGCTGCTGCGCCAGCTGCGCGGCAAGCTAGACGGCCTGGGCATTGATTTGCAAGCCGTCAGCATTACCCGGATTGACCTGCCGCCTGGCGTTACCGAGCAGTACATCGAATTCTGGAAGTCGCATTGGGAATCGCAAATGCTGCTGAGTTTAATTGACGGCACGGCAACGGCCGTTGAAGAGATGGAAATTGCCCGCGCCGAAGCGGAAATTATGATGATCCAGGCAATTCAGGAGGGGGTACAGCGTGCCCGGCGGGAGGGGGCCACGGCCCACATGGACGAGGTGATTGCGCTGCGGTTGGTGGAAGCGTTGGAGCTGATGGCCCGTAACTCGCAGCAGGCGACACCGCTGCCCAATTCGCTGATTCCTCAACTGGACAGCCTGCGCAAGCAGCTGCGGGACGGTGATTCTGACCCGAACACCTCAGGGAAGCCCGCGCCATGAGCCAGCCGAACCTGCCCAGCCCGCCCCAGCCAACCTATGACAACAACGTCAAGATTCGTACGGCCGTTAACCGTCTGACCGAACTGCTCGAATGGCTCTATCCTGACCCCAGCCCCGACATTTTCACCGTACGCGATTACCGCAACCGGTATCCGTTCACCCGCCTGGGTGCCCTGGCCACGGGCGACATCGATCGCTACCAGCGCATCAACCGGGCCATCGGCCACCATGTACAAATTGGCCTGTGCGAATACCACATCGGCCTCATTTACCTGCATGAAGGGGATTTTCGCGGCGCGGTGCAGCAGTTTGATCAGGCACGGCACCAGTGGGTGTTTGTGAACCAATCGGCGGCAATTGCCCTGACGCATTTGGGGCGGACGGTGGCCCTGCGGCTGGGCCACCATTTCGAATCGGCCATGATGAGCGCGGGCAAGGTGGCGGTCTGGCTGGACCGGGCGCGCCTGGGTGAGCCGGTGCCGCAGGGCGGTCGCTTTTTTGAGAAGGTGTTGTCTTACGTGGCTGAGCTGCAAGTTGAGCTGCGCCAACTGATGAGCCCGCCGCCGGAAACGGCCGTTAACGGCACCACTGATACCGCCAACGGCCAACCGCCTGGCCCACCCACCTCCGCCATGGGGACGGCTGCTCCTGCGCCCTCTGTGCCAGATTTGCCCAATGACGCCGCCACCCGCGCCGACGATGAAATCGAAACAGGGGCGACGGCGCGGCCACCGATCGTGAATCTGGATCGTACGGCCGTACCCGCCTTGCCTATCCCCGAACATTTGCTGGTCGATGACCGCTACGGCTGGTATTTGGTAGAGTCGCGCCCAGAGTCTGACTTCTTGCCAGAAGTCAAAACGGGCGATTGGCTGCTGGTCGATTTAGAGCCGGGCATCACGGAAGATTTACACGATACGGAGCAGCCAATTTTGATCGTGAAGAAAGAAAATATTGGCGGTACAATTCGGGTACGGCCGTTGGACCCCAAAGACCGGTTCCAGCGCATCTACCTGGTTACCCTGGCCGATACGCCCACCGGTGCTTTCCGGGTGGATGAGGCGACGGGGACCGTGTCGTTTTCCCACCAGATGCCAGAAATTGGTGTGGCGCGCCAGGAAATTCTGGGGTTTGTGGTGGGATTTTGGCGGCCGATGAGGGAAGTGCTGCCGGTCGACCAGCCGTAAACGGTTTGGGGCAGGTTTTATCAGGTTTGTCCCTGTTGTCCTTCAGAAACGGTTGTCCATCAATAAGGCATTTTGCACGCCGAGGAAAAGTGAATCATGGCCGAACAAATTTTAGTTATTGGCGCAACCTTGCTGGATTCACGCGGCAAGCCAGTGGCGGGCCTGGCTCCGGGCACGTCCAACCCGGCGCAAATCCGGGTGACCCGGGGCGGCACGGCGCGTAACGTGGCGGAAAACCTGGGGCGGTTGGGGGCCAGCGTGCGCCTGATTTCGGCCGTGGGTGATGACCTGATTGGCCACCGACTCAAATCGCAAACGGCCGAATCTGGGGTAGACACCGAACACGTGCAAATCATCAGCGGCGAATACACCGGGGCGTACATTGCGGTGCTGGAGGAAAACGGGGCGCTCTCTGTGGCTCTGGACGATGTTCGTGTGCTGCGCCACATCACACCCAGCTACCTGGACCGGCACCGCAGCCTGTTCAAAGAAGCGGACATGGTGATGATGGACGGCAGCCTGACGCCGGATTCGATGAGCTCCGTGGTACGCCTGTGTGCCAAGTACGACAAACCGCTGTGTGCCGATCCGTCGTCGGCCCGGTTGGCGTATAAGTTACGGCCGTTCCTCGAACAGCTCCATCTGGTTGTGCCCAACGAAGTGGAAGCCGCCGCCCTGTGTGAAGTCGATTTTGACGGCCCCGATCCGGAGGCCAGCCTGGCCCTGGCCCGCTGCCTGGTGGGCAAAGGCGTGTCCAACGTGGTCGTTACCCTGGCCGATTACGGCCTGGATTACGCCACCAACAGCGAAGTCGGCTACATCCCGGCCAACTACAGCGAATACGTCGACGCCACCGGTACGGGTGATGCCGTGACGGCCGCCATCATGTTTGGCATGCTCAACGACCTGCCGCCCATCGAAGCAATTCGCCTGGGCGCCGCCGCGGCCAGCCTGACGCTGCAAACGGCCGAAACCGTCGTGCCCGATCTCAGCCTGGACATGCTGTACGATCATTTAATTGTTTAATAGCGGCTGGTTGCTGGTGGCTGGTTTGTTTCCAACTAGCCACCAGCAACCACCGCTAGCCACCAACCACTCAATCTAACAACTATGAACAACTGGCTCGGTCTCATCATCTGTTTTGTGTACATTTTTGGCATTATTGGCGGCGCAGAGGCGCTGCGGCGCTGGCGTGGTTACTCCAGCGGCTTCACCCGCAAAGTCATCCACATTGGCGTGGGCATGATGAGCTGGGCGCTGCATTATTTGTTCGACACACCCTGGTTTTTTGTGGTGGCCTGTGCGGCCTTTATGGTGATCAATCTGCTGGACTGGCGCTACGGCTTTTTTGCGGCGATGGCCAGCAGCGATCGCTCGAATCTGGGCACGGTGTACTTTCCTTTTGCGGCTGCCATCGTGGCCGTGGTCTTTTGGGAGCAGCCGCCGCTGATGGTGGCGGCGCTGATGCCGCTGACGTGGGGTGATGGCATGGCTCCGGTGGTAGGCAAGGCATACGGCCGTCGCCTTTACATGGTCCACACCAGCACCCGCTCGGTAGAAGGGTCGATGGGCTTTTTTGCCGGCTGCCTCATTTTTACCTGGCTGGCCCTGTGGGCAGTGGGTGGTACGCCAGACATCTCGCCCAACGCGGCGCTCATCCCCGCCCTGATCATTACCATTACCACCACGCTGGTGGAAGCGGTGTCGATTTGGGGACTGGATAATTTGACGATTACGGCCGTTGCGATCCTCATCCTACAATTCTGGCCGTTCTAAATGCTTTAAGTGGGTAATTGAGTAACTGGGTAATTACCCACTTACTCAATTACTTTTTCTCTCATGACTGAACCAACACCAATCCCTTTCCCAGAAATCCAGGCAATCTTGTTTGACATGGACGGCACGCTCATCGACACCGATGACCAGGCCGTCCTGAAATTTTCGCGCCTGCTCCAGCCGATTTTGGGCGAGCAGGCGGCGCAGACCGTGCGCTGGCTGCTCATGCAGATCGAATCGCCCGCCAACGGCCTCATTACCCTGGCCGATAAATTGCACCTGGACGAGCCGCTCAAGTGGCTCACCCGCTGGCGGCTGTCGCGGCGCAAAGATCCGTTTATCACCAACTTTGCCGTGATTCCCGGCGTGCTGCCGATGCTGCACGCGCTGCCGCCGCGTTACCGCCTGGGCATCGTCACCACGCGCAGCCGCCACCAAATCGAGGGCTTTCTGGCCCAATTCCCCGACATTGCCCCCCGCTTCGAAGTGACCATTGGCTCGCAAGATACGCGCCGCCTCAAGCCCCACCCATCGCCGGTGCTGGAGGCGGCCCGGCGGCTCCAACTGCCCGTCACCGCCTGCGTGATGGTGGGCGACACCTCGGTGGACATGCACTCGGCGCAGCGGGCAGGGGCGTGGCGCGTGGGGGTGCTGTGTGGCTTTGGCCGCGAGCACGAGCTGCGCCAGGCGGGGGCGCACGTCATCCTCCCCAGTACGGCCGATTTCAACACCCTGTTGGAATAAAATCGATCTTCAAGGTTGAGAAAGGCGTGAAACGTGATCTCCGTCTATTCACGCTTCACGTTTCACGCCTCATATCCTCCCCCGCATTCCACAGCCCCAACCATGACCTCTAGCGTTACCCCCAACATGACTTACCGCACATCCAGCCAGTAATCACAACTGGTAAAGTGCTATTCAGTTAACCGCACAATAACTTTGAGCAACTTTACATGGAGCAAGAGCAGCGCCAGGCGCGAAGCGCCCTCGTGCGGGACACTAAGCGGCGTGAATGTAGAGGCCAATGTTTTGCCCACGAAAGTTGAGGCGAAACGGCTCGACGGTGAGGTTTTTGGCCAGGGCGTAATCCACCAGGCAGGCAATCCAATGCTGGCCCGGTGCGGGCAGCAGCGGTTCCTGAATGATGCAGCAGGGCAGCAAAATCACTTTTTGCCCGGTGCCAGCCACCGCACCGGCTGCGGCCACGTCGATGAGCTGCACGTTGCAGCCGTGGGCGTGCATCGACACCAGCAGGTCGAACTGCTCGGCCATCGCCGGGGCGAAGGGTTGGGTGAGGTGCGGCACCGACTCGGCCGCACCAATTTTGACGCGGCGGTTGAGGGTGAGGTCTTTGTATTTGTCGGGCAGCGCCTGCGCCACGGGATCGATCACGGTGGCGTCCCAGCCGCTTTGCTGGAGCAGGTAGGCCAGCAGCCCTTTGCCGCCGCCCACGTCGGCCACGCGGCCCGGCGGCAGGCGGTGCAAAATCCACTCGTGCATCAGCTGAAAGCGAAACTTCTTCATCTTGGGCAGGCTGCCCGACGGGGTGAGCGCCGTCAGGCCGGGCAGGTTGGCCAATGCTTGCTCGGGGATGGGCGCGTCGTGGCCGGCGCTGCCCTGGGTTTGTTCGGTAAGCGCCTGGAAAAGCTGGGCTTTTTCGCGCTGGTGTTTGCGTTTGGTCATAGTTATTTTGCCGCGAATTACGCGAATTTACGCGAAGTTCGCGTGAAACGTGATCGGCAGCAAATCACGTTTCACGTTTTACGCTTCACGGCCGGTCTGGTGCAGGATGTGGTAGAGCACGATGCTGAAAGCGACGTGCACGTTGAGGGATTGGCCTTTGCCGTACATGGGCAGGAAAACGGCCGCATCACACCCAGCCAACGTCGCTTTGGTCACCCCGTGGTCTTCGTGGCCCACCACCAGGCACGTTTTTTGCGGGTAGGTGAAGGTGTGGTAGGGAACGGCCGTATCCGTTAATTCCACCGCCACGAGGGTGTAGCCTGCTTGTTTGAGCTGGGAAACGGCCGTTACCGGGTCCTTCTCGTAGCGCCAGGGGATGCGTAAGCTCTTAAAACGGCCGACCTTCTCGATGGTGGGATTAGGCGGCGTGGGCGTGATGCCCGTCAGCACCAGCTCTGTCAGGTTGGCCCCGTCGGCCACGCGGAAGATGGAGCCGACGTTGGCCGGGTACTCCACACTTTGCAGCAGCCCCACGATGTCAAAATCGGGCGGGTGCTGCCGTCGGTAATCGCGCAAAAAGCGCTTGAGATCTGTGCCGATGAGTGGTTTCATGGGGCGAACTGTACCCCGGCTGCGGCAAAACATCAACTGGGTTTAGAACGGCCGTTATAATAAAATGAACCGCTAAGCGCAAAGCCAATAGGTTTTTCTTCGCGCCTTTGCGTGAGTTTATGAACAGAGTTAACAAGCCTTTGAAAAAGATGCGACACACACCATAAACACGTCGCACCTGGCATCCGATAAGGAGAAAGGTATGAAAATTGGTCTTGTTTTTCCCCAAACTGAATTTGGCAACGACACCGCCGCGCTGCGCGACTACACGCAAACGGCCGAATCCCTCGGCTTCAGCCACATCCTGGCCTACGACCACGTCCTAGGGGCCAATCCCAACCGACCGGGCGGCTGGAACGGCCCGTACACCTACCAAACGCCCTTCCACGAAGTGTTTGTGCTGTTCAGCTACATGGCGGCACTCACCACAAAGCTGGAATTTATCACCGGCATCCTCATTTTGCCGCAGCGGGAAACGGCCGTTGTCGCCAAGCAGGCCGCCAGTTTGGATGTGCTGAGCAGCGGCCGTTTCCGCCTGGGCATCGGCATTGGCTGGAACAAGGTGGAAATGGAATCAATTGGCTTCGATTTTCACAACCGTGGCAAGCGCGTCGATGAGCAGATTGATGTGCTGAAGCTGCTGTTTACCCAGGAACTCGTCACCTTCAAGGGCCAATTCCACGACATGGACGATGCTGGCCTGAACCCGCTGCCCATCCAGCGCCCCATTCCCATCTGGTTGGGCGGCCACGCCGATGCGGTGCTGCGCCGCCTGGCGCGTAAAGGGGACGGCTGGCTGCCCGGCTACCGCACGGCCGAAGCGGCCCAGGAGTCGTTGGACAAGTTGGAGCAATATTTGGTGGAAAACGGCCGTACCCGCCAAGACATCGGCCTGGAACCCCGCCTGCACGTTACCGATGGCCCCGAAGCCTGGCAAACCTATCTGGCGGGCTGGCGCGATGCGGGCACCACGCACATCTCCTTCAACACGATGGGCGCGGGCCTGGACACCCCACAAAAGCACTTGCAAGCCATCGAGAATTTTGCCAAGACGATTGGCCTCTAAGATCACGGGATCGTTTCCTGATCGTTCCGTTTTTACAATGGCCCAAACTCAAATTGTGGAGGTAATCATGAATAATAGGCGAATCTTGATGATTGTGGGCGGTATTGTCGGGCTGGCAGCTTTGTGCTGTGTGGGAATCATCATCTTTTCCCTCATCACGGATGAGGATTCAAGCAGCCCCACACGCAGTCTGACCGCCCTAAAAACGGTGTGTGATGGGGAGGCGGTAGCGGAAACGGCCGTTTACGACCCCACCCTCTCTGGCCAACATCCCGCCGCCATCATCCAACAGGTGGCTGGTGGCGAGTCGATTTTTGTTTCCACCGCCTGGGGCTACCACCCCAACAGCCTGGAAGAAGCGCAGTTGGTCGTCTGCCTGCGAGACGTAATAGAGACCGTGACCGAAACCTGCGAATACGACCTGGACGGCGGCGGTGAAGCGAGCATTACCCGCGTCTCCCTGGTGGCCGACTACCGGCTGATTGCCGCCCAAACCGGCGACGTGGTCGATGAAGGCACCATCAAAGCCAATCCCCGGCAGTGCCAGGATGAAGAAACTTTCCAGGATAACCTCAGCTTCACCTTACGCGGCGACTTCGGCGAAGCATTAGCGCCGGAGTTAGCCGATTACCTCAACACGCCGTAGCGGCAAACAGTTAACTGTAGCCAAAAGTTGAGGGTGGGCAGTCATTCCAAAGCCAAGTAAGATCGCGCCAAATTTGCACAACAACATGAAGATAGTTGCTGGTGGCTGGCGGCTCGTACGAACCGCTAGCCACTAGCCACATTTATGCAGGAGGCAGCGATGAATTCTTACCTGGCTTTGGTCATTTTGGCCGTAGTGGGCGGTGTGGCGGTGGTGCTGCAAGCGCAGTTCATGGGCGTTTTAGACCAGAATTTAGGCACGATTGAAAGTGTGTTTATCACCTACGGCAGTGGCGGCCTGGTGGTAGGGCTGACCATGCTGGCGCTGCGCGGCGGCAACCTGGCAGCGTGGCGGGCCGTGCCGCCCCACATGTTCATCACCGGCCTGCTGGGGCTGGTGATTGTGGGCACGATTGGCTACGTTACCCCCAAGCTGGGGCTGGTGACGGCGTTTACCATTTTGATTGCCACCCAATTTGTTCTGGGCGGCATCATTGATCATTTTGGCTGGTTTGGGGCGGTAGTACGGCCGTTCGATCCCACAAAACTCCTGGGTGTTGGTGTCCTCATGCTGGGCGTCTGGCTCATCATTCGCCAGTAAGGTTGGTTACCAAAGCAAAAGTGGAACTGTCGAGGGCTTGAGTCAGCCTAGGGATTGGCATATACTGAACGCATCTCGACCATTTCCACAAAAGGAGTGTTCTGTGGCTACCCCATTACGAATTGCAACGTTTAATCTAGAAAATTTGGATGATAAGCCGGGCGAACGGCCGTCTCTCAAAGAACGTATTGCCGTGCTGCGCCCCCAACTGCTGCGCCTGCGCGCCGATGTGCTTTGCTTTCAGGAGGTGCATGGGCAGGAATTTATCGGTGAACCGCGCAAGCTGGATGCCCTGAGCCAGCTGCTGGCCGAAACGCCCTACGAATGGTTCTATACCGCCCACACCAAAACCAGCAAAGGTGAACCGTACGACGTGCGCAACCTGGTGGTGGTCAGCCGCTACCCCATCCGCGATGTGCAGCAAATTAAGCACCACTACGCGCCCAAGCCCAGCTACCGCAAAGTCACCGCCAAACCCGTCGAGGCGGCGGCCAAAGAGATTACCTGGGAGCGCCCCATCCTGTACGTGAAGATTGACCTGGATGCAGGCCGGATGCTGCATTTACTCAACGTGCATCTGAAATCGAAACGGCCGTCCCCCATCGAAGGGCAGCTGCTGAACACCTACACCTGGCGCACCATGGCCGGTTGGGCCGAAGGCAGCTTCATCTCTGCCATGAAGCGCGTCGGCCAGGCGCTGGAGCTGCGCGTCCTTATCGACGACATTTTTGACAAGCTGGACGTTAGCGGCGAGCCAAAGTACATCGTGGCCTGTGGCGATTTTAATGCCGACGTCAGCGAAGTGCCGCTGCAAGCCATCATGGGGCCAGTGGAGGAAACGGGCAATACTGGCCTCATCGAGCGGGTGATGATTCCGTGCGAACAGTCGGTGCCTGAAACGTCCCGTTTTTCCCTGCTGCACCTGGGCAGCAAAGAAATGCTGGACCATATTCTGGCATCACGCCAGCTGCTCACCTACTATCGCGGCTCCGAAATTCACAACGAGATCCTGCATGATGAATCCGGCGCTTTCCGCACCGACGACAAGTTCCCCGAGTCCGACCATGCTCCCATCGTGGCCGACTTTGTTCTGCCATAACAAGCCTGGAGGACAACAACAGCGATGAAAGACAAAACGTTATTGGGCGGCATTGTGGTGATGGTTGTGGGGGCAATCCTCATTGGCGTGGTCTATGTTCTGTTTTTGCAGCCAGCACAAAACCCCACGGCCGTGTTAACGGCCGTTCCCGTCACCATCCCCAACAACGGCCAATACACCCTGTTGGAAATTGTCCCCAACGAATCACTGGTGACTTTTACCCTGGATGAAACGCTGCGTGGCCTGCCAACCACCGTGGTGGGCCAGAGCCGGGCGGTTGCGGGCCAGATTGCCGTCGACTTTGCCAACCCGGCCAGCGCCCAAATTGGCCCCATTCTCATCAACGCCCGCACGCTCCTCACCGAGAACGAGTTCCGCAACAATGCCATCCAGAACTTCATTTTGCAGACCGAAGCGTACGAGCTAATTACCTTCACGCCGCAGCAAATTTCGGGCTTGCCCGCACAATTCACTGCCAACGAGCCAGTGCTCCTGACCATTCAAGGCGACCTGACGATCCGTGATGTGACCCAACCAGTCACCTTTGCCACTACCGTGATGGCCAACGGCCGTACCGAGCTCACCGGCTCAGCCACAGCCCAAATCGCACGCGCCGACTTTGCCCTCACCATCCCCAATGCTCCCGGCGTGGCCAACGTGAGCGAGGCCGTTGGTCTCCGCATAGAATTTGTCGCCGTGATTCCATGAGAGAATACAGGTCCAAATAACGGCGCTTTGGCGCAGAGTTGAGCATGATTTTGGTACTAATTCGCTAAAAAAGGATAAAAGCGGGATGAGAAGGGGTGACAGATCGCAAAAATTGGTGTAGTATATTTGTATGCTCGGTTGGTTTTGAGGCCTAAGGAAAGAACTCCTCCCCCAAACTGGCACGAGAGAAACGCGACTGGAACAAGCTAATCGGGCTACAGCAATGCCGTCGGCGAAAGCCACCCTCCTCCTTAGGTCTTTGGCAAGCGCTGGACTGCTCGATGCACACCCCTCCTGGTGCATGGGCAAACAACAAGAACCGCTTCCTTTTCGAAGGGAGCGGTTTTTTTGTTTAACATGCCCAATCTTTACAAAATCTATTCCTTGTCGCCCAACTGACGCATGGCTGACGTAGACACGGCCGTATTTTCACCGCTATACTGGGCCAGATTCAACAACCAAAAACAGTGGCTCTTATTCGTGAAGCGTAAAACGTGACACGTGAGGGGCGAACGTCACGTTTCACGCATCACGTTTCACCCGGTCTCGACGAGCCAAACAGAGGAACGAACCCATGAAAATTGATTCAACCCTGGTAAAGAAATTACGAACGGCTGAAAATTGGTCCCAAGAGCAGCTGAGCGAAAAATCTGGCCTGAGCCTGCGCACCATTCAACGGCTGGAAAACGGCGGCAACGCCTCCATCGAAAGCGTGCGGGCGCTGGCCGATGCCTTTGGCATCGACCCCGCCGAGCTAATGCTGAACGGCGAAACTGAAACGCCACAAACGCCGCAGGACGCGGTGATCACCGGGCTGCGCGAGTTTGGCAACTTCTCTGGCACAGCGACACGCTTTGAGTATTGGTGGTTTTTGGCGTTTGTGGTGGTAGTAACGGCCGTTGCCACCCTCCTCCACGAACGCGTCGGCCAAATTGCCTGGGTCATCTTACTGCTGCCCTTCCTGGCCGCCAGCACCCGACGGCTCAACGACGCAGGCCAGAGCCAATGGTGGCAGATACTCTGGCTGGTGCCGTTTGGGCAGATTGGTGTCTTAATTGTGCTGGCCCAACCCAGTAGTGAGCCGTCTAGCCAACCCGCCATGGGTGATGCGTAAAACGTGAAATGTGACCTGAAATCCATCACGTTTCACGCCTGAGGAACGGCCGTGATCCTTCCTAAAGAACGCGACCCACGGTTCATCACCATCCGTCGCGGTGGCAGCCTCACCGACGCCGACCACCAGCTCCTGGCCTTGTGGGCGGCATCGTGCGCGGAGCACGTCCTGCCCCTCTTCGAGTCGATGCAGCCTAACGACCTGCGGCCGCGCCAGGCAATCGCGCA